>JACCDU011071392.1_pt1 | contig 10099 bp, 7 predicted proteins | sample 7446081 | NCBI WGS metagenome assembly JACCDU01 (sample SAMN15323447, study PRJNA562643) | freshwater metagenome | isolation source: river surface water | place: USA:Blue River Watershed | collected 2017-08-17
AATTATTGGGTGTTGAAGAAAAATCATTCATTAACCTTAATTAACTTTTGACTCATCTTGGTTAACTGGGTTTTTGAAGTTTGCCTGGTATTTTCGTCCTTAAATTGATAATATGAAAATAGCAGGCTTTATTTTGATGGTAATAATAGGAATAGGTAATCTATCCGCACAGTCCACTGCATCTGTAACAGGTATCGTATTTGACACTATAAGTAAGAAAGGATTAGCTTATTCTACCGTATCAGTTGTTCATGAAAAAGATTCTACCCTTGTGAGTTTTACAAGAGCAGACTCGACTGGAAAATTCAAGCTATCAGGACTACCCAAAGGCGATTACATAATTAACTTTTCTTATGTAGGCTATATTCCTAAATGGCTTCCGATTAAACTAACTTTAGCAGAACAGTTAGATCTAGGAAAAGTAGCCCTTAATGATTTATTGAATGCAAATAATGTTACAGTTACAGCAAGAAGGCCACCTGTAACTATTAATAATGACACAATAGATTTTAACACAGAAAATTTTAAAACCCAGCCTAATGCAGTAGTAGAGGATTTATTGAAAAAACTACCAGGTGTTACTGTTGATAATGATGGAACCGTTAAAGTAAATGGCCAAAAAGTAAATAGGATTTTAGTAAATGGGAGAGAGATTTTTACCGGTGATCTTAAAATTGTTACTAAGAATTTAGATGCAGAAGCAGTTGATAAAGTACAAGTTTTCGATAAAAAATCTGACAGAGCTGAGTTTACCGGTATGGAAGATGGGCAATCTGAAAAAACAATCAACCTGAAACTAAAAAAAGATCGAGATAATGCAACATTTGGCAGAGTAAGTGCAGGACAAGGAAGCAATAAAAGATTCGATGCTCAATCAAATCTTAATAATTTCAAGGGAGATAAGCAACTCACTTTTATCGGAATGGGAAATAATACCAATAAGCAAGGTTTCTCCATTAGTGATGTACTAAATTTTACAGGAGACTTGGCACGTGGAATGCGAAACGGAGGTGGGGCAAATATTAAACTTGGGGGAGATGATAATGGAGGCTTGCCTATTTCTGGCATGGGGCCCAACCAGCAAGGGGTTGCTGATACTTATGCAGGAGGATTAAACTACAATAATATTTGGAAGAAAAAAACCGATCTAAATATGAATGGCATGTTCTCCGATGTTAATTTAATTACAGATAGAGATATTAATCGTAAAAATATATTGCCAGGAAATAATTTTGACTATGTTTCTAAGTCTAGCAATGCAAAGCATAATCAACAACAAAGAGTCAATGCTATTTTAGATCAAAAAATAGATAGTTTTACTTCATTTCGATTTACACCTCAATTAACTTTTCAAAATAACAATAATCGAACCATAAGCAATTATGTTTCTACAAATGACAAAGGGTTTAAATTAAATGAAGGGACCTCAAAATCATCCACTACATCTGATGCAATTAATTTTAATAGTAATTTATTGTTCAGGCATAAATTTAAAAAGAAAGGCAGAACGATATCATCTACAACCAGCTTAGCCTATAATTCTAGTAAACAGGATGGTAATTTAAAAACAACCAATCGATTTTTTATTGCAGGCATTCCTTTGCCTGATTCCATAGTAAATCAAAGCAATTTAAGAGATGCAACTACCAGAAGTATCGGAAGCAATTTAATATATACTGAACCCATTGGTTTAAAATCTTTGTTAGAGGTTAATGGATTTTACAATACCAATAACGGCGAAAGCAAAAGAGATACTTATGATTATAATGGAAGCAGTGGCAAGTTTGACCTTAAGAATACTGCTTTAAGCAATGATTTTAGGAGCATCTATAATTATGGAGGCGGGGGCGCAAGTGTTAGAGCTAATTTTAAGAAGCTTAGTTTAACAGCTGGTACAAATCTTCAGTTTTCTGAATTGCAAAGTATCAATAATACCAATGGATTTATAATTAATCAAAAATTCACCGATTTATTGCCACTAATAAATATTCAATACAAGCGGAAAAATACAAGTTCAATTGGATTGAATTACAACACCTCTACTTCACAACCGTCAACTTTTCAATTACAGCCAGTAGCAGATATTAGCGACCCACTAAATACCTATATTGGTAATCCTAATTTAAAACGTAGTTATAGTCATAGTTTATCGGTCAATATGTCTTCAATAGACATCTATACTCAAAATAATCTTTTTGCATTTATCTCTTATAATCAAGTAAATGATGCTATTGTTACATCTGACGTTATCAAACAAAATGGAGCTAGGGTATCTACACCTGTTAATGCAAACGGAAACTTTTTTTTAACAGGTAATCTAAGCGCTGGTTTTCCAGTTAAAAAAATAAAATCAAATTTAGATATAGGCTTTAGTGCAAATGTTTCTAGAAATATGAGTTTTGTAAATGGAGACCCAAATGCCATTATTAATTATAGTATTACACCAAATTTTGGGTACCAATTTGTACTTGATACTAGTTTTGACATCTCATTATCGGCCAGAATCAATTTTAATACAGCAAAATACTCTTTACAACCTCAGTTGAATAATAAGTTTTTACAGCAAGTATATAGAATTGATATAAATAATTATTTTATTGGAGGATTTGCACTACACAATAATTTAGATATAAACATTAATTCTGGAAGATCAGACGGTTTTAATGCGACAGTGCCATTATGGAATGTTTCTTTGGCAAAAAGTTTCTTAAAATATAAGAGAGGGGAATTAAAAATATCTGCATTTGATTTACTAAATCAAAATCAAGGAATCAACAGAACCGCTAATCAAAACTTTATTCAAGACACTAGATATAATGTATTACAACGCTATTTCTTATTAAGTTTTAGCTATCGCTTAAACCGTTCAGCAGCTAGTAATAGCGGAGCAAGGGTAATGATTAAAGCCTTTTAAAAAAAGAACCGCATTTGCTGCGGTTCTTTTTTTAACTTATTTATTGATGATATAAAAGATTAAACTAGTTATTTCCTCTTCTCATTTGCATCATTCCTGGCATTTCTTGTTGCATCATGTCCATTTGCAATTTTTGAAATTCTTTACGTCCAATTATTTTACCTTTTGTTGGTTCTTTTAATTCTTTTTTATTGAGCGACGCTTTTACTTCTGTTGCTTTAAAAACAGTTGTTCCATTATCTACATCTATTTCTAAAATTAATCCAGGCAATAAGCCATAGTTTTCAGGACCTGCGGGTGTAATAATATCATTCGTATACCAGGCTACTGTCTCTATTTCTTTGGGTGCTGATGCTGGTGAATTAGATTTTACAGTCTCCTCTGAATTAGGTCCACCCATACTCATAGTTCTCATTGTCATTCTTGGGGCTATTGTTTTTCTTATAGCTTTATAACAGGTATAACCCAAAATTTTCTTGGTTTCTTCTGTTAACTTCCAGGGCTGTGGATTTAATGTATCTACAATTAAAAATAATTTGCCGGCTAATTCGGTCGATTGTAGCCCTTTCTGTTGTGCAAAGTTTTTATATAAATCACCACCATCTGGACCAGCTCCGCTGAATCTAACTGTAACACCTCCACCTCCGCCACCAGCAAATGGGTCAGGCGCCTCTACTTCGGGAATTAAACGGTAAACAGATAAGCTGTCACTAAACAACAACATATGATTACTTGATCTGAACTCAGGAATAAATGCTTTCATTTGTTCATTGGGTAAGATCTTGTGCATATTCTGCTTTTTTTCATAAAGAACTGTTCCTTCTTTTTGCTGGGCGCAAAGAGAGCTAATAGCCATTAAGGCTAATGAAGTAAACCAAATTTTCATTTTATTTAATTTTTAGACTACAAATTTAGAGGAAGGAATATTAAGGATCCTTATTCAAAGGTTAATTAAGGTTAATGAAACCAAGTATCAACATTACTAGCTTTATATTTGTTGCAAATCATGCAATATCAGGAATCATGAAAAAACTATTTATTTCGAGGCTAGTAATGATTAGTGCAATCATTATGATTGTGGCATTTCAGATATATTGGATAAATCGGTTATTTAGCGAAGAAAAAGAACGGCTACAAAAACAGACCGATGTTCTTTTCAAAGAATTGGTATACAAATTACAATTAAACAGATTTAAAAGGGATACATTAATCTATAATACCGGCAAGGGAAATAATCTATTTGCATTAGAAGCAGTGAACTCTTATTTAAAGGATAGAGATAGTAAAAAAGTGAAAGTAGCTGTTCCAAGAAAATTAGAGAACCTAATTATGAAGATGGCAAAAGATACAATGATTAAGTCTTTAACCGTTACAGGCAAAATTCCGAATGATACCAAAAGCATTAAACTCTTTTTTGATAGTAGTATTCAACAAAAGCCGAATGAAAATGGGACACGTGTTGTAATTAATGCTGTTTTTTCGAATCAGCCTAAATTAGATTCTTCTAAAAATTCAATGTTAGAAAAAATATCTCGAATTAATAAGCCGTCAATACTTGTATTTAAGTCGAATCCAGAAATCGAAACCTTTAATCAAATAGACAGTCAAACTATAAAAGCAGAAAATGCTGCTAAGATTAGTTTTAAAAGAAATTTCACTAGTATTCTTACAAGTAGTAAGCCAATTGCCGATTCATTGTCGTTAAAAGAGTTAGACTCCAGCTTTCAAACAGATTTAAAGAAAGCCGGTATTTTATTGTCTTATCAAATAAAAAAGGGCCTTTATGATTCTATCCACTTAAAGGATACAGTGTCTAACAAAGCATTTAAAACCAGTATTGCTACTGTTGGATTCATTAGCCCAAAATGGTATCAAATAGAATTTGAGTCTCCTTCGAATTATTTGTATAAAAAGATTTCCCCTCAAATACTATTTTCTTTACTCTTGATTGTTTTTACTACAATTGCTTTTGTTTTTCTATATAGAAATCTATTAACCCAGCAAAAATTAGCCGCATTTAAAAATGATTTTATTAGCAACATAACTCATGAACTAAAAACCCCTATTGCTACTGTAAATGTTGCTATAGAAGCATTGCAAAGTTTTAATGTATTAGAAGATTCAAAAAGGTCTAAGGAATATTTACACATATCGTCAGCAGAATTACAAAGGCTTAGTTTATTGGTAGATAAAGTACTAAAACTCTCTATGTTTGAGTCTGATAGAATTGTATTGGAAAAAGAGTGGTTTAGTTTTGATCGATTGATCACAGAAACAATTCACTCCATGCAACCGCTCTTTGATAAGAAAAAAGCAAAAATACAATTTACAAATAACGAAGGGTCGGTCTCTATTTTTGCAGATAAATTGCATATATCCAGCGTTATTTATAATTTATTAGACAACGCTTTAAAATATAGTGGATCAAATGCCATAATTGATATTGCATTGTCAACTCCTCTAAACAATATCATTGAATTAAAAATCAAGGACAATGGGATAGGCATTGAAAACACATTTCAGAAAAAAATCTTCGAAAAATTTTTTAGAGTTCCAACAGGTGATACGCACAATGTTAAAGGATATGGATTAGGCCTGAGTTACGTGAGTCATATTGTTAAACAACATCAGGGGGAAATTGAAGTCGAAAGCGTTTTAGGGAAAGGGAGTACTTTTACAGTTAGGCTTTCTACTCATCCTACTAAACAGTTTAATATTTAAATTGACATAAATTCTAAATCATTATTTGCTCTATAAATTATGGCTATAAAAATTTTATACGTAGAAGACGAAATATTTTTAGGAAAAATTGTTTTTGAAACACTTATTTCCAGGGGGTTTCATGTACAGATGGAATCAGATGGTAATCAGGTATTAGATGCTTTTGAGAAATTTGTGCCTGATATTTGTGTGCTAGATATAATGCTTCCCAATAAAAATGGTTTTGAATTGGCCTCGGAAATTCGAAAGAAAAATCAAAAAGTTCCAATCATCTTCCTAACTGCAAAAACTCAAACTGATGATGTAGTGAAAGGATTTAAATTAGGAGCTAATGATTATATCAGAAAACCTTTCAGTATGGAAGAGTTGATTGTAAGAATTGAAAGTATTTTTAAACTGCCTGCGATTGATTTTTTCCCTCGTAAAGATGCTATTCTTAATATAGGCAAGTTTATCTTTGATCCTAATAACCAATTGTTGACTATTAGCAATGAAACACTTAAGCTTTCATTTAGAGAAACAGAATTGTTACAATATTTATTTCTGAGTAATCATTCTATAATTCAGCGTAAGGATTTGATGAACCATATCTGGGGAAATGACTCCTTTTTTAATAGCAGAAACCTAGATGTCTATATTACCAAATTACGCGGATATCTAAAAAATGACCCTTCTATTCAAATTATTACTATAAAAGGAGTTGGTTATCGTTTTGTAATAGGCGGAAAGCAGTTATAAGATTTTACATAGAATTTACTTTTAGGACCTTTATTTGCGATAGTTGTTTTAAATGTACTTGTTAATAGAAAGTATACCCTAAAGCAAAAAAGCCTCACGCAATATGATTTAATTATGCGATATCTTATCACCTTTCACAGGAGAATAATCCGATTTCAAAACTCCATTTACTTTAAGTTGATCAAAGAAGCATTTGGCACCAGTAGCTTTAGTCATGTCTTCTGTGTTTTGTAGATGAAAATGCAAGTGTGGTTCCGAAGAATTACCAGAATTACCGCACAATCCCAATAATGCTCCTGTGGTTACTTTTTGTCCCTGCTTTACAACAATTGAATGTTGTTTGAAATGAGCAAAGAATACGAACTCGCCATTAGCGGTTTTTATAATAACAGTGTTTCCTGGTATATAAATAGGATTAAGGATCCCTGGAATATTATCCTTTATACCATCCACCACCAAAACAACTTCCCCGTCACAAGGCGCATATAATTCCTTACCAAAAGCATAATAGTCCTCGTTAGCTTCACCTGTACCTTTGTGGGTTAAACCTTTTTCATCATAGATCAAAAAATCAAATGCATTTTTTTGAGCAACACTTTCTACATGGTAGTTTTGCTCCTTCGTATCTCCTCCCCATGTTACTGACCACTCCCCTTTAAATGGCAATTTCATTTTAGTGTTATTCCTTATTATTTCTTTTGCTTCAGTATAAGGCTTAAATAACAAACCTGCAATTTCATTCTTAGGATTCAATGTTATTGTCATACCTAGGACTGCGTTATCAAAAGTAGTTTCATATAATGCTGATGCACTTTGTAGTCTAACAAACCTTATTTTCTTAATTACTCCAAATTGGACTTTTAGCCCTGCCGTTACCTGAGAAAATTTATCAAGTGGTAAAGCAGCATTCATTTCCTGGGAAAACATTGCTACAATACTGTCATTTTTATCAACATTATAAAATGAGACAAATCTTGTAGACACTTGTTTATAGTTTTCTTTCTCTATTTGCGAGTTGGCAGAATTGAAAATTGATAAAAAAGTAATAAGAATGAGTATGTTTTTCATGGATGCAAATTAGTGCAAATGAATTATTTTCTGTAAAAATAGATTTTTAAAAGCAAAAACCCCCGCATAGAAATGCAGGGGCATGTTTACATTAAAAATCAAAATGTTAATTAAAAAGTTCCCTTAATTATCTTTTAAAAGTAGGGCTTTGCTTTCATGATTTATGTTTACTTCGACAACACACATAGCTTCGTGAAGTATAAAATCACGCTTCTTTATAATTTGAAATTCAGATGCCGCACATATTTTAATTATTTTTCGAAGGGTCAACGTTTTTTTGAATTTTTGGTACGATTGTAACCTTAACTGGTACGTTTGTAACCTTAACTGGCATGTTTGAAACCTTAACTGGTTCGTTTGAAACCTTAATTGTATCACCAATTTTTTTGTAATAAACATCCCCTTTCAATCCTTCTTTAGCACTATATTCAAATACTTTAGTTTCATCCGATTTGTTTTGAAGATTTCCTTTTAATCCTGTTTTAGTTGTTATTATAACCACACCATTTTTACCTTCATTACCATATTGCGAAATGGATGATGGATTTCTTAAAACACTGATAGACTCAAATTCCTCTTCGTTTAATTTAGACACTTCAAGCGATGATTTCAAAGGAACGCCATCTAAAATGTATAAAGGATTTTTTTTATCGCCAACAGCCACTTCTTCCATCTTATTTTGGGCATCTTGTTTCACTGATGAAGGATTTGGAGGCGTTGGCGGTGTAGGAGGCGTTGGCGGTGTAGGATGCGTTATCTTTTTTGGCTTTGTAGTATCACTCACTAATAAATTAATAGTATTTTGAATTTCTCTGGCAGTTTTCTCTATTTTCTCGCTTGCATTTACCTTAATAGATACTAAACAAACAGTTACCATTAAAATTGGTAATACCATTACCCTTCTTAGGTAAGAGTATTTTGTGTTGGATGATTTTGTTAACATAGTTAATCTTCGTTTAATTGATGAATAAAAAAATTGATGTATTGGATTTAAAAAATGATTGCCGAAATGCGTCTGTAATAACATTTTAGCAAACGCTTCTACATTGCTATTCCCGACTGCTTCTTCGTCTGCAATAAATTCATGAATGGCAACTAATTCTTTTTGAATAAACCAATTTAATGGGTTCATCCAAAATACTGAAGTAACAATTTGACAATATATTCTGTCCCAAGTATGCTTTTGCTGAATATGGGTAATTTCATGTTTGAATATTTGTTGACCAACTTCTTCTTGTAATGAAATAGATTGTTTCCAAAATAAATTATTCAAAAAAGAGAAAGGTGCGTTGTCTTCATTGGTATTAATAAAGTCAAACCCATCCATTTTAGTTACCTCACATTTTCTTTTTATTAATTGAATTTTTATTACATTTAATATCAGTATGCTTAACAAAGCAATAGCAACAATACAAGCTATAAATAAAGAATAGTCTACCCAATTAAATTGAATAGTTTTATTCCCATTAGATATTGGTAAAATAAATTGTACGATTTCATTTGAACTATACAAGACTGGCTCTTTCACTGTAAACCAATTTAACTTTAACAGGGGAATGGCTAGGCTCATTATTGATGCAGTCAATAAATAAAATCTATTGTAATAATGAAATTTTTTATCTCTTAATGCAATCCAATAATAACCAAAGAATATACCTGATACTAATATTGTTTTAAAAATATATGCAATCACAATTTGACTAGTCATGATTTTTAGTTTTTAATTGTTTTAAAAGCAATTCTAAATCCTGGATGGACATTTGTTTTTTATTTACCAAAAAGGAAACAACATTAGAATATGATCCATCAAAGTAACTTTCTGTCAAGCCCTCAATTCTTTTAGCAGTATAGGCTTCCTTACTCACCAAAGGATGATAAAAATTGTTTCTGTTTGGGTTTTGAATACCCACAAATTCCTTCTCTACTAAAATCTTTAAAAGAGTTGCCACCGTATTATGATGTGGCTTTGGCTCATCAATTGCCTCCAAGACATCTTTAATAAATCCGCCCTTATCCAATGCCCATAAGGCTTGCATAATTTGCTCTTCGGCTTGTGTCAGTTTTTTCATAATTTAATTTTATACATTCTAACTAAATACTTAGTCAATATTATGACTATATTTTTAGTTAGAAAAATATTTTTTAAAGAAAATAAGTGGGAAAACAGGGGAAGTCCTATTGGGATCTATAACTAATTGTCAAAAAAAGGGCTCAAGAATAGATGTAAGTGGTTGATTTTAAATTAGCTAGGCCTAATGAATTCTACTATGTTGATTTAAGTCATTTACATTGATTCCACGCAACTCAATATCAATTTTAGATTCAAAACAGCTATCATATCCGCTATAAATTCATTCAAGCTATCGCATAAAGCTGATTAACAGCTGTTATTTTAAAAACCAATAAAGGTTTTAGAAAATAATAGAAAACCGACCCAATCGGGTCGGTTTTTGCTTTTAGCGGTTCTTAAGCTTTGCATCTAAAATCGCCCTGATATCCCCAGCAAATTCTTCCAAACTGGCTCCTATGTTGGCTACAAAGCCTCTCATGCAAATGAGAGGCTTTTTTAATGCGAAGACGCGAAACAAGCTTGCTTGATTGAGCGGATGAGCGTTAAAAAAGCCAAACGAACACGTAGTGTTTGTTTGAAAGGCTTTG
>JACCDU011317752.1_pt1 | contig 10099 bp, 8 predicted proteins | sample 7446081 | NCBI WGS metagenome assembly JACCDU01 (sample SAMN15323447, study PRJNA562643) | freshwater metagenome | isolation source: river surface water | place: USA:Blue River Watershed | collected 2017-08-17
GGGCCGCCACCGTCGAACTCGATTGGGACGTGCGCCAGAAAAGCCGCTTCGACTGCACCGACTCCACCGGCCGCACCCTGGGCGTCTTCCTGCCCCGGGGCACCGTGGTGCGCGGCGGTGACGTACTCGTGGCCGAAGACGGAGCGCTGGTGCGCGTTATCGCTGCGCCGCAACCGGTGCTGGTGATCACGCATTGCGCGCAGCACGGCAGGCCGTTCGACCTCACCCGCGCGGCCTATCACCTGGGCAACCGGCATGTCCCCATCGAGCTCAAGCCCGATCACCTCAAGATCGAACCCGACCACGTGCTGGCGGACATGCTGCGGGCCATGCACCTGATCGTGAACGAGACCCAGGCTGCCTTCGAGCCCGAGGGCGGCGCCTACAGCACGCACGGGGGCCATGGCGGACACGGGCATGGGCACGCGCACGGGCACTCCCACGGGCACGACCATGCCCATGCACACGGCCACTCCCATGACGACGATGGCCACGGCCACCACCACAGCCACTGACACCGGCGATGCCGACCTGCTGCGCCTGATCTGGCTGGCGTCACCGGCGCTGCCGGTGGGCGGCTTCTCCTATTCGGAGGGTCTGGAGGCGGCTATCGATGCGGGTCATGTCACCGACGAAGCCACCGCTGCCCGATGGCTGAACGATCAACTGCACCTGACCCTCGCGCGCTCTGACCTGGCCGTGGTGGCCCAGGCCGTGCCAGCCTGGCGTGCCGGCGACACCGGGCGCATCGCCGCCCTGAACACCTGGATCCTGCGCACGCGCGAAACCAGCGAGCTGCGCCTGCAGACCGAGCAGATGGGCCGCTCCTTCGTAGAGTGGCTCAAGTCGGTGCACCCGGACCTGGCGGCCGTCGCAGGCCCGATGGGTCACCTCACCTACCCCGTGGCCTTCGCCCTCGCCGCCTCGGCCAGCGCGGCGCCGCAGCGCGCCATCGTCCTGGCTTTCGCCTTCGGGTGGGCCGAGAACATGATGCAAGCCGCGATCAAGTCCGTCCCCCTGGGCCAGAGCGCAGGCCAGCGCATCCTCGCGCGCCTCGCGCACGACATTCCCGCCGCCGCCGACTACGCGCTGTCCCTGGACGACGACGCGCGGCAGGCCTACTCCCCCCTGCTCGCGATCCTCTCCTCGCGGCACGAACACCAGTACTCACGCCTTTTCAGATCATGACCCTGCACCACATCCCCCAACGCACCAAGAAACTCCCGCCCCTGCGCGTGGGCATCGGCGGCCCGGTCGGCTCGGGCAAGACCACGCTGCTGGAGATGCTTTGCAAGGCCATGCGCGAGCAGTGGGACCTGGTGGCCATCACGAACGACATCTACACCAAGGAGGACCAGCGCCTGCTCACCGTGAGCGGCGCGCTGCCGGCCGAACGGATCATGGGCGTGGAGACGGGCGGCTGTCCCCACACCGCCATCCGCGAGGACGCCTCGATCAACCTGGAGGCCATCGACCGCATGCTCGAGGCCTTTCCGCAGGCCGACGTGGTCTTCGTCGAATCCGGCGGAGACAACCTGGCCGCCACCTTCAGCCCCGAGCTATCGGACCTCACGATCTACGTGATCGACGTCGCCGCCGGCGAGAAGATCCCGCGCAAGGGCGGCCCCGGCATCACCAAGAGCGACCTCTTCGTGATCAACAAGACCGACCTCGCCCCGCACGTGGGCGCCGACCTGTCCGTGATGGAGGCCGACACCCTGCGCATGCGCCAGGGCAAGCCCTACGTGATGACCAACCTCAAGACCCGCGAGGGCCTGGGCCAGGTGATCGATTTCATCGAGCGCAAGGGGATGCTGCGGCAGGCCGGGGCGCAGTGATCAACCAGGCTTTCCCGGCTTGCGCGCCGGGTCTGCCTCTTTCTTGGAACTGGGTACCGCGCTCACCGCGAAGCTGGCAGGCGCCAAACCGCGGGATGACCCACTCGCCAACGCCTGATGGACCGCGTCTATCCCGTCCAGGTATCTGCGGCTGTCCCACTTGGCGAGATCTTCGCTGGAGGCGGACAGGAAATTCGCCGCCTTCTGACCGATCGGAGTCTTGCGCAGCCAATCCATCATGCGGTCAGGATCCCAGCCAGCGACATGCGTCACGATCTCCCGCAAAGCCGCCCTCTCCTCGAGGCGGGTGTCAAGCGCCGAAGGGGAAAGCGATTGCTCCAGCAGCCTGCCGGCAGGCGCAACGGACGATGCGCGTGAAGTCTCGGCGCTGCCTGCGATTTCGACGCCCGAGCTTTTCAGGCAAGCCTTGAAGTTGGCGTGGACAGACTGGTAGCGCACGTTCAGTGTCGCGAATTCTCCAGAAGTATCGACCTGGTGGGCGAGCAGATTCATCTGGCTTTCGACCTGCCCCAGGTAGTGGCGGGCATGCTGGGCAGCAACTCTCTGGCGCCTCGGGTCTCGCTCTTGCACCATTCGGCTGCGGGCCGACTCGGCCCGTGCAAGCTTTTGCGAGACCGACCGGAATGTCGGCACGTCCGAAGGCAGGCTTACCTGTGGCACAGCATCCCGCAGGCCGTCGTGCTGCGTGCGCTGCTTCGTTTCACGTACGGATCCAGTCTCGGCCTCATGGGCCGTAGAGGCGACAGCACGCTGGGTCAAGGGCGGGGACACGCCCGGCGCCGGATCGGCAGAAGGTGTGGCGTGCGAGGCGAGGACAGGCGTGTTCGCTGGCCGTGCCGCGAGCTGCGCCTGCTGTGGGCCGGGTGTGGACGGCCGCATGATCGGCTCCGTATTCGACTTGCGATCGGTGCGGACAGGAGGGGTGCCCCGCGAGGGCAGGGCCGGAGTGTTCGACATGACAGTGGATGGGGTTGAGAGTCGGGGCTGGGCCCGACTGTTCATCTGGCTGATTAATGCGTCCTCCTCATTTGTCAGGACGGGATTGCCGGGCGTCAGCGATACGCTGCTCGAGCCTATCGATCCGGGTCTCAGCCTCGCCGACCCAACGCGGGCGTACCGCCCCTTCAGGAATTCTCGCGATGCCTTCTCGTAGGCGCCCTTTCGCACCCTCGAGAAGTGACATCGCCTTCGCGATCACCTCTCCCGGGTTCTTGCACGAGGGGAGTCCCGCCCTGTTCAGCAGATCGGCCGCGTCAGATATTTCCTTTGCCAATCCTCTCGGTACTGGCACTGGCGCTGGTACAGGCGGCTCCTGTTGGACCGTGCGTCTCGGGCCATCCTGCGGGGGTTCGGGCGAGATCGGATCGGAGCCAGGCGATGACCCTGGCGCGCTCGGCGTGGCCTGCGACTGCGGGCTGGCGATTGCGCTCTTGCTGTCTGCGACGGATACGGGTGAAGGCGGGTGTTTGACAATGCACGCGCAGGCCCTGCTTACGAGCCGCATCAACTCGTCCTGAGCTACCACTTTCTCCGCCGGCTTCGACTTGATCAGGCTCTCGAGGCTATTCATCAGCGAGACAGAAACGGCATTGCGTGTACGGGTATCGTCGCGCTTGACGCCCAGACGCTGGAATTCGTTGCCCAGAGCGATCCGCACGAACGTGGGGGCGTCTTCGTACGGCACTGGCGCGCCGCTGCGGATCAAGCTGTCATGCTTCTCGACGGCGACGCGGTTAGCAGTCTTGAGCACCGGTCTCAGGGATAGCCGGTCCAGGCGAGCGGAGTCATAGGCTTGGCCGTTAGAGCGTAAAAACTTCACAGCCCGCTTGAGATGATCCGCGTTTGCTCCCGGCGTCAGCGCCTTGATTAATCTAGTGGTCGCGGCATCGACATTGCGCTCCCCGCCAACAAAGGCGGCGAACAGCTGCCCACGCATGCGACCGAACTTCTCAAGATAGCTACCCTTCCCTTGACCAAAGGGATCGATCAGAACCGGGTGATGATCCCAGCTCTGCGGTCCACGGGCACTCCGGGCTTGCGCCGGCGACACGACACCTTCAGGACCTCGGCTTCCTGCGTGCTCACTAGCCGCTGAGCGTAGTTCAGGCAGGGAAACCGGCAGACCGAGTTTCCCGGCAACCGCAAGGCCCTGGATGAAGTCTTCAACCTCGGCAGTTCGCCTTTGTCCTTGGGGGAAACCGACCCGATTCAGCTCGACGTACAGGACCAGCAGGGCAGCATTTTTCGCGAGGAGAGACGGAGACTGACCTTTGGCCGTGGTCGCGTCCAAGAGCTGATCCTGCGCCCACTCTTCAAAGGTCTGGCGAAGGGCTTCCGCCCCTCGCTCGACGTCGGTTCGGGTCATGCCGGTCAAATCATTTTCTTTGACGGACAGGATTTTTTCGCCAGACCTTCCGTCATGTTTTTTTCGCAGGCACTGAATGAAGTTCGTGTCCTGCAGAACATTCAGGTTGTCCAAGTCGGCCCTCAGGTCAAGGCAGTACTGCAGCTGGCGTTGATCCTGCGCTTTTGAGGTATTCCTGGAGCCGCCGGGTGACATCAGAGTTCGGCCCACCCCCATCTTGCTGAATTCGGGTACGGGTGGTACGGGAAGCGCGGGGATGAACGGACCCACACTTTTCAAGCGGGCGATCCTCACGTCTGCGGGTCTTCGCATTTCGAACGTCTTCGGGGCCTGCCTCATCGGACCATGCTGCTTAGCCGCCCCGGGCGACGATAGGGGGCCCTCTCCCGGCCGCGGCGTGGGAGAGTCTGCGTGATGTTCGCTCTGGACTTGGCGGTCGGCCAGGGACGTCACCACCACATTGCTCGATGCCGCCGCTCGTTTGAAAGAAACGGGAATCTGCGTTGCGTTGATCCCTGGCGAGCCAGAAGATGGGGCGATATCCGGCGCAGCAGGGCCTAGGCTCTTGGCGATTGCGGATTGCTGCAGCGAATGAGGTTGGATGGAATGACTCGACATGGTCTGTATCCCTTAAAAAAATGGACGCGCGATGCTAGGGCCCGCCGCGCCTGAAAACGCGACGTCTGCCTTACGACTGCTGAGCCAAGAAGTCAGCGAGGTGGCGCCGAGTCTGGCTTCGCCGGCGCCGCGCCCGCCTGGTCGTGCGGATCGGCCTCCTCAAGGCTCAGCGCTTCGATGGACTGATCCGCCCACTCGGACAGCGCCTGCTGCACGGCGTCAACACCCGCCCGGAAGTCCTGATCACTCAACCCAACGAGGTCCTCCTCCGCACAGGACAGGAAAGCTGCAGCCAGCGCACCGGCAGGGCCGTCGGGCACCCAGTCCGTCGGCTGCTCCGGGTCGCAACCTGTGATCTGCGCCACCTCGTCCCTGAGCGCTGTCCATTCACCGATGCAGGGGTCTGGCGCGTACAGCGCGTGGGACGCGTACATTGGACTCACCGCGGCGCAGGGCGGCGGGCCCTGCTTGCGGTCGGCTTCACGCGGGTCTCTACTGGCGGGCAAGCCCGCCGTCGATTCACTAGATGACGGCGCAGGAGAGGCGCCGCGCAGGCAGGCCAGATAAGCCTCGTGAACCGAGAGGTAAAGCTGCCACAAGGTATCCATCTCGCTGCCGGAGGCACCGTCGGCCAGCATCTGCTCCAGCGCGCGCCTGGCAACGCCCATGTGCTCTCGAACGTGCGCGGCATACGTTTCGCGCAACTCGGGGTTTGTCTGGGTCAGGAGATGCTGGCTGGCCGCCTGCGCCTCCGCAAGTTCATCGCGCAGGGACTGGGGCGACACCGGCTTGGCCGACGCCGTCGGCGTGGCCTGGGCCCGTCTGACCCGCTGGAGGGGCGGCGGCGAATCTTCGTCGGACGATACGCCGGCTGCGGGGCCGGGCCTGAGAGGCGTACGGAACGCGTCATCGGCATCGTGTTGCACCGGCAGGACCCTGCGTGCAGCCACGGGTGTGGATTCGGTGCTTGCAGCCTGGACTGCCGGGGAATCCGCCGAGGACCGTACGGGCGTGCTCGCGATCTCTTGGGCCACCCGCACCTCGGCACGGGGCGACGGGGCGACGTCCTTCGGGTCAGGCACACGCTTGGTGTCGCGCCTTGCTGGAGCGGGAAGCAGCGATGGAATATGGGAGAAGTCCGACATGGGTGAGGGTGCGTAGTTTGAGGAACGCGCGATCCTAGGAGCCGGTCTCTCGAGCAACGCTACAGGCGACTGACGGCTACGAGGCGCGGCGACGCCGGCCGAAGTAGCCATTAAGGGGTAACTTCATTCTCCTGGCTGCACCCGGGAGAATGCGGCCTGCCTATCCTTTGCGAATTGCGAGCCGAGTCCATGAACCTGATGCCGATGAAATGGTCCTTGGCCATCGCCGTGTCCGCCCTGTCACTGGGCGCGCCCACCCACGCTGCGACCGGGAGCTACGGGCAGGCAACGGTTCCTCCCGTGTCGCTCGCGGCCGCCTCACCCGAGCCTGTGCTTCGTAGTTTCCTGGCCGCCATCGTGGGCCGCTGGGGCGTGGACTGCTCCCGGCTGGTGTCGTCCTTCAGGATGGAAGACGGCCTGCTCCTGGGCGAGACCTATTTCAACGGCCAGCTGGGCACGCGCTCGACCATCCGCCTGGCCAGCGTGAACTACGCGGGCATGGCCAACGGCCTGCACCGCTTCGAGTACCTGATGGATTCGCGTGGCGTGGTCCAGGGCGAGAGCCTGAGCCACCGGGTGATCATGGAAACCGACCTGGGCACGGTGCGCCGCTCGGTCTACTCCGAGCAACTGGGCAGCCGCAACGTCCTGATCCGGGACGGCATCCTGCTCGCCAGCAACACCGCGATGCCGATGCAGGGTCGGTGCCACTGAGCGCCGGGCCTACAATGCCCGCTGCCGCGGAGGTGTGGCAGAGTGGTCGATTGCACCGGTCTTGAAAACCGGCAACGGGAAACCGTTCGTGAGTTCGAATCTCACCGCCTCCGCCAGCAGCCCCTGGAAACTCAGCGCTTGACGGGCGCCGCGGACATCTCGCTCCGGTCGGAGTCGAAGAACAGGATCCGGCTGATCGTGCCGGTGGGGTCGCGATCCGGCTGGTTGATGAAGATCTCCTGGTTCAGGCGCCCGCTGAGGTCGGGGACCTGCTTGAACTCACGCAGTGCGGGATCGCGGAATGCCACCTCCAACGAGTTACGCACGCGCTCGAATATCGTCTGGATATCGCCACTGCCCTGCCCCAAGGCGCCGAGCAAGGCAGTTGTGAAAGGCGAATTCCTCTGGCCAGGCAAGCTGTCCAGGGTCACTTGTCCCTTGGACGAAGCGTAGAGGGTCACGCTGCCGTTGTCCCGCCAGGAGCCGGCCGCGGGTGCGGCGATGGGCCGGCGTAAGCGGGAAACGTTGATTCCCTGCTTCACGATGTCCGCACCGGACGCTTCACGCGCATCGACTGCGAACATGATCTCGTCGCCATTGGCCTGCGCAGCGTGGCCCGAGTAGAAGAAGACGCCGATCCCGCCACGCGCTGCCAGCGTTTGCTCGAACTGCGCGATCAGGGACATCATCGCCTCGCGTTCGACATTGTTGGCCTTGGTCACCCTGAACCCCCGCGCACGCAGCGCGTCGGCCATGGCGTCAGCGTCAGAGGCCGCGCCGGCAAGCCTCGGATAGTGGCGGTAATCGGCGTTCCCGATCACCAGCGCGAGGCGGGGACCCGCCCCCTGCGCACCCGAAGCCAGGGCCGCGCCAGTCAAACCGGCGAACAGCAGGCAGGCCATCGCCAGGCGGGCCACGAAACGATTGATCACGACAATTCCCTTCCGGAAGTTCTGGGTCGTGGTCAGTTTAAACAACAACAGACTGACCGCTCAGATCCCCTTGGGCCGCGCCACGCTCATGCTGCGGTCACGCACCGGCAGTTCCAGCACACGCACCGCGCTGCCCTCGCGCACGCTCAGGCGGATGGGGCTGCTGGCCAGCCCGCGCGCCCACACCTGCTTGTAGAACGACTCCAGCGTGCGCACCGGCTGGTCGTCCACCGCCAGCACCCAGTGGCCGGGCCGCACGCCGCCGGCCTCGGCGGGGCTGTTCGGGTTGACGCGCGTGATGCGCACGGCACCGCCCAGTTCCGCCGCATTGACCCCCAGCCAGGGCCGCTTGGCCTGCGGGTTCTCGCCGGTACGAAGCAGGTCGTCCAGCACCGGCGCCAGCACGTCGACGGGGACGAACAGGTTGCCGGCCAGCACGTTGGGGCTGTCGTCGGGCAGGACGTCGCGCAGCGCGAGGTTGCCCACGCCCACCAGCTCGCCGGCCATGTTGAACAATCCCGCGCCCGAGTGGTTGATGGGAACCAGGGGCGAGGTGTAGAGGGCGGACTCCAGGTGGTACTCCCAGTAGCCGGTGAAGGAACGCGCGTCGACCAGGCGCACGGCGCCAGCCTGGCGCGGGGCGCTGCCGGTGATGTACAGCAGCGGGCTGCCCTTGGACAGCGCCGCGGCCGACCCCAGTCGCACAGGATCCACGCCGGCCAGGGGAAACAGTGGCCGCAGCAGGCCCAGGCCATTCACGAAGTCATAGGCCACCAGTTGTGCGGGCAGGCGTTTCTGGTCCCGGGTGACGACCTCGATCCGCTCGGCCTCCAGCACCAGGTACCCGATGGTCAGGACCAGCCCCTGCGGCGCGATGACGACGCCAGTGCCTTCACGCCGCCGGCCCAGGGTGCGGGCCGAGGCGGCGTCGTCGATCACGCTCACCTCCAAGCCGACGGTGGCGGCCTGCAGGGCCTCCAGGCGCTGGCGCCCGGTTTCCCCGGAGGGGGTCGCCATGGCAGCGGGTGCCTGCGCCAGCACGGGCGCGGCGGTCAGCGCAAAGGCAAGCGCCACACCGGCGAAGAGGCGTCGACGCGATCGGTCGGGGATGCTTGGGGCCATGACCATCTCCTGCGTTGTGGGGCGTGCCAGCCATGACCGGCGTCGAGAATCGGATGGGCGCCGGGAAGACGAACCGACTCTTGTTTAAGATGACTTCAATTTGGCACTCATTCTGGCGGCTTCACAGGGATCTGCCAAAAACCCTCATGAATCCTTCTAAAGTAGTCAACATGTCTTCACTTTGGATCCGCATTGCGCGCGTATCGGCGCATGCCGCCTGCCTGCTCGCGCTGTTCTCGGGCCTGGCCCATGCCGCGCCTGCGGAACGCGCGACCCGCAGCGCCCTGATCATCGCGATCTCGAAGTACGGCCCACCCAACATCCCCACCCTGGAGGGCGTGCCCCACGACGTGACCAGCGCCCGCGCGATCGCGCAGGCCATGGGCATCCCGGACCAGCGCATCACCGTGCTGCGCGACGCGCAGGCCACCAAGGCCGGCATCCTGCAGGCGCTGGAGAACCTGGGCCGTACCGTGAGCGAGGGCTCGCGCGTCCTGGTGTATTTCTCGGGGCACGGCACGCGCTGGCCGGAGCGCGGCGGCGGCTGCAAGGAAGGCCTCATGGCCTATGACGGCGACACCCTGACCAACGACGAGATCGCCCAGCGCACCCGCCGCATGAGCGAGCTGGCCGACAAGGTGATCGTGATGTTCGACGCCTGCCACTCCGAGGGGGTGACCCGGCGCGCGGCCACCACGCGCTCGATCGCCGAAGGCAAGCTCACCCCCAAGTTCTTCCTGAAAGCCGGTGCGGGCGAGAACGCCTGCGCCGCCAGCAACGTGGCCACGCGCAGCCTCCTGGACGCGTCGACCCGGCTGGGCGCCCTGAGCGAGAACTTCGTGCAGATCACGTCCTCGCGCGCCAACGAGGTGAGCTACGACGAACCTGGCAAGGGCGGCATGGCCACCCAGGGCGTGCGTGACTGCCTGCTCGGACGAGCCCGCGACCGCGACGCCTCCGGCGCTGTCTCGATGGCCGAGATCGAGCAGTGCGCGCAGGCCTTCATCGACGAGAAGTTCAGGGCCGAGCCGAACCTGCGCCATCACGTGAGCGTCTCCGGCAACCGCAACCTGGTGCCGGTATCCACCGTGCGGCCGCCGCCCCCGCCCGCTGCGCCGGTCGTGGTGGCCGCGGCCCCGCCGGCTCCGGTCGCAGCCCCTTCGCCCGTGCGCCCGCCCGCACCTGCGGCACCGGTTCGCCCCCCGCCGGTGGCAGCACCCGTGGCAGCGCCTGTCGCACCCGTCGCACCTGCGCCCGTTGCACCTGCCCCCGTGGTAGCACCTGCTCCCGTGGTCGCCCCCGCGCCCACCCCGGTCGCCGCGCCTGCGCCGCCCGCACCGGCAC
>JACCDU010305316.1_pt1 | contig 10097 bp, 14 predicted proteins | sample 7446081 | NCBI WGS metagenome assembly JACCDU01 (sample SAMN15323447, study PRJNA562643) | freshwater metagenome | isolation source: river surface water | place: USA:Blue River Watershed | collected 2017-08-17
CGATTCAACATCGGACCAGTGCTCCAGTGCGGCCGAGTTCATGCGATCAGCAATCTCCGCAAATGGTTCTCCCCAACTGGGTTTTGACGGGTTGTAGAGATTTAGCAGAATGCTTGGTCGTTTGAGTAGTGCCCTCGGGCCTACTCGAAGCCCTTTGAATAGATTCCAGGGTTCGATCACGCGATCGTCAATTACCGGTTCTATCCCATAAATCTCGGAGATTGGCTTTGCGGATTCTCTAGTGCGCTGCAGTGGTGAAACCACAAGTTTGGAAATCTCTACGCCTTCAGATTTCAGTTGCCTGGCAGCTGCCTGCGCCATTTGGTGCCCAAGGTCACTGAGTCCAAAGCCTTCGATGCGTTCGTATAGGACTCCGCCGGGATTGAATACTTCGCCGTGGCGCACAAGGTGAAGGCGAGAGGCGGGCATGCACAAAAGTCTACCTTCGCTAAACTTTGACAGTTACTCTTCTTCGCTCACTCCCAGAGGTCAAAATGTTAGATCGCAAGCTCATCGGCACCCTGCCATCGCTTCAGGACGGTCCGGTCACCATCGGTGGTTGGGTCGAGACCCTCAGGGATCAAAAGCGCATTCAATTCATCATCATTCGCGATGAGTCCGGCAGCGTTCAGGTGACCTACCCTCGCCCAGCCGATGAGGATGCCTTGGCGGATGTAGTTAGCTCTTTGACCGGCGGCACCTTTGTCGAGATCACGGGCAACCTGAAGCACGATGAGCGCGTGAAGCTCAACGGCATTGAGATTCTGCTCACCGACCTGAAGGTTGTTTCTCGCTCACTCCCAGACAGCCCAATCGCCGAGGACACATCGATTGATAAGCGTCTGGACTGGAGATTCCTGGATCTGCGCCGACCAGAGCTAAACCTGATGATGCGCGTGCAGACCACCATCGAGAAGACCTGGCGTGAGGTTTGGCTAGAGCACAACTTCATGGAGATTCACTCTCCTAAGTTGATGGGCTCACCATCTGAGTCCCACGCCGAGCTTTTCAAGCTTGAGTACTTTGAAGGTCACGCCTACCTGGCACAGAGCCCACAGTTCTACAAGCAGATGGCGATGATGGCCGGTCTTGGAAAGGTCTTTGAAATCGGACCGGTATTCCGTGCTGACCCATCCTTCACCTCTCGTCACGCAACCGAGTTCATCTCGGTTGACATGGAGATGAGCTGGATCGACTCTCACGAGGATGTAATGCAGTTCCAGGAGATGCTCTTGGTTCGCGCAATTCAGGCAGTCAAGGATGCTCACGGCGAAGAGATTCAGAGTCTCTACGGAATCGACATCCAGGTCCCAAGCGTGCCTTTTCCAAGAATCCCGCTGGCCGAGGCACACAAGATTGTTGAGGCCCGCGGTTACAAGGTCCCTCGTGCAGATGGTGACCTAGACCCTGAGGGCGAGCGTCAGATTGCCGCTCATGTCAGCGAAGCCTTCGGCCACGAGTTCGTATTTCTAACCGACTACCCCAAGAACATTCGCCCGTTCTACCACATGAGACATGAGGACGACCCAAGTCTCACCAAGAGCTATGACTTGATTTGGAAGGGCACCGAAATCACCACCGGTGCTCAGCGTGAGCACCGCATCGAGGTCCTCGAGAAGCAGGTCTTGGACAAGGGTCTGGAGCTAGAGGGTCTTGGTTTCTACCTAGACTTCTTCCGCTATGGCGCACCGACCCACGGTGGTTTCGGTATGGGTCTAACTCGAGTAGTGATGCTGCTTCTAGACCTACCAAACATCCGTGAGGCCAGCTTCCTATTCCGCGGACCTAACAGGCTTCAGCCCTAAACCCAATTCTCTAGCTTGAGGCCAGGGATATTTTTAAAGTGTCTGGTGTTGTTTGTCACGAGGATCAAACCCTGGCTTAGGGCCTGTGCAGCGATAAAAACATCAAGTTCCCCCGAGAACTGTCCGAGTTTCTTGAGGTGTTTTTCGATCTGAGCTGCGAGCTTGGCCTCTTGCGCTCCAAACTGCAAAACTTCTGCGGCTTCGATAAAGAGAGTAGTTTGCCTCGCCAATTCTTGGTTAACCAGCGCAGCAGCCCCTCGTTCAAGTTCGAATGCTGTGACCGGGGAGATTCCCCAATCCGTCAAGGGAAGATTCACAAGCTTCTTCATCACATTTGGATGATCGCGCAAAGCGAATATGCAGGTGTCGGAATCCAGCAAGTACTGCATTAGGGTATCTTTCCCTGCCACAGCTCATCGAAATCCAATCTTTCAGCTTCCATTTCGCGAACGGGCAACGGGAGTTGATTCTCAGGGATTGGACCGCGTGCCTGAATCTCCTGGAGCAACCTCTTCATTCGAGCCGCACGATCCAAAGGGCGAATCTCAACGATGCCATCGGTGCGCTTGACGAGATCTATCTCGGCATTCTCAGGAATCCAACCTTTAGGGATGCGAACCGCGACACTGCCGCCGTTCTTGAAAGCTTTTCTGGTCACTCGCTCAGTCATAGCACAAACCCCTTATCTATACGCAAAGTATAGACAAAAGGTTTGTGGATAACTAGATGATGTTGAGATTGAGGTTGAGGCCAACCATTAAAAATGCCAAGCCGGTGGCCCAAATCGCCATCGAAATTGTGACCAGCATTGCGACCCTGAAAGGCTTCACTCCGGCAGCGACTGATGCGGCAGCGGCAAACTGAGTACCGATGATCACCGGTCCCAACGCCGCCATTCCATAGACGCCGTATTTATCGAAGGCAGAGACTGCCTTGGCAAACTTGGGTGACTCCCCCAGCTTGCCCTTTGCCTCTCGGCGCCTAATCAACCAGGTTCGAATGCTGGAACCCGCGTAGGCGAAAGCAAAGATGGTGAGCGCGTTTCCAACAACTGCGGCGATCACTGTTGCGACCGGGTCCAGCCCAAAGATGATTCCGCTAGGAACCACCGCGATTGCCTCAAACCATGGGATTGCCCCGGCAATGAAAATTCCCAGCAGTCCGAGCTGTTCTAAATTCATTTCTTCTTCGATCCAAGGGCAATGAAAATCACAACAGCCAATCCGGCAATTATCGAAATCCAGGTTTCTAAAGGCATTAGAGCTTCACCGCCTTTGCCTGATTCCAGGCAAGCACAAGGTTAGGCACCAGAATTACTGAACCCAGAATCAACCAGATGATCGAGTTGACCTGACCAAAGGTTAGAGAGATTTCGTAATAGTCGATTGAATCGATGCTCACGCAGTCCATCGAAATCACGAAGATCATGAGGGCTACCGCCAGAGCCGAGACTAGGCCAGCGAGGATGCGGAATGAGTGCAGGTAGGTGCGGTCGCGCTGTCTAACCTGGAACTCATCGAGATACTCATCCGGTGCATCTGCGACCAATCGCACGGAGATTCGCAACAGCCACCAAATTAGGAATATTGGTATTACTCCGAGGATTCCGATGCCGGGCTTTACAAAGTCCTCAAACCAAAATAGTGCTGGCGCACCAACCAGGCTGATTACTCCCAGCACAACGAGAATTCGCTGAGCTCGTGCGGTTCGAATTCCATCCCACTTCGTGTCGTTCATCACGGTGTCGATGTTCTTGGCAACCTTCTTCGACTTTGGATCGGAGGCCATTCCATACAACTGAGCGATGGTGCCCTGGTGCGGGTGAGCTTTCATATAGAAGTACCAAAGCGGGGTCTCAAATAGCACAATCAAGACAAGTGTGAAGACAAACCAGTTGGTGTTGAAAAACACTAGGTTGAATTCTGGGTCTGTTGTGAAGTAGAGAGCCCCCACGGTACCCAAGGTCAAAAGACCAAAGATTGCATCCATCCAACGCAGTCCGGAGACCGACTTTGCTCGTGGATAGACGAACAGATAACCAATCGCCATGTAGCCAAGGACGATTGCAATTGCAATTAGCTCATTCATTGGGATTCCTCATCCAGCCAGAAGATCTCCTCGACCCTGACTTTCAAGATCGTCGCGATTCGCAATGCCAAAACTAGAGATGGCGAATACTCACCGCGTTCGATGTAACCGATGGTTTGATAGTGAACTCCGACCTGATCGGCGAGCTCTTGCCGACTCAGACCAGACTGGGTACGAGCCTCTTCAAGGCGGTTGGCCACCCGCTCTTCTTCTGACTTTGGTTTTCTACCCATGGATGTAGCATAAATACTATGTAGCAATAATGCAACATTATCTACTTAAATCTTTTTAGTGTCCTGTGCGCCTTCTCTGCCCAGACATGTTTTTCGGCCAGTTTGCTCAACACATAAATCAGAATCGGAAACCAAAAGTTCTTCAAAACCCAGACAACTAACTTCACGCCAACTCCCGAAGCTTGTCGAATACCCGATCCTGATCAATCCGCCAGAAAGCAACCTGTTGGCCGTTGATTAGTAGCACCGGCACCTCATCGGTGAAGTGCGAATACTGCGGGTTCTGGTCGATGTCGAGATCATCGATTGAATACTCGGCATCTGGGAACTCGTGCGCAAAGCGCGCAATCACCTGCGCCAGCTCGCCCTGCGCGATCTCGCACAGATGACAGCCGTTCCTGCCTATGAGTGTGATTTCAATAGCCACGACTAAAGCCTACGGCCAGCCAAGTCGGTGATTAGACTAGGCCGGTGCCAGAAGCCGATAAGAAGCCGAAGATCGAAGCTGCGTTCTTCGATGTCGACAACACCCTGGTTCGCGGATCAACCTCAATCCTGTTTGGCAAGGTTGCATTCACCGGCGGCACCATCAAACGCCGAGACATCTGGCGATTCATGTTTGAGCAGATGATGTTCATTCGCCGTGGCGAGAACAACGAAAAAATGGCCGACTTCAAAGACCGTGCTCTTTCACTAACCAAGGGCCACTCGGTTGATGAGCTCAAGAGCTTGATCGGCGTCGTCTACAACCAAGAAATCAAACCAAGGCTTTGGCCTGAAACCGTAGCAGCAGCGAAGGAGCACCTCGCTGCTGGTCGCGAGGTGTGGCTATTGACCGCCGCTCCCGTTGAGTTGGCCGAAGAGCTGGCAAAAGACATTGGCGCAACCGGTGCCTTAGGAACAATCGTCGGTCACAAAGATGGTGTTCTCACCGGTGAGCTGATTGGTGAACCCCTTCACGGTAAGGCAAAGCGCAAAGCAGCAAAAAGACTTGCCAAGGAGCGCGGCATCAGCCTCAAGCGCAGCTGGGCCTATTCCGATAGCTACAACGACCTACCGCTTCTGAGTTCGGTTGGTCATGCGGTTGCAGTCAACCCCGACAAGATCCTCACCCGCCATGCTGAAGCCGCAGGTTGGGAGATCATGAAGTTTAAGAAGCGAGACCTCCGCAAAAACTAAACCCGCCCTTTCAGGCGGGTTTTTGTTTTGAAGATTTACTTCTTATTGCGACGCTGGTGGCGAGTCTTGCGAAGCAGCTTGCGGTGCTTCTTCTTAGACATACGCTTACGGCGCTTCTTGATAATTGAACCCACAGAAACCTCACAAAGCTTTTGGGTGCCCGAGTGGGCAACCTCAGAAGTTTAGCCCTTACGCTTCAGGCGCTCAACCTCAGCATCGATATCTGCGTCGGTAATTGGCTTGGGGCCAAGCTTGCCGTAGGCATCAAGACCCGCAAATAGCGCTCCAATGCCCATACCGAAAATGACCCAGCCTGGCCAGAAGTAGGCATCCGGGCTGGTCATGTAGTAGACCGCCAACACAATTATCGTCACCGCGAGGTAGACAAACATGTACTGCTTAAAGTCAGCCTTCTTCTTCAGGCTCTTCTTCGCGTATTCGCGAACTGGGTCTTTTTCGGTCACTTCTTTACCTTGGCTTTGACCTCAGCAACGAAGTTGTTGGTCTCCTGCTTCACCTCGTCGACAACCTCTTCGACCTTTTGACGAGCAATCTTCTCAAAGTCCTTGGCTGACTTCTCGGCCTCAACCTTGGCCTCGGCTAGCTTGCGACCAAGGCGCTTTCCAAGCTCCTTTGGATCAGCATCAATGTCAACCTCGTCGAGCTTTTGTTTGAGCTGCTCGGAGAGCCAGCCCGACTTTTCGGTGAGCCAGTGGCCAACCTTGGCACCGACCTCGGAGAGATTCTCAGCCAGTGGGTCACCCTCTTCCTCGTCTGGGTCAAAACCCAAGGAGAGGAAGTTGATCATCCAGTCCTCGATCTCCTCGAGGGGTTCTGGGGTTACCGAGTAAAAACGCTTCTGGCCCTCTTCGCGCGAGTCGACTAGTCCAACCTCGCGAAGAGTCTTTAGGTGCTTGGAGACCGTTGGCTGACCAAGCTTGGTCTGCTCCACGATTTCGCTGACGGTTAGCTCGCCATTGCCCCCGGCTAGGTGAGAACCCAGCAGGGTTTCAAGGATTAGGCGCCTGGTTGGGTCAGCGATTGCTTCAAAAATATCTGCCATGTTTTTACCCTACTCTCACTTGCCTGCTAATTCCTGCGCCCTTGCCACAGCTGCCGCTAAGCCCTTAGCAAAAATGGCTTTCAGATCGGCATCATCAAAGGTCGCGATGATGCGCTCAGTAGTGCCGCCTGGGGAGGTCACATTGCGTCTTAGCTGGACCGGCTCCTCATCGGAGTTAGCCAAAAGATCAATAGACCCATCAAAGGTTCCGCGAACCATGCGTTTGGCATCCTCTTCTGAGAAGCCCTGTTCGATTGCAATCTGCTCCCACTGCTCAATGAAGTAGTAGATCCAGGCCGGCCCAGATCCCGAGATAGCACTGAGGGCGTTGATCTTTTCTTCAGGCACCACGATCGCAGTTCCGATCGCTTCAAAAAGTGTGACCGTTGCATCGATAGCGTCCTGCGACGCGGTTGCTGCTGGAGCAATTCCGGTCACTGCCTTTCGAACTAGCGCCGGGGTGTTTGGCATGGTTCGAATTAAGTTTGGGTTCTCGATTGCCTGCGCCATCGTCTCTAGCTCGATGCCGGCAGCCAGCGAAATGACCACGGCATTCTTGCCAATCTCGCCGGAGAGCTCACCCAAAACCTCGACGATTTGCTTTGGCTTTACCCCGAGCACAATCAGGTCAGCATCGCCTGCAATCAGTGCATTGGCGTCCGGGGTGGATTCGATCGAGAGCGCCGAGATACCCTGCTCCCGCCAGGCTAGAGCGCTCTCTTCGGACTTGGTGGTAGCCGAGATGAGCTCCCTTGGGTAGCCGGCCTCTAGTAATCCAGACAGGATCGCTCCACCCATTGAGCCAGAGCCTAGAAATGCGATTCGAAGTTTCTCCACGCTTGAATACTAGGCGGAGAACAGAAGTGGGTATCCCACAAAGACGACAGAGTTCATCAGGGTGTGGGCGATCACCAGCGGTGCAACTCGATTGGTCTTTAGGAAAACGAATGCAAAGACCAAGCCCATGATGAAGTTACCGATGACTGCCGAGAAGCCCTGGTAGCTGTGATAGCTGGCACGGATCGCGGAAGAAATCAAAATCAATGCCACCAGGGTCAGTTTGGGATAGCTGAGCTTGAGTTTGGTTATTAGAAACCCAACAACAATTACTTCCTCCTGCAAACCAGAACGCAGTGCAGAGAGTAGAAGCAGTGGCACAGTCCAGACGTAGTCGCCTAGGTTGCTAGGGATTACTTGAGAGGTCAAACCAAGTTGGAGAGCCAGAAGGTAGAGGGCGATTCCAGGTATTCCAATGGCCAAAGCGATCAACACAGCGATCTTGAGATCTGCCAAACGCGGCAATAGCCCTATAGAAATCCCGTCCTGCCTGAGTAAATACAAGGCAAGCAAAACCGGCACCAAAGCCAAGCCGATTCCCACCAGTTGATAAATCAGATCAAGCCAAGGAATCGGAGAAACGGCTTGGTTGATCACCGTCGTGGAACCAGAAAGACCTTGTTCACTCAGGAGTTTGCGAACCAGGCTCAGAGTGGAGTAGATGGCACTAGCCCCAAGCGATAGAAACAGAACCAGCAAAATCTCTTGCTTGTGACTTTTGTACATCTCACTCCTAGGGTGTGGGCAAAAGTTTAGATGTCACAACCAAGAGGTAGTTTTGTCCAGTGGCTAAATCTAAGAGCGATTTTCGTTGTGCTGAGTGTGGCTGGACCACGGTCAAGTGGGTGGGTCGCTGTGGCGAGTGCCAAGCCTGGGGCACCCTCGAAGAAACCCATGTTGTTCAAGAGGTCAAGGCAATCCGACTTGCACCGACTCAGCTAGCCAAGCCAATCATCGAAGTGGAGCGGGTCTCGGCTTCGCACAAACCCACCGGGGTTGGTGAGTTCGACCGAGTGCTTGGTGGTGGGTTAGTTGCGGGAGCTGCCATTTTGCTGTCTGGAGAACCTGGTGTCGGAAAGTCCACCCTGCTACTTGAGGTAGGAGCTAAGGCGGCCAAAAACGGAGCCAAAGTTTTATATGTGTCAGCTGAGGAATCAGCTTCACAGGTCAGACTGAGGGCAGAGCGCACCAATGGTCTCAGCGAAAATCTCTACCTCGCAAGCGAGACCGATCTGGCGACCATCATGGGCCAGTTCGAAGCGTTGAAGCCCGAGCTCTTGATCGTCGACTCGGTTCAGACGGTCTCGTCCAGCGAGGTAGACGGTGCTCCCGGTATGCCCGCTCAGGTTCGCGAGGTTGCGGCAAACCTGATTCGACTCGCCAAGCAAAGCTCCACCCCCTTGCTATTGGTTGGCCACGTAACCAAGGACGGTTCAATTGCAGGACCTAGGACTCTAGAGCACCTGGTGGATGTGGTTTGTCAGTTTGAGGGAGATAGACAAACATCTCTGCGATTTGTAAGGACTCTGAAAAACAGATTCGGACCTACCGATGAGGTCGGCTGTTTCGAAATGACCGGAGATGGAATTCAAGAAGTTCCTGACCCATCGAAGTTATTCATTTCGGGATCAAAGAACCAGGTATCTGGAACTTGCGTCACTGTGACCGTGGAGGGCAAGCGTGCACTCATTGCGGAAATCCAGGCCCTAGTGGTGCGCACCAATTCACCTCAGCCCAGAAGAGTAACAAATGGAGTTGACAGCTCAAGAGTCGCGATGTTGCTGGCGGTTCTAGAGCGACGAGCTGGCATCAGCCTGATCGACAAAGATGTCTATGTTTCAACTGTAGGCGGCATGAGGATTCTGGAACCGGCGGCAGATCTGGCCATTGCGGTTGCGATTGCATCGGCAGTCACAGATAAACCCGTTCGCTCGTCAGTGGCTGCCTTTGGTGAAATCTCACTGGCGGGTGAAATCCGAGGCGTTTCAAACTCAAAGCAGCGGCACGCGGAGGCGGTGCGACTCGGCCACGACCAGGTTGTCAGTGCCGAGGGTGATCAGTTGTCTAAGGCTCTGTCCAAAGCTCTTAGTTGAGCAGGAACTGGACAGTGTTCTCGGAGTAAACCCCGTTAACTTCTACCTTCAAAAAGTAGGAAGCGCCATTTGCCGGCACAGCCTCTTGCTCAGCCCCACAACCTGTCGCTGAGGAACGGACTCGTTCCCAAATTGCACCCTCGCGATCTGAAGCGACAGTCGAGTTGGCCTTCAACACAGTCACCAAATCCTGGTCCGCGCTTCTGTCGCAGTCTCTAGATGAGTAGTAGGTCTCATCACCGGAGGTAATGGTGAAGAAGGTAACTCGCGAGCCAACGTTGAAGTTGCAGTCGACTAACCCGGTGTTTGTGATCTCATACCAAAGGTGTGGCTTCTCGCCTGATGCAAAAGAGCTCTTATCGCCATCTTTGTCACCAATGTGTGCGGTTACCTGAACCACACCCGGTTGGCAATCAGTTATCTCGTTGACTGGGGTAGAGGCGGTTGCCGAGATCGAGCTCTCGCTCGCGATGGGGGCGGGCTGGTTAGAACCAGAACCACTTAGGGCATTCCATATAACTGCACCCAAGACCACAACTACCACCAATAACAAGGCGCGGCGGCGGGCATAAATTTGCTGTTGAGTGGGGGCCATGGCTCTATCTAACTAGATTGTGCGGAGCATTCTGGAGTTTCCGAGCGTGTTCTGCTTCACCCGGGCCAGATCCAAGAATTCTGCAACACCCTCGTCGTTGGAGCGGACCAATTCTGCATACGTTTCGGCATCGACAGGTATGTCTGAAATGACATGGAAGCCCTGGGACTGGAAAAACTCCACCTCAAAAGTGAGACAGAAAAC
>JACCDU011336136.1_pt1 | contig 10097 bp, 7 predicted proteins | sample 7446081 | NCBI WGS metagenome assembly JACCDU01 (sample SAMN15323447, study PRJNA562643) | freshwater metagenome | isolation source: river surface water | place: USA:Blue River Watershed | collected 2017-08-17
GACTCCATGTTCAACGTGACCAAGCAGGTCGTGCCCGACATGGTCGAGCGTGGCTGGGGCCGCATCGTCAACATCTCGTCGGTCAACGGCGAGAAAGGCCAGGCCGGTCAGACCAACTACTCGGCCGCCAAGGCCGGTATGCACGGCTTCTCGATGGCGCTGGCGCAGGAACTGGCCACCAAGGGCGTGACCGTGAACACCGTGAGCCCGGGCTACATCGGCACCGACATGGTCAACGCCATCCGTCCCGACGTGCTGGAAAAGATCGTGGCCACTGTGCCGGTCAAACGTCTGGGTAAGCCCAGCGAGATCGCGTCCATCATCGCCTGGCTGGCCAGCGAAGAGGGCGGCTATGCCACCGGCGCTGACTTCTCCGTCAACGGCGGCCTGCACATGGGCTGATCGGTGCTCGCACCCTCTAAAACCCGCTTCGGCGGGTTTTTTTATGCCGATGGGCTTGTGCGCTGGCGCATCCACTGGGTGAACGCGTCCGGGGGCATGGGGCGGGCGTAGTAGTAGCCCTGGATGTGTGTGCACCCCAGCTGCCGCAGGGCTTGTACGGCGTCTTCGCGGTCAATCCCCTCGGCCGTGGTTTCCATGTTCAAGGCCTGGGCCATCTGGATGATGGAGCGCACGATGGCTTTGTCTTCCGGGTCGTTCGCCACATCGGCAGCAAACGAGGCGTCGATCTTGATCTTGTCCACGTTGAAGCGCTTCAGGTAGGCCATGCTGGAGTAACCGGTGCCAAAGTCGTCGATGGACAGGCGCACACCCAGGCGCTTGAGTCGGCTGACGGTGTCCAGCGCCTTGTCCCGGTCGCTGATCAGGATGGTTTCCGTCAGCTCCAGCTCCAGGTGTTCGGGGGAGAGCCCTGCATCGGTCAGAGCCTCCAAGGTGGTTTGCTCGATGTTGCCAGTGCGGAACTGGATGGCGGACAGGTTGACGGCGATGGTTTGCAGCGGCAAACCTGCGTCGCACCAGGTCTTCATTTGGTGGCAGGCCTGTTGCAGCACCCAGGCGCCGATGGGCACGATCAACCCGCTTTGCTCGGCCACCGAGATGATGTGCTGCGGCCCCAGCAGGCCCTTGGTGGGGTGGTGCCAGCGGATCAGGGCTTCTGCGCCGGTGGCTTGCCCATCCTGCAAGCGCACCTGGGGCTGGTAGTACAGCTCGAATTCGTGGTTTTGGATGGCCTGGACCAGCGCGTCGCGCGTTTCCACAAAAGCCACCACGCTTTGGTTCATGGACGGGTCGAAGAAGCGGTAGGTGTTGCGCCCCCCTTGCTTGGCCTCGAACATCGCCGTGTCGGCCTTGCGCAGCAGATCTTCGGTGGTGTCGCCGTCGTGCGGGAAAACCGAGATGCCCATGGACATGGAGGCCTGGATCAGGCGCCCGTCGATGGGGTAGGGTTTGGCCAGTTCGGTCAACACATGTTCGCAACTGGCGGCGATTTGCTCGGCCTGGGTGATGTCCTCCAGGATCAGCATGAACTCGTCGCCCGAGATGCGGCACAAAGTGTCTTCGGTGCGCACCTGTTTTCTGAGCCGCTGCGCGACGGCTTGCAGCAGCTGGTCACCGGTGCTGTGGCCATAGGTGTCGTTCACCAGTTTGAAATGGTCCAGGTCCATGAACACCACACCGACCTGGGTGGCATGGCGCCGGGCGCGCGCCATGGCCTCGTTGGCGCGTTGCCGCCCCAGAAGGCGGTTGGGCAGCTCGGTCAGCGCATCGTGGTAGGCCATGAATTCGATCTGGCGCCGGGCGGCTTTTTGTTCGGTGACGTCAGAGAACGTGCCCACGTACTGGCTCACGGTGCCTTGCGGGTCGGTGACGGCTGCAATCGTCAGCAAGGCGGTGAACTGCTCGCCGTTGTGGCGGCGGTTGAGCATCTCACCTTGCCATTTTTTGTCCTCCACCAGTTGTTGCCAAAACCCCTGGTAGAAATCTTCGCCTGGCAAGCCGGACGACAACAGGCTCATTTTTTGTCCCACCACATCCGACAGGCTGTAGCCGGTGATGCGGCTGAAGGTGGGGTTGATCGAGATGATGTTGCCCGCAGCGTCGGTGACCACAATCGCTTCGGTACTGTTGTCGAACACCGTTTCTGCCAACTGCAACTCGGCCTGCTTTTTCAGCAGGTCGTCGTTTTGACGGCGCATGGCCAGCACGCGGCCGGTCATGCCGTGCAGGTAAATCTGCAGCAGCCCGGTGAACAGCAGTGCGATGACGCCAATGCCCCATGAAAACCAATTAGAGCCTTCGTTGACATAGCTGTCGTCCGCCCAAAGGGCCAGAGACCACGAGCGGTCAGCCAGCGTCAGCGTCGTGGCCCATTGCCGATAGGGAGCCACATCGGCCACCGTTTGAGGGCCATAAAACGGCAAAGCATGGCTAGGGATTTGGAGGTCCCGAACCTGGAAATGCAGGCCAGGCGGAATTTGCCCCCGCGTGGCAATCCCGATCAGCTCATCGACCTTGAGCACCGCCACCGCAAACCCGACCAATTCTGGCTCGGTGCTGCTGGTGGCCCTGCCATGGCGGTACACCGGCTCCAGCAGCAAGGCCGCCAGCCTCACGGCTTCCTCCTGAACCAAATGGATGGGCGCGGTGACTGTCGATTTGCCCGAAGTGCGCGCGCGCTCGATGGCGTCGCGCCGGATGGGCTCGGACTGGATGTCAAAACCTACAGCCGGTCGGTTGCCCTGGATGGGCACGATGTCCTTTACCACCACATAGTCCGGGCGCTCGCCTACAGGCACTAGCCTGTGCTGGGCATCTTGCTCGGTGGCGCGGAACATACCCCAGGGAGAACGCTCGCTGACCCGGGCTTCAAAGGCCTGCAATTGGTCGCGCCGCACCAGGTCATTGAAGCTGAAAGCGAACACATCGGGGTTGTCGACCAGCGTGCCCTGGATGAAGGTCTCGAACTGCTGGAAGCTGTAATCGGGGTGGGCCTCGGCGAAGTGGGCCAGCGAGGCCAACACGGCCTGGTGCGTGATCAGCCGGTCTTGGATGCGCCGACTGACGGCCCCGCCATCGCGCTCGATCCTGGCCTGCAGTTGCCGCCGCTCCAGCACGGCCGCTGCCGCGTAAATGAGCATCGACAGCGCCAGTGCGATCAAGATGGGCACGGCAATCTTGCGGCGACGCTCACGGGTCAGTTCGACTTTGGGAGCCAGAAACAACAAGGCCAGAGGCGCAAAAATCACCACGCCCAGCAGATCGCCCATGTACCAGGTCCACCAACTCAAGGGGACCGAGGCCCCCTGGATCAGGCCCAGCGACCACAAGGCGGTGACCGCGACCGAGGCCGAAGCCAGACAGGCCAGCACACCACCCCAAAGCAGAAAGTTCAGGATCTGCCCCTCGCTCTCCAGCCTCTGCCAGGTGTCGCCCAAGCGCCGGGTCACCCAACGCTGCCCCAGCGCTGCTTGCAAGCTGGCCCCCAGGGCAATGCAGCCAGCCACCAGCACGGCAGCCCCGCTCAAATGGCCGGCCAACAGCCCGTGCCCGATGTTCAGCACAAAGGAGCCCAGGCCGACAAAGGGCAAAACGCGCGGCCCCCGGTGCAAGGCCACCGCCAGCGCCAGGCCTGCAGCAGGAAAAATAGGGCTCGCGTAGCCGGGGGGGATGGCCAGCGTCAAACCGATGCCCCCGAGCACGGCGTACAGCAAGGCAAAGGCAAAACCTGAGGTGAGGCGCGTGGAGGGCAGAAACATGATTGCAAAAATTGTACCAATCCCCTCATCCAGGTAGGTGTGCGGCGCAGGGGCGGAGGGGGCTGGGATAATTCCGCCATGTCTTTTAATTCCACCGGTTTCAGTCCATGGCGCGTATCGGTCGCTCCCATGCTCGACTGGACGGACCGCCACTGCCGTTACTTTCACCGTTTGCTCACGCGCCACACCCGCATGTACACCGAGATGGTGACCACGGGGGCGCTCACCCATGGCCATGTGCAGCGCCATTTGCGCTTCAACGCTGAAGAACACCCGGTGGCTCTGCAGCTGGGCGGCAGCGACGCGCATGAGCTGGCGCTGGCCGCCAAGCTGGGTCAGCAGTGGGGCTACGACGAGATCAACCTCAACTGCGGCTGTCCTTCTGACCGGGTGCAGCGTGGGGCGTTTGGCGCCTGTTTGATGAACGAGCCCAACACTGTGGCCGATGCGGTCAAGGCCATGCGCGACGCGGTGGACCTGCCGGTGACCGTCAAGCACCGCATTGGCATCGACCGCATCGAGCGCTACGAATTTGTGCGCGACTTTGTCGGCACTGTGAGCGAGGCGGGCTGCGAGGTGTTCATCGTCCACGCGCGCAATGCCTGGCTCGACGGTCTGTCACCCAAGGAAAACCGCGAGGTACCGCCCTTGCGTTACGAATTGGCTTACCGGCTCAAGCAGGACTTTCCGGCGCTGACCATTGCTGTCAATGGGGGCATCAAAACCAACGAGCAGATGGCAGAGCACCTGCAGCACCTTGATGGTGTGATGGTCGGGCGCGAGGCGTACTACAACCCCTGGCTGCTCACCACCTGGGACGAAGCGTTCTTTGGGGATCGGCATGCTCGACCTACCCGCGAGGCGGTCGAAGAAGCCATGGTGGCCTACATGGAGCGAGCCCACGCCGAAGACGGCTGTCCCTGGTACGCGATTGCCCGCCACATGCTCGGGCTCTACCATGGTCAACGCGGCGGGCGTTTGTGGCGCCAGGTCTGGAGCAACCACAAGCTCAAGCCCTTGCCACCGCGCGAAGTCTGGCAACAGGCGCGCGAGGCACTGGCCCGCGGAGCGGCCCTGCCGGCCTGACCGCTGCGCTTGATCCTGGCTCAGTCGCTGCGCTGCAAACGCCTGAGCACCAGCAAGCCCAGCCACAGGCAAGTCAGCACGATGAAGCTGCCCGCGTAATCGCCCAGCATCATGGCCAGGGCATTGGCCAGGAGTTCTTGCTGTTTCATGCCCACGGCGATGAAATAGGCGTTGACCACCAGGCTGTGCACTGCGGTGGTGACCAAGTCCAGCAGCGGCAAGTGCATGAAGCGCAAGTTCTCCAGATTGCTGGCAATGCCCAGCAGGCGCATGCCCATCCAGATGCCGATCCAGCTGGCCACTGTGCTCAGGCCGCTGTAGAGGGCTGCCTGCGAAGCCGCAATCCCGTGCCAGAACTCGAAGGACAGCCACATCAGCGCCCCAAAGCAGCCCAGCGCCCCCCAGCCACGGGCCACCAGTATGGCCACATGCTTGATGCCCGCCGGTAGAAAAACCAGGGCAATGCCTTGGCCGTAGAGCACCCAGGGGTCCAGCCGCTGGTTCAGTCTGAACGCGCCGTAGTAAGCGGCAGCGGCCAGCGTGACCAGCAGCAGCCGCTGGAGGTCTTGGTTCAAGGCCAGTGCGTTTTGTCTCTGTGTTGGTGTGACCACGATCAAATGTCCAAGGCAAGAAAAAGGCTTTTGATGTCACCACCAAAAGCCTTTGATCACATGGTCATATCTTGGCTCCCCGACCTGGGCTCGAACCAGGGACCTACGGATTAACAGTCCGGCGCTCTACCGACTGAGCTATCGGGGAATTGTGCGTGATTGTAACGTGCTTTGGGTGGCTGATTTCACGGTGTTCAGGAGCGGCGCGGGCGCCAGGCGCAGGCTGCCGTCCCCGTCACCAGCAGGCTGGGCAGGGTCGATCCCCACCCGGGTGCCCAGCGCGCGGTGCCATGAAACACCGCGACCCCCAGCAACCAGATCAGGGCAGCGCTCAGGTCCACGGTGCGGCTCGTGGGCAGCGCCGGCTCGCGGCCACCCAGTCGGCCAAGGATGACACCGTACAAGGGCACAAACACCGAACTGAGCATCAGCAAAAAAGGCTCCAGGCTGTGCATGGGCAGCGCCCAGGCCAATGCGGTGCAGACCAAGGTCATGGCCACGCCCCATTGGCGCACCGACCAGGCTGGGCGCAAGCTGCCCAGCGACACCGCACCGGAATAAGCGTCGCCATAGGCGTTGTCGAGTTCATCCAGCAGGATCAGGCCGAGCGCCAGCAGGCCGCCCTGGGCCAGCAGCAAAGTGGTCACCAGCGGCGCGCCGGGCTCGGACACGCTCGCCACCAGCACACCCAGCGCATAGCACCAGGTGTTGGCCACGGCGTAGCCGATCCAGGTGCCGCGCAGTGTGCTCTGGCCCGAGCGGCCGTGGCGTGCGTAGTCGGCCACCAAGGGCAGCCAGGACACGGGCATGGCGATCACCAGATCGATGGCTGAGAACAGGCCCATGCTGCCGTCGCCGGTGCGGTTCCAAAAGGCAGACAGGCCCTGCTGCTGGACCAGACCGAAGAATTGCCAGCTCAACCACAGCAGCGACAACACCACCAAGGGCAGCCCGATGCGGCTGACGAAGCGCCGCACCAGGGTGAGCATGGAGCCCAGCATGAGCAGGGTGAGCACGCCTCCCCACAGCACGGTGGCGGCGGCCGACGGCAGCTCGATGCCCAGCGCCTGCTGCGCAATCGCCTGCGTACCTTCGCGCATGACGACCAGCTCAAAGCTGGTCCACCCCAGCAGCTGCACGATGTTGAGCAGCACCGGCAGCCGGGCGAATGCGCTGCCATAGACCGCGTGCATCAGCCCCGCGCTGGACAGGCCGGTGTCGCAGCCCAGCTTGGCGGCCCAGGCCAGCAGGCCCGAACCGAGCAGCGAACCGAGCACGATGGCCCAAAGGGCATCACGCGTGCCCACGGCGGGCACCAGGTAGGCGCCGACCTGCATGACCAGCAGGCCCACGCCCAGGCTGAACCAAAGGCTGGCGTGCGAGAGGCCGGAGAAGACGCGCTGCTCGGCAGCGACCGGCGCCAGGGCCGGGTTGTGGGGGGGAATGGTGTTCGCCATGACGTTTGCTTTCACGTATGGCAGGTCGGCTGGACGGACGCGGCGCGAGACCCGCAAGGAGCCGCGTCCTGGACAAGCTTCCCTGCGCGAGGATTACCTCAATCAGGTTCAAAGGGACTTTCTCAGTCGGTGCTGTCCGTTGCCGGACAAGGCACCAACACCCCTAGCGGATGCCGCAGCCCGCAGGCTGCAGCGTTGTCGATTGTAAAACTTAAATCAGGCCCAAACGCTGGTGCAGCGTGGTCGACGTGGTCGTGTACTGCAGCAAAGTCTTGGCCTGTGGCCACAGGTGGGCGGCCGCGCCAAAGGCGGCGAGGGTGGCTTCGTGAAAGCCACAGAGGATCAGCTTCTTCTTGCCCGGGTAGGTGTTGATGTCACCGACCGCGAAGATGCCTGGTGCGCTGGTGGCAAAGGTCTCGGTGTTGACCACCAATTGTTTGCGCTCGATCTGCAGGCCCCATTGCGCCACCGGCCCCAGTTTGGGCGACAGGCCCAGCGCCATGACCAGTTGGTCACAGGCCAGTGGCACCTCTTCGCCTTCGGCGTTCAGGTACTGCAAGGCTGTCAGGCGTTCGCCCTCGGTGGCGAGGCCGGTGGGCTGTCCCGCCACAAAACGCACGCGCCCAGCCGCCTGGGCGGCCTTGAAGGCGTCCAACCGGGCCGGTTCGGCGGAGAACTGTTCGCGCCGGTGCATGAGCGTGACGCCTGCCGCGGTGTCTGCCGCGTCCAGGCAGGTTTGCAGTGCGCTGTCGCTGTCGCCGGTCACCAGCAGGTGCTGGCCGGCAAAGCTGGGCAGGGGGGCCGAGGCGAACCAAATTTGGCGGCCCATGTGCGGTGCCAGACCCTCAATGGCCAGGCTGCGCGGCACGAACGCGCCCACACCCGCTGCGATGAACACGGTTTTGGCCAGCCAGGTGGTGCCTGCGTTGCTGGCCACAGCCCAGCGGCCATCGGGGCTGGCTTGCAGGCTGTCGACTGTTTGCCCCAGGTGCAGCGTGGGACGGAACGGGGCGACTTGCTGGCGCAGCCGCTCGACCAGCTCGCGCCCGGTGCAGACCGGGAGGCCGGGAATGTCGTAGATGGGTTTGTCGGCGTACAGCTCGGCGCATTGGCCGCCCACATGGGGCAGGGCGTCGACGATGTGGCAGGTAATGCCCTGCAAGCCGAGCTGGAAGGCCTGGAACAGGCCAACCGGTCCGGCCCCGATCACCAGCGCGTCGGTTTCGATCGGGGTGGCCATGGCGCCACTCAGCGGACCAGCTCCTTGAGCTTGCCGCTCTTGTCTTTCCAGGCGTCGGCGTCGTGCAGCGGGGCCTTGCGCTTGGTGATGCTTTTCCAGTTGGGCAGCTGGGCCAGCTCGGCGTTGAGCTTGATCATGTGCTGCTGGTCTTTGGGCAGGTCTTCCTCGGCGAAGATGGCATTGGCCGGGCACTCGGGGATGCACACGGCGCAGTCGATGCACTCGTCGGGGTCGATGGTCAGAAAGTTCGGACCTTCGCGGAAGCAGTCCACCGGGCAAACGTCCACACAGTCGGTGTATTTGCAGCGGATACAGTTTTCGGTAACAACGTGGGTCATGGTGGGCTCTGAAAATGGGCGAGAGGCCGGTGATGCCACCGGCCCCCCTGGAAACGCGATTTTAAGGGACTCAGTTCACCAGCACGGCGCCCGAGGTCTTGTGGCTGGCGGTGTCCACCAGCACCATGGCCCCGAGGATGCGCGACTGGGCAAAGGGCAAGGTCACCAGCGGTTCCTGCAGCGCCAGCGTCACGTGGCCGATGGCGTTGGGCGCCAGTTCGGTGGCTTCTTCTTCGGCCAGGGTGTTGACGTCCAGGCGGTGCACCACGCGTTGCACCTTGGCCTTGACCCAGCGGTGGCCATGCAGCGCCCAGTAGACGCGGCCGGGCACCAGCGGTTCGTCGTCCATCCAGGCGATGGTGGTGCTCAGCTGGCGCTGGCCTTCAGGCGCACCTTCCGAGGCCAACAACCAGTCGCCGCGCGAGACATCGACCTCGCGGTCGAGCACGATGCCGGCGCTGTGGCCAGCCGCCTTGTTTTGAGGCTGGCGGGTGGCCGACAGCACTTGCGACACCACGGCGGTCTGGCCGCTGGGGAAGACCTTGACCGTTTGTCCAGGCTCGATGCTGCCGGTGGCCACACGGCCCCAGAACACGCGGCGGCCCTGGCTGGTCACGCCGGAATCGTGGAATTTTTCGACCCACTGCACCGGGAAGCTGAAAGCCACATCGGTCTCGGTTGGAGTGACGGGCAACTCTTCCAGGATGTCGAGCAGGCTGGGGCCGGTGTAGCCGCACCAGTCGCTGTGGGCGTCCACCACGTTCCAGCCTTTGAGGGCCGATACCGGCACGGTGGCCGTGACGCGGATGCCGGCTTCGCGCGTGAATTTCTCCAGAGCGCCCGCAATGTTCTTGTAGGCCAACGCCGCGTCGTCCACCGCATCGAGCTTGTTGATGGCGAACACGATGGAGGGCACGCGCAGCAGGTTCACCAGCAGCGAGTGGCGGCGGGTCTGCGGCAGCAGTTGCAAGTCGGGGTTGGCCCAGTCGAGCTTGATGGCATCGACCAGCACCACAGCGGCGTCGGCGCTGGAAGCGGCGGTCACCATGTTGCGGGTGTACTGCTCATGACCCGGCGCGTCGCCGATGATGAACTTGCGACTTTCGGTGCTGAAGTAGCGGTAGGCCACGTCGATGGTGATGCCTTGCTCGCGCTCGGCGGAGAGGCCGTCGGTCAGCAGGGCCAGATCGGTTTCGCCCGAGCGCTGCACGCCGGCCAGGTGGTCTTGCAGCACGGCCTTGGTGTCGACCAGCAGGCGGCCGATCAGCGTGCTTTTGCCGTCGTCCACCGAGCCGCAGGTGATGAACCGCAACGCGTTTTGCGTGTTGCTTTCTTGGGCCTTAGCGGAGAAGTGTTGTTCGTTGTGCATGTTCTTGTCCTCCGTGCTCAGAAGTAGCCGTCTTTCTTGCGCTTTTCCATCGACGCATCGGACGTCTTGTCGTCCATGCGCGTGGCGCCGCGCTCGCTGACCTCGGCCGCCAGCGTTTCGATCACGATCTGCTCGGGCGTGGCCGCATCGCTCTCCACCGGGCAGGTGCAGGTGATGTCGCCCACGGTGCGGAAGCGCACATCGCGCACCACGACCTGCTCGCCATCTTTCGGTGGGGTCAGTTCGGTCACGGGCACCAGCAGGCCGCGGCGGTCCA
>JACCDU010397989.1_pt1 | contig 10096 bp, 10 predicted proteins | sample 7446081 | NCBI WGS metagenome assembly JACCDU01 (sample SAMN15323447, study PRJNA562643) | freshwater metagenome | isolation source: river surface water | place: USA:Blue River Watershed | collected 2017-08-17
AAGTGGACAATTTAATTATCCTCTTCCACTTATTGAGATTAACGGTAAATCTGTGATAGAATATGTGTTAAGCGAATTAGATAAAATATCAGGGGAGAAGCAATTGATATTTATCTTGAAAGAGCAGGATTGTACGAAATACAATCTAGATAATTCGTTAAAATTATTAGTCGAAAATCCGGTTATCGTTCCACTTAAAGCTAAAACAAAGGGTGCTGTATGCAGTATTTTGATGGCGATAGATTACATTAATCATGATGATGAAATACTCATTGTTAATGCCGATCAAATTATCGAATGTGATTACAATGAGGTATTAGCTAATTTTAGACATCAGAAGGCCGACGGAGGAATTATAAGTTTTAATTCTGTCCATCCGCGATGGTCATATGCGAAGGTAATTGACAAAGAAGTATTTCAAACGGCTGAAAAGAACCCCATTAGTAACGAAGCGATCGCTGGATTTTATTATTTCCGCAAAGCAAAAGATTTTATTGAGGGAGCGTTTGATGTAATTCGACACGACGAGCATTATGAGGGTCGTTATTATACCTCAAGTGTATTCAACCAAATGATTTTAAAGGAAAAAAAAATCATATCATTTCAAATTGCACCAAATCAAATGCATTCATTTTATTCGGTGCAAAAATTAAAGGAGTTCGAAAAATATTTATTGGGATGAAAAAACATCATTTAGAAAGCATGGTGGGCGGTTGGTTCATTGGTGATTTTGTGCCTTCACTTTTGCCAACTTCGGATTTTGAGGTTGCAGTTAAGCATTATGACGCAGGAGATTCAGAATTATCACATATGCACAAGATTGCCAAAGAATTTACGGTGATTGTAAAGGGAGAGGTAAAAATGAATAATCAACTATATAAATCAGGGGATATCGTTCAAATTGAACCTGGGGAGTATACGGATTTTGTAGCTTTGACTAAAACGATTACTGTCGTCGTGAAAACGCCGAGTGTGAAAAATGACAAGTATCTTTTATGAGCAGTTTGAAAGATTGGGTAAAAAAATACCGGGTATTGAATCAAAGTTTGCTTGTAATATATAAACTGGTCAAGGCCATTTTAGCCATCAAAATTAACGCCCATGCTTTACAGGAATTTAGCTATGAATGGCGGGGTGAAGTGGGCTTGGGAGAACAGAATCTAAATTTCTATCAAAATATCTTCAAGAATCTGCTGAAAGACCAAAAATTGGTAATACTTGACGTAGGAGCAAATGATGGATGGTTTTCGAAGATTGTATTTAGATTTTGGCCCTTGGCAAAAATCATTTCTTTTGAGCCGCTTAAATCAATGCATCCGTATCTGGAAATACTGAAACAGCAAAAAGGGACGTATTCCTATGAAAAAATTGGATTAGGTGATGTGAACAAGAAATTTATGATCAAGGAATTTGGCACTTCGGGTCTAAGCTCATTTAAACAGATTCATTCGAGCTATGCCTATGACGCACAATTCTTTAATCAGCAGGTCAATACTTCATACGAGGTAGATGTTTTGACCTTGGATGATTATTTAATGGAGCGGAAAATTGAAGGAGACTTTTGTTTGAAGATTGATACGCAAGGATTTGAAATGGAAGTATTAAGAGGCGCTCAAAAATTATTTGAATCGAAGCGAATTAAAGTGGTCATCATAGAATTAATGACCATTGAAAAATATCAAGGAGCAACCCTTTACCATGAAATTATAGGTTATTTGGAAATACGAGGACTTCGTTTAGTTGATATCCATAATTCGTATTATGAGGAAAATGGAAAATTAAGTGAGTTTGACGCGGTGTTTTTATTAGTAAATAATTGATGTTCATTTTTATTCAATTTACATGAAATTAAATGTAGTCATACCGATGGCTGGTTTAGGTAGTCGATTTGTGGAAGAAGGTTATTCCTTACCGAAACCATTCATTGATGTTGATGGTCTTCCCATGATTGTTCGAGTATTAGATAACTTGAATTATCCTGATGCTCAATATATCTTGATAGCAAGAAGTGAACATTTAGAACAATATCCTGCTATTGTAGCTAGTATTGAATCAAGGTTTCCCAATATTCGTTTTGTTCCGGTTGATCGATTAACGGAAGGTACAGCTTGCACCATTTTATTTGCTCGGCAGCACATCAATAATGAAAATCCACTTTTGATTGCGAATTCTGATCAACTCGTTGATTTGAATATTCTTGATTTTATAGCTGATGCGGGTATGCGAGATTTGGATGGTTCCATTCTTTGTTTTAAGGATGCTGATTTAAATCCTAAATGGTCTTTTGCACAGGTAGATGAAGATGGCTTAGTGATTCAGGTAAAAGAAAAGGTTGTCATTTCAGATTTAGCGACCGTTGGAATTTATTACTTCAGTCGGGGCTCTGATTTTGTTAATTCAGCTATCGATATGATTATTCAGAATGATCGGGTGAATAATGAATTTTATACCTGTCCGAGTTATAATTATGCCATAAATGCGGGAAAGCGTATAGGGGTATTTTTAATCGATGCTTTGCAAATGCATGGGATTGGGACGCCTGCTGATTTAAAAGAATACTTATTAATTAAAAGATTCGATGCCTCGAAGTCATAGGGCAATTGACGGTTTTGCCGTTGATTTGTTAGGTCAAATCATCACTCAATTCTTAACTTTTGTCTCGATTCCAATTATCATTTCGAATACCAATCAGTCCAATTATGGATTTTGGTTAACCATTGGTTCTATCATGACCTGGATTTCCATCACTGATTTGGGAATCGGATTGGCATTAACGCGGCAGTTAATTAAAGTTCAGACGATATTTCTAGGTGATCAACTATTGGAAAAACGGAATATCCTGTTGAGCACATCATTTGTGTTTTTTCTTTTTGCAGGTATCGTCTTTTTTGTTTGTTCGATATTCTTATACCCTTTATCAATTAAATGGTTTCATATTTCATCTATTGATGGTCAAACGTATTTTTACACCTACTTTCTTGCTGCATTTGCAGGCGCTATTTCACTGCCCCTTTCAATTTATGGTGGAATATTAGAAGCCAACCAAAAAATGGTATTACATCGAAATGTTGCAACCGTTGCTTCTCTTTTTAATATCTTTTTCTCGGTATTAAGTATTTATTTTTATAGAGATGTGCAGTTTTTGGCTTTGTCTTTATTGTTGACGGTATTATTAAAATCTCTAATACTTTATTTCTACGCCCATAAAAATTATAAATTTTCGATAAATTTCTCCTCGTTCTCAAAACATGAGTTTCAGGGATTATTGAAATTTGGAGGCAACTTTCAACTTGCAAAGTTGGCCAATACGGTTGCGTCCAATACAGATAATTTATTTATAGGCTCATATCTTGGTTTGGGTTTCGTCCCGATTTATGTATTTACATCAAAACTTTTTCAAACTTTTTCCGTCGTAATTGTAAGTAAAATTCCAGGGGTTTTATTTCCCGGATTAGCTGAAATTTTTGATCAAGAAGGCCAAAAAAAAATACAATTTATCTTCACCTGCTTAATTAAATTATTATTTAGAATTGGATTGTTTGGATCCGTTTTGATATTCTTATTCAATCATGTTTTTGTTCGTTTATGGGTCGGAGAATTTAATTACGGGGGTGATTGTTTAAACTGGGTTTTAGTTTATTTGTTATTTTATGAAACTATTTATCGAGGTACAGCTGCGCTTGTTATGGTTTATGGCGATATGGCGAATTGGGCGTATGTTTCACTTATTGAGGCAATTTTGAACATAGTCCTCAGTATTTTGTTTGTTCGAGATTTTGGATTAGTGGGTATTGCTTTTGCGACCGCAGTTAGCAGAACATTTACAACCGGTGCATATCTGATTTATTATTTTAAACAAAAAGGCTTAATTAGTAAATCGTTGATCAATGTTGTCTTGGATGTTTTCTTGAAGTCTATTCCAACAATCGCATTTTTATTCTTGTATAAATTGTTTTTCGTTAACCATACCTGGCTATGGTTAATAGCAGGTGGTATGTTGGGAGTACTGATAAATATTATAACATTTGATTTATTAACTATTTGGCGATTTAAACATGAAGGTTGGAGGAATATTTTGTCCAAGGTGTTGTATAACGGAAATTAAGAGATGCAATTAAAATTGATTCGATTTATTGTTTTGCTACTAGAATGGATAACCGTTCATTTTATATCCATTCATTTAAGGCCAAGAAAATTTTCAAAACGTGTTCTTAAATCTGATTATGAGTCATACGGCAAATATAAAAGTGAATGGTGTATTCTATTGCAAGGTCCGATTATTTCAAAACACTCTTTTACTTTGCAAACACTCGTTTTATATCGCTATGTTTATCCAAATGCCAGAATTATTTTATCAACATGGCGTGAACAATTAAAGAAGTTGGATCAAAATAAATTGGTAGAGTTAAAAGTTGACCTGCTTCTAAATACCAAACCTGAATATGTAGGAGTTTCAAACATTAATTTACAATTGGTTTCTACAAGTGCTGGCTTAAATTTTGCATCTGATCACGGGGTAAAATATGTGTTAAAAACACGAACAGACCAGCGTGTCTGTAAGTCTTTAGACTTTTTCGGTCAAATGCATAATCTCCAAATAAATTTCCCTATCTCAAATGATAAAATGGAGAATCGCTTGATTATAGCTAGTACGAACTCTTTTAAATCGCGCCTATATGGGGTTACTGATATGTATATGTTTGGGAATATTTCCGATATGAAATTATTTTGGCAAATTCCTACAGAGGAGAAAAGCGAAATGTTACCTCAAGTGAATACAGATCCAGTTTATTTTATTTCAAATAGACAGGCTGAGGGGTATTTAGTTAATCATTTTTTTGAATCTATTGGCTTTTCCCCTAGTTGGGCCTCAGAAGATAGCCATTATTTCTTAGCTCAATTTTTCTGTGTTGTAGACAAAGAGCAACTAGATTTATTTTGGTTAAAGTATGAAAGATTCATTGAGTCATTTGCTTTTTTCAGACAGAATGATGCAAAGAATTGGGAGAGATTTGAATTTGCTGATTGGTTGAAAGCCTACATTTTGTATCGAAAAATAGAAAAATGATCGGCCAATGGTTTAAAAATATGGTAATGATAATGCTTTCAGGGTTACTCTTGATTGATATTATTGGCGGCTATGCGCTCGCTCAGGGTGAGCAAACCTCTGTTATGGTTATTTATAAGGGTTTATTAGCGGCATCAATTAGTTTCTATTTGGTGCGGATAAAATCTTTTTGGTATTTTATTGTACCAACTTTACTTTTTACTGTTCTCTTTGTTTTAGCCTCAATCGAGAGTGGTTCAACCGATAATTTAGGGGAAAAGTTGGCACTTTTTTTTAGGTTCATCTTTAACTGCGTGGTGTTTATTTTTCTTGTTTCGGAACTGAAAGCGAATAGAAAATTTGGCAGTAAGGTTTTTTTATTTATTTATTTCAGTTTTGCTATTTTGGCAGGATCGATCATGTTGGGAGCTTTTGGATTTGGTAATAGCACCTACAGTGATGCGGAAGTGGGATCGAAAGGGTATTTTGAGGGGGGGAATGATATAGGTGTTGCCTATTTAGTGCTTGGCTCCTTCTTGTTATATGGGCTTTATCTGCAAAAGAGATTCTTGATTATTCGTTTATGTTTCATTTTACTTCAATTAACCATCGCTTTATTAGCATCAACCAAATTGGTTATTTTGGGTTCATTAATCAATGTGCTCTATGTATTGTGGAGTTTTGTAAGAATTAATATTTGGATTAAATATTTGTATTTAGGTCTCGTTGTAGCAATTCTTCTAAGTGGATTGTACTGGGGAATACAATCGAGTGGCTTGTTGGATAGGTTGTTAACGAATTTTGATAAGGGGGATATCCTTTTTGTAATTCTGTCTGGAAGAGATAATACGGTATTGGAGGGCTTTGCCAACTTCTTAAAATCAAATTTGATTACAAAATTTTTCGGATTCCCGCAGATTCAAAATTCTGAGATGGATGGTTTTGATATCCTCTTCAATTTCGGTTTTATGGGTGTGCTATATTTTCTTTCTTTGGCAATTTTACTTTACAGAAGATTGAATAAATTGATTGCTATGGGATTTTCAAATGCAAAATTTGGTCGATTTATCTTCATATTTTGTAGTACTTTAGGTTTAATCGCCGGTCACACCTTGTTTTCAACACAAGGTGGACTTTTTCTTTTCGCTGTTATTGCGATGAGTTATCATCAGCCATTTTTCAATGTCCAGAAATAAGGTGGGAAAACCGAAAATTGCTTTTTTATTGCCTCAATTAATTAAGTCGGCTCCTATTATTTACAATAAAAACTTGGTAGCGCATTTGCAGGAAGAATTCAATATCACTGTTTTTTATTTCCAAGGAGACGATAAGGTAGGTTTCACATGCAAAACCGAATTGATTGACTATCAAAAAGGTTTTAGTTTTGATGGTTTTGATTTGGTTCAAAGCTTTGGTTATCGACCAGATGTCTATTTAGCCCGAAATCGAAAACGCATAAAGGCCAAATTGGTATCTACCTTACACAGTTTTATTTTTTTTGATTTACGCTCGCAGTATGGGTATTTAGCGTCTATTGTATTCGGAACATGGTGGCTTTGTAATCTCTTGAAATTTGATCAAATAGTTTGTTTGACACAAGAAATGAAGAATTATTATGGGTCTTTTTTGCCAAAGCAAAAATTGAAGGTCATTCATTCAAGTCATGTGGTCATTAATCAGACTGCGGCAAAAAATGCCAAAATCACAGATCAGATTGTGAACTTTAAGTCGAACAAGGTTCTATTGGGTATAATAGCGAATTTGACTTATCAAAAAGGGATTGACCACGTTATCAAAGCAATCGCCGTCTCAGAGCAATATAAACTCCTTATCATCGGTGAGGGAAGGTACCGTAAAACTTTAGAAAAGTTGGTAGCTAATTATGGTTGTGAATCAAAATGTTTATTTTTGGGTCACATGGAGGACGCTCATCAATTCATGCCTTTATTGGATATCTATGTCATGTCTTCCTATCAGGAAGGATTTGGGCTTGTTGGATTAGAGGCAGCACATTTTAAGATTCCAGTTGTATGCAACGATATTCCCGTTTTTCGAGAAATCTTCACGAATGGAGTCGTTGAGTTTTACCAATCGAATTCCACAAAATCACTTCTTCAGACACTAGATGAGGTTTCAACAAACGTAAAAGATTCCGGAATTAAACTGAATGAGTATTGTTCTCGAAAATATAGCATTGAAAAGATGACAAAACAATATAGCGAACTATACAACACCGTAATTAAATGAAAATTAAGCTTTTTGTGCCCTATTTTAATGAACAAATGTTAGCCCGAATTAATATTTTGTCTTCCGTTAAATGGGTTGATGAGTTTCATTTGACAGAAGCAAATTTTACGCATCAAGGAAAATTTAAAGACTATAATTTTGATTATAATTCTTACGGTGTTTTGACTGACAAGCTTTATTACCATGCGGTCGATTTTGAAAAAGATTTTTTATTTAATCGAAAATATATTCCGCATGTTGGTGGAAAATATAAACCTGCTTGGCACCCAAACATTTTCTTTAATACCTCTTGGTATAATGAAGGAGTTCAACGTAATCGATCATGTGATCAATCATTGATTGAAGATGATGACATCATAATTCTTTCAGATATTGATGAAGTTATCGATCCACGGAAATCAGATATGATAATTGATGCGGTTGAAAAACATAAAATTATCACAATAAGATTAAATTTTTCGCTCCTTTATTTTAACCTTTTTTCGAAAAGTTGGAGTGGTCCCAGTGATTATAGTTATCGAATATTTGTTATGAAAGGGGCAGAATTCAAAAAGAGGAATTTTGATTATGATAGCTTACGAAAATCTGGAGAAAGAAGTCAATTAATGGACGAGGTCTATTGTTTGCCTGAAATTTGTGGATTTCATCATTCATGGATAGGGAATAAAGATTCAATTAAATCAAAATTGCAAGCATATTCACATATAGAACATCGCGTTTTCAACGATGATCAATACATTGAAAATTGTCTTCGCAATGGCAAATCCTTATTTGACAATCACGAGTTGTATATAGATAATTCAATTGAGCTTTTAGATGAAATCGAAATAAATCGCGCTCAATACGAAGAATTTTTCTTTGTATAAAGGATGAATATCACCGCCTCCATCGTTCTTTACGATTCTAATTCAACGACTATTCTAGCCTTGGTGAAGGATTTACTTATACAGGGTGTTGAACACGTTTACCTTGTTGATAATTCTTCTATAAATAATCAAGCTGCCTATCCTACAAATGGGCAAATTGAATATCTACATAATCCATCAAACCCTGGATTTGGCGCGGCGCATAACCTCGCTATAGAACTTGCACAAAAAGCTCAACCTAAATATCATTTTATTGTAAATCCGGATATTCAGCTAGGTGAGGATGTGATCCATTCCATGGTGAATTTTATGAGTAAGGATTTGAAAATTGGAATGATGATGCCTCAAATTTTAAATTTAGATGGGTCTATTCAATTCTTGCCGAAATTATTTCCAAGTCCGTTGAGTATTTTGAAACGTAAATTTAAGTTTCCTTTTCATTCCCAACAGGCGTTTGTAAATACTTATGAATTAAGGATTTCGCCAAGTTCCCAAATATATCAAGGCCCTATCATCTCGGGTTGCTTTGCCCTTTTGAATCTTACAGCTGTTCGTGAAGTGGGTTGTTTCGACGAATCATTTTTTATGTATTTTGAGGATTTTGACCTTTCACGTCGAATGAACAAAAGTTATAAGACGGTCTATTATCCGTTGGCTCATGTAATTCATGGGTATGATTCAGGGGCCAATAAAAATTTCACACTTCTCGGGCATTTTGTTAAATCTGCCATTCAATATTTTACTAAATGGGGATGGTTTATAGATAAAGAACGAGATCAACTCAATCAACAAACCTTATCCCAATTTCAACAGTGAAAATAGCAATCAGCGGGTCAAGTGGTTTTTTGGGTGTAAATCTTATTGAACACCTGAAAGGTATTATATCCATCTTTGCGTTAAAGCGAGATGAAATTATAGTAGATAACTTAGTTGATGTGCAAGCAGTTATCAATCTTGCGGGCTTTGCACATGATCTTCAGGTTGCCGCAGATCCAAGTTATTATTACCAAGTTAATACAGATTACAGTAACCGCTTGTTCGATGCCTTTTTAGCCTCGGATGCTAACGTATTTATTACCATTAGTTCGGTGAAAGCTGTGGCAGACGCCACGCTGGAAATACTGACGGAAGATAGTAGCCCTAATCCACAAACCCATTATGGGAAAAGTAAGTTGATGGCTGAATATTATATTCAAACGAAAAGAATTCCTTCAGGAAAAAGAGTCTACATACTTAGACCTTGTATGATTCATGGTCCCGGGAATAAGGGGAACCTAAATCTATTATATAAAATAGCCAAATGGGGATTGCCGTGGCCACTCGCCGCATTTGAGAATAAACGATCCTTTTGCAGTGTTGAAAACATTTGCTTCGTGATCAGGGAATTACTTTCACGTGTAGATATTCCTTCAGGAATTTATCATATTGCGGATGATGAAGCCTTATCAACGAACCAAGTTATTCAAATCATGGGTGAATCGTTGGGTAAACAGCCAATGTTTTGGAAGGTGCCTCAAAGTATTATTCGAGTAATCGCACGTTTGGGCGATTTTACCCGTCTGCCCCTTAATTCGGAAAGATTATCCAAACTGACCGAGACTTACGTAGTTTCAAATAAGAAAATTATTAATGCAATGGGGAAAAGCCTTCCTGTAAGTGCACAAGATGGATTGAAATATACATTTCAATCATTCAATAAATGAGTTTGAATTGTGTTGAATATGGCAGCAAACAGTTGCAATATGTTGGCTACTCCACCGTCACCGACTTCGCCAAATTACGTGGCTTATCTACATCCAAGCCGCGTAGCACCCCAATGTAATAAGACAATAATTGTGTGGGCAGAACGCTAATAAGCGGGGCCAACAATTCATCCACCTCCGGCACGACCATCACATGGTCTGCCATATCGCGAATCAGCGTATCCCCCTCGGAA
>JACCDU010544877.1_pt1 | contig 10095 bp, 8 predicted proteins | sample 7446081 | NCBI WGS metagenome assembly JACCDU01 (sample SAMN15323447, study PRJNA562643) | freshwater metagenome | isolation source: river surface water | place: USA:Blue River Watershed | collected 2017-08-17
AGGATGATGCCGCCGCGCGGGCCGCGCAGGCTCTTGTGGGTGGTGGAGGTCACCACATCGGCGTGCGGCACCGGGTTGGGGTAGACGCCTGCGGCGATCAGGCCGGCGTAGTGGGCCATGTCCACCATGAAGATGGCGCCGACTTCCTTGGCCACCTTGGCAAAGCGGGCCCAGTCGATGTGCAGCGAGTAGGCCGAAGCGCCTGCGACGATCAGCTTGGGCTTGTGTTCGCGGGCCTTGGCTTCCATTGCGTCGTAGTCGATGGCTTCGTTCTTGTCCAGGCCGTAGCTCACCACGTTGAACCACTTGCCGGACATGTTCAGGGGCATGCCGTGGGTCAGGTGGCCGCCTTCGGCCAGGCTCATGCCCATGATGGTGTCGCCGGGTTTGAGGAAAGCCAGGAACACGGCCTCGTTGGCCGATGCGCCGCAATGCGGCTGCACGTTGGCGCAGTCGGCACCAAAGATCTGCTTGATGCGGTCAATGGCCAGCTGTTCGGCCACATCCACGAATTCGCAACCGCCGTAGTAGCGCTTGCCGGGGTAGCCTTCGGCGTATTTGTTGGTCAGCTGGCTGCCCTGGGCGGCCATGACGGCGGGCGAGGCGTAGTTTTCGCTCGCGATCAGCTCGATGTGGTGTTCCTGGCGGGCATTTTCGGCCTGGATGGCGGCAAAAATCTCGGGATCGGTCTGTTCAATCAGGATGTTGCGGTTGTACATGGCAGTCCTTCAGTAGATGGAACCTTGGCGTGACTTGAAAAAGTGCTGACAAGGGCTGCCCAGGCGAACGGCTGAAAGCGGGTGTTCCGCTGCGCGCTCCCCAGTGGTCTTGGGCGGGAAGATCCGCCGCTTTCCACGTCAGTTGCCTTCCGGGGCCGGAGGGCTTCCTATCGCCAGTTGCGCACAGCCGCAAGTGTAGCCGAGCAGCCAGGACTCAAAGCCTTGGCTGGGCGTTGCGGCTGGTTTGGGCCGTGGTGGCGTGGGTCTGTGCGATGCGGTCAAGTTGCCTGTGCTCGGCCATGACCCGATCGATGTAGGCCGCATCGTTGGCCTGACCGGAAGCACGTCCGTACTGGCGCAGACCTTCCTCAACCGAGCCGGCTTCCTGGATGCTGGCCTGGAGCAGACGGGCGCCAATGCGCAGGTTGGTCAGTGGGTCGAAGGCGGCCAGCTTGCCGCCGAACTGGTTGAGGGTGTCCTCATGCGCGGAGGGCTCGATTTGCATCAGGCCCATGGCACCCTGGGTGCCCTTGGCAAAGGGGTTGAAGCCCGATTCCACGGCCATGACAGCCAGAATCAGGGTCGGCGGCAGCTGGCTGAGCTGGCCCAGTTGCCAGGCTTCCGACACCAGAGTGCCCAGCGGCTGGGGCGACACCTTGTATTTGCGGCTGAGCCAATGGGTCACTTTGGCTTGCTCGGGCAGCAATTCCTGCACTGCCTGGGCCAGACTTTCATCCTGGCGGCTGGTCAGCCAACCCATCAGCCACTCGCTGGCCGAGGTCTGCACGGTCGGGCGGGTGGTGAAAGTCAGGACGAGCGCGAGCACGGCCAAGCCGACCAGGGCCAGGCTGTGGCGGGTGATTTCGACGAAGCCCTCCCGGATGTCCAGGAACAGGCTGGTGGGCGACTGCCATCGCCGCAAGGGTTGTTTGAACGCAGTCATGGTTTTCCTCGGTATGGCCACGGAGCCTGTCGCGGTGGACGGGCGGTCGTGGAAGAGGGATGGGCTGGCCGTACTGCGGGCCAATCGGGCAAGGTTCAGGGTTATCCCTGATTTATGAACAGGGTGGATTCTAGAAACGCTTCAAATGCCTGGTCAATCATAAGGGATTGATTTGATATAACCAAAAATTGATTTTCGTCTGCCATTTCACACAAGAGTCGAAGCGCTCGGCAGAGCAAAAGAGGCTGCCCAACCAGGGGGCGCGTCAAACCGGGCGACAATAGCCTTTTGATCAGTCGTGGCTCGGCAGTGTTTGCTGAGCCATCGCGTCAGGGTGTAACAAAGTGACTTCCAGCCATTCTTCTGCCGACATTTCTTCCTTGGACCAACTGACCGGTGGCGCTTTTGCCGCCGGCACATCGGGCGATCGGGCGGCCCGCCTGCGCGACTGGCTGGCCAGTGGGCCGGCGTTGGAGCACTTGCAGGATGTCTACCGCGAAATGTCCAGCCGTGACAAGGGGGCGGCCAAGGTGCTCAAGGAGCGTCTGGACGAGCTCAAGCGTGTCCGCGAGCAGGACGCACTGGTGGCCCAGTGGGCCGCCAAAGGCGAACAGTTGCTGGCAGGCAGCCGTCTGAACATTGCCGACGCCCTGGCCTGGCAGCGTGATGCGGCCAAAGCCGGTGCGCCGCTCTCGCGCGAGCCGCTGGCCGGCCTCAAGAACCGCCTGTCCGAGGTGGTGCGCCGGGTGGAAGACCTGCAGCACCAGGTGATGGTGCAGCGCGAGGCGGCCGTGCTGCTGGCGCAGCGCGTCGAGGTGCTGTCCACCAAGCCGCTGCAGGAAGCGCATGCCAGCCGCCAGGCCCTGCAGGCCGACGTGCAGGCCTGGGTGGAACAGGCCGCCCAACTGATGCAGGACAGCGTCTGGCCCAGCGTGGACATGAAGTTCCCTCCCCAACTGGAGGCTTCGCGCAACCAGCTGCAGGCGGTCTGGGAAGGTTTTGACTCGGCCCTGAAGCTGGCCGATGCCGCCGTGCAGCAGGCCGATGCGCCGCTGCCTGGCGTGCCGGTCTGGGCCGACGAGATCCGCGCCCTGCGCGGCGAGGCACCGGCCGAAGTGCCTGCCGCCCCGGCGGCTCCCGCCCGCAGTGCCAAACCCAAAATGGACCCGGCCGAGCGCCAGGCCCTGCGCGAACAGGCCACGAAGGCGGTGCTGGCCGAGCTGGAAGCGCTTGAAAAAGAAGTGGCCGAAGGGCACGGCAAAGCCAGCGCGGGCGCTGCCACGGCCTTGCGCAATGCCCTCAAAACCCACGGCAGGCATCTGGACCCGGCGCTCGACGCCCGGGTGCACGAGGCCCTGACGGGGGCCGGCGAACTGGAAGGCTGGCAGCGCTGGCGCGCCGACCAGCTGCGCCAGGAGCTGCTGGCCAAGGCCGAAGCGCTGCTCGGCCCTGACAAACAACCGGCCATGGGTGGCCGCAAGATGCAAGAAGCCCTGCGCCAGTTGCGCGAGGCCTGGAAGCAGACCGACCAGGGCGGCTTGCCCAACCACGCCCTGTGGAAGAAATTCGACGCCGCCTGCACAGAGGCCTACAAGACCGTGCAGGCCTGGCTGGACCAGCTCAAGCAGGAAAGCGCCGCGCAAAAGTCGCAGCGCCTGCAGCTCATCGAAGAGGTCAAGGCCTGGACGGTGGCCCACGCAGAGGACAGCGACTGGCGTGCCCAGGTGCGCGACATCCACCAGTTCTCCGAGCGCTGGCGCGGTGCCGGGCATCTGAGCGAAAAAGCGTATGCCGAACTGCAGCCGCAGTGGAAAGCGGCCATCCATGCCGCCGCCGGCCGCCTCGAAGCCGCCCAGAAAGAAAGCACCCAGCGTCGCCACGCCCTGATCGACGAGGCCAAGGCCCTGGGCGCCGCGCCCCAGTTGCGCATCGACGCCGTCAAGGCGCTGCAGCAGCGCTGGCAGCAGGAAGCCCAGGCTGTGCCGCTGGACCGCAAGACCGAGCAAAAGCTCTGGGAAGTGTTCCGCAAGCCGATCGATGAGGCTTTCCAGCGCAAGGGCAGCGCGCGCGCTCAGGCCGAGGGTCAGCTCAGCGCCCGCGACAAGGCAGTGCTTGATGCTTCCAAAGCGCTGGACGCCGCCAATGCCTCGGGCGATGCCGCGCAGATCCGTGCCGCCATGGCCGCGCTCGACGCCGCGCTCAAGGCGCAAGCCGCCCCGGCTGCGCCTGTTCAGGCCGCTGCACCTGAGGTGGCCGCCACCGAAACCGCTGCACCCGAAGCCGTGTCGGATGCCGTGGCGCAAACCCCGGCTGTCGAAGGCTCAGAGGCGTCCGACGCGCCCGAGGTTGCGCCAGCAGCGCCCGTGGTGGCTCCGAAACCTGCCCGGCCTGTGGTGGCCGTGCGCGGCGATGACCGTCCCGGCCAGAAGAAAACCGAGCCGCAGACCGCCAAACCCGGCCGCCGCGAAGGCCGTCCGGGCGAGCGTGGCTTTGCCCGGGGTGACCGTGGCGATCGCGGTGCCCGTTTCGAGCAGCGCGAAGACCGCGGCCCGCGTCTGGGCGATACCGCCTTCCGTGCCCAGCGCGAAGCCCGCGAGCGCGCTGAACTGGCCCTGCGCAAGCTCGCCGCGCAGGCCCATGGCGAAACCCTGACCCACCTGCTGTCGGCGTGGAAAGACCGCCAGGCCGAGGCCCTGCCTTCGGCGCAGGAACTGGGCAAAGGCGTTGGTGCCGCCACCCGCCAAGCTTGGGCGCAGGCCCTGGCTCAGCCCGCGCAGGCCACGGCAGGCCAGTCTCTGCTGCGCCTTGAAATGGCGGCCGAAGTGCCGACGCCCGCCGAACATCTTGGCGAACGTCGTGCCCTGCAACTGCAGTTGCTCACGCGCCGCAACGAAGCCGGTCCGGCCGAAACCTGGGGCCAGGATGTGGCCAGGGTGCTGGCCTCCGCGCACGACGAAGCCACGGCACGTCGCCTGCAGAACGTCCTCAAGAACCTGCTGCGTCGCTGATCTGGCCGGGCCCGGGCAGGCGACTGCGGTCGCCTGCGGTGTTGGGGTGTGAGGGCCGGTTCAGGCCGGCAGCCGCTCGCTGTGGCCATCCGCATGCAGGCGCAGCACCTGCGTCCGGTGCTGCGCAGTGTCCACATGCCAGTCACTGAGCACCTGACGCCGGGCGCCGGGCATGCCCGCGACTTCGTGGTCTGCCGGCCGGTGCGTGTGGCCATGAATCAGGTGCTCACTGCCGGCGGTCTGCAGCCAGTCGCGGGTCATGCCCGGGTCGGCATCGGCAAAAGATTGCATGCTCTGGTTGTGCGCCTCGCTTTGGGCGCGCATGGCCTGGGCCATGGCCAGCCGTTCGGCCAGGGGTTTGGCCAGAAACTCGGCCTGCCAGCCGGGGGTGCGGGCCACGGCCCGAAAGCGCTGGTAGGCCTCGTCGGCCAGGCACAGCGCGTCGCCGTGGCTGAGTAAGGTGCGCTGCCTGCCCCAGACCAGCACGGTTGGGTCCTGCAGGGCTTGTACGCCGCATCCGTTCAGAAAAGCCTCGCCCACCAGAAAGTCGCGGTTGCCGGGCATGAAGCCCACCGTCATGCGCTGGCAGGCCTGGCGCAGCACCTGCGCGCAGGCCTGCAGGAAAGGGTCGTGGGCCACGGCGTCGTCGCCGACCCAGACTTCGAACACATCGCCCAGGAGCAGGACCGCGTCGGCCGTGGTGCCTTGCATGTGGGCACGCCAGGCTTCAAAGTTGCCGGGCTCACCGGCCTGCAGGTGCAGGTCGGAGATCAGGTCCACGGCCTGCCAGTGGGCAGGCGCCTGAAAGGTGCCAAAAACCGTGGACGCCATCGAGTTCAGATCGCCACGGCCTTTTCGATGACCACGTCTTCTTTCGGCACGTCGTCATGGAAGCCGTTGCGGCCGGTCTTGACGCCACGGATCTGGTCGACGATCTCGGTGCCCTTGACCACTTTGCCGAACACGGCATAGCCCCAGCCTTGCAGGGAGGGGGCGGTGTGGTTGAGGAAGCCGTTGTCGCCCACGTTGATGAAGAACTGGGCGGTGGCCGAATGCGGCGCCTGGGTGCGGGCCATGGCTACGGTGTACTTGTCGTTCTTGAGGCCGTTGTTGGCTTCGTTGTCGATCGGGGCATCGGTGGGCTTTTGCGTCATGCCCGGCTCGAAGCCGCCGCCCTGGATCATGAAGCCGTCGATCACGCGGTGGAAGATGGTGCGGTCGTAGTGGCCCTTGTTCACATAGGACAGGAAGTTCTCGGTGGACTTGGGGGCTTTTTCAGCGTCGAGTTCAAGGGTGATGACGCCCATGCCGGCGATGTGGAGTTCAACTTGCGGATTGCTCATGGTGTTTCTCAGGGAAGCAGGGTGATGGACTGGATGATGACCGGCGTTTTGGGGACATCGGTCGGGAAGGGGCCGCCCGATCCGGTCGGGGTCTGGCGGATTTTCTGGACCACGTCCATGCCGGACGTGACTTTGCCAAAAACGGTGTAACCGTACAGCTGCGGGGCGTTGAGCAGCTGGCTGCGCGGAATGTTTTCATAGACGCGGCCCTGGTACTCAAAGCGTTTGACCGGATCGCCCTCGGGCAGGGGCGTCGGGTCCAGGAAGGCGTTGTCGACCACGTTGATGAAGAACTGCGAGGTGGCCGAGTGCGGGTCGCCCGTGCGCGCCATGGCCAGCGTGCCAGTGGTGTTTTTCAGGCCGGCGGCCAGCGCGGTGCGGCCTTCGTGCTGGACTGGTGCCCGGGTGGTCTTTTCCTTGTACCTGGCGTCGTAGCCGCCGCCCTGCACCATGAAGTTGGCGATCACGCGGTGGAAGATGGTGCCGTCGTAATGTTTGTCCTTGACGTACTGCACGAAGTTGGCCACCGTGCGCGGGGCCTTGTCGGCGTAGAGCTCGGCCTCGATCACGCCGGCCGAGGTGGTGATCTGCACTTTTTGGACCTCGGCAGCCAGTGCGCTGGCGCCGGTGCACAGCAGCAGGCCGAATGTGGCCGCGGTCTGCAGGAAATGTCGTTTCAGTTTCAGCATGGTGTTCAGCGTTTGAGCAAAGGCGCGATGGTCTCGGCCTTGCGGGTGACCGCGGCAGTGGCGGCCGGTGCGTGGCTGGCACGCTGGTAGGCCTGCAGGGCCAGACTCAGGTGCAGGTCACCCAGGTTTTCCAGTGCGACACCATAGTCCGGCCGGGCCTGCAGGGCCTTGTTCAGGCTTTCCAGTGCCTCTTGAGTGCGGCCCTGGCGGGCATAGAGCACGGCCAGGTTGTTGTGCGGTTCGGGCAGTTCCGGAAATTCCAGCGTGAGCGATTGAAGCGTACCAACCGCTTCGTCAACCTTGCCCTGTGCTTCCTGAATGCGGCTGCCCAGCAGGCGCATCTGCGGGTCTTGGGGCGATTTTTTCAGGTGGCTGGCGCTGATTTCCTGCGCCCGTTCCAGTTGGCTGTTGCGTATCAGGCGTTCCACATCGTCGTATACATCCGCCCAGGCAGGCAGGCACAAGCCACCCAGACTGGCCAGCACGATGGGCACCACGCTGGTGCGGATTGAACGAAAAATCAAGGGGGGGAAAGTGCGCATGGGAGTCCGTCAAAGGGGACGGCTATACTGCGGGCCATTGTAGCGGAGCACCTCTGGCACGAGGTTTCCTGCGCGAATGCGGCCACCGTTTCGCCGTACCTCTTCCCTGTTTTGTTTGCGGGCCATCTGATGTGGCCCGTTGTTGTCTGGTTTTGACCCATGAGTCTGCGCATCTTCAACACGCTCACCCGTTCTGTCGCCGACTTCCAGCCCCTGGAGCCCGGCCATGTGCGCATGTACGTGTGTGGCATGACGGTGTACGACCTGTGCCACCTGGGCCATGCCCGTTCCATGATCGCTTTTGATGTGGTGCAGCGCTGGCTCAAGGCCAGCGGCTACCGCGTCACCTACGTGCGCAACATCACCGACATCGACGACAAGATCATCAGGCGCGCCCTGGAAAACGGCGAAACCATCCGCCACCTGACCGACCGCATGATCGACGCGCTGCACGAAGATGCCGATGCGCTGGGCATCGAGCGCCCGCAGCACGAGCCGCGCGCCACCGACTATGTGCCGCAGATGCTGTCCATGATCGGCACCCTGGAGGAAAAGGGCCTGGCTTACCGGGCGGGCAATGGCGATGTGAACTACGCGGTGCGCAAGTTTCCGGGCTACGGCAAGCTATCGGGCAAATCGCTGGATGAACTCAACGCCGGCGAGCGTGTGGCCGTGAGCAACGAAGAAGGCGGCAAGCACGACCCTCTGGACTTTGTGCTCTGGAAATCGGCCAAACCGACCGAGCCCGAAGACTGCAAGTGGGACAGTGCTTTTGGCACCGGCCGTCCGGGCTGGCACATCGAATGCTCGGCCATGAGCTGCGAGCTGCTGGGCACGAGCTTCGACATCCACGGTGGTGGTGCCGACCTGCAGTTCCCGCACCACGAAAACGAGATCGCGCAAAGCCAGGGCGCCTTGGGCGAGGGTACCTTTGCCCGCACCTGGATGCACAACGGCTTCATCAATGTGGACAACGAGAAGATGTCCAAGAGCCTGGGCAACTTCTTCACCATCCGCGATGTGCTCAAGGAATTTGACGCCGAGACGGTGCGTTTCTTCGTGGTGCGCAGCCATTACCGCAGCCCTCTGAATTACAGCGACGTGCACCTGCAGGACGCCAAAGGGGCGCTGCGCCGGCTCTATACCGCCTTGCAGGCGGTGGCGCCTGCGCAGGCGGCCATCGACTGGAGCAACGCTTACGCCGCCCGCTTCAAGGCCGCCATGGACGAGGACTTCGGCACGCCTGAGGCGGTGGCCGTGCTCTTCGATCTGGCCAGCGAGGTCAACCGCAGCCGATCCAGCGAACTGGCTGGCCTGCTCAAGGCGCTGGGCGCCACGCTGGGCCTGTTGCAGTCCGATCCGACCGCTTACCTGCAGTCGGGCGCAGGACTCGATGAAGCCGCCATTCAGGCACAGATCCAGGCCCGCGCCGATGCCAAGGCAGCGAAGAATTTTGCCGAAGCCGACCGCATCCGCAACGAACTGCTGGCCGCCGGCATCGTGCTCAAGGACTCGCCCACCGGCACCACCTGGGAGGCCAAGGCGTGAGCCCGGTCACCCCCGAATACTGGATGGAGGCCTGCGCGCACCTGTCGCGCAAGGACCGGGTGATGAAAAAGCTCATCCCCCAGTTCGGCAACGCCATTCTGGAGTCGCGCGGTGACGCCTTTGTCACGCTGGCGCGCTCCATCGTCGGCCAGCAGATCTCGGTCAAGGCCGCGCAGTCGGTCTGGGACCGCTTTGCCAGCCTCTCTCGCAAGATCACGCCGGCCGGTGTTCTCAAGCTCAAGGTGGACGACATGCGCGCGGCCGGCCTGTCGGCCCGCAAGGTGGAGTACCTGGTCGATCTGGCCCTGCACTTCGATTCGGGTGCGGTGCACGTCAGGCAGTGGCAGGGCATGGACGACGAGGACATCATTGCCGAGCTGGTGGCGATCCGCGGGATTGGCCGCTGGACCGCCGAGATGTTCCTCATCTTCCACCTGATGCGGCCCAATGTGCTGCCGCTCGACGATGTGGGCCTGATCAACGGCATCAGCCACAACTATTTTTCGGGCGAACCCGTCAGCCGCAGCGATGCGCGCGAGGTGGCCCAGGCCTGGAGCCCGTACTGCACCGTGGCGACTTGGTATATTTGGCGGTCGCTGGATCCGCAGCCCGTGGCCTACTGAGCCACGGTTTCGCGGTCCGCCCGCATGCATTGAGGAGAAAAACTTGGCCAAACGTACGTTCCTCGATTTCGAGCAACCCATTGCCGAACTCGAAGCCAAGATTGAAGAACTGCGCTATGTGCAGAGTGAGTCGGCCGTTGACATCACCGATGAAATCGACCAGCTGAGCAAAAAGAGCCAGCAGCTGACCAAGGACATCTACAGCGACCTGACGCCCTGGCAGATCACCAAGATCGCGCGCCACCCCGAGCGTCCCTACACGCTGGACTATGTGAATGCGCTGTTCACCGACTTTGTCGAGATGCACGGCGATCGCCACTTTGCCGATGACCAGTCGATCGTCGGTGGTTTGGCGCGCTTCAACGGCCAGCCCTGCATGGTGCTGGGCCACCAGAAGGGCCGCGATACCAAAGAGCGCGCGCTGCGCAACTTCGGCATGAGCAAGCCCGAGGGCTACCGCAAGGCCCTGCGCCTGATGAAGACGGCCGAGAAATTCAAACTGCCCGTTTTCACCTTTGTGGACACGCCCGGCGCTTACCCTGGCATTGACGCCGAAGAGCGCGGTCAGTCCGAGGCGATTGGCCGCAACATCTTTGAAATGGCCCAGCTCGAAGTGCCGATCATCACGACCATCATCGGCGAAGGTGGCTCCGGCGGCGCGCTCGCCATTTCGGTGGCCG
>JACCDU010778359.1_pt1 | contig 10095 bp, 9 predicted proteins | sample 7446081 | NCBI WGS metagenome assembly JACCDU01 (sample SAMN15323447, study PRJNA562643) | freshwater metagenome | isolation source: river surface water | place: USA:Blue River Watershed | collected 2017-08-17
CCTGAGGGCAAAAAAAATTGCCGGCTAGTCACCGGCGATTTTTTTATACAGCTGAATTTTTCAACGCTTACTTCTTGGGCTCAGGATCCTTGAACGACGCGCCTGACGCATTGGCCATGTGAACCACGGCGCGGGCGACTTCAATATCATCCAGATCCGGGTTGCCGCCCTTGGCCGGCATGGCGCGGATGCCCTTGATCGCATGCGAGACCAGCGTGTCGTAGCCCTGCTTGATACGTGCGCCCCACGCGCCGGCATCACCCATTTTCGGAGCGCCTGCCGCACCCGACGCATGGCAGGCTGCGCAAGCCGCGTTGTACACCTCGGCACCCGCCTTCAGCGCACGCGGAGCACTGGCATCCACCAGCGTAAAGCCTTCATCCGCGACCGGCTTGATGCGAGCCGCAATCGCTTCCGGCGACTGCGCATTCGAGCCCGCGCCGGTTTTCGGGGCGCTGCCCACATACGACACCAGCAACACGATGATGGCAATCGGCACCACGAAGCCGGCAACGACAGCGGCAATCAGTTGCTTGGGGGTTTTGATCAGGGACTCGTGCTCGCTCATGGTTTCCTCGGAACTGGATAATCTGAAAGCTATGACAAAGCCCTAGATTATAGGGGAAACGGCGCACATTGACCGCATGGAACCGGCGTTCACATGGACTGCCCGACCGAAACCCGGTATCCTTGCGCCTCTCCCGTCCTCCGGACCCCAGCGGCTGTAGCTCAGTGGATAGAGTATTGGCCTCCGAAGCCAAGGGTCGTGGGTTCGATCCCCGCCAGCCGCGCCACATTCCCGTTTGTTTCCAAAATTGCCATCACGCCCCTCGCCGGGGACACCCGCTCTTACAAAGGGACACTCATTTTGTTCGTGCGGCAATCGCCCAAAACAAAGTGAGTGTCCCTTCGCAGAGGAGCGCACCGTGCGGGACACTCGGACCGACGGGCCGTGTCTCAGATAACTTCCGCCCGCAGACTAAAGCGCTGCGCGGTCGCGCGAACTTCCTTCATGCGCCCATGGCCCGGTGAAACTTTTTCGGAAATTGTCACCAGTCCTGCGCGTGCCAGTTCATCCACGTCGCGCTTGACTGCACTCCGATCACGATGAAGTCTGCTGGAGATATCTGTAATCGATCCCGGCATGGCTTTTACGGTCCGCAGCAGAGCAAGACGTGCTGACGTGATGAGCTTTGTCAGCTCTTCGGGATCTTCGAAACTGATGATCCGTTCATCTGGCAATGGCTCCCCCATGTCTGCTGCTCTTGCAATGGCTTTACCCCGGGAGAAAAATTCTTCCTCGCTAGCGGTTTTGAGCGTTGTCTTGTTCATTTGTCGTCTCTTATCGCATCTCGAATCGCTATCCAATCGGCTTCGAACCTCGCTTCGGTGTCTTGGAAACTCGTGAATCGCACGGGTTCGATCTTGCCGAAGTAGTGTCTGTGATGCCCATCATGTGCGTTGTCGTATCCCACCACGCGACCGTTATCGGAGGCGTGCACCCGATGGTTGATGTAGGCAAGGTTGTAGCGAACGACTTGTTGTGTGCGTTCATCCACCCAAACCTCGCGCCGAAGCCTGCCGTTACCCCGACGGGCAGTGATCTGGTGATACTCATCGATGATTTTAACTTCAGCCATGATCTGGCGCATCATGGCTGAAGTATTTTTTGCTAAATTAATATTGGTAGCTTTCCAGCACCTTTGCCGGCCAAGTGACCCAAAACTCACATCAATCAGGCATTTTCCCCACGGGATCGAATTCACAAAGGGACACTCACTTTGTTCGTGCGCTAATCACCCCAAACAAAGTGAGTGTCCCTCTGTAAGCCCCCCCTTTGTAAGACCTCTTTGAATCATTCTGCGATGAGCGCGAACCCTCGCAGCCATGGCGTAAGGTGTGCGATATCGAACGTTTGCGTTTCGAGCATCTCGATCATCTCGGCATGGATTTGCATCGGAGGTCGCCGCAAACGCCAACCATTGATGCGCAGAAATACATCAGCTGCCGCGAAGGCGCTGCGCTTGTTGCCATCCACAAAAGGATGATTGATCGCGAGACTCTCCAGCAGCGCCGCCGCTTCCGTAACGATGTCGTCGTAATAGCCCGTTTGCGGACGAAATAACGCAGCTTCCAGTGCGCCCGGGTCACGCACGCCTGAAGCACCGCCATAGCGTTGCAACAGAACCGCGTGCATGCCGAGTACGTCGGCCACGGTCAGATAATCGTGCGCCACGCGTTACTTCGCCAATTCCCGGTAGAGACTGTCGAACTCTTCCAGACTGGATGCAAAAGAGGCCATCACATGCCGGCGAGGGCGCTCTTTTTGCTGCCGGTCAATGTAGTCGCGCAAAGCTTCATCCAGCACAGCCTGGAACTGGCGCCCTTGGGTTTCGGCGATCTGGCGCAGGGCTGCGAGGACTTCAGGCGCGGCTTGGGATGAGAATTTCTCACGGGTGGGCGCGCTCATAGGTTGCTCTTTCATGATTCATCTTGAAGTTTCATGATACATCAAGATAAGGTGACACTTGAATTCACAAAGCTCCTACCAAGGGAAATTACAAAGGAATTACAAAGGGACACTCACTTTGTTCGTGCGCTAACCGACCAAACAAAGTGAGTGTCCCTTTGTGGGGGGCAAAATTGCCAAACAGGCATTGGCGGTTTTCCGGCGCCTCATCACGTCGAGCGCTCAAAACCCGCATAAACACTGCACTTCCCCGACTGGAACGCTATTTGCATTCCGCCCCGGCTGTACAGATTTCCTACAGCCAATGTCGGGACGCTCATGGCCCACCACAATAAGAACGCACTGATCGCCAAAGCCAGCCTCGGGCTGATGCTTTGCGTGATGTTCATGCGCGCCCAGTCTTCGCATGCGATCGGACTGATGGATGCCTATCAGGCCGCGCTGACGCACGATCCGATCTACCGCTCCGCCCAGCATGAGAACGCCGCCGGGCAGCAGGCGCGCGATCTGGGGCTGGCTGCGTTGCTGCCCTCGGCGGGGATCAGCTACGGCTATTCCACCAACAGCGCGAGCTACACCAATCAGACCACTTCAAAAACGATACCGCTGGATTACGACAGCAAAGTGCTGTCCGTGACGGTTCGTCAGCCGCTCTTCAGTCTGGAAGCGCTCGCACGATACAAACAAGGCGGCATGCAGTCGGACTACGCCAATGCCGTGTTCGCCGCGCGCTCGCAAGAGCTGATGATGCGTGTGGTCAGTGCCTATCTCGACACGCTGGCCGCCGGTGATCAGCTGCGACTCATCATCGCGCAGCGCGATGCGCTGGCTGAGATGCAGGACGTCAATCGCCGTCGCTTCGAAAAAGGCGAGGGCACCAAGACCGAAGTGCTCGAAACCAGAGCCCGCGCCGAGCTCGCGCAGGCGCAAGTCGTGGAAGCGCAAGACGCGCTCGATGCCGCCACCCGCAAGCTGCGCGCCATCATCGGCCGCGACATCGGTACCTTGCGCACACTGCCGCGCACCCTGGCCATGCTGCCGCTCACACCCAATCGCGTCGATGCATGGGAAGCCGTCGCAACAGAAAACAATCCCGGCGTGCGTGCGCGCCGCTATCTGGTGGATATCTCCGAGCAGGATGTCCGCAAAAACCAGTCCGGCCATTTACCCAAGCTCGATCTCGTCGCCTCGCACAGCCGCAGCGCGTCCGATTCTGTGCTGACGTATAACCAGCAGACCACCATCAATTCGGTGGGCATTCAATTCAACCTGCCGATTTTTTCCGGTGGCGCGACTTCTGCCAGTGTGCGGCAGGGTGCGGATTTGCTGAGCAAAGCGCGCGCCGATCTGGATGACAGCATCAGCACTGCCTTGATCGAAGTCCGCCGCCAGTACAACCTCGTCACCAGCAGTCAGGCGCGCATCGAAGCTTTGCTTAACGCTGAAGCTTCTGCTCAGGAGGCGCTCGCCGCCACGCGCAAGAGTATTGCGGGCGGGCTGAGAATCAATGTTGATTTGCTCAATGCGCAGCAGCAGCTGTATGCGACCCAGCGCGATCTCGCACAGGCGCGTTACGGCTATCTGCTGGCCTACCTGCGGCTACATGAAGCGTCTGGCGTATTGAGTACCGAGGCCTTGCAAAAGATCGATCGCGAGTTTCAGTTGATCGCCGATGGGGGCGTTGATTCACCGACGGTTGCTTGTGCAGGCAAAAAGGCGGGGACCTGTTCGGCAAAAGATTCCGTATTTGTGGTGCAGGCGGGGTTGTCACAGGATCAGGTGGAAGGTAGTGCACTTCCCGCGGTGAAGCAGGATGACATGATTGATGATGACTTCGTGGAGTGGAAGGCGAAGAAAGCAAGTGCGAAAAAATCAGCGGGTGGGCGCGGGAAGGGACGGCGGCATAAATAGCGATGGGCAGAGGTACGACGGAAGACGTTGGGACGACAGATTCAGGGCCGACGGCTCTTGCGTCGTCATCCCGGCGAAGGCCGATATCCATCGTCACTCCGGCAGCAACCACCACCAGCTAACAGAAACCAGCTAACAGAAACCAACCAACAAACACAAAACTTGACCAACAACAGACAAAAACTGTCAGCAACCAAAAACCAAGCAGCCCAATGAAAGCCCGACATGGCCCGACCTGACGCCACCCACAGGACCCGCTCTCCAGCGCAGGCCCCCTCATTGCTCGACCGAGTGATCAGGGGGCAATCGTCCTTTGTCAGGCGCGCCGCGTTCATCAGCATCGTCACCAGCCTGCTGGCTGTCACGCCGACCATTTACATGATGGTCGTGTACAACCGCGTCGTCACCAGCCGCAACGAAACCACCTTGCTGATGTTCCTGCTATGCGCGATCGGCATCTACGCGCTGATGGAAATCCTCGAACTGGTACGCACCCGGCTATTGCAGATCGCCGGCTGGCACGTCGATCATGCGTTGCGCGATCGCGTGCATGATGAATCCTTCAACGCCAGCCTCAAGCAGCAGCCCGCCGGCACACAGCCCTTGTCTGATCTGCGCACCGTGCGTGAATTTTTTGGTTCACCCGTGGTCGGCGCCTTGCTCGACAGCCCCAGTTCGCTCGTCTTTCTGGTCGCGATCTTCCTGCTCAACCCCTGGCTGGGGGTGACCTCGCTGATCATCGCCGCGATTCAAAGCCTGATTGGCATACGCACTGAGCAAAAAATCCTGCCCCTGCTCAGTGACGCCAGCCGCGCGCAGATGCATGCGCAAATGAACCTCTCCGGCGTGCTGCGCAATGCGCAAGTCATTACCGCCATGGGCATGAAGGCCGCGTTGTTCAAACGCTGGATGCAGCTGCAAAGAAGATTCCTCTTCCGCCAGTCGCAAGCCTCCGACGTTGCCGGCACTAATAGCGCGACCTCCAAATTCATCCAGACCCTGCAAGGCTCGCTGCTGCTGGGCTTGTCCTGCTGGCTGACCATCAAAGGCGTCTTGCTCGGTGGCGGCGCGATGATGATCGTCGCTTCCATGCTCGGCGCGCGCGTGCTCGCGCCGCTGGTCACCCTCATCACGATGTGGCGGCAAGTCATACAGGTGCGTGAGGCCTATCACCGGCTGGATGCCTTCCTCGGCGACGACACCCCCCAACAGGCCACGATGTCACTGCCCGCACCTGAAGGCATACTCACCGTCGAAGCCTTGCATGCGCATGCCCCCGGCAGCGACGCCCCGTTGATACGGAATGTCAGCTTCGCCGCCATGCCCGGCGAAGCCTTGCTGATTGCCGGCCCCTCTGCGGCCGGCAAAAGCACCCTCGCCAGATTATTAGTCGGCGCATGGCCGGCCAGCGCCGGCAAGGTGCGGCTCGATGGCGCCGATCTTCACGCGTGGGACAAGCAAGCGCTTGGGCCGTACATCGGCTACTTGCCACAGAATGTCGAACTCTTTGATGGCAGCATCGCCGACAACATTGCCCGCTTTGGCACAGTCGATGACGACGCCTTGCACACCGCCATCGATCTCGCCGGCCTGAATGACTTCATCGCCAGCCTGCCCGAAGGCGTGCACACCCGCATCGGTGAAGAAGGCGCCTTCCTCTCTGGCGGGCAGCGCCAGCGCATCGGTATTGCGCGCGCGATCTACGGCAACCCCACACTCATCGTGCTCGATGAGCCCAATTCCAGCCTCGATGAAGCCGGCGAACAAGCGCTGCTCAGCACGCTGTCCGCACTCAAAGCGCGTGGCAGCACCCTGATTGTGATTTCACATCGCACCAGCATCTTGCCGGCCATCGATGACATCCTGCTCATGCGCGATGGCGCAGTCATGATGTATGGCCGTCGCGACGACGTGCTCGCCCAGCTCGAAGCGCCGCGTGACAGCGGCAACACCGATGCCGCGCTCGACAACGATGCCCGTCGCAAGGCACTGGCCGCACACACCGCACAGCAAGCCCGGCAAGCGCTGGTGGCAGGAGCCGCATGATGATGAACTCCGCCGCCCTCCGCCCCCCCGTCTCCACGATGCGCGGCTATGCACAGGCCTTCCGCACCGAGATCCTCTGGGTTGCGATCTTCAGCTTGATCGCGAACCTGCTCACGCTGGCGCCCACGCTCTACATGCTGCAAGTGTTCGACCGCGTGATGCAGAGCCAGAACGAATTCACCCTGATCGCGCTGACCCTCATCCTGATCGCGTTCTTGTCAGTGATGGCCTTCGCCGAATTCATCCGCTCGCGGCTGCTGGTGCGCGCCGGCATGCGCTTTGATGAAATGATCAGCCCGCGACTATTCATCGCCGGCTTTGATGCGCAGCTCGCACAACCCGACGCCCGGGGCATGCAGGTGTTCAGCGAACTGACCCGCTTGCGACAATTCGTCACCGGCGCCGGCGTGATCGCGATGTTCGATCTGCCCTGGTCCATGATCTATGTGGGCGTGCTGTTCATCATGCACCCCCTGCTCGGATGGGCAGCGCTGGCCTTCACCCTGTTTCTGGGGATCGTCGCCTGGTTTAATCATCATGTCAGCACTGAGTGCATCGATGCCGCCACCGAACGCGAAACCGCCGCGCACAGCTGGCTGGCCGGCAAGCTGCGCAATGCCGAAGTCGTTGAAGCGATGGGCATGCTGGGCAATTTCCGTCGCCAGTGGCGTGAGCGCCATCGTCAGCTGGTGCAGGCACATAGCCTCGCCCAGCAGCGGCAGACGTCTACTGCATCGCTCGCCAAATTCATTCAGTACGTACAACAATCGCTGATTCTTTCGATCGGCGCATGGCTGGTCATTCGTGGCGAGCTGGGCATCGGTGCGATGATCGCATCCAATCTGCTGATGGGCAATGCACTGCGTCCCATTGCTTCACTCGTCAAGACCTGGAAAGAATTCGTCCACGCACGCCATGCTGCGCAACAAGTGAATCACCTGCTCGCCACGCATGAAACGTCCTCGGCCAATCATGTCGCTGACACCATCGAAGGCAAGATCAGCCTGCACCAGCTGAGCGCCTTCCGCCCTGCGGGCAGCGGCCAGCAGCGCGAACCTATCCTCAATGCGCTGGATATTGAATTTAATGCCGGTGAAGTCATCGCCATCGTGGGCCCGTCGGGTGCTGGCAAATCCACCTTGCTGCGCTGCCTCTTGGGCATCTGGCCCGACACCGAAGGCAGCGTCAAACTCGATGGCATTGATATTCACCAGTGGTCGCGCGAAGCACTGGGCCAGCGCATCGGCTATCTGCCACAAGATATTGAACTCTTCGACGGCACGATCGCCGAGAACATCTGCCGCTTTCAGATCAAAGACCGCGCGCTCGATGCCGATGCCATCGTCGAAGCCGCCAAGCGCGCCGATATTCATCCGATGATCCTGCGACTGCCCCAAGGCTATGACACCCCGATCGGCGTGGCAGGACAACTGCTGTCCGCCGGCCAGCGTCAGCGACTGGCGTTGGCGCGTGCGTTGTACGGCACGCCCGATATCGTCGTGCTTGATGAGCCCAACGCCAATCTCGATGATGCCGGCGAACTGGCGCTCGGCAACGCCATACGTTCATTGCGCGCGATGGGCAAGACGGTCTTCATGGTGCTGCACCAGCGCAGCCTGCTGGCACTGGCCGATCGCGTGCTCGCGATGGCCGAGGGACGCATCACCACCTACGGAAAAATTGAGCTCCAACCCGCCGCGCCTTCAGAGCACTCAGCCCCTGCAGAGGCACCGCCTGAAGCGCCGCCGCTGACCCCACAGGTCACACCCCATTAACGCCTCATTTTTGGCCCGAATGATTGCATCATGAACCAGCCCATCGTCCACAAGTCACAGCCGCTCGCCATGCCCGGCAACGGCAGCATGACGGCCACTCCGCCCAGCGATGACGATTTCAGTCAGGCGCTGCAGGCCGACACGCGATCGGTGATACGTCTTGGTATCTGGACCGTCATCGTGGGTTTTGGGGCCTTTCTGTTCTGGGCCGGCTTTGCGCCGCTGGACGAAGGCGTGCCCGTATCCGCCGTTGTATCGATTGAAACCAAACGCAAGACCATCCAGCACCTGAGCGGCGGCATCGTCGAAAAAGTCGTCGTGCGCGAAGGCCAGCAAGTCAAGGCCGGCGACTTATTGGTCGAACTGAACGAAGGCAGCACCCGCGCCAACTTCGAAGCCATCCGCCAGAATTACATGGCCCAGCGTGCCGCCGAGAGCCGCTTGCTCGCCGAGGTCTCTGGCCATGCAAAGATCGATTTCCACGCTGATCTCAAAGTCGCAGAAAAAGACCCCGTCATCCAGCAGCACATCACGACGCAAACCCAGCTATTCGAAGCCCGCAAGGCCGCGCTGGCCAGCGAGCTGAGCGCCCTCAAAGAAAACATCGCCGCGCTCAATGCGCAACTCGCCGGCATCGATCAGCAACTGCAAAGCCGCAAGCTGCAGGCTGACAAACAGGCAGAACAACTGAAGAACCTGCGCGAGCTGGCCAACGAAGGCTACGCGCCCAAAAACACCGTGCTGCAAATGGAGCAGACCCAGGCCGAACTGCGCGCGATGCTCGCCGACCTGAAAGCCAATCGCTTAAAAACCCAGCGCGCCATCGCCGAGATGAATATGCGCGAAGCCCAGCGCAAGCAAGAAGCCCTCAAAGAATCCGCCGCCCAGCTCGCGGAAGTGCGCAAAGAAGTGCAGGCCGGACGAGAAAAACTCGAAGCCTCCGGCGACGAACTCGCGCGCGTGAAGATCACCGCACCCGTCGATGGACAAGTTGTTGGCATCAGCATCGCTTCTGTTGGCGGCGTTGTTACACCAGGGCAAAAGCTGATGGACATCGTGCCCGACAGCGAAGGTGTATTGCTTGACGCCAAGATACAACCGCAAATGATCGACCGCGTGCGGCCGGGTGATAAAGCGGATGTGCGGTTTTCTGCATTTGCGCATGCACCGCAATTAGTGGTGGAAGCCGTCGTTAAATCGATTTCAAAAGATGCCGTCACCGAAAATACCGCGATGGGTAATATCGCCTATTACACCGCCCGCGTGCAGATAACCCCGGAAGGATTAAAACAACTCGGTCAGCATCAACTGCAGGCGGGTATGCCTGCAGAAGTGCTGATTAAAACGGGGGAGAGGTCGTTGCTGACGTATTTGCTGCACCCGCTGTTGAAGCGGGTGGCGGGGGCGATGACGGAGGAATAGTCGATATAATGGTGCAAACGAGCATGGCCGGCGTGCTTCAGAATACCGGCATAAGGCGCCGATCCGTCAAAATTCAAATACAACAAACAACAGAAAGCGAGCCTGCACCCCGGCCGCCCAAACAATTACTGAGCAGCGCAATGCCAAACTTCATACAACTGGCCTGTACGAAATTGTCAGGATCGCATGTCCTGAAGGCAGCCAATAAATTGCTGGACGCTACCGAAGAAGAAGAGTTATTCGAAATACTGTTTCAAAAACAAGCTCAGTTTATTCAAAAAAAGGCTTATTTTTCGAAGAGGCCGCCTAGCCGACTTGTGGTGGTCACCAACCCCACTAACTTGCAGCATGTTGCCCCTGCTGACAAAGGTATCTTCGCTGATTTAATCTCTGAAGAAGAGATGATCGCAAGCATATCGGGTCAGAAATTTGATTTTTTCGATGACAGTGTGGTTTTGCTAACCAACAACA
>JACCDU010187456.1_pt1 | contig 10090 bp, 9 predicted proteins | sample 7446081 | NCBI WGS metagenome assembly JACCDU01 (sample SAMN15323447, study PRJNA562643) | freshwater metagenome | isolation source: river surface water | place: USA:Blue River Watershed | collected 2017-08-17
AAGCCGCTGGCCCGCGTGGTCGCCGCCGCTGCGGTGGGGGTGCCGCCCGAGATCATGGGCATCGGGCCGGCCCCGGCCATCCGCCTGCTGCTCGAGCGCACCGGCCTGACCCTGGACCAGATCGGCCGCTTCGAAATCAATGAAGCCCAGGGCGCGCAGACGCTCGCTGTCGGCCGTGAACTCGGCCTGGACCTGGCCAAACTGAATGTGAATGGCGGCGCGATTGCCCTGGGCCACCCGCTGGCGGCCACCGGTGTGCGCCTGACCATCACGCTGGCGCGCGAACTGCAACGCTCGGGCCTGCGTTACGGCATCTCCAGCGCCTGCGTGGGCGGTGGCCAGGGCATCGCCCTGCTGATCGAGAACCCGGACCACCAGTGAATCCCCTATGAGCGGTCAGAGACCGCCCCCACAAGAAAAGGAAGCGACATGAATATCCAAGGAACAGCAGCACTGGTGACTGGCGGCGGCTCCGGCCTGGGCGAAGCCACCGCCCGCGAACTTGCCCGCCTGGGTGCCAAGGTCGCCGTGCTCGACCTGAACATGGACAAGGCCGAGCGCGTGGCCCAGGACATCGGCGGCATCGCCGTCGCCTGCAATGTGTCCGACCCCCAGAGCATGGCCCAGGCCATTGAAACCGCGGCGGCGGCCCACGGCCCCGCACGCATCCTGATGCAGATCGCCGGCATCGGTTCGGCCAAGCGCGTGGTCGGCAAGGACGGCAACGCCGCCCCGCTGGAAGACTTCGCCCGCGTCATCCACGTCAACCTGATCGGCACTTACAACGCCGCGCGCCTGTTCGCCGCCGCCTGCGCCAAGCTCGAGCCGCTCGAAGACGGCGCGCGCGGCGTGATGGTCTTCACCGCTTCGGTGGCCGCCTTCGACGGCCAGGTCGGCCAGCAGGCCTACAGCGCGTCCAAGGCCGGTGTGGCCGGCATGACGCTGCCCATGGCGCGTGATCTGGCGCAACACGGCATCCGCGTGTGCACCATCGCCCCCGGCCTGTTTGCCACGCCGCTGCTCAAGGAACTGCCCGAGCCGGTCCAGCAATCCCTGGCCGCCAGCATCCCCTTCCCCGCGCGCCTGGGCAAACCCAGCGAATTTGCCGAACTGGCTTGCCACATCGTCAGCAACGACCACCTCAACGGCGAGACCATCCGGCTCGATGGCGCGCTGCGCATGGCCCCCCGCTGAAAGCACCCCATGCCAAAAACCGTTGTCTACGAAGTCGAAGTGATGTTTGGCGATTGCGACCCCGCCGGCATCGTCTTCTTTCCCAACTTCTCCAAATGGATGGACGCTTCCTCGCTGAATTTTTTCGTGCAATGCGGCGTGCCGCCCTGGCGCGAACTGGTCAAGACGCGCGGCATCATCGGCACCCCGCTGCTGGAGATCCACACCAAGTTCATCCGCCCGGCCACCTATGGTGAACGGCTGCAGGTGCACACCAGCGTGGAGGAATGGCGCGAGAAGGTGATCGTGCACAAACACATCGTCAAGCGCGGCGAGACCGTGCTGTGCGAAGGCACCGAAGTGCGCGCCTTCTGCATCAAGCACCCCGATGATCCTGACCGCATCAAGGCCATCCCGGTGCCCGAGGACATCAAGTCCTTGTGCAGCTGAGCCACGGAGCGAGCACCATGTACTACGAGCCCGGAAAAACGCCGCACGGCCTGCCGCACGACCCTTTCAAATCCTGTGTCATCCCGCGCCCGATTGGCTGGATTTCGACCGTGGATGCCCAGGGGCGGGACAATCTGGCGCCTTACAGCCAGTTCCAGAACGTGACCTTCGATCCGCCGATCGTCATGTTCAGCGCCAACCAGACCACCCAAGGCGAGCGCAAAGATTCGGTCCGCAACGCGGAGCAGACCGGTCAATTTGTCTGGAACATGGCCACCTGGGACCTCCGCGAAGCGGTCAACATCAGCGCCGAGGAAGTTCCGCATGGCGTGGATGAATTCGAGCGCGCCGGCCTGGAAAAACTGGGCAGTCGCCTGGTCAAGCCCATGCGTGTCAAAGGCTCGCCTATCCACTTCGAATGCGAGTACCTCAACACCCTGCGTTTTCCGGGCAAGCCGCCGATGGGAACAGTGGATGTGGTCTTTGGTCGGGTCGTCGCCATTCACATCGACGACGCCGTCATCGATGCCCAGGGCATGGTGGACGTGCTCAAGATCCGCCCCATCGCCCGCATGGGCTACTACGACTACACCACCGTGGACAGCAAATTCCAGATGGTGATCCCCGGCAACAGCCAGGCCCTGCTGGCCGGGCTCGAGGGCTCGGGCGACAAAGCCCGCCAGCATCGAAAGCCCTGATTGCCGTCAAGCCCTCCAAGGTTCAGTGTTGACGCCTGATTCCCCTCTTGTTCACTCTCCGGGTCTGCCCCGCATGCCCGGACTTTTTGCCCCGTCTGGATACCGATGAACGCCTACACCCCCCGCACCGACGAGATGCACTTTGTGCTCTCCCAAGTCCTTGGCGCGCCCGCCCAGTTGCAAGCCCTGCCCGCCTTCGGCGAGGTCGACCCTGAACTGGTGCAGCAGGTGCTGGAGGAGGCGGGCAAATTCGTCGGCGAGGTGGTGGCGCCGCTCAACCGCGACGGCGACGAGATCGGCGCGCAGTGGAAAGACGGCGCCGTCACCATGCCACCGGGCTTCAGGGACGCCTACCAGGCCTTCTGGCAAGCGGGCTGGCCCGCCCTGTCGGCCAGCCCCGAAGACGGCGGCCAGGGCCTGCCCAGCGTGCTCGAGGCCATGCTCTACGAAATGCTCAGTGCGGCCAACCATGGCTGGACCATGGCGCCAGGCCTGCTGCACGGCGCCTACGAGTGCATCAAGCACCACGCCAGCGATGCCCTCAAGGCGCAATACCTGGGCAAAGTGGCCACCGGCGAATGGCTGGCCACCATGTGCCTGACCGAGCCGCATGCCGGCTCCGACCTGGGCCTGTGCCGCACCAAGGCCCTGCCACTGCCCGATGGCCGCTACGCCCTCTCGGGCACCAAGATCTTCATCTCGGGTGGCGAGCACGACCTGTCCGACAACATCGTGCACCTGGTGCTCGCGCGCCTGCCCGATGCGCCGCCCGGCCCCAAAGGCCTGTCGCTGTTCCTGGTGCCCAAGTTCTACCCCCACGGCGCGCGCAGCCGCGTGCACTGCGAGCGCATCGAGGAAAAAATGGGCCTGCACGGCAGCCCCACCTGCGTGATGCGCTTTGACGAGGCCGTCAGCGAGATCGTTGGCGAGCCTGGCAAAGGCTTGACCGCGATGTTCATCATGATGAACGCGGCGCGCCTGCATGTGGCCCTGCAGGGCATTGGCCTGCTCGATGCGGCCTGGCAAAAAGCCGATGCCTACGCGCAAGAGCGCCGCCAGATGCGCGCGCCGGGCAAAGGCAAGTCGGCCGGCGAAGCCGATCTGATCGCCGAACACCCGGCGGTGCGCCGCATCCTGGATACGCAGCGCGCCTGGGTGGACGCCGGCCGTGTGCTGGCCTACAAGACCGCGATCGAGCTCGACCAGATCAAGCACGGCACCGCCGAGGCGCAGGCCTTCGCGCAGCGCTGGTGCGCGCTGGTCACCCCGATCATGAAGTCGGTGTTCACCCACCAGGCCTTCCACGGTGGCAGCGACTGTCTACAGGTGTTTGGCGGTCACGGCTATGTGCGCGAATGGGGCATCGAGCAGATCGTGCGCGATGCCCGCGTGGCCATGATCTACGAAGGCACCAACGAGATCCAGGCGATCGACCTGCTGGTGCGCAAGGTGCTGGCCGACGGCGGTCAGGGCCTGTATGCCCTGCTGGACGCGGTGCAGGCCGACATCCCGGCCGGGGCGCCGGCCCGCACCGCCGCCATGGCCCGCATCGGCACGCTGCGCGCGGTGACCAAGCAGATCCTGGACGCCGCCCCCAAGGACGCCCAGCTGCCCTTCCGGGTGGCCGACGATTACCTGCGTGCCTGCGCACTGGTTCTGATGGATTGGGCCTGGCTGCGCATCGAAGCCGCCGTCGACGCCGCCACGCCGCATGCCGCGACCCGCTGGCAGGCGCCGGCCAGCGCGCTGCGCCAGTGGGTCCTGCCCGAATTCCAGATGCGCACCTTCATCATCGTGCAGCAGTGCGCGGCCACCCCGGCATAATCGCCCGCCATGCCCCGTGTCTCTGCCCAAACCAGCTTCAAACGCCCCGCACCCCGTGGCCGCAAGGCGGCGGGCGTGGGGCAGTGGCCCGCCGTGACGGCGGTGGACGAGGTGGACACCCGCTACCTGCAGTCCCTGCTGGGTTACAACGCCCGCCGCGCGGCGCTGACCATCATTGAAGGCTTTCTGGAACGCATGGCCGAATTCGGCCTGCGGCCGGTGGATTTCTCGGTCATGTCGGTCATCCACCACAACCCGGGGGTGACCTCACGCCAGCTGTGTGCCGCCCTCAACCTCTTGCCACCCAACCTGGTGGGCCTGATCCAGTCGCTCGAAGCGCGTGGCTTCATCCACCGCCTGCCCCATCCGACCGACGGCCGGGCCATGGGCCTGCACCCGACGCCCGAGGGCCGGGCCCTGATGCAGCAGGCCGAGCAGGCCGCCACCGAGCTGGAAATCGAACGCTCGGCGCGCCTGACGCCTGCGCAGCGCAAAACGCTGCTGGACCTGCTCCAAAAAATCTACCTCTGAGCCCGCTCGGCCAGAAAGATGTCGATGCGGCGGTTGCGCGCGCGGCCGGCCTCGGTGCTGTTGTCGGCGATCGGTTCGCGGGCGCCACGGCCATCGATGCTGATGCGCGATGCCGCCACCCCGCGTGAGACCAGGTAGTCGCGGGCGCTTTGCGCCCGCTGCACCGACAAAGGCAGGTTGATGGCGTCGCTGCCGGTGCTGTCGGTGTGGCCGACGATGCGCACCTCCATGGCGGGCTGCTGGTTCAGCCCCTGGGCGAACTGGTCCAGGATGGGCATCAAGCGCGGCGCGATCTCGTCTTGCCCGCTGGCAAAGGAGATGTCGCTCGGGATGCTCAGCCTGAGCTGGTTATCGGCAGTCTGCGCCACCACGGTGCCGGTGCCGGCCGTGGCCCGCTCCATCTGGCGCTTCTTGTCTTCCATCTGGCGCGACCAGATGTAGCCCCCCAAGCCGCCCAGGGCCGCGCCGATCGCCGTGCCCCGGGTGTCGCCCCCGATCACCTGGCCCGCCACCGCGCCGATCACGGCCCCGGTGGTGGCGCTGCGCTGTTCGGGCGTCATGGTGTCGCAGCCCGCCAGCCCAATCAGCCCGGCCAGCAACCCCAGCCCCGACACCCCTGTCTGAAGACGCCATGCACCCATAACGCGGTCCTTTCTTTGCAATGGCGGACCCGTGGCGGGTCCGCAAAGGGGCATGCTGGCGGCCCGGGGCGCGCCTGTCGGTGCGCTGTGCCGCACACCAGGGTGACAAGCCGCGATGGCCGTTTCTGGCAACATGCAGCGCAGACAAAAAGGAGACCGCATGACCGAGCCAACGCCCCACCCGATCAGCGATTGCTGGCCCGAGGACGCCCACCAGGCCGTACTGATCGGTCGCCTCTGGCAGCCCGGCACCGGCCCGGTGCTGGTGGCGGCCCGGCCCGAGGGCCTGTTCGACCTCAGCCCCCTGGCGCCCACCTGCAGCGCCCTGCTGGAAGGGCCAGACGCGGCGGCGCGCGTGCGGGCGCATCTGGCCAGCGGGACCGCGGTCCGGCTGGGCCCGGCCGAGCCGGTGATCGCCAACAGCGACGAGTCGCGCCGCGACCCGGCGCAGCCCTGGCTGCTGGCCCCGTGCGATCTGCAGGCCATCAAGGCCGCCGGCGTGACTTTTGTGGCCAGCATGCTCGAACGGGTGATCGAGGAGCAGGCCCGCGGCGACGCCAGCAAGGCCGAGAGCGTGCGGCAGGCGGTGGTGGGCGTGATCGGAGACAACCTGCGTGCGGTGCGCCCCGGCTCAGACGAGGCGGCCCGGCTCAAGGAGGTGCTGCTGGCCCAGGGGGTCTGGTCGCAGTACCTGGAAGTGGGCATTGGCCCGGACGCCGAAATCTTCACCAAGGCCCAACCCATGAGTGCGGTCGGCCACGGCGCCTGGGTGGGCCTGCATCCGGCCAGCCAATGGAACAACCCGGAGCCCGAGATCGTGCTGGCCGCCAACTCGCGCGGCGAGGTGGTGGGCGCCACCCTGGGCAACGATGTGAATCTGCGCGACTTCGAGGGCCGCAGCGCCCTGCTGCTGGGCAAGGCCAAGGACAACAACGCCAGCTGCGCCATCGGCCCCTTCATCCGCCTCTTCGACGCCCATTTCGGCATCGAGGACGTGCGCCGCTGCGAGCTGAGCATGCGGGTGGACGGGCCGGAGGGCTTTGTCATGCAAGGCCGCAGCGCCCTCGACCAGATCAGCCGCGACCCGCTGGACCTGGCCGCGCAGGCCATGGGCCGCTACCACCAGTACCCCGACGGCATGGTGCTGTTCCTGGGCACCATGTTCGCCCCCACCCAGGACCGCCACGGTCCGGGCCAGGGCTTCGCCCATGTGGTGGGCGACACGGTGGGCATCCGGACCGCCCGGCTCGGTCTGCTGTTCAACCGGGTGACCACCAGCGACCAGGCACCCGCCTGGCGTTATGGCACCGGGGCGCTGATGCGGGACCTGGCGCGGCGCGGCTTGCTCTGATTCCCCCAATGCCCCAAGGGGGCGGGCCCAGACCCCGGTCAGGACCTCTCTGGCGCAGCCATGCAGCTACCGTAGATGTCCATCGCGGACCGGTATTCGCTCGAGCGCACACCCGTGATGCCCATGAGCGAATGGAAAAAATGGTCATGGCTGAGGGCGGCGTTCAGCTTGTCCTGCAGGCAAGACGGGCGCAGGCCGCGCTGCTGGACAAAAGCCGGCGATGTCCAGGTGATCCAGGGCACCCGCTTTTGCACATCGGGCGCAATCGCATAGGGCAAGCCATGCAAATACAGGTTGTTTTCACCCAGTGACTCGCCGTGGTCGGCCAGGTAGACCATGGCCGTCGGTCCCTTGTGCTGCTTGAGCCAGCCGATGGTCTCGGCCAGGAAATGGTCGGTGTAGACAATGGTGTTGTCGTAGGCATTGACCACCTGCTCGCGCGCACATTGCTGCAGCGCGTTGCTGGCGCACTCGGGCTGGAAGCGCTTGAAGGCCTGCGGCACGCGCTTGTGGTAGGCCGGGCCATGGCTGCCCATCTGGTGCAGGAAGACCACCACCCCCCGGGCGCGGCGCTCGGCCGGCAGCTCGGCGATCCGCCGGTCGAGGCCGTGCAGCATCACTTCGTCGTGGCACTCCGAGCCATCGCAGTAGGGCGAGACCTTCAGGGCCGCGGTGTTGACGTTGGGCACCCGGTTGCAGGTCCCCTTGCAGCCCGACTGGTTGTCGATCCAGAGCACGGCCAGCCCGGCGCGGTGCAGCACATCGAGCAGGGACTCGTGGTTGCTGCTGCGCTTTTCGTAGGCCTCTTTGCCCAGATGAGAGAACATACAGGGCAAAGAAGTGGCCGTGCTGGTGCCACAGGACCAGACATTGCGCAGGCTCACCACCTCCTCACGGGCCAAGCGCGGCGTGGTGTCGCGCGCGTAGCCATTCAAGCCGAAATTGCCGGCACGCGCGGTCTCGCCCACCACCACGATCAGTGTCGCCGGTGCAGCGCCTGAAGGCAGGTCCAGGCGGGCATCCAGACCGATGGGCTCGACCCGGCTGTGGTCGCGCTCGAGCGGCTGGGCCACGACCCGTCCGATGGCATAGAAACTGTTGAGCGGGTTGATCAGGTAGCGCAGCTGGGTGTGGTTGCGCATCACCGAAGCAAAGTCCTGGTAGATCAGCAGCAGGCTGATGACCAGCACCAGCACCGAAGCGGCCAGGGCCAGCAGGTTGGTGCCCAGACGACGCACAAGCCCCAGTGGACGCACCGGCTGGCGCCACAGCCACCAGACGGGCAGAACGCCCAGCAGGACCAGGCTGACAAGCAGACGCCAGTTGAACAGATCGGCCGCCTCGCGGGGGTCGGTCTGCAACACATTGACGATCATGTTGGCATCGATGACGATGCCATAGCTCCACATGAAGTAGGTGCCGCTGGCGGCGCTGAGCAGGAAGACGGAGAGCACCGGCTTGAGCAGCCAGCGCCAGTTGAAGAGGCACAAGAGGGCGTGGGTCAGGCCAGCCACCCCCAGCGCCAGCCCCAGCCCAAAGAGCAGCCCGCGCAGGCCCGTCACTTCGGGCAGATGGGCCAGCTGGCGCCACAGGGGGATGTTGGGCAAGGCCACCAGCCAAAGGCTGGCCAGCAGGGTGAGCGTCAAGGGGTGTCGGGCAGGCCGGGGGGTATCGGAGACGGTGCTTTTCATGACAAGCGCGATTGTCCCTCAGCGCCAGCGCCCCAGGTGTCAAGGTTTGCAAATCCTGCGCCGGCCAGGGTCAGGCCGGCCAGACCGAGGCATGCTCTGGCACGACGGCGCGCCACTTGATCTTGTGTTCGATGCGCTCGCGAAGCATGTCGGACGCGGCGCGCTCGCCGTGCACCACATACACCTGGGCGGGGGCACTGGGCATGCGGTGCAGCCAGGCCAGCAGCTGGTGGCCGTCGGCATGGGCTGAGGCCGACTCGATCTGCACCACCTCGGCCCGCACCGACACCTCCTGGCCATGGATGCGGATGACCGACTCGCCAGAGGCCAGGCGCGCACCCCGCGTGCCCGGGGCCTGGAAACCCGTCAGGATGACCATGTTGCGGTGGTCGCCCGCATACCGGGCCAGATGGTGCAGCACCCGGCCGCCGGTGGCCATGCCGCTGGCGGCCAGGATCACCATCGGCCCATGGCGGCTGGCCAGCGACTTGCTCTGCTCGGGCGTCTCCAGCATGGTGGCCACGCGGTCCATGGCATGGACTTCGGGCAGGCTCAGCCGGTGCTCGCCCATGTGTTTTTCGAACAGGGCGGTGCTGTGGATGGCCATCGGGCTGTCCAGAAAGATCGGCAGGCTGCGCGGCAATTGGCCGGCCGCCTTGAGCTGTGCGATGGTGTGCAGCACCGCCTGGGCCCGGCCAACCGCAAACACCGGCACCACGGCCACGCCGCCCCGCTTGGCCAGCCTCTGCAGCAAGGGGCCCAGCTCGGCGAACAGCGGGCCGGGCGGGTGCTGCCGGTTGCCATAGGTCGACTCCATCACCACCGTGTCGGCCTGGGGCGGTGGCTCGGGCGGGTTCATCAGCGGATCGTCGCTGCGGCCGAGGTCGCCCGAAAACAGAATGCGGCGCCCCCCCACCTGCAGCAGCAGGCTGGCCGCCCCCAGGATGTGCCCGGCCCGCTGGTAACGGGCCCGCCAGCCGGGGATGGGTTCGAACCACTGGTCCGGCCGTTCTGCATGGAAGGAGGACAAACTCGCGAGCGCGTCCTGGCGGGTGTAGAGCGGCAGCGCGGGCGCATGCCTGGAAAAACCATGCCGGTTGGCAAAAGCCGCGTCCTCCTCCTGGATGTGGCCGCTGTCGGGCAAGAGGATTTGGCACAGGTCCAGCGTGCCCGGGGTGGCATGGATGCGGCGGCGGTAACCCTCGCGGACCAGCAGCGGAATGTAACCGCTGTGGTCGAGGTGGGCATGGGTGAGCACGACCGCGTCGATCTGCCCGGGCACCACCGGCAGCGGGGCCCAGTTGCGCAGGCGCAGCTGCTTGTAGCCCTGGAACAGGCCGCAATCGACCAGCAGGCGTTGTCGGTGGTGTTCCACCAGGAACTTGGAACCGGTGACGGTATCGGCACCGCCCAGAAAGGTGATGGTCGCGCTCATGCCCCCATCCTGGGGCCCGGGCGGCCGGCCGTCGGTGCGCTGGCCCTGTTTGCCGCCAAGGGCCAGCGCCCGCCTTCGGGCCGGCGGGCAGGCGGGGGTCAGGCGCCGAAGAAGCCCTTGAGCTTGTCGGTCCAGCTTTCCTCGCCGGGCTGGTGCTTGGGGCCACCTTTGCGCAGCGACTCGTCAAATTCCTTGAGCAACTTTTTCTGGTGCTCGGTCAGCTTGACGGGCGTCTCCACCGTGATGTGGCAGTACAGGTCACCCGGGTAGCTGCCGCGCACCCCCTTGATGCCCTT
>JACCDU010030949.1_pt1 | contig 10087 bp, 9 predicted proteins | sample 7446081 | NCBI WGS metagenome assembly JACCDU01 (sample SAMN15323447, study PRJNA562643) | freshwater metagenome | isolation source: river surface water | place: USA:Blue River Watershed | collected 2017-08-17
ACCTTGGACCACTCTTTGAGCTTGGCACGGCCATCATCGACACGCTCCTGGTCCACCAACCCCGCGAGGTAGTCCCAAATCGCCGTTCTGAATTCCGGCTGGAAAGAAAAAGCTTTTATCACGTCAGGATCTGGCTCGACGCCTGCCATCGCGCGATCGAAGACTGCGCCATTGACCCCTTGGGAAACCACTGACTGGCGCAAACCCTTGACACAGGAATCAAAATTGGCGGTTTGGGCGGACGCTACAGATCCGGTCAATAGCAAACCAAGAACGAAAAATATGGCCAATCGATTGTTTAGAATTTTCATACCTGATGCCCGTCCGTAGTCTCTTATTTGATAATTGTAAGACCCTTGAACGGGCAAAGCCCCCTTTAGTTTGGTTTTTCCAACTCAAGGGGACTTTGCGGTAATGGTGCTACGGGATTTGAAGGTACTACGCAGACCTACTTGACCGGATTGAACTGATAACCATTACCAGAAGGTGTGATGGTACCCATTGATGGAAATGGAAAATGGAAACCGCCCGCCATCATTTTTTCCTTGACGATCATGTCAAAGATCTTGCGACGTGATTGACGCGCCATCTCTGGATCCATGTCAAAGGACACTGCCCAGTCAGGGTTGCGCGCGAACAATGCTGGGACGTTGGTGATATCGGCCACATAAATGAATGTTTGACCACCTGACTTCACTGTAAAAAGCGAATGTCCAGGCGTATGACCAAACGCTGCGACAGACGTAATGCCTGGGGCGACTTCAGAACCTGACTCAAACTTCACCAAACGATCAGCCGGAATCTTGCTAAAGACACGCTGAGCGTTTGTCATCGCAGCCTTTAAACCGGCAGGAGCCTTTTCCAAGCGGTCTTTGTCCATCCAAAATGCATACTCACCCGCAGGGACGTGAACTTTGGCATTTGGATAAACCAAGCTACCGTCTTTATAAAGCAGGCCGTTAATGTGGTCACCATGAAAGTGGCTGATGATGACATTGTTGATATCCTCTGGCTTGTAGCCAGCCGTAGCCATATTTTCAATCGTCTTGCCCGTTGTTGGACCACCGTTATTTGCGAAACCTGTATCCATCAAATAACGCTGATTCCCATTGACAACCAAGAAGGTATTGAATGGAATATCGATATAGTTTGTTGGAAGATTTTGTGAAGTCAGGAGTGCTTTGACTTCGTCCAGGGGAGCATTCTTAACAAACTCAGCGACTAAAGGACGACGACTCACCCCGTCATTGAGAGAAATCACTTCCATCTCACCGACTTTTAATTTTTTAAAACCAGGGGCGGGTAAAGTCGGAACGCCCAAGTCTGGCGCCGATTGCGCCCAAGCGGGTAAAAACATGAATGAGGCGGCAGCAGCGATGCCAACACCAAGAAATTTAAGCCTAGTAATCATGTTGTATTCCTGAAAAGGGAGATGAGCAGAATAGCGGGCTTAATTTAGCAGCTTTGTATACCAAAGGATATATAGCCCCAACACGACTTATGACCTAAGTTATATTGTCGTAGATAACAATTTATCCGCCTGACAGGCAATCAGTTCACTTATATTTAAAAGGACCCTTATGCCCTCATCACGCCATTTCGGCCGATTTCTCAATGTATGCGTCCTGGCGATTGCTGGTATCACCGCCGCCGCAACAGTTCAAGCTCAGGCCCAGGCAACCTGGCCAGACAAGGCAGTCACATTCATCGTGCCCTTCCCGCCTGGTGGGCCTGTCGACACCACAGCCAGACTGACAACACAGGCGATGGCTAAAAACTGGTCCACACCTGCTGTGATTGATAACAAAGCTGGGGCAGGTGGCATTGTGGGCGCACAAGCAGCTGCCAAATCCGCTCCCGATGGCAATCATTTCTTTTTTGCAGCCATTCATCACGCCGTTCTGCCTAGCTTGAACAGCAAGCTGCCCTATGACATTCAAAAGGACTTTGTACCTGTCGGCATGGGCGCACGCTATCCGATCGTACTCGTGGTCCATCCTTCCTTGCCCGTTAAGAACGTACAAGAGTTGATTGACTACGCAAAAGCCAATCCAAACAAACTGTCCTACAGTTCGGCTGGCACTGGCGGCGGCACGCACCTGGCTGGCGAGCTCTTCACGAGCCTGGCAGGTGTCAAGATGCAGCATATCCCCTACAAAGGTAGCTCTCCCGCCATGCAAGATCTCGTTGGGGGTCAGGTGCAGTTGATGTTTGCAGACGCAACCTCAGCGATTCCTTTCATCAAGTCCGGTCGTGTACGCGCACTTGCAGTCGGCAACCCTGAGCCTTCAGTATTTTTCCCTGATCTGCCAACCATTGCCTCCGCAGGCGTCAAAGGCTATGAAGCCTATTCATGGTCAGGCGTTGTCGCGCCAAAAGGGACGCCACCCGAAGCAGTCAAGCAGGCTAACGCACAACTCAATAAGGTCCTAAAAGACCCCCAGGTCATCGAGACCATGAATAAAGCCGGTCAGGAACCTGTCGCGATGTCCCCTGAGGAGTTCGCTGCTTTCCTGGACAATGAAATCAAGAAGTGGAGCAAGACCATTCAGTCTGCCGGCATCAAACCTGAATAGCTTAATAGTCAGCGCATCAGCAAAAATTATTCGTCTCACTCACCACTACACTTAAGAGCTCACTCATACTTGTTATGAGTGAGCTTTTTTTTAAACAATTTTTTGCAAAGCTCTGATCGTGTGTCGCCAAAAATGAGGCAAAAAAAACTTAAAAAAATAAAGAAATTCCTTATTTTGCAATCGATTTTCGTGATACTTTGTCATCAAATCGCTAATGATTGCAAAGGCTACCTTAATGACAACGATGCTTCAAATAATACTTGTCATGTCAGGTCTGACCGGCACGATCATGGGAGTCTTGTTACTCGTCATCGCCAAAAAGGGTAACAATCTCGCCGATGGCCTCATTGAATGGGCCCATGGCTTACTGATTCTCTCCCTGTCCACCTTCCTCTTCCTGGGCAGAAACTACATCCCTGATCTGCTCAGTATCGTGATGGCAAACATGCTGGTCATCGCAGGGTTCATGCTGATGAACCAAGGGCTCAGAAAATTCTTTCAAATCCCTATCTTTTACTCAAAAACTGTCCTCGTCGTTTTCTTGACTTTTTACGCTATCAATTTTGTATGGTTTACGTATGTCGACAATAACTTATTTGTCAGAGTCATTTTATTTACAACGTCAGGCCTAATCGTTCTAGTCGACGGACTTTTAATTTTGCTCAGAAATTTCCTGAAAGGTCTGGGTGTCATGATCTTGACCTCTGCGGTCATTTTGCTCATCCTCGCAAGACTGATGAGGCTTATCGTCATTGTTCTCGAAAAAGAAATTCCGGCGACTTTGTTTGAAAACAGTTTTTCTCAACTCTTGATTATCGCCTCACCCTATTTCGCGATACCCATTGCCACCGTCGCATTTGTTGTATTGGCATACGAGCGATTGACTCAACGACTCAACCAATTACTCAGAGAAGATGAACTCACCAAGACACTCAACAAAAAAACTTTTTTTAATGAAGCACAAAAAGAAATCGCTCGCGCGCTTCGCTATCAACATCCAACAACATTTCTGATGATTGACATCGATCACTTCAAAGAGATCAACGATACTCGCGGTCATATCTATGGAGACAAAGTACTGAAGGAAATCGGTCAAAATATTAGATCTGTTTTAAGAGCGACGGATTTAGTCTCGCGCTTCGGAGGTGACGAGTTCATGGTGGCCTTGCCAGAAACAGATATCGAGACTGCGCAAGATGTCGCAAGAAGAATCATGACAACGATCGAAAAAGACCCGATCAATGGATGCACGGTGAGCATAGGCATCGCTGCCCTCACAGCGGAAGCAGACAAACTGGAGTTAATTTTGAACCGCGCAGATATCGCTTTATATCAAGCGAAAAAGGATGGCAGAAATCAATTCGCGCTATCTTAGAAATATCCATTTAAAACAATGGGCTCGTTGATTATCATCAGTGAGCCCATTGTTTTGGTGCAAAAACGAGACTGAATTACTGAGGAATCGAGCCGATCCTGACAAGACGATACCAAAGATTCAAATCAAAATCCCGGATAAAGCCCATACCGCCATGGATCTGCTGAGCGGAGCGCACGAATATTCTCTGGATACCCAACGTGAGCTTAAGAGACTTCTCAGCTCACTTTGGGCAACACTTCAATCCCATATGAATGGACAAGCGATCGATTCAGCACTGAATCAATTAAGCTCATTTCAAAATGGGCAGCTGGCCTGATCGCACCTTGAGTCCCGACTGTACCGCAACTCATTGCAGTTCCCTCGGGCAATTGCCCACTATCTGTATAACGAGCGATAAGATCCAAGGGATGCAGTAATGCGGATAGCGGACCCGATTGATACTGAACGCGTTGACTGTTTTCTTTAATGTGTGACTCAATACGCAACTGATCCCAATGCGGAGCAATATCCTGAAAACGCCAGGCATCAGATCCTACTGGCTTGGAGCACACTTGTTTTGAAAGTGCCACACTGACCGTCTCCAAGCCACGATCCGTATGGTCAGATGTCAAAGAAACAAGCAACTCACCTTGATGCATAAAAACAAAGACTTCAACCTCGCCTGAGCTTTCATTGCCGACAACTTCTATCGAAGAGCGCTGCGTAAGAGTCTGGCTCGCGACGCGATAAAAAAGTGGAACTGAACTTGGCCTTGGCACGCCAATGGCAGACAGCTCTTCGATATGATGCTCAATCGCAGCCTGATCACGACCGGCCCAACCAGCGATTACCATTTGATTGATATCGGTTGTAATCACCTGCTTGGATCCATCTACCGCTATTAGGTTGAATTTCAAATGCATGATGTTTCCATAAAAATCCTCTTGAGACAGCCTGAGAGTCAAGATTGTCAAATCGCAAATAAATTAGGTAGCCATAATGCAAGCGAGGGAAATATCGCAAGCAATAAAAGCAAGAGCATCATTGCCAGTACAAACGGAATTGAACCTATGATGACAGGGGTCATCGATCCACTCGTCCGCAGACTTTGAACAACGAATAGGTTTAGGCCAACAGGCGGTGTAATCAAGGCAGCTTCGACCAAAACAATGATGATGATCCCTAACCATACAGGATCAAAACCAAGAGCCATCATCACAGGTGCGACAATGGGTATCGTTGTAATCATCATTGACAAGGTTTCCATGAAACAACCTAGTACCAGATAAAAAACGATCAATAATAAAAGCATCACATAAGGGGAAAAACCCAGCCCTGTAATGGCATTCGTTAAAGCTGATGTCAAACCAGTCGCTGACATCACAAAATTCAAAAAACTCGCTCCGACTACGATCAGCATAATCATTGCTGATGAACGCATCGTATTTTCTAGCGATTCACGAACCATTGCCAAAGTCAGACGACGATACGTCGCAGCTAAAATCATCGCACCCAATACACCAAGAGCTGCTGCCTCGGTAGGCGTCGCAACGCCTGCATAAATTGAACCAACGACTAACAAGAAGATTCCCATCGGCGGCACAAGATGGACCAGCGATTTCATCCGCTCGGACCAGCTTGCTTGTATACGTTCACCACCCCACGCAGGCTTGTAGACACATGCTAGCAATATCGTCAGCATGAATAAGGCGGCAAGCAATAGTCCAGGCAAAATTCCTGCGAGATAAAGCTTTGGGACAGACGAGTTCGTCAATACACCATAGATCACTAAATTTATAGATGGAGGGATCAGTATCCCTAAGGTTCCTCCTGCGGCGATACTTCCTAGAAATAGGGATTCGTTGTATCCGCGCTTTGCAATTTGAGGAAGCGCTACCGTTCCAACGGTAGCCGCTGTAGCAACACTAGAACCAGAAGTCGCCGCGAAGAGTGCAGAGGCTCCAATATTGGCATGCATTAATCCACCGGGTAGCCAAGAAAGCCACAAACTCAATGCAGAATACATACGCTCTGCAAATCCTGCGCGTAATAGCAACTCACCTAGAAGAATGAATAGAGGGATCGCGACTAGCAAAAATTCTGTATTCGTCGTCCATGCTAACTCGCCCATCGCTCGTGACAACGGTAACATCGAATACATATGATCCAACACGACCCCAAGCACACCCAGAGCGGCTCCTACAGGAATACTCAGACCAATTAAAACTAACAACAGCGTCAAGGCGGTCGTGATCATGATTGGCGATCCTCCATCACGCGACGTTTTCCAGCACTTGCTTCTTCTTGGGCCTCATCTTGCGACAATCGGGCGCCTGCAATTTGATTGACTAAAGCATAATTACCTGTGACGAGCGCACGGCTGGCACGCTCAAGCATCAGTGCGAGCACAACAACCATCCATGCCAAACCAATAAACCACAAACCCTGGGGTAACCAGAGTGGTGTCGCCAGAGGCGTGTTAGCAGTCGAACTCTGGAACCACGAAGTGGCAACTACTTCGTACGCATAACGTGTCAGCAAGGTTAAAAAAACGCCAAGCGCGACAAGCGATAACCAGTCGAGAATCGCGGCAAGTCGAACAGGAAAATGCTGATAAAAAACATCCACACGGACATTTGCACGCTCCAGAACCACTAACGCGAATGACCATGTAGTGCTGATTGCAAAGGCATAGCCAGAAAGCTCGTCAGCCCCTCCGATGGAGATAGAGAAAAGCTTTCTGACAATGACATCAAAGCACACTAAGCCTGCACTCAACAGTGTCAAGATTCCTCCACCCCATACACCCCATCTTGAAATACGATGAGCGTAAAAGAGTCCTGACGATTGGTGAGTTTGCATAGCCGTCCTCTTATTTCTTTGCGACTACGTTTAACTTTTTGCCAATCGTGGCATTGAAATCAGCCACACACTGTGCTGAGCAACGTGCAGCCCATTTTGGCAAAATCACATCTACAAGCAATTTATCGAGCATTGCCTTATCAGCTGGCGAAGGAGTCACAAGAGTCATTTTTCCTTTGACCTCAAAGGGGCAACCTGCCTTGCCAGTATTGCAGGCATAGCCCTGCTCTGTTTGCTCATTGGCGGCATTCCACATCGTATTCATCAAATTATTGATGTTCGATTGCAAAAACGCCTGAACCTTTGGATCAATTTTGTCCCAGGCCTTTTGATTGACAGCGTGAATTTGCTGGTTCCAATTGATTGGCAGCGCAAGCAAATGTGTAGAAACCTCGTACCATTTGGCTGAGTAACCCGAGAGAGAACCTGTAATCGCACAATTCACAACTTTATTTTGCAGAGCAGGCACAACTTCACCAAAAGCAATCGTCACGCTCGTACCACCAAGGGCTTGAACAAACTCAGCTTGGGTTCGGCTGCTTGTTCGGACTTTCAACCCTTTTAAATCGCTTAGGTCTTTAATTGGCGCATTACAAAAAATGACCTGTGCAGGATAAGGCGACAAACCGAGAATCTTAACGTTGTTGTTGCCACCATAAAGCTTGGCATAAACTGGTTCGAACAAGTTTGTAACTTCGCGGGCAGTCTTGACATCTGGTGCCAAGCCAGGCAAATCGATCGCTTCGTTAATTGGATTATCGCTAGCAAAATACGATAAGGTTGCCGTACCAAATTCAATAACGCCTTGTCCAATCAGACGCATCAACTCAGGCCCTTTCAATCCCATCTGATTGAAACCCTGAATTTCAGCGGTGACGCGACCCTTGGACAACTCTGGAATAGTCTTAGTCCAAAATGGCTGTTCAAAATCCTTATACGCAGTCAAATTACTCAAGCCACCAACAACTTTTAACTGTGTGCGCGGTAATTCTTGTGCCACTACATTAGTGTTCATTATTGCAGCAGCACTCAAGGCTGCCATCATTAGCGTTTTCATTCGAGAGTCTCCTAGATGACGGGGTTTAAAGCCTGGATCGATCTCCCGCATGCAATCGATACAGTTTTCAACAGCTTTGACTTTTAAATAATTGCGAGATGAGCGTTTAATTTGTCTGTTACCAACATATAACCAGGTGCATGCGTGATACAGAATTCAGGTTTTGATGCCATCAATACCGCCTGCGGTGTGACCCCACAAGCCCAAAATACCGGCAATTCACCAGCACGCACCTCGACTGGTTCACCAAAATCGGGTTTGCTTAAATCACTAATGCCAATTTGTGATGCGTCACCGATGTGTACAGGCGCTCCATGAACAGAAGGAAACTTTGAGGTCAGCTGAATCGCGCGAATAGCGTCAGCAGGTTTGAAAGGCCTCATTGAAACCACTAAAGGACCGTGGAATGGGCCGGCAGACTGTGTAGATATATTACTTCGATACATCGGGACATTTGAAGCACATGAAATGTGACGCACATCCAAACCTTCAGCCACGAGCGCTTCCTCAAACGAAAAAGAGCAGCCAATCGCGAAACTTATTAAATCGTCTCGCCAGTAGGTAGTAACGTTCGAGACTTCGTCAATCAACTCTCCATTGCGCCAAACTCTGTAACGTGGGATATCAGTGCGGATATCTAGGTCATCTCCATAACCCGGGAAAAAAGTACTGCCCGGATCAGATATTGATAGAAGTGGGCAGGGCTTGGGGTTGCGTTGACAAAACAACATGAAATCAGCAGCCAAAGACTTAGGCAGCACCACCAAATTGGCCTGAACAAAGCCTGGTGCTGCACCTGCAGTCGGCTGTGTAAATATTCCTTGACGAATGTTTTGACGAACCTGTTGCGATGCAAGCATACGATCCTCTAGAAGCAGAATTCTGAGCCCTTATTCGACGTCAGGCATCAACAACTGTCCAATCGTGCTTTACAATCAGGTCTGATAAGAAAAATTTATCATCGAAAGCTCAAGATAATAAGTCTCATTAATCATCTTGGGCAATCTGTTGAGCCAGCTTTGCAAGGGTAGATGCAATGTGCTCATCAGGGCCGCGTGACCATGAAGCAGTGAATGCCAAGTCAGGCAACACATAATCAGCAACATCCAACACACACAGGCTACCCGCTCGAATTTCATCCTGCAGAAATACTGGCGTGATGACTGCAACACCGATCGCGTCCAAAGTCATTCTCACGACGACTGAAAGTGAAGCACTTCCGTACATACGAGGTGAATGAATACCTGCGTCAGTCAATAGGTCTCTAACAAACTGATGCGGCTGACTCGTGGCGGGATAAGTGATGACTGGACGTTCGCCGATCTGAGCAAGCGTAGCTTTCTCATGATGTAAACCAAGCATTGGACTGGCAAGCCAAGCCACTGGATATTGACATAGAGGAATATTTTCAACGTTTGGAGCCAAAACTGGCCCCATCAAAAACGCTAAATTTAAATGATGGGATCTAACCTGCTCACGCAAAACTGGTGAGGTATCAACTTCAAGCTCAACGCTTAGTTCGGGATAACGCGCATGAATTTCCTCCAAGTAGCGAGGTAACCAAGTTTGAACAATAGTCTCCGAGACCCCCAGCCTGACCTGACCTTCAATAGTCTTGCTGCTGCGTGCCGCATCCATCATTTCCTGTTTAAGATCCAGCATCCCCTGAGCATGGGCAAGCAGCTCACCGCCCTTGGCAGTCAATGTAACGCCCCGAGTATTGCGCTCCAATAATTTCACACCGAGGGTAGACTCTAGCGACGCAATCCTTTGTGAAATAGCGGGTTGCGTCGTATTGAGTTTTTGCGCCGCCGCACGAAAACTCCGCAGTGTTGCTACCCAAACAAAGGTTTCAAGATTGCGGATTTCAATCACATGGAGGCTCTCAGGTTGTAGGGATAACGCCGATCCGGACTTTTTGAGGCTGATCAATCAAAGCTGCCGCAATCGTTTTGCGATGCTCAGCAGCCGTGCCTCCTCTCAAACTCCAGGAACTGACACGACGATACCAGAGATTCAAATCAAAATCCCGGATAAAGCCCATACCGCCATGGATCTGCTGAGCGGAGCGCACCACCATCATGCACTGCTCGTTGCCAAAGGATTTAGCCTGAGCGACATTGACCTGATAGGGCAGATTCTCTTGCATGCGCCACAAGGCTTCGCGAGAAAGCATCATCGTGCCGTCTGTGGCGTTCATCATGTTGGCACACATATGCTGGATCGCCTGAAACG
>JACCDU010133169.1_pt1 | contig 10084 bp, 6 predicted proteins | sample 7446081 | NCBI WGS metagenome assembly JACCDU01 (sample SAMN15323447, study PRJNA562643) | freshwater metagenome | isolation source: river surface water | place: USA:Blue River Watershed | collected 2017-08-17
ACCTCGCTGCGCCTGCGCGGCCGGGAACTGGCCATCCAAATCCAGTCCTCTACCTCCTCCGACGTGCCGTGGCGCATGGGCCAGTTCCGCGCAGCAATCGAGCCTGACGGCCTGCGATGACCCGGCGCATTTCCTCCCGCGTCTTCCCCGACGCACCCGCCGAATGGGACGCCTCCTCGCGCGACGTGTGGAACCGCCTCATCAAGGTCCTTGAGCAGAGCGACCTCTTTGATCAGGGCCGCCGCACCCGTCCTCAGTTCATTGTGCAGGGCACCGTCTCCGCGCCCCTGACCGTCGACATGCTGAACCCCTCGGTCACCGCCCTCACGAACGTCGTCGGCAAGCTGCTATTTGCTTTGCAATCCAGCAACTTCGTCGATGTTCGCTAGGTTTATTTCTTGATAAGCCTATGCTATAATACGCGCTAGAAGGTCGACATATGTCTGGAACCCTGTCCACCCGCGTATACACGCCCCCCGCCCTAGACTCCTTTGATCCTTATACCGCTGGTATTACGGGCCGGATTCCTTCGTTCTTTTTGTATCAGGAACCTCCCCCTCGCGTCCTGACTCCGGCGCCCGCTCCTGAAGTTGCGTCTTCAGACGGGGGCGGCGATGGTGGTGGCAGCGGGGGCGTTGGCGCTGCAACTGTGGGTGGCGGCACAGGCTATGGTCCTATCGGCTCCACGCCAGAAGGCGCCATCACGGGCCTTGGTCCCAATCCCGGCAGCCTAGATCGAGGCTTTGGTCAAGCCACCTATGGCGCGCTAGGTCAACTTGCAGGAACTGCACTTGGCGCTCTTAGCGGCGTTCCCGGGCTGGGTCTTGGCCTTGGTGCGCTCGGCACTCTTGCCGACGTTCGCGGCCTTAACGCCGAACTTGGTATGATGGGCTTGCCTCAAGAAGTCAGCTTCCCTTCCGCCCTCGCATCCAACCTGTCTTTCGGATATTTCGGCACCCCGGCCGCCACGCAATTCGGTAATGTCCTAGGCTTTGAAGCCCTTGCTGAAGCGCCACTATCGGCTTTCTCTGCACGCGGAACCCCGGCTGCGGCCCCACCCGGCCCGTCCATTGCCGAACAAATCCGGGATCAGGAAGTTCAAAGCGCGATTGCGAACCTCGACTTCCAGTCTCTTACGGACGAAGAACTTTCTGACCCCGCCGCCATAGCTGCACGCGCTGATATCGACAATATGACTTTCGGCGTCGGCGGCTTCGGACCTGCGGCTCCCCCGAGTCCCGAAGAAACCGCAATGGCGCAGGGCCTACAGTCTCCGACATTCGGCACCGGCTCTTATGGTTTCGGCACCGATCCTTCGAGGGGCGGTTCCGGCAACTTCGGTGCCATGTCGGCCCAAGAGCGCGGCGAAGCGGTTGGCCCCGGCAGTGACAAGGGCGTTGGTGACGTCAATGACAGTACGCCCAGCGGTGACAAGGGTGCTCCCGGAATTGGAGGCGAGAAGGGCGACACTGCTGCCGCTGAAGCTGCCGCCGACGCTGCTGCCGCTGCGGACGCTGCTGCTGCCGGTGAAGGCGAAGGTGCTGCCGGAGACGCTGGCGATGCTGGCGGCGATGCCGGTGGTGATGGTGCTGGCGGCGGCGGCGGGGGTGATGGTGGCGGCGGTGATGGCGGGGGAGGCGGTGACGGAGGCGGCGGTGGCGACGGTGGCTACGCTGAAGGCGGCCTCGTTCGCTTTGCGCGGGGCGGCGTCGTCCAGCTTGAAGGCGGCGGCAAGATTGCCATTGGCCCCGGCGGCGGCCTCGACGACCTGATTCCCACTTCCATCAACGGTCGCCGGGCTGCTGCTCTGTCGGACGGCGAGTTCGTTATTCCGGCCGACGTGGTGTCCATGATGGGCGACGGCTCCTCCAATGCGGGTGCGCGCCGCCTGTACGATCTCGTGAAGCAGATTCGCCAAGATAAGACCGGCACCTCCAAGCAAGCAGGTCCGCTACCCGTCGGCGAAATTCTTAAAAGGAGTATCGCCCGATGAGCATCCTCGGCGACATCTTTGGCCTTGGCAGCCGCCAAACTACCACTGCTACCACACCGCAAGTTCCTGCTGATGTTGAAGCCGCGCGCAAGGATTTGCTGGGCCGCGCCCAAGCCGCTGCTGCCGAGCCCTTCCCGCGCTACAACCAGCCCCGCGTTGCAGGCTTTACGCCCGACCAACTTGCCGCCTTCGAGACGACTCGCAACATCGCAGGTGCTGCTGGCGCCCTTGCGCCCCTCACGCCGGAACTGACCCGCGAAGGCATTGCCGCTACCCGTGGTCTGGCGCAGCGCCTGCCCGACGTCAACATTCAAGAGTACATGTCGCCCTACCTACAGGGCGTCCTCGACCCTGCGATCCGCGACATCGAAGAGCGTGCTGCCCGCACCCGCCTTGAGTTGGGCCAGCGTGCCGCCCGCACCGGCTCCTTTGGCGGCTCCCGTCAGGCCATCGCAGAGTCCGAACTTGAGCGCGGTACCCAGCGCAACATCGGCGAAGAGTCCGCTCGTCAGCGCGCCGCTGCCTACAACCAAGCCCTTGCGCAGTTCCGCGAAGATCAGCAGCGCATCCCCCAACTGTATACCGGCGCTCTCGGTCAACTTAGCACGGGTCTCGCCCAGACTGCTGGCCGCCTCGGCACGGAAGCCCAGCCCCTCCTGAACATTGGTGGCATGCAGCAGGCCCTCGGCCAGCAGAACCTCGATGTGCTTCGCCGTGCCTTTGAAGAGGAGCGCGACTTCCCGCTTCGCGGCATCGACGTTCTGCGCGGCGCCCTCGGCATTACGCCCTCGTCCCTCGGCGTTGGCAGCACTCAGCAGCAGTCGGCACCCGGCCCGAACGTCCTCGGCTCCGTCATCGGCGGCCTCACGCAGGTGCCGGCTGCTTTCAAGGGCGCGTCGACGCTTTACAACTTCTTTACCAATCCCTTCGGCACCTAGTCGCGGCAGGATCCTCTCATGGCATTCTCTTTCGATTACGATCCACTGACAGGCGTGCCCTTTACAGGTGGCGCACCTGCCGCACCCGCACCTACTCGCGTGGCTCCGACCCAGCCCACTACGCCTCGGCCGCCGCTTACCGAAGCAGAACTGCGGGCTCTCGGCCTTGATCCTAACCGCAGCGATCCGCCGATTGTTGGGCCGCCTCGACCGCCTGCCCCTCGCCCAGCGGCCCGCACCGAAGAGACGCCCGAGACTACCAACGCTCTCGAACAGTTCCAAGCCGCATACCGCGAACGCCTTGCCGCAGCCCGGCCCCAAGGCCAGCTTTCGGTTCTCGACATGCTGCGTAAGCGCATGGCCCGCGACATGGAAGGTGAAGCCCTCCAGCGCGTCGGTGAATTCGGTGCCGGCATGCTCGCCTCTGGCAGCCCCAACTTTTTCACGATGCTGGGTGCCGGTGCCCGCGCTGCCCGTGAAGGTGATGTCTCCCGTATGGACCAGCTTCGCCGCCTCGCCGAAACCGAACGGCAGCAGCAGGAACTTGAGACGCGGCAGGCAGCCCAGCGCGCCGAAGAGGAATACCGTCGCCAAAGCCTTACTCTTCGTGAAAGAGAGATTGCACAAGGCAACCGTCCGCAGTATACTGTGGTTGGCCAAGATGCCAGAGGCAATGCGGTTGTTGTGGATATGCGCAATCCGACCCAGCGTCAAGTTCTTGAGGGCGTTACGCCCGCACAAGTTGCCGCTCAAAATGTCCGGTCGGATCGGACAACCCTCATTCGCGCAACTGCGGCCGGGGAGCAAGCTGTGCGAGACGAAAATAGGCGGCGCCAAGAGCGCGGGGAAACTGCTCTTAGTGCGTCGGAAGCCGAACAAACTTTCCAGAATGCCTTTGAGCGTGTTCGCCGCTTCGGGCAACTAGATGCTGGCGCTGGAGCCGGTGCCCTTACTACATCTGGTGGCGCGCGACCGAGCCAAACGCTTCAGTATCCGCGCCCGCAGCAGTAAGCAATGGCCAACGGGATTTTCGACTTCACTCTTCCCGACGGACGTGTTATCCGTGTGGAGGGCGCTCCTTCCGAAGAGGCAGCCTATGCCTTCATGGATACGCAGTGGCCCCGTCTACGCCGCGAAATGCCTATCGAAGGCTTCGGCGAAAGCTTTGGCCAGCAGTTCCGTGGTCAGTTCGGCGCGGTTCCCGGTGCTGCTCAAGCTGCCGCTGCCGCCGTCGGTTCACCCGAAACTGCTGCTGCCCTTGGCCGCATCCGCGAGTTCGTAGCGCCCGGCGATACCCGCCCCGGCACTCGTGCCCCTGAACTCCGCGACATTGTGCGCGATCCCATCTCTGCCCTGTCTGCATACGCGGGTCAAGCTGCGGGCGCTGTTATCGGCGGCGCAGCAGCCCCCCTCGCGGGCGCTGGTATCGGCTTTGCAGTCGGTGGTCCGGGCGGCGCTGCTACCGGCGCAACTGCCGGCTTGATTGGCGGCTCCGTTCTCGGCAGCGTTGACGAACTGTATCAGGGCCTTGTCGCAGAAGGCGTCGACCCGCAGCGCGCTGGCGTCCTCGCTACAACTGCCGGCTCTGCCATCGGCGCCGTAGAAGGTGCGGCCCTTGGCCCCGTCCTCAAGCGCATCATGGGCGGCCAAGTCAGCGATGCTGTCATCGACCGGGTTGCTGCGCGTCTCGTCGGTGGGCGTGCTGGCGGCATTCGCCAGACTGCGGCCCTCGGTGCTGGCGGTGAAATGGCAGGCGAAACTGCGCGCCAAGGTGTCATCGCGGCCCAGACCGGCAATCTTAATTTGGCTGAACGCGCAGAGCGCATCGTCGAGTCCGGTCTTGTCGGCGGCATTGCTGGCGGCGGCGTTGGCACCGGTCTCCGCGTTACCGGCCGCGCAGGCCCGGCTCCCGGCGCAACTGCTCCCACTACCGAGCAGGAAGCTGCTGCCCTCGAAACCCTGCGGCAGGGCACGCTGCCCGGCGAAACCCCCATCGAAGGCGCTCCTGCTCCCACCGCTGCTGCTCCTGAAGCCGGCGCCCCTTCGCGGCCTGCTCCCCTTACGCTGCCTGATCGGCCCGAGCCCTTTACTGATGTTGAAGAGGCCCGTGCTTTTCTTGCCGCAAATCCGGCGGTCGCCCCGACTGTCATGCCCACCCAGGCGGAAGGCATCCTCGGCGCGGCCAACAACGCCCGCATCGAAACGTGGAACGAAACCGTAGCGAAGACGCGCGAGACGGCTATCAAGGATTTTTTCCCGGCCGATCCGCAAACAACCACAATTTCTCCGGTCGAAGCGGTCAACAACATTGCTGCCGCCGCCAACCGTGGCGATCTAGGCTTGCGTTCTTTCACGCCCAACGAAGTTGCTCGCGCCGCCCTTACCTCGCGCGACATTGATCCGGGCCGGATCACCAAGACCGAACTCCAAGAAGTCACCAAGCAACTCAACGCTCTTGCTGCCACGGGCGCTATCCGCCAGAACACCGTCGAAGCCGCCACTAAAAAAGGCAAGAAGGTTATCAAGCGTGAGCCTTCCTACTCCATCAACTACGGCGCCCCTACCCCGTCGCAGCCTGCACCCACGCCGGCACCCACGCCAGAAGCCGCTCCTGCAACCGGCGTTGTACCCCCGACGCCAGAAGGGGCGCCGATCCCGGAAGCTGCGCCAACACAGGCTGCCCAGGAAGCCGCATATGCAGAATGGGAAGCCCGCCGCAATGCCGCTGGAGATGCCGCGCTAACCCCGGACGAACGCAGCCTGCTGATAACGGAAGACAATCGCGATGCCGGCTCTCCTCTACCGGGCGTAGCGCAGGTGCGGGAAAAGCGTGCGGCTGCAAGTAGAGCGTGGGAAGCTACAAATCCTGCACCGGTAGCCCCTCCTGCAACGGCGGCAGCGCCCTCTCAACCCCCTGCTGCTGCTGCTCCCGCTGCTGCACCGCCGACGCCGCCTACTCCTCCGGGCCCACCGCCCCAAATGACGGAAGCCGAGAGGAAGCAGATCAACGATCCCATCAACGAGCCTATCATCGGCTCCGTGATGAACTTCTTCGCGTCGCCCATCCTGACGCTGACCAAGCTGTCGCCGGCCTTCGCTCCGGTTCGCAATGCCTTCATGAAGTTTACGGCGGTCGAGAACTTCTACAAGGATCGGGCAGCCGCTGCGCACAAGCCGATACACGATCTCAGCGACGCTTCCAAGCAGAAGGTAATGCTGGGCCTCGACAACGCGCGCCGCACCCGCAAGGAAGTCAACGAGGCAGACTACACCGCCGAAGAGATGGGCGCAATCCGCGCTTTCCGCACGCACATGAACTTCATCTACGACGCTGCCATTGACGGCGTGGCCCGCAAGTATTTCGACCCTGCCCTCGCCAAGAACGACGCCGACCGCGCCCGCCTGCAAGCCTTCCAAGACCAGCACACCGGCCAGTTCCTTAGCGACATTCCCGACGCCGCTCTTGAAGCTGCTTCGCCGGAAGGCGCCAAGCTAGTCCGCAAGTACAAGGCTGCCCGCGATCCATTCTATTTCCCGCAGCGTACGCAGGGCACTCACTTTGTTGCGGCCTACGAAACTGGCAAGAAAGAACCCGTCGCCCTTTACGCCTACACCCCGTTGGAGGGTTACCAAAAGGCACGCGGCTTTGAAGACCCGGAAGCGGCGGCAATCCGCAAGCTGCGCGAAGAGTTTCCGAACAGCAGCACCCACCGCGTGATGACGTCCGGCATGCGCTTCGAATACAACGAGCGCGCCAAGAACCTGAAGGACAACGCCGACTTCATCAACAAGTATCTCGACAGGCTGCGTGATGTCAGCGGCAAGGAAGGCAAGCGCATCCTCGACCAGATGGGCTCCGAAATCGACAAGGCCACTATGGACTCCCTGTTCAAGCCATACAAGGGTATCCTGCGCGCCGTCACTCCTGAGAACGCCGTCGAGTACGCCAGCAGCTATCTGCCCGCATACTACCTGACGGCTGGTCGGCTGAATGCGCGCCTCCTCACCAAGCCCGACTTCGACCTAGCTCTCAAGCCGCTGCGCCCTGAGAACCGCGACCGCTTCGAAGAAGTCCTCAACTACGCCACATCGCCGTCCGAAGCATACAGCACGGCCCGCGCCTTCACCTTCTTCCAATATCTAGGCGGCGCGCTTGACACCGCAGCAGTCAGTGCGCTGCAAATCCCCACGGCAGTGGCCCCCCGCTTCGGCCGTGATGCCGGTGTCGCGCAGGGCACCCAGTACTTCACAAAGGCTCTGAACGACGCCCTGTTCGACAAGGCTATCCTCAGTGTCCTGAAGTCGGATCAAGCCTACGCGAAGACAATCGCCGACAAGCCGGGCCTCCGCGACGAAGTCCAAGCCCTGAAGCGGGCCATCCAGCGTGGCGTCCTGCGCCCTAGCACCGCCTTCCAAGCACAGGGTTCTGTGTCGGCTGCCGACCTCCGCACCGCCGGCATCGCTGACAAGGACGCCGTCAAGTTTGCCAATGGCATCAACACGGTTGTCGATCTGGCCGGTCGTCCCCTTGCCGCCATCGAAGAGTTCGGCCGCACCGCCACCTTCATGGCCGCCTATCGAATGGCCCGCGATAACCCCGCCGTCATCGAGGCCGCGAACCGCTACGACAACACCAACTACAAGACCGCCGAGGACTATGCACAAGGTGTCGTCTTCGATACGTGGTACGCCGGTTCCAAGATGGATGACCCCGGCTTCATTCGTGATCTCCCCATCCTGAATCTTGCCACGCAGTTCATGCGCCCGGTCTTCAAGTTTACCGAGACCATCCTGCGTGACGCGACCAAGACCCTGAAAGGCATTGCCGCTACCGACTTGACGATGGCGCGCATGGGTGCTATCTCTGTGTTCGGATCGCTTGGTCCTCTCGTTCTGCTGGGCGGCATCTGGGCACTTCCCTTCGCTGACCTGAGTCGTGAACTCTTGGAGCGCCTACTCAAGACCGTCTTCAACAACCCCCTCGACTTGCGCCTCGAATTGGATCGGGCAATGGGCGGCGACTTCTTGGGCGAGGCAGCTAACTTCGGCCTGCCTTCCGCCTCCAACATCGCCAACCTGTCGCGTCGTATTGCTGTCGAGCCGATCCCGTCCGACACCTTGTTCGACTGGAGTACGCTTGCCCTCATTGGCCCTGCCGGCGACATTCTTCAACGCATCCCCCGCACCTACGAGCATTGGAAGCGCGGTGAATACTGGGAGGCTGCGGCTTCCTTCCCGCTCACGCCCCGCGTCATTGGCAACGCCATCAAGGGCACCCAGCTTGCTGTTGACGAAGAACAGTTTACTCAGGCCGGCACCCGCTTCATTACGCCCGAACTCTTGGAGCGTGTCGATAGCCGCCTTGCAGTGCCCGCTTCCGTTCGTCAGGCCATTGGCTTCCCGGCACCCGAACTTGCCAACGAGCGTGAACTGTGGCGCCGCGCCAAGGTCATTGACGATGCTACTGATCGGGCAAGCAAGTCCATCACCATGGAGTTGTCCCGCATTTATCTGCGCGCCTTCGAAGCCCAGCGCCGTGGTGACATGGCCGAGAACGCCCGTCAAGCCGAAGCCCTGCGGCAACGCCTCCAAGAGATCGCCGTCGAGCAGGCAGAGAAGCCGTCCCACCTGCAAGTTCGCCCCAACCTCCGAGCAGCGATGGATCGCGCCCGCCAAGACCTGCTTGGTCGTAGCGACCCGCGCGTTCTTATCGAGGAGACGCGCCGTCAGGCTCGACCGGCTCTGCCTCCCCTCATCGAAGAAATGCGCTGGCGCGACCGCCAATAGCCTAACATAGTTGTTGACAGTTGTGGGGCGGAATAGTATCCTATGCCCCATGACAAACTTTGCCTATTACATCGGCGTGGACCACCGTGAACCGGAGGCTCTGCGCGTCACCGAATCCTCGGCCCGTGCCTATGCCAGCAAGCCGCTAACTATCAGGCATCTGGAGCATCTGGACCTGCGCCGCCGTCAGTTCTTTGATCGGCCATGGCGCATCTGCGAGGACGGCTCCTATATGGACGAACGAGACGGGCGCCCCTTCAGTGTCCAGTTCTCGCACACCCGCTTCCTGACACCCATTGTTGCACAGTCTGAAGGCGTCACCGATTGGGCGCTCTTCACGGACTGCGACTGGCTGTGGCTCGACGACATCCACAAGCTGCTGCGCGAGGCCGACCCGTCCAAGACGGTCATGGTTGTGCCGCACAACTTCAATCCGACGACTACCGTCAAGATGGACGGCCAGAAGCAGTCCCGCTATCATCGCAAGATGTGGTCGGCGCTCATGCTGTGGAACCTCAAGTCCAAGAAGCTGCCGACCTTCGAGATGGTGAACTCCGCGCCGGGCAGCTACCTGCATGCCTTTGAGTGGCTGGACGAATCTGATATCGGTTACCTGTCAGAGTCGTGGCATTGGATTCCTAACTATAGTCCGACCACCGACAAGGGTCTCCAGGCCGAAGAAGACAACCGGCCCCTCCCCATCAACGGCATCCACTTCACGTATGGGCCGCCGGTTCCGGGCATGGTCGACCGCGAGACCACCGCCTTCGACGAATTCTGGACGAACGAACTCCTCGGAGCTTACGCCGATGCGCGCTAAGATCATCACCACAATTGGCCCGACCTCGTGGGAACGGTACGGCCTGCGTTTCGCCGAGTCCTTCAAGAAGTTCTGGCCGACCGACATCGACCTCGAAATCTGGCACCACGATCTCGAAGGCAACATTCCAGAATTTCCGGGCATCACCTTCAAGGCGCTCGACGATACGCCCTCCTTCCAGAAGCTGAAGGCGCACCTGGGTGCCAAGGCCAAGGATGGTCCCTCTCTGGAGTACTGCTTCAAGGCTGTGGCCCTCGCCTCCGCTGTCACGCCGGACCTCGACTGGATCGGCTTCCTCGACGCGGACACCGAGACCATGCGCCCAGTCGACGCCGATCTGCTGGGCGAACTCTTCAACGACCGCTACCACCTGACGTACTTGTATCGGCGCACCGTCAAGGAAAGCGAGGGCTCTTGGTTCGCCTTCAATTTGGCCACTGTCAAGGGCGCCTCCCTGCTCGCCGACTACTGGGGCCTGTACAATAGCCTCGAAGCCTTCCACTACAAGAAGGCCCACGACAACGCCATCCTTGACCGGATCACGCT
>JACCDU010995587.1_pt1 | contig 10084 bp, 4 predicted proteins | sample 7446081 | NCBI WGS metagenome assembly JACCDU01 (sample SAMN15323447, study PRJNA562643) | freshwater metagenome | isolation source: river surface water | place: USA:Blue River Watershed | collected 2017-08-17
AACGGGCTGCAAAGAAAGCGGCCGAAAAGACAGAGTTGGAGGCAAGGAAGGCGGCCGAAAAAGCAGAGTTGGAGGCAAGGAAGGCGGCCGAAAAGGCAGAATTGGAGGCAAGGAAGGCGGCCGAAAAAGCAGAGTTGGAGGCAAGGAAGGCGGCCGAAAAGGCAGAGCGCGAAGCGAAGAAGGCGGCCGAAAAGGCAGAGCGCGAAGCAAAGAGGGTGGCGCAAAAGGCAAGCAGATCATCCTCCCGGTCGCGCAACCCGGCGGCGGTGGTGGTGGTGGTGGAATCGAATCCCCTGGACACTAGCGACAGCGAACCGGATGAAGCAGACGAACCGGACGGAGTCGAAGTCGAAGCCGAAGCCGAAGTCGAAGCCGAACCCAGTTCGACCTCCCTTGCTTCCACTTCCATTGCTTCCACTTCCTTTGGTTCAACCTCCCCCCGTTCTCCTCCTCCTCCTTCGTTGTCTCAGCCGCATCAGCCACGTGCGGTGGAACATCAAACAGTGGAAGCAGTAGAAGCAGTGGTTGCGGATGAAGAGGATGGCGGCGAAGAAGCAGACTCTGAAGATGCGGATGCGGAAGACGCGGAAGATGGAGAGGATGGAGAGGATGCGGAAGATGGAGAGGATGGGAAGGGGGAGATGGACGAAGGGTCGGTGTCGGTGTCGGTGTCGGTGTCTGCGCCGAGCACGCCGCGTGTGGAGAGGGTGGCCCCCGTGTGTCCAACATCCGCGGGAAGCACGTATTCTCAGCGCAATCGCTCGGATTCGGATGTTGGGGAGGTGAGGATACGGTCGTCTATGTACGTGGAGGAGGGAGAGAACACGGAGGACGACGATGAGAAGTGGAACCGCGCGAAGAGGCCGCGCAGCAACAGCCAGATTGACGATGCGGAAGATGAGGAGGAGGTGTGTCCAGAGGAGGAGGAGGAAGAGGGTGAGGCGGCGGCGGCGGTGGTTGATGTGTTTCGACAGGAACGGGAGGTGAAACGCATCAGCAGCCTGGCGTTCAAAATCAGCCACAAGCGGCGCGAATACTGGGTGTGTCCGGAAAGCGACACGGTGTACGACAAGCTGTTGCATCCCAACAAGATATTGGTGGTGGGGACCTTCGACCATCGCTCGCGCTCGCCGAAGTTCACGGAACGACACTGCGCGTTCCTGGAGGAAGAAGAGCGCAAGCACCACGCGCACGTGATCGCGCACGCGCCGAAGCAAATGGGTGGTCCCGCCGAGATACGGAAGCAGCTTGCCCTCGATGCTTCTGCTTCCACGGATGCTTCTGCTTCCACGGATGCTTTTTCCACGGATGCTGTCGCCGTCGCCGTCGCCGCCTCTGGTTCTTCCTCCGTGTCCGGTGCTTCCTCTGTCGCGGCAGTGAAAGCAAAGCCGCCAAAGAAGCCGCGCATTGAGCGCAATCTGTGAAAGTGAAAAAGACACGACAGATGGTGTCAACGTAGGTGTGTAAGTGTGTACGTGTGTATGTGTGTATGTGTGTAGGTGTGTAGGTGTGTAGGTGTGTAGGTGTGTATGTATTTTTTGGCGAGCGTGTAAGTGCCTCAAGTCGAAACAACGATTGCAACAACAGGTGCGAATTGGCGCGTGATTATTACAGCAAGTTACAAAGACAATCCCAACATGCTACGTATCTACACACTACTCAACAATCTACCGATTTCAATCAATCAATCAATCTACATCTGTCTATCTACCTACCTGTCTTCTTCGTCGTCTTCGTCGTCTTCGTCCACGTAGTCTTCATCGTCATTGTCATCGTCGTCTCCATCGTCTTCACTGTCTGCGCTATCTTCTGCAGGATCTGCACGGTGGTGTTGCACGTGTTCCTCCGCATTCTCGTGGTCAGGTTCGTCCTCTTCGTGATGTTCGCGATCATGGTGTTCGGCAGGAAGATGCGCCATTCGAGTGCTGCTGGTGCTGCTGCTGCTGCTGGTGGTGCTTGGTGCCTCGAAGAGGAGAGAGGCGACGGTGTCAGGGGATGCGCGGTCGAGTGGCATTTGTTGCGCGGTGGAAGGGTTGATGACGGCCATGTACTGTTCGAAGTGTTCAAAGTGTTGTTGCTCCCAGTGGAAGGTGCGGATGAGTTCGAAGAGTTCCGTGCGCAGGCGGTGGATGGTTTCCAGGTGTTCTCGTACATCGCAGAGTGCCAGGGGATCCATCTGTTGCAGCGCGCGCCACTCCCACTCTTCGTCCTCTTTGTCTTTGTCCTCTTCTTTGTCCTTGTCCTTGTCCTCTTCTTTGTCCTTGTCCTTGTCCTCTTCTTTGTCCTTGTCCTCTTCTTTGTCCTTGTCCTTGACCTTGTCCTTGACCTTGTCCTTGTTTGTTGCGCTGAAGGAGGAATCGGCGGTGGCTGCGCGATAGTGTTGTCGCAGGTCAGTGCATCGCAAGAAGAGTTGTTGCTCCGCGTTGCCCAGGGCGATGCGCTTGGCTCTGGAGAGTTTGAGGAAGGTGTTGCGGGTCGTGGTCTTCTGGCGCGAGAAGTGGATCCACGTCTCTTCCGCCGGATGGTGCACTTTGTTGTTGCGGGTGGCGCGCATGGCTTGTACGACGGAACAGAACAGAACAGAACAGAACAGAACAGAACAGAAAAGATGCGAACGGTGCACGGTGCACGGTTTGACAATCACATTTTGCAGATGGGTGTGCGACCGGTCCTCCTTTTTCCCCCATGCACCCCCTGTGACACTCCCGACCCGTTGTTTTTTCTGGGAGCCTAGGAGCCTAGGACGCAGGAGCAGAGGTTGAGGAGGTGGACAAGGTAGGGTTGAGTCTAGGGCTGCGAGTGGCAACGCTAGGTTCCCTCGCACACCACGCACACACACCACACACACCAAACACACACCAAACACACACCAAACACAGTACCCATTAGTGAACGCATAATGACGATGAGGACAACCACGACGCCACACCACACCGATCCCCTCTTGCGCCGCGAGTGTCAGCATCGAGACTATCTGTGTGCGTGCAATTGTTACATGTACCCTTCTTTGGAACACTTGGTGTACGTGACTCTGTTTGCGCCGGAAGAAGGGTACCGACTCGTGTTCGAGGACCAGCCGGAGTTTCCGCACGTGCTCTCGCAATTGTTGTTGCAGGCGGCGACCACTGGCAGCAGAAGCAGCAGCGCCGCAGGCACGAGTCGCCTTCCATTCCGACCCACTGCCGAAACCAATTTCTTTCGAAGGCGCACGTTTGTGTGCAAGGACTATCTCTGCCACTGCGGCTGCGCGATCTTGCCCTTCCGCAAACATTCCGTGTACATCACCCTGCGCATTCCCCAGGAAGGATATCGATTGGTCTTCGACGACCAGCCAGACTTCCCCCGCGTCCTTCGCCAGTTGCTGGCCAAACACGATCCCTCTTCCTCATCCTTCTCCTCATCCTTCTCCTCATCCTCTTCCTCATCCTGTTCTTCATCCTTCGATGCCGCCGCCGCCGCATCTGCATGTCCTTCCCCCACGGCGCAGTTGAAGCGCCCTCTGGAACAACTCCAGTTGCACAGGTTTGCTCCCTACATCGACTCCGAATCCGACGTCGATGTGGAGGTCGACACCAACCTCACTTCTGCATTGCGGCCGCGGCGACCTCAACACATCCATGGTTCCCATGGTTCTGGTGGTACAAGTGATGCCAACTCCTGGGTCATTGTCTCGGAAGCAATTCCACCTGAACCTGAACCTGAACCTGAACCTGAACCTGCTCTTGAACCTGAACGGGAAGAAGATGACCACGACCTGCGCCTCCTCCGAGAACCCATCGCTCCCGACCGAGAACTTCTCTTTCGGTGGTGAAAAAACGGCCCTCCGACCCACGCATGAAAAAACGGCCCTCCGACCCACGGGGGATGTGAGGTGGGGACACAGGCTGGGAGAGTGAGGCGGAGGCGCAGGCGCAGATGGGAGTGCGCATAATTAAATTCTTCGATTTTCTGGGAAAGATTGTCCTCGAATTCAAGTACATCGCACCACAATCTCGTGTGCCGAGATACACTTTGCAAAAGAACGCGAATAGAGAAAGAGAAGAATGATGTCCGTGGCAGTTCCCGAGTCGATGGCGGATGCGGTGTTGGTGGATAAGGTGGTCGAGCCGATCTTCAGCAACCATTTGATGTTCTGGTATTCGTCGGCGGGGGCGACCCTGCGCTCGCTCTTTGTCACCTTGCGCCTGTTCCTCCTGCAGAGCTCCGTGCGCCACTTCACCATCTTGCGCCACTCACACCTGCGCAAATTCCGGCCGATGATGCTGGTGCGCGGCAACTGCCAAGACATGCCCTGCGACGCACATGCCTTCGAATTGCTGTTCCAACTCAGTCTCCGCACTCCTCCTCATCCCTCTCCTCATCCCTCTCCTTGCCCTGTCGCAGAGGGGGACACGAAGGCAGCAGATGCGGCGCCAGTGCTCGTCATCGACGTTCGCACTCTCCGCTTGCCGACATTCATCCATAGCGCAACCTTGCCGCCTGCGGTGTTGGTCAGCGCACTGCAACATCTCCTGTTGTCCTTCGCCGCACACCACGGATATCGCCGCGTGTCCTTCCTCTTCCCACCCTCCATCTCCTTGCACACACCTCACTCTCCTGCCGCCGCCGCCGCCGCCGCCGCCGAACTCACCTTGTAATCCATGTCTTCTGTGTCTTCTGTGTCTTGTCGTTGCCGTTTGCCACTCGTGTGTGTATGTAGTTTGCTGTAGTTTGTCTTGTTTTCTGTAACTCCCCTAACCCACTTTGCGTCGCCACATCCACCACCCTTCTTCCCCTTCTTCCCCTTCTCTCCCCCACACTCTTCTCCTTCTCTTACCCTTCTCTTCCCCTTGCTGCTGCTGCTGCTGCTGCTGCTGCTCTGTTTTACTGCAACCGCGCATGGCGCAGAACACACACCTACAACAGTGTTATGGCTCACAGAATGCACTGTGCACACTTCCAGGGTACACGCGTGTACCCGAGATTAAGGGAATTCCTCTAACACCACGTGGTGGGGGGTGAGAGGTGAGAGGTGAGAGGGAGTGTTCTACAACACTGAGTGAGTGAGTGAGTGTGTGAATGTGACATTGAGTGACTGTGCGCATCATCCTATTTGTTTCACATTCCCTCACATTCACAGTCAACTTCACTTGACTTGACTTAACTTAACTTGCTTCAAAACACATACACACACTGGTCACAGTTTGTGTTGGATTGTTGTACCTTTCTCCATCTCCATCTCCATCTCCATCTCTCTTCTCCCATCAGGTAAGGAAAGACTCGTGATTGTTGTTTCGTGTGTCGTGTTTGCGAACGCATTGTCTCACCGTGTGTCATTGTGTCCACAGGCAGCAGCATTCAGAGGAAGATGAGTTCTCCCGAGACTGTTCCCGCGGAGACATTGCAGTCGATCTGGACGGAGCTGACTCGGTTCGACCAAGGAAGTGGATTGTTGTCGTCGTTGATGACGGAAGACGACGTCCTGCAGTACGCGCACCTCGAGGATCGCCCCTTCCTGCACAAACTGTGCATGATGCTCGGATGCACGCAACCGGCCCAATTGGCGGCCTTTCGCTTCGCCCGGCGATTCCGCGACCGCACCGCGCGCTTGTGTCTCCACCGCGCCGGCATGCAGGTACCGGACCTCCAGTACTACATCGTGTCCTTCTTGCCGCACGTGGTCGAGCGCTGGGAATTCCATCCGTTGCTGCGCGAATTCAAGCGTGGGTCTCACCAGAGCTACCTGCACACCCACGGCCACATCGACCACTGGGAGACCTTCGCCATCGCCGACATGAGCAACGCCTTTCGCGAGTGCGACCTGGAGGGCTGCGACCTCTCGCGCTGGTGCACCCAAAGCCTGGTGGAGGCGACCACCATGTTCCGCGAAGCCCAACACATCCACTTCTCCTTTGCGCAGTGGGACATGCGCAACGTGCGCCGCATGATCGCCATGTTTATGGAGGTGAGGGACGCGGTCGAGCTGCGCGGCCTCGACCAGTGGGATGTGTCCAACTGCGTGAGCACGCGCAGCATGTTCCACGCCTGCACTGCTCTTGAGCGCCTCGATCTGCGCCACTGGCAGGTGGGCACCCACCTGACCAACCTGACCGACATGTTTCGCGGATGCACCCGCCTGCAGCTCGACCACTGCGGACTCGACCAGTGGGACCTCTCCGTCGCCGCCAACGACCTGTCCGGCATGTTCCAGGGCTGCCACCAGCTGCACGAACTGGACCTCTCACGCTGGGATGTGCGCGGCGTGCGCCGCTTCGTGGGCATGTTCCGCGACTGCATCCACTTCCACGGCCGCTTTCGCCACTGGCGCCTGGACTCGGTCATCGACATGGAAGCCATGTTCGACAACTGCCTGCTCTTCGACGGCCGCGACCTCGACACCTGGACCGTCGGCGCACATCTGCTCTTCCTGGCGTCCACCTTCCAGAACTGCAGCAACCTCACCGACGTCAACCTAAACAACTTCGATGTGTCCCACGTGGAAGACTTCTCGCACTGCTTCGACGGCTGCACCGACTTCCGCGGCGACCTGTCCGCCTGGGACACTTCCTCCGCCACCTCCATGGAAGCCATGTTCCAACACTGCAAGGCCTTCGACGGCGACCTGTCCGCCTGGGACACCCGCTGCGTCACCACCTTCCGCGACATGTTCCGCGGCTGCAGCGCCTTCAACCACCCCGTGGGCCTCTGGAACGTGCGCGGCGCCACCGACTTCGGCGGCATGTTTGCCCACTGCGCACAGTTCAACCAGCCATTCACCAACTGGCAGCCCATCAGCGCCCGCAACCTCAACCGCTTCCTCCACGGCTGCGCACAGTTCAACCAACCCATCCTCTTCGGCTGCACCCGCGCGCTCGTCGAGTGCAACAGCATGCTGCGCGACGCCGCCGCCTTCAACCAGCCCTTTGAACTCGACGTGTCTCGCGTCACCGACGCCGCCCACCTCTTCGAGTCCTGCGTCTCCTTCAACCAGCCGCTCCACGGACTGCACTTCTCCGACTGCTGCGACGACATGACCAGCATCCTGCACAACTGCCTGCGCTTCAATTGCAGCGTGCGTGGCTGGCGCATCGCACCGATCGCCAACCGAGCCTTCAAGAACTGCTGCGCACTCACCCACCTGGGCAAACTCGACACCACCTGTCTCATCGAGGCGCGCTCCATGTTCGAGGGCTGCTGGCTGCTCCACGCCGACCTGTCCGGCCTCCACTTCCCCCAACTGCGCATCGCCGACAACATGTTTGCCTACTGCGCCAACTTCCACTGCGACGTCAGCGGATGGGATTGTCGACACCTGCAGCGCGCCAACGGCATGTTTGCGCACGCCAGCTCCTTCGACGGCGACATCGACCAGTGGACAGCCTTCCCGGAGGAGTTCGATGACATGCTCCTCGGCTGCTCCTCTTTCACCCACCGCCTGCCCATCTATCTCCAGCACCCCGACGCCGACGTCGCGATGCACACCACCCTCCACGTCCTCGCCCACCGACACAAGCGATCCCTGGAATTCGTCGAAGAATTCGAATAGCACCCATGTTGTTGTTGTTGTTGTCTCTGTCGTGTATGTGCTTGATTGATTGATTCATCCATGTAACTTTCGCGTAAGATCATTGCATGTCGCATCCCTTCTTGTCTTCCTTTCCTTTCCTTTCCTCCTTTCCTCCTTTCCTCCTTTCCTCCTTTTTTCCAAAGTTTTCTCTGCACAATGTACTTCACACCGCACTGTTCAACCGCACGCCCATCTTTTCGCCGCCGCCGTCGCCGACACTGACACCGAGACCGAGACCGCCATGAAACGTTTCTTCGAAGAGGAGTACGATGAGGAGGAGGATGGCCCAGGCGCCATGCAAGAGGAGTTCCGCAAACGCGCGCGCTCCGAAGATCGAGGCAGTCGCCGCCGACTCCGCGATCTGGGGCCAGAGGGGGAGTTCGAAGAAGAAGGAGAAGCATTCAAGCGCCGCCGCCGCAGCAGCAGCATGGGGGAGGATCGCCGCGACAGACAACGACCCTCCACTCCCTTCCGCCATCGCAAGAAACGCGATCGATTCGACGATATGGACTTGGAAGACGACGAATACATGGTGGACCGGCGCAAGAGACGCCCCTCTTCCTCCATCCACGACGACATGGACGACTTCCTTGCATTGTCACCATCATCACCATCATCACCATCATCACCATCATCACCACCATCGCCTCTGTCACCTTCTTCTTCTTCTTCTCGCTGGAACGATCTGGCCGCAGAGTTGGATGATGGGTCGTACGGCGCAGACATCGACTTGCGCGCATTCCGCCGCAGGAAGCGTGGGGACTACGACGAAGACCACCTGGAGGATGACTCCGAACTCGATGGCGACAGAGAATCCTTCGCCGCCTTCGCCAAACGCATGCGCACCGGCGGCGTCGGCAGAAGCAGAAGCAGAAGCAGCAGGCGCACCCGAGGCAAAGGCACCAAACGTACAACCCATCGCCGCCGCCGCCACCACCACCGCCGCACCGCACACACCCATCGCCGCCGCCACAAATAGAGGAATTCCGCTATTCCATGCACCTCATCACAGGAGTGCTCACTGTTTTTGGTTACATCCCCTGCGTCCTAGGCTCCCAGAACACGAGGTGCGCGAGCAGGACAGGAGATGAGAGGGTATCACAATTCATTCCATCCTTTCCTTTTTTTCGCACCACATATCGTGCGAGTTTGTTTTCGAACAAAAAACAAAAGCAAAACAAAAAAACTAAAACAAAGCGCATCATTGAGCATTTCGACGGTCATGAGTTCTTCAGTCTCTCCGATCAGTCCGCACATTGCGCAGCAAATCACCACCTTCTGTCGGATGTCCCACCAACCGACCGCGCAGAAGAAGAAGTTGTTGACCTCCATCCGGAGCAAATTACTCGAATCATTCCCCAGTGTCTTCTCTTTCGTGCGAGAGGAAACGCGCCTCAAACGTTGCATCTGGAGCACCCTGTCCGCCGACGACCAGCGCTTCGCCGACCGACACCGCGCCAAGAGCCAATTCAAGCGCAAAGCATCCGCCGACCAATATGCCGAGCTGCAACTCTACGTCGTCAATCGATTCTTCGAACTGATCGGCATCCTCTTCGGCGAGGACGCGCTGCACGACTTCAAGAAACGATCCGCCAACCGCGCATGTTCCGACGGATTCATGTCCTTCCGGAGAATCCAACCCTCCTCTTCCACCACTTCTTCCGCTTCCTGCGCCGCCGACACCGACACGGACACCGCCACCACCATCGATTCCGCATCTCCCGCTGCCGCCGCCGCCGCACCACGCATCGTCAATCCATCGGACATCATCGACATTGACTCTTCTTCTTCTGAATTGGAAGAGGAACAAGAAGAGGAACAAGAAGAGGAACAAGAAGAGGAACCAGAAGACACGGAGGAAGACAACATCTTCAAGCGTCAACGCCGGTCGGTCCCCAAACCCGCTTCTTTCTTGGACGAGGACGAGGATGAGGATGAAGATGTCGTTGTTCCCAAAGCCAACACCACTACCACCATTCCATCCCAGTCCAAATCACCGCCATCGTCGCCCTCCTCCTTGCCTGCGCAGTCACCGTCGACGTCGATCGCCACCGAGAAACAGATTCCCGCCTCTGCCTCTGACGCCGACCCGTTTTACTGTGCAGTGTGTGCCAAGCAGTGCGACAACAAATCCAAGTTTGTTGCTCACAAGAGGACGGTTGCGCACGTTCGGCGCTTTCAGGTTGCCTATCCCAACGAACCCATCGACGTCGAACTCTTCCGCTGCGATGTGTGTCCGCGCCCCATCTGCACCGCTCGTCGCTCGGACTACGCACGCCACATCCTCGGCGACAAACACTTGAAAGCCGTGGCCGCGCAAGCCGCCGCCAACATTCTTCGCGCCAACCTCGATGCAACCACCGCCACCGACGCCGACGCCGACACCAACCATCCCACATCCCCAACGACACCCGTTCCCGCAACCGGCTCTGGCTCTGGCTCTGGCTCTGGCTCTGGCTCTGGCTCTGGCCTTGGCTCTGGCTCTGGCTATGGCTCTGGCTGTGGCGCTGGAACAATACGAAGTTCCACCCGAAAAAG
>JACCDU010063261.1_pt1 | contig 10079 bp, 10 predicted proteins | sample 7446081 | NCBI WGS metagenome assembly JACCDU01 (sample SAMN15323447, study PRJNA562643) | freshwater metagenome | isolation source: river surface water | place: USA:Blue River Watershed | collected 2017-08-17
GCGTAGGGGAAGAGGTATTCCACCGCCTTGAAGCCATCCTTCGCCGCCGCCTCGAAGCGCTCGAGGAAGGGCAGGTCCGGGTACATCATCGTCAGGTTGGCGGCAAAGCGGGGCATGGTGTTTCCTTAATGTGTTTACCAGCGCGCGCCAAAGGTGGCGCGCAGTTCGTCGATGTCGGTGGCGCGCAGCGGCTCGGTGTGCGGTGCGAGCAGCATGAGCCGGGCGGTTTCTTCGAGTTCTTCGAGCGTGGCCATCGCGGCGGCCGGGCTGTCGTGCCAGACGTTGGGCCCCAGGCGCGGCAGCATGACGGCGCGGATCGGCGTGCCGCGCGCGGCGTACTGGCGGATCAGCGCGGCGACTTGGTCGGCCGCCACCGGGCTGCCGGGGCGGTGGTAGGGCACCACCGGCACATGGCCGACCTTCATCACGAAGTAGGGCGTGATGGGCGGCAACAGTTCAGGACCGCGGGCATTCAGGCTCAGCGCCACCAGATGCGTGCTGTGGGTGTGGATCACGCAGCGCGTGCCGGCATCGGTTTCGCCAGCGGCTTCGTAGATGCGCCGGTGCAGGGCCAGCGTCTTGCTGGCGCGCTCGCCGCTGACTTGCCGGCCGTCTGGCCCCACCTTGGCCAGCTGCGCAGGTTGCAGAAAGCCCAGGCAGGCATCGGTGGGTGTGATCAGGAAGCCGTCATCGAGCCGCACGCTGATGTTGCCCGCCGTGGCGTGCACGTAGCCGCGCTCGAACAGGCTGCGACCTACGCGGCAGATCTCTTCTCGGGCAAGGGATTCGTTCATGCCAGCACTGTAAAGGCTTTGCTGAAGAAGTCCTCGGTGCCGAAGTTGCCCGACTTGAGCGCGATGTGCAGCGCACCGGCCTCGCCGCGCGCGTGGCACCAGGGCACGCCCGGATCGATCTGCGGGCCGATCTGCAGCTGCGAGATGCCCAGGGCCTGCACGCAGGCACCCGAGGTTTCGCCACCGGCCACCACCAGCTGCTGCACGCCCGCCTGCGCCAGAGCACGTGCCACCGCAGCCAGCGCATGTTCGACCAGTGCCCCCGCTTCGGCCACACCCAGACGCGCCTGAATGGCTTTCACGGCCTCGGGCTCGGCGGTGGAATACACCAGCACCGGGCCTTGCGACAGCAGGGGCTTGGCCCAGGCCATGACTTGAGCCACCAGCGCGCTGGTGTCACCGGTCAAGGCCAACGGATCGAGCGCCAGCGCGGGCAAGCCCTGCGCCTTGAAGTGCGCGACCTGCCGGTTGGTGGCTTGCGAGCAGCTGCCCGAGACGATGGCGCGCAGGCCCTGCGCGGGCGGGAGCTGGCTGGCGGTGCTCGATGGCGCCAGCCCCCAGTTGCCCGGCAGGCCAATGGCCACGCCCGAACCGGCGGTCACGAGCGGCATGTCTTTCAGCGCGGGCCCCAGGCGCAGCAGGTCGTCGTTGCTGGTGGCGTCCACGACGGCCACGGCCACGCCTTCGGCCTGCAGCGCGGCCATGCGTTCACGGATCGCCTCGGGCCCCCGCGCGACCACCGTGTGGTCCAGCAGGCCCACCCGGCGTTTCGTCTGCGCCTGCATCACCCGCACCAGGTTCGGGTCGGTCATGGGCGTGAGCGGGTGGTTCTGCATGCCCGATTCACTCAGCAGCACGTTGCCTGCGAACAGGTAGCCTTTGAACACCGTGCGCCCGTTGTCCGGAAAGGCCGGGGTGGCGATGGTGAAGGCCGTGCCCAGCGCGTCCATCAGCGCCTCGGTCACCGGGCCGATGTTGCCTTCGGGCGTGCTGTCAAAGGTCGAGCAGTACTTGAAGTAAATCTGCTCGGCACCCTGCGCCTGCAGCCAGCGCAGCGCATCGAGCGACTGCGCGACCGCATCAGCGGCCGGTATGGTGCGCGATTTGAGCGCCACCACAACCGCATCGACTTCGGCGTTCAGCGGGCCGGTGGGCACGCCAATCGTCTGCACCACGCGCATGCCGCTGCGCACCAGGTTGTTGGCCAGGTCGGTGGCGCCGGTGAAGTCGTCCGCGATACAGCCCAATTTCAAGCCCAGCTTGATCTTCATGCCTGGCCTTTCGGCAGCTCAATGCCCGGGAAAATCTTGATGACCGCGCTGTCGTCTTCCTTGGCAAAGCCGGCGGTGCTGGCCTGCATGAACATCTGGTGCGCGGTGGACGACAGCGGCAGCGGGAACTTGCTGGCGCGCGCCACGTCGAGCACGATGCCCAGGTCCTTCACAAAAATGTCCACCGCCGACAGCGGCGTGTAGTCGTTCGCCAGCACATGGGCCATGCGGTTTTCAAACATCCAGCTGTTGCCCGCGCTGTGCGTGATCACCTCGTACAGGGCAGCTGCGTCCACGCCTTCGCGCAGGCCCAGGGCCATGGCCTCGGCCGCGGCAGCGATGTGCACTCCGGCCAGCAGCTGGTTGATGATCTTCACCTTGCTGCCTGCCCCCGCCTTGTCGCCGAGCTTGTAGACCTTACCCGCCATGGCGTTCAAAAACGGCTCGGCCAGCGCATAAGCCTCGGGCTTGCCGGCGGTCATCATGGTCATCTGGCCGCTGGCGGCCTTGGCCGCACCGCCAGAAATCGGTGCGTCGATGTAGCGCAGGCCCATGCCTTCCAGGCGCGCTTCGAGCGCGACCGACCAGTTCGGATCCACGGTGGAGCACATCACAAACACGCTGCCGGGCTTCATGTGCGCGGCGCACCCTCCCTCGCCAAACAGCACCGCCTCGGTCTGTGCGGCGTTCACCACCACCGAGACCACCACATCGCAGGCGGCGCCCAGTTCGGCCAGGCTGGCGCAGGCCACGCCGCCGTCCTTGGCAAAGGCCTCGGCAGCTTCACGCCGCACATCAAACACATGCACCGTGTGGCCGGCGCGGCGCAGCGATTGCGCCATGCCCGAGCCCATGGCCCCCAGGCCGATCAGTCCGACTGTTGTCATTGCTTGTCCTTCGGCGTGTGGGTCACGCCCTGTCCATCAATCCAGCGAAATTTTCGCGAACTCCGACACCTTTTTCCATTGCGCGGTGTCGGCCTGCATGAAGCTGCTCATGCCCTGTGCGCCCAGCCAGGTCGGCTCGGCGCCGGCCTTGAGCATCGCGGCTTTCACGTCTTCATTGCGCGCCACGCGTTCGAGCGACTGCTCCAGCTTTTGCTGCACGGCGACGGGCAGACCCGCGGGTGCGGCCAGGCCAAACCAGGCAAACACCTGGTAGCCCTTGATGCCGGCCTCTTCCATGGTGGGCACCTGCGGCAGCGCGCTGCTGCGCTGCGGTGTGGTCACCGCCAGGGGCCGCAACTTGCCGCCCTGGATCAGGCCCAGCGCCGAGGGCAGGTTGTCGAACATGAAGCTCACCTCATCCGCCATCACCGCCGTGAGGCCGGCAGCTGCGCCCCGGTAGGGAATGTGCGTGACGAACACGCCCGCCAGGCTTTTGTAGAGCTCGGCGCTCAGGTGCAGCGAGGTGCCGTTGCCGTTGGAGGCGTAATTGAGCTGGCCCGGGCGCGCCTTCATGCGGGCCGTCAGATCGGCCACGTTCTGGATACCCGACGCCGGGTTGACCACCAGCACATTGGGCACCCGGCCGAGCAGGCCGATGGGCGCAATGTTGCGCGGCTCGTAAGGCAGCTTCTTGTAAAGCGCGGGGTTGATGGTCAGGGGCGGTGAGGCCATCAGCAGGGTGTAGCCATCGGGCGCGGCTCGCGAGGCTTCGCCGGCGCCCAGGTTGCCGCCAGCACCCGGCTTGTTGTCGATCACGATGGGCTGGCCCAGCTCCTGCGCCAGCCTGGGCGCCACCAGGCGCGCCATGTTGTCGATCAGGCCACCGGGTGGAAAGGGCACCACCAGCTTGATGGGGCGGCTCGGCCAGGTCTGGGCCACAGAGGCAGTAGGGGCGAGCGCCAGGCCCAGCAGGCAGGCGATCGCCAGGAATGTGCTTCGGCGTTGCATGGGGTTCCTTTGCTTAAATTCGTCAGGTCATCATACAAATTATGGGCCCGCCGCGCATGGGGGTTTTTGCTGGGTGTGACCTGTGCCGCATGTGTCAGACCGCAACGGACCGGTGGCGCTACATTGAAGCTTGTCTCTCCAAATCGTGACTTTCATGAAGCTCCACTACGTCGGCAACCAGCACATGGCCCCCGCTTCGGGCGAGGACATCCCCGTCATCGATCCCTCCACAGGCTTGCAATTCGACGCGCTGGCACGTGGCAACGCGACCGACATCGACCGCGCGGTGGTCGCCGCGCGCGAGGCCTTTGACGGCGTGTGGGGCCGGCTCACCGCCACCGAGCGCGGGCGCCTGCTGCAGCGCCTGTCGCAGCACATGCTGGCGAACATCGACGAACTCGCCGCCATCGAGTCGCGCGATTGCGGCAAGCCCATCACGCTCGCGCGAGGCGACGTGACCGCGGTGGCGCGCTATTTCGAGTTTTACGCGGGTGCGGCCGACAAGCTGATGGGCGAAACCATCCCTTTCTACAACGGCCACACGGTGTTCACGCTGCGCGAGCCCTTTGGCGTGACGGCGCACATCATTCCCTGGAACTACCCACTGCAGATTTTTGGCCGAAGCGTGGCCGCTTCATTGGCCGTGGGCAATGCCTGCGTGGTCAAGCCGGCCGAAGACGCCTGCCTGTCCATCCTGCGTGTGGCCGAGATGGCGGCCGAGGTCGGCTTCCCGGCCGGTGCGCTCAACATCGTGACCGGCTACGGCCACGAGGCGGGTGACCTGCTGGTGCGCCACCCGGGTGTGGACCATGTGTCGTTCACCGGCTCGCCGCGCGTGGGCCAACTGGTGGTGCAGGCCGCAGCCGATCATCATGCCCCTGTGACGCTGGAGCTGGGCGGCAAGTCGCCGCAGATCATTTTTGGCGACGCCGACATGGACGCCATGACCACGGTGGTGACCAACGCCATCGTGCAGAACGCGGGCCAGACCTGCTCGGCCGGCAGCCGCGCGCTGGTGCACCGACCGGTGTACGAGGCAGTGGTCGAGCGCCTGGCCAAGTCTTTTGCCGCCACCCGCACCGGCCCGGCCGCGATGGACCTGAACTGTGGCCCCTTGATCCGTGAGTCGCAGATGCAGCGGGTGCGCAGCTTCGTCGAGCTGGCCAAAACCGACGGCCTGCCGATCGCCGCGCAGGGCCAGCTGGTGCCCGAAGCGCCCAAGGGCGGCTTTTATCAGGTGCCCACGCTGATCCGCGACGTGCCCATCAACCACCGCATTGCACAGGAAGAAATCTTCGGCCCGGTGCTGGCCATCAGCCCGTTCGACGACGAAGACCACGCCATCGAACTGGCCAACGGCACCGAATACGGCCTGGCCGCGGCGCTGTGGACGCAGGACGGCGGGCGCCAGCTGCGCATGGCCCGGCGCCTGCGCAGCGGGCAGGTGTTCGTCAACAACTACGGCGCGGGCGGCGGCATCGAGCTGCCCTTTGGCGGCGTCAAGGCCAGCGGCCACGGCCGCGAAAAAGGCTTCGAGGCGCTCTACAGCTTCACCACCCTCAAGACTGTGACGATCAAACATGGATAAGCCACGCATCGGCATGATCGGCCTGGGCCTGATGGGTCTGGGCATCGCCACCAACATCGTCAAGAAGGGCTTTGCCCTCACGGCCATGGAGCACGTGGGCAATCAGCCCCTGGGCGACCTGATCGCTGCGGGTGCGCACACGGCGCCAACGGCCCAGGCCGTGGCCCAGGCCAGCGACATCGTCATCCTGGTGGTCAACGGCTCGGCCCAGGTCGAAGCCATCCTGGCCGGTGACCATGGCTTGCTGGCCGGGCTGCGCGAAGGCATGACGGTGATCGACTGCTCCACCAGCATCCCTGCCTCCACCCAGCAGGTGGCGGCCAAACTTGCGCAGCGTGGCGTGCGCTTCATGGACGCGGCCATGACCCGCACCCCCAACGAAGCCATGCAGGGGCGGCTGAACCTGCTGGTCGGCGGCGATGCCGCATTGCTGGAAGAGTGCCGCCCGCTCCTGTCCACCTTTGCCGAAAACATCGTGCATGCCGGCGCGGTGAGCGCAGGCCACAGCATGAAGCTGCTGCACAACTTCGTCTCGCTCGGCTCGGTCACGCTGCTGGCCGAGGCGGCGGCGTGTGCCCGCCGCTCGGGCATCGAAGATGCGGTGTTCGTCGAGGTGCTGGAAAAAGGTGGCGGCTGGGGCGCGGCGCTCGAACGCCTCAAGCCTTACCTGCTGCGCGGCGAAACGAGCGGGCTGCGCTTTTCGATGGCCAACGCCCTCAAGGACCTGGGCTACTACGCCGACATGGCGCATGGGGCTGGCGCGCACGACGCAGCGGCCCAGGCCATGCAGGCCACGCTGGCCGCCGCCTGCCAGGCGGTTGACCCGCAAACCCTGGTGCCCGAACTGGTGGGCGTGCTGCAGAAAGGTCCGCTCAAGGGCTGATCTGTTTTGACGTTCCGAGCACCCGCGCCAGGTGCTCGATCAGCACGCTCACCCGGTGCGGGATGTAGCGGTTGCTGGGCAGCACCGCGTAGATGCCCAGCGGTGCGATTTCAAAGCGCTGCAGCACCTGCGCCACCTCGCCCTTGGCCAGATAAGGATCGGCGATGAAATCGGGTTGACGGGCAATGCCCATGCCGCGAGCGGCGGCCTCCATCAGCGCGGCGCCATTGTTGGCCACGATGCGTCCGCGCACTGGCACCTGTACGGTCTGCTGACCCTCCCGATACGACCAGGTGCTGGTTGCGGTGTCGCTCGCGTAGATCAGGCATTCGTGGTGTCGCAGGTCCGAGGGGTGACGGGGTTCTCCGTGCTGCGCGATGTAGCCCGGTGAGGCCAGTGTCAGTAACCGGCATTGCCCAAGCTTGCGCACGATGTCGCCGGGCTGCAACTCCGAAGTGATGCGGATCGACAGGTCCAGCCCTTCCTCGATCAGGTTGGCCCGCTGGTCCGACAGGTCCATGATGAGTTCGATGAACGGTTGCTCGTCTGCAAAGTCCAGCAGCACCGGCATCAGTGCCTGCAGGCCGTAGCTCAGCGGCAGGCCCAACCGGATGCGCCCGCGCGGCACGGCTTTTTCTTCGGCCAGGCTGGACTCGGCCGCATCCACCATGTTCAGGATGACCCGGCATTTCTCCAGATACGCCGAACCCGCCGCCGTGAGCGTGAGGCTGCGGGTGCTGCGCGTGATCAGCTTGGTGCCCAGATGCTTTTCGAGCGCCGCGACCTGGCGCGTGACCACCGAACGGGCGACCTGCAACTGGTTGGCCACGGCAATGAAGCTGCCGGCTTCGGCCACCCGCACAAAGGTTTGCATCGCATCGAGTTTGTCCATTGTTGCCTATTGTGCAACAAAGATGTGCCGATTGGGTGGTTTTTCAAACTGAAAGGGCGGCCTACAGTCCACCCCCATGAACCCGATCCGCTCCGTCCTGTTTGTGCCCCACGGCTCGCCAATGTTCGCGTTGCACCCCGGCCCTGCCGGCGCAGCCATGAGCGAACTCGTGGCCCGCATCCCCACGCCGCGCGCCATCGTGGTGGTCAGCCCGCACTGGGAAACCGCCGTCCCCACGGTGGGCACTGCCACCCGGCTGGAGACCATCCACGACTTCGGCGGCTTTGACCCGCGCCTCTTCGAGATCCAGTACCCCGCCACCGGCTGCCCCGAAGCCGCGCAGCAGGTGGTGGCCGCGCTGCAGGCCGCGGGCTTGCCCGTGGCCACCGACGCCCAGCGGGGCCTGGACCACGGTGCCTGGGTGCCGCTGCGCCAGATGTTCCCCGATGCCGATGTGCCGGTGGTGCCGCTGTCGGTGCAGCACCATGGCGGCCCGCAGCACGCCTGGCGCGTGGGCCAGGCCCTGGCGCCGCTCGCCGAGCAGGGCATCCTGATCGTGGCCTCGGGCAACGTCACGCACAACCTGCGCGACTGGCAGATCGTCAGCATGACCGGCCAGCCCACGCCCGACTATGTGCAGCAGTTTGCCGACTGGGTGCACACGCAAATGACTGGCCACCACACCGACGCGCTGCTCAATTACCGCCAGACTCAAAGCGCCGGCAGCCGCGCCCACCCGCGCGACGAACATCTGCTGCCGCTGTTCACGGCGCTGGGTGCAGCCGGCGAGGACGCGCAGCCCGAAGCCTTTTTCCGGGGCATCTACGACCATGTGATCGCCATGGACGGATATGCCTTTATTTGACTTTGCGGGACAGATCTTCAGCTCTGTCCCCAACTGATTAATGAAATGAACACCACCTACACCCCCGTCGCCAAAGGCTTGCACTGGCTGATGGCCGTCCTCATCCTCGGCCTGCTGGCGCTGGGCATCTACATGAGCGATCTGCCGCTGTCGCCGCAGAAGCTGACGCTGTACTCGTGGCACAAATGGGCCGGCGTGACCGTGTTCCTGCTGGTCTGGCTGCGCCTGGCCTGGCGCATCACGCACCGCCCACCGGCATTGCCCGAAACCTTGTCGCCTCTCATGCGCCTGGCGGCCCACGCCGGTCATGCCGCGCTTTATGTGCTGATGATCGCCATCCCCTTGACGGGCTGGCTGATGAGCTCGGCCAAGGGTTTCCAGACCGTGTGGTTTGGTGTGCTGCCGATTCCCGATCTGGTGGGCAAGGACAAGGCACTGGGCGATTTGTTGCGCGCAGCGCATGAAGCCCTGAACGTGTTGCTGATGCTCACCCTCGCTGGCCACGTGGGCGCGGCGCTGTGGCACCACTTCGTGCTCAAGGACGACACCCTGCGGCGCATGCGTTGAGACCATGTTGTCATTCCCCGATCCACACTTCTGTCATTCCCCGGCTTGACCGGGGAATCCATGGATCCTCGGGTCAAGCCCGAGGATGACAAATCCAAAGTCACAGGATGACAAATTCAAAGCTGCAGGATGACAAATTCAAAACCCGACTGACGACAAATTCACAAAGAACCCACCATGAAATACCTTCTTTCCACATTGGCCCTCAGCGCCCTGGTGCTGACCAGTGCCCAGGCCGCCACCTTCCAGTCCGTCGTGCCCGAGAAAAGCGCCATCACTTTCAGCTACAAACAGATGGGCGTGGCGATGGACGGTAAGTTCAGGAAGTTCAGCGCACAGCTGAACCTCGACCCGGCCAAGGCCGACAAGGCCAGTGGCCGCATCGACATCGAGCTGGCCAGCATCGACACCGGTTCGAGCGAAGCCGATCAGGAGGTGGTGGGGAAGTCCTGGTTCAACGTGGCCGCGCACCCCAGGGCCAGTTTTGTGCTGCAGCAGCTCAAGCCCATCGGCGCCAACCAGTACGAGGCCACGGGCCAGCTGACGATCAAGGGCCAGACGCGTGAAGTACGCGCTCCCCTCAAGCTCAACCCGCCATCGACCCTGGTGGGCAGCTTCGTGATGAAGCGCGCCGACTTTGGCATCGGCGAGGGCATGTGGGCCAAGTTCGATGTCGTGGCCAACGAGATCACCGTGAATTTCAACCTCAACCTCAAATGATTTTTAACCCTGGAGTCCTTATGAAATCCCTCAAGCAAATCAAGAAACTGTCTCTGGCCACTGCCCTGTTCGCCGCCCTGGCCGGAAGTGCCATCGCTGCGCCCGTGACTTACAACGTCGACGGCAGCCACACCTTCCCGCGTTTCTCGTACTCGCACTTCGGTCTGTCCACGCAGCTGAGCAGCTTCAAGAACACCAGCGGCAAGGTCGTTTTCGACGCCGAAGCCAAAACCGGCAGCGTCGACATCACCATCGACATGAAGTCGGTCAACACCGGCTTTGAAGACTTCAACGGCCACATCCAGGGCGAAGATTTCCTGGACACCGCCAAGTTCCCGACCGCCACCTTCAAGTCCACCAAGGTGACCTTCGAAGGCGACAAGCCCAAGAGCATCGACGGTGTGCTGACCATCAAGGGCGTGAGCAAGTCCGTGACCCTGACCGTGACCAGTTTCCTGGCCATGCTGCACCCGATGATGAAGAAGCCCGCCATTGGCGCCAACGCCTTCACCACCATCAAGCGTTCCGACTTCGGCGCCGGAAAGTTCGCGCCTTATGTAGGCGACGAAGTGCGCATCGACATCGCGCTCGAAGCGATCGCGCC
>JACCDU010018117.1_pt1 | contig 10074 bp, 7 predicted proteins | sample 7446081 | NCBI WGS metagenome assembly JACCDU01 (sample SAMN15323447, study PRJNA562643) | freshwater metagenome | isolation source: river surface water | place: USA:Blue River Watershed | collected 2017-08-17
ATGCGAGGAGTTATTCGTTTATTTTTTATCGCATCAATCTTTATTTGCCTTCTCGTTGTTGTGCTATTTTATTTAAAATCTGGACAATTAATTGAATCGGTGCTAACGGGGCTTTCGTCTTCAATGGCCATTTTGCCCGAAGAGTTTCCGGTTGTACTCTCGGTTTTTTTGGCAATCGGTTCTTGGCGTTTAACAAAAAACAATGTGTTAACTCGGTACGCCGCAACTATTGAGTCGCTGGGCGCCGCAACAGTTTTGTGTACGGATAAAACAGGAACGTTAACACAAAACAGAATGCAGGTTGCTGCGCTCTATAATGGTAGCGACTTATTGTATCGCGCTGATTTTATAAAAAAATTCACCTCGTTTGATGAACTGGTGTTGACCGCCTGGGGCGCCAGCGCTGTTAAACCCACAGATCCGATGGAGTTGGCCATTGGGACAATGCAAAAAGATTGGGGTGCAGATACTGCTGGGTTTGTAGATCTAATTAAAGAATATCCTCTCTCAGAGGGATTGTTGGTGATGACCCAGGTGTGGCAACAAAACACAGGTAGTAGTGATCACTTTGTGGCAGCCAAGGGTGCTCCGGAAGCAATCTTAAAATTGTGTCGCCTGTCAACCGAAGAAATCAAAAACCACCTTGCTATTACTAATCAATTAGCCTCTCAGGGCTATCGCGTATTAGGAGTGGCAAAAGCAGCTGCGGTTGCTGGGCAATTACCTGCAGCACAAGACTCCTTTTTATTTCACTTCTTGGGTCTAATCGCATTTGAAGATCCCATTCGTCCAGAGGTTCCTCGTGCCATTGAAGAGTGTGTGGGAGCGGGAATAAAAATAATTATGATCACGGGTGATCACCCAGAAACCGCAATGTCTATTGCAAAACAAATTGGGCTTAATAACCCCTCTCGTGTTATTACCGGGGACGAGCTGGAAAGACTTTCCCCCGAGGGCCGTTCTGAGGCGTTAATATCTTGTTCGGTGTTTGCGCGTATTCGGCCACAACAAAAATTACTACTGGTTGAGTCGTTGCAGCAAGTAAATGAAGTTGTTGCCATGACGGGGGATGGCGTAAACGATGCGCCTGCATTAAAAAAAGCAGATATTGGAATTGCGATGGGGTTAAGGGGCACCGATGTTGCGAGAGAGGCGGCGGGCCTTGTTTTACTTGATGACAACTTTACATCAATTGTGGCAGCTATTCGGTCGGGCCGCAGAATTTATGATAATCTTCAAAAGGCAATGTCTTACATCGTTGCAATTCACATCCCAATAATTGGTCTTGTTTTAATTCCGGGTTTGTGGAAATCATTTCCCTTGTTTCTGTTACCGATACATATTGTTTTTTTAGAGTTGGTGATAGATCCCATTTGTTCTATTGCCTTTGAGTCTGCGGCTGAAGAAAAAAATGTGATGCGCCGCCCCCCTCGCTTATTTAAACAACGCTTTTTTATTTGGAAAAATTTTTGGACTAGTTGTGTTAGCGGTGCAGGGGTTTTATTAATGGTTGTTGGTGTATTTATGCACGAAGTCAACAACTTTCAATCCCCGGATTCGGCGCGGACGGTTGCGTTTTCTTCCCTCTTCTTGGGTAACCTTTTATTAATCTTTTCTTTTTTATCTCACTCGAGTCCGTTTTGGGTTGTGTTAAAAAAGAGAAACCCCGCCGCACTTATTATAATAGGAGTTGCTCTTTTGTTTTTGGCGCTGGCTATTTTTTTTCCTCCACTTCGCTCCCTTTTTCATTTTGAAAACCCGGGAATACAACAATTTCTTCCTCTTGTTTGGGCGGGCGCGAGCTTATTACTTTTTCTAGAACTATTGAAGCTAATAAAAAAGCGAGGCTAGATGGTTAAATCCTGCCTCGCTCGCAAATAACCACAGTGTAGTGTCTTTTACAACGGTTATTCTGTAGCATTCTGTTCGCCTGGGTCATCGTCTTGGTCAGGCTCAGCCTTTTTTGACTGGCAACCGGTCAATCAGTTTACGGTCTTTTAAACCGATATATCTGATTTTTTTCTGACCGACCTATTTCCGAAGCGTCATGATACAAACATAATAGTATTGCTGGTGGCATTTATATGATTAACGACATTTGCTATATGATTTTAAAAAGCCAATCTTTTTACTAGTTCATGTGTGTAGATATCGGATATAAATCAATGCTAGGGCCCGATGGTCTGCCCAAACTGATTCCTGGAATAAAGATTGACCGCTCACTGTCTAATAATGATGTTTCAGTTCCACACATACAAGCCCACAGCAAACCTGCTTGTATTGTTGTTTTATCTTCGGAGAGTGGTGTCTTAGTTGATAAACTTAGCTGGGGGTTTGTTGCTGACTTTATGGTCAACAACCCCGAACAACACAAAAAATATTTCAACCAACTTTATAATGCCCGGGCTGAAAAAATAATCGACAACACTTCTATGTGGAGCCCCTATGTTACACAGCGCTGTTTATTGGTTGCGGCAGGTGTTTATGAACATCAACAGGTTGAGTTTACTTCGAAAAAAATTCCTCACTACATTAGTTTGATTTCCGAAGAGGCTTTCTTAATTCCTTCTGTTTATAATCCAAAAACTCGCTCCTTTGCGGTCATTACAAGAGCGGCTAATGAACTATTTAAAGAAATTCACAATGCGGGTCCTAATAAATACCGGATGCCCCTTTTGGTTCCACACGCGCTAGCTACGTCTTGGATAAATCCTGGTTTGTCTAATGCCGCCCTAAAAGATATTTTAAACTATGAATTAGATAGTAGCCTGTTGCGTCACCATACGGTTTATTCTCTTCGAACCTCTTCGCCACGGCCCGACGGAAAAACGGCGGATGCTTTTTTTAATTGGAATTTTTCAAGAGAAGACGATGGGCAACTTTCCTTGTTCTAAATTTATAACAACCCCTTTCGCCTGAACCACGAAATCATTAAAAGCGGGATAATAATCATTATTGCAATGGTTATATAAAAACCGTTTTGGCTTTCTGTAAGAGGAATTATTTTAAAATTCATTCCGAAAATTCCCCCAATAACTGTGGCTGGCGCCAATAGGCTTGTTACGACAGCCATTATCTTCATTGCCTCATTCATTTTTAAATTCACGTTGCTTAAATAGAGGTCTTGAATTGTCATCATTACATCGCGATAGTTGTCACTCAAATCGTATGCTTGAGAAATATGATCGTGTACGTCTTTAAAATATTTAACCGTTTTATCATCAAGCAACTCGCTTTCGCTTCTTATTATTGAACTCACCAGATCTCTAACCGGACCGATATTTCTTTTTAATACAATGAGTTCTTTTCTAAGCTGATTAATCTTCGCTAAACTTCTTTTGTTACTTCTTCGTGTCACCTCTTCCTCTAGTAATTCAATTTCCTCTCCCAGCTTTTCCATTACTACAAAATAGTTATCGACAATCAAATCAATCATGCTATATAGTAGATAGTCTGAAGGGCGTTGTCTGATTTGACTTCTAGAAGATTTTAATCTTGTTCTAATTGGGTTAAAAACATCGCGAATGGCGTCTTCCTGAAAGCTTATTAAAAAATCTTTGCCTAATACAATACTGATTTGTTCTGCCTCAACCTGGTGTTTTGTGTCGTTGTAATAAAGCATATTCAATAAGCAATACAACACCCCTTCTGTTTCGTCTGCTTTTGGTCTTTGCCCGATGCTTAAAATATCTTCAGTAATAAGATAGTGCACAGAAAAAGAAGCGCAAACGGCTTCGATCTCACTTTTCTTTAGTCCATCAATATTAATCCAGGTTATTCCTGTTTTATTTTTCCAGTTATTGATTTCCTGAAAATCGGTTTCTTTTTTTTCTTCTACCTGTTCAGAATTATAATTATAAATTGTGATTACCGAATTTTCAGCATCTTTTCTTTCGTTATCAATTGTAGGATTTACAGAAAGTATCTCTCTTGTTCTCTTGGTTGTAAACAAACCAGCAAGTGGTAAATAGCGTAAATATTGTTCTTTATTTATAACCTGTTTCATATCCCAGCCGCTTTACTTATTTCCAACATTTTATCGATTGGTTTTTTTGCAGCAAGGCGAAGTGACTCTTCTAGTATTATTTCTGGTTGTTCATATAACAAACAGGTATATATTTTTTCTAGTGTGTTTAGTTTCATATGCGGGCAATCATTACAAGCACAATTATTTTCAGGCGGCGCAGGAATGAATGTTTTATCTGGAGATAATTTTATCATCTGGTGTAAAATACCAGACTCTGTTGCTACAATATATTCCGATGATTTATCTTTTTGTGTGTAGTCTAATAGTTGTGTGGTAGACCCAATCATATCCGCTATTCTAAGAATAGCTTCTTCACATTCTGGGTGTGCAATTAGTTTTGCTTTTGGGTGTCTTACTTTAAGTTTTGTAATTTTTTCTAAACTGAAAATTTCATGAACCATACATGCCCCATTCCAAAGAAGCATATTGCGTTTAGAAATTTTATTTATATAAGCACCAAGGTTTTTATCGGGAGCAAAAATAATTGGTTGATTTTCTGGAAAACTCTCAACAATACTTTTTGCATTTGAACTTGTGCAGATAACATCGCTTAATGCTTTTATTTCTGCACTACAGTTTATATAGCTGATTACTATATGGTCAGGATTATCTTCTTTAAATTTCTTAAATAATTTCGGCGGACAGCTCTCGCTCAAAGAACAACCTGCTTTTAAATCTGGAATTAATACTTTTCGGGAAGGATTTAAGATTTTTGCCGTTTCTGCCATAAAGTGGACACCGGCAAAAACAATAATTTCTGCATTTGTTTTTTCTGCTTCTCTTGCTAATCCCAAACTATCACCAATATAATCTGCTATATCCTGAATATCTTCATCTTGATAATAATGAGCCAAAAGGATTGCATTTTTTTCTTTTTTTAAATTTTTTATTTCTTCAAATAAATCTATAGTTGGATCTATATCCATTTCTACAAATCCCCGGTTTTCAATTTTTATTTTTTCTTCTTCTGAAATCATACGAGCAGTAAAATTGATGCGAAGATTTGGTAAAATCAAAAACAAAAAAACATTGGCTAATTCACGTATCTAATATTAATAAATAGATATTTTATTATAAAAGTCTATTACTATTAGGGTGGTGGATTTGTGGATATACCCGCAAAAGAAGTTTTAATACTAATTTTTTTGGTGTTAGTTGACTGTTAATATCTATTGAATTACGTACAGGCAAGAGGGGTCTTTTTTAATAAGGTCCAAATATTCACGTTCTTTTTGTGCGGATTTCAACGTTCCACAGTAGTTTATTCACCGTTTTCAGAACTAATCCACACCCAATTGTGTAAAAATTCTGGGTCTTTATAAAAAAAAGTTTCTCTTTTTGGAGCCCACTGAAACCCTTATCAGCCTTAGTTTTTCCACAGTTTTTCCCCTATTTTTGCCATCCTTTTAAAGTTTCTTTTTATGTCAATTATTCAGGATATCAGAGAGAAGTATGCAAAGCTTACTGTTGTATTAGTGGCGCTAGCATTATTGGGTTTTATTTTGACGGACTATTTTACTGGTAAAAGTAGGATGAGTGGAAACACAGCAACAACCGTCGGATCTGTAAATGGATCTTCTATTTCTTTTGAAGAGTTTAATAAAAAAGTTCTTCAAGCTGAAGAAAACTTAAAAGCACAAGGGTATCCTCAAGGAGCTGCACTTAGCCAGCAAGCGCTCGAACAGGCGTGGAACCAGGAGGTGGGACAACGCTTGTTAAATAGCGAACTATCTACGCTTGGTATTGAGGTGGGTAAAAAGGAGTTGAGTGATTTATTATATGGACCAGCCGCACCCCAGGATTTACAAACACAATTTCGCGATCCTAAAACAGGCCTGTATAACCCTGTATTAGCAAAACAAAATATTGATCAGGCCTTAAAAAGTGGAACTCCCGAACAAAAGGCGAGCATCTCAACTTATATAGATGCGCTAGCCAATATGAGAATGGCCGACAAGTATCTCTCTTTGTTTTCAAATAGCATCAATTTTCCAAAATGGTTTATTGAAAAACAAAGCGCGGAAAATAGTCAGATTGCTAATCTTTCTATTGTAAGAGAATTATATACCGCGATTCCAGACAGCGCTGTTAAGGTTTCTGATGACGAAATCAAAGAGTATATTAATAAACACAAAAGCCAGTTTAAACAACAAGAGAGCAGAGCTATTCAATATGTTATGTTTAGCGCGTCTCCATCATCAATTGATAGTGCCGCTGTTTATCAAGAACTACTTACTCAAAAGGAGAGATTTTCTACAACCGATAACCTAGAACAGTATTTAGCGGGCGAAGGTGCTCCGTTTTATAATGGCTACATAAATGGAAAAGCAATTCAACAACCAGCCAAAGACTCTTTATTCAGCTTGTCATCCGGCACGGTATACGGACCCTACCTTGATGCAGACAAGTATGTGATGGCAAGAATGATTGGAACAGTAAAAATGCCAGACACCGTTTCGGTTCGCCACATATTAATTAGTACACAGAACAGAGATTCTGCTACTGCATATAAGCTGTGTGATAGTATTCAAAATGCGATTGCGGGCGGCTCAAACTTTGACTCTCTTACCGCTAAGTTTTCTGACGATCCCGGCAGTAAGAACAATGGTGGAAAATACGAGAACGTTCCCTCTGGACAAATGGTGGCTCCCTTTAATGATTTTATTTTCTTAAAACCCACTGGAACAAAGGGAATTGTAAAAACTGACTTCGGATTTCATTACATAGAAATCTTATCTCAAAAGGGTTCCGGAACGGGCTATAAAATTGCCTACCTACCCAAAGAAATTGTAGCAAGTCAAGAAACAGATAACCTCGCGCTTAACAAAGCAAACGAGTTTGCGGGTGACAGCAAAGACCTAAAGTCTTTTGGTGATACCTATGATAAAAAACTAAAAGCACAGGGAATTATTAAGAATACCGCAACAGATATTACTCCCGTTTCTTACGAGGTAAGAGGCGTAGGGTCTTCTAGAAGTTTTGTACGCGCAATCTATGAAGCGAGCAAGGGAGATGTGTTGAAGCCAGAGCGAGTAGATAACAATTATATCGTTGCTGTTGTAACAGAGGTTAACGAAGAGGGAACCGCATCCGTAGAGTCTGCAAGACTTTCTGTAGATCCGATTTTAAGAAATAAGAAAAAAGCAGCCCTCCTGGTTAAAAAAGTTGGAACCGTTACAACGCTTGAGGCTGCGGCAACGGTTTTGGGTGGTAAAGCAATCGAAACCGCAGATAGTGTTAGAGCAAATGGATCTCTTAGTGGTTCGTTTGGTTATGAGCCAAGAGTTACAGGAGCCGCATTCAATCCAGCTAATAATGGAAAGGTTGTTCCTGCTGTGATTGAAGGATTAAGTGGAATTTTTGTTGTTCGTGTTAACGGCGTTTCTTCTACTCCAAACCTAGAAGGAGATGTGGCTACACAGCGCAACAATCGCTACCTGCAAGCAAAACAAGCATCCTCTAATCAGTATAGTCCCAATAACCCCATTTCAATCCTGCGAACCGCAGCTACCATTAAGGACATGCGCCAGGTGAGATATTGATAGAACCGATATGGCTGAGTTTGTAAATAAGGTTGCTGAAAGCGGACTCATCACAATAGATCTTGAGAAGTGGTATCCCAAAGGAGAGGCGGTTGTTCTCGACCTCAAAGAATACCTTTTTATGGGTATGATTGTAAAGGAGAAGGAGTTTCGCGACGCGCTCAAAAAAACGGATTGGGAAAAATATAGAGACAAGATAGTGGCAATCGTTTGTTCTACAGATGCGATAATTCCAAGCTGGGCGTATATGCTTTTATCTTCTTACCTACAGCCGGTTTGTTTGGGGTTTGGAGTTGGCACAGAAGAAGAGGTAAAAAAGCAGCTATTTGTTTCGAGCCTCCAACAAATCAACACAAACGAATACAAAGACCAACGAGTTATTATTAAAGGATGTGGCGATCTTTCCATTGGAGATTTTGCATACCTGGAGATTACAAAACTATTACGCCCTATCGTTCGCTCTCTTATGTTCGGAGAGCCCTGTAGCACGGTTCCGGTCTATAAGAGACCCTTATAAACACGAACCGTTTTTTTATTGATTATACCTGATTTATACACACTGCCCAAAAGGGCGGTGTTTTCTTTTAATAGCACTCTATATTACAGTCCTATAGCTAACCCTTGAGCGAACCACACAACACCAAAATGCGCCTGGTTGACACCAATCCAATTGGAGAAGTGCGGGAAAACGAATACAGCGGGCAAAAACATTTTATTACCATGCGCTCTTTTGAGCAAGATGAAATTGTTGCCCAATTTGCCGCTGGGCAAGTGTTGTCTACACCCAACTATCTTACCCTTCAAATTGAATGCGACAAACATATTTTACTTGACCCACCCTATTTACAATATATTAATCATAGTTGTGCCCCAAACTGTTTTTTTGATACGGAGCACATGTGTTTGCGCGCATTAAAAAAAGTTGAAAGCGGACAAGAGCTTACCTTTTTTTATCCATCCACCGAATGGGATATGCAACAACCGTTTGCGTGTTTTTGTAAAAGCGAAAACTGTCTTGGGCAAATTAAAGGAGCAGCACACCTTACCGATCAGGAAGCAAATCGGTACAGACTAACTTCCTACATTTCTAAAAGAAGGTCTCAGCAACAATGACCAAACAATTTGAAAAACTGAGCCCCTATAAGGTGTGGGTGTTGGCGCCAAAACTTGAAACAGAGGAACCCAACCTTTCCTACTATTATGATTTTTCTCAAAGTATCGAAGAGTATACGCGTGTGTTTGCAGAAATGCGCATTGAATGGGAATGGGTCTATGTTACAATGACACAAATAAAAAGCACGGTCTCTCATATTGCGAAATCACAAAAGGAAAAAGAGGCACTGGTTTTAAATCTTTGTGATGGAGACGAAATTAATGGAGCGCCCGGGGTGTCTGTGATTGATGAGCTAGAAAAACAAAAGCTGATTTATACCGGATCTGATCGTTCTTTTTTTACAATCACCACGTCTAAGATTCCTATGAAGAAGGCGTTTGATAAGCACGGTGTTCCCAATGCGCCCTGGCGAGTGATTAGTGGAAAGCCTGGTTCTATTAAAGGAATTTGTCAACGCGTGGGCACGCCACTACTTTTAAAGCCCGCTGTTTCGGGAGGAAGCATGGGGGTTTCAGTAAAAAATGTGGTTAATAATGAAGAGGAATTGAAAGCACGCCTTCAAGAAATTCAATCCGGTTATCGCGGGTGGAACCTGGGAGCCGATGGAATATTTGTAGAACAGTTTATTAGTGGTCCCGAGTTCACCACATTTATTACGGGTTCTTACGATGATCCTCAAAATTGTAAAGTATATGTTCCGGTAGAACGAAAATTTCATCCGTCTTTACCAGAAACAGAAAAGTTTTTATCCTTTGATAGGCTCTGGGAAATCTATGAAGACGAAAGCCCCATGCCTTCAAATGAAAACTTTTATGAATATGCCCCTGCCCCTGCCGCATTACACCGAAGACTTTCTTTACTGAGTAAGCGCGCCTACGCGGCGGTTAAAGGAAGGGGGTACACAAGAATTGATATCCGCCAAGATGCAAAAACCGGAAAACTATATGTGTTAGAGGTTAATGCACAGTGTGGACTCAGCGAAGATGAAAATTATACTTCGATCGGGGCCATTCTAAAAGCATCCGATGTTTCCTTTACACAAGTTGTGTATGCTATTTTAATAGATGCGCTAAGAAGGAAATCACCCAAATCGTCTCCCACAAAAAAGAAAACAAAAGCTGTATTGTGAAAGTTTGTGTTCTTCAGCCCGATTACTCAACCACGGGTGTAGATTATAAAAACTACGATCCTCCCAGAAACCTGTCTGCTTTGTTGCCAGGACATCAGGTGGATCACGTGTTTTTAAACAAACTCACAACACACAAGCAATTAAAAGAGTTGTCTCGTTGCGGGTATGACATCTTTGTAAACCTGTGTGAAGGATACGCCGACTGGGAGGTTCCGGGCATTGATGTGATTTATGCTTTGGAAACACTTAATCTTCCTTTTAC
>JACCDU010139595.1_pt1 | contig 10073 bp, 8 predicted proteins | sample 7446081 | NCBI WGS metagenome assembly JACCDU01 (sample SAMN15323447, study PRJNA562643) | freshwater metagenome | isolation source: river surface water | place: USA:Blue River Watershed | collected 2017-08-17
ATCGCCCCGCAATGGGGATAACCCTTGGAAATGGAAGTTGTATGTCGCTCGCTTTGATTCACAGTCGCGCACTGTTAGGTTTACAAGCGCCAGCCGTCACCGTTGAGGTGCATTTGGCCAACGGCCTACCCAGTTTCACGCTGGTGGGTTTGGCAGACACCGAGGTAAAAGAGGCACGTGAGCGGGTGCGTTGCGCCATTCAAAACGCAGGGCTGGACTTTCCTACGAATAAAAGGATCAAATGTAGCCAAGCGCTTTATTGGACAAATGAGCTATGTAGAGGAATATGTAAGTGAACCTTCGTTAAGCTCTGCAAGAAAATCATCTGCATCACTTTTATTTGGTACCCCAATTAGCCTCGACACAATTTCTCGCTCTGCGTAGTACATGTAACGCTGCAACCAATGAGCAACCTCATCTTGTGACAACTTCACACTCGCACCGCCTCCAGCGTTTTCTGCGCTGTGTGTTAGCAAGTGAAAAACTAAGTACATCACGCATTTAATAGGTGGATCGAACTCATCTTGCCCTGTAAACACCAACTCACAGAGTCTTAGATCTCTTGTGATCTGATAAAGCAACTCACTATTCAATGCGTCTGGCAAAGCTGACCGAAGTGGCTTATCTTCAATTGCCCGTTGAAGTTCTTGGAGAGTAAGTGGTTTCATGCTCAATATGCTACTTTAAGTCTGTAGACGCAAAGACATCTAAACGTAACTCTATCTGTTATGAAAAAACAGATAGTTGCTCAACAAACTGCAAGAAAAAGACTTGCCGCCAATTTAAGGAGCCTGCGGTCTTTGCATGGGCTCTCACAAGAGGCACTTGCAGACTTGGCAGAGCTGCACAGAACCTATGTTGGCTCCATCGAGCGATCTGAACGCAACGTCTCGCTAGACAATATCGAAAAATTGGCCCGAGTCCTTGATGTTGACATTACTGTGCTTCTTGCAGAGCCAACCAATGGCTAAATGCGACTAATTGGAGCCCTCCGATCTGGCAGACGCCATAGCCCCGCGGGACAGCGTCCCAGTCGGTTGTGTGATGGCCCTCTCACCGACATTGATGCAGAAAAAAGAGAAAGAGGCGCGCGACATGATCGTCCTAGCCTCGGGTTTGCTTGGCATTGTCGAATCACGTCGCACAATGTGACGCTCAATCCCTCGCTCAACTAGGATCGCTACGACAGCTGACCGGTTAGCTAAACGTCATATCTAACCTAACCAAGGCGGATACATGTCTCTGTATTTTTACGACCAATTTGGCAAGTCATTCGCTTACTCAGATGATGGGCAAACAATCTACACATTCGGCGGGGCACCCATCGCATATTTAGATGGTGATTCAATTTACGGCTTTGATGGTCGCCATGTTGGCTATTTCCATAAAGGTGCAATTCTTGATCAAAGCGGAAATACTCTTTTGTTCACAGAGGGTGCTACCGGCGGACCCATGAAGCCGATGAAACAGATGAAGCCCATGAAAGGCATGAAGCAAATGCTACCCATGAAGGGAATGAAACAAATGAAGCCAATACAGCCTATGTTTTCGCTGACCTGGTCGCAACTTGTACCCAAAGGAGTTTTCGGTGCGTAAAACGTCTCGCCAAGGTAATGATCCACTCTTTATGGTGCAGACCAATCACAAAGTGACCGTGATCGGACACTTAGGGCCTCAAAGTGACAGGTGGCATTACTAGAAGTTCGCCCTCGTGTAGATTGACATCAGTGGCTCGTACATTGTCGAGGGGGGCAAACACTCAGAACGGGAGCTGCCGAAACCGTCGTCTGCTAGACTGAAAACGATTTAAAACGACTTTGAAGCTGCTCCGAGAGCACAAATGCCATGAACTCCGAACCTTGGGTCACCGCCATAGATGTTGCTCGGCATCTGGGCGTGGTGAAAGACACCGTTTACCGCTGGCGGGAGAGCAAAGGCCTGCCCGCGCACAAGATCGGCCGGCTGTGGAAGTTCCAGCTCTCGGAAGTCGATGAATGGGTGCGCGCGGGCGGCGCGGATGAAGATCAAGACCGAGAAAATAGGGAAGCCATCTGATATGGATAAACGCCAGCTCAGTGAGCGCGATATCTGCACAAAATTCATCACCCCTGCACTTGAGCAGGCAGGCTGGAATATTGCCACTCAGGTACGTGAAGAGTTCCCGCTAACCAAGGGGCGCATCATCGTCCGTGGCAAGCTGCACACCCGTGCTCAGAATAAGCGTGCTGACTATGTCTTGTTCCACAAACCGAACATGCCGATCGCGGTCATCGAGGCAAAAGATAATAAGCACTCGTTGGGCGATGGTATGCAGCAGGGGCTGGGTTATGCCGAAATGCTACAGGTGCCTTTTGTATTTAGCAGCAATGGCGACGGCTTCTTGTTTCACAACAAGATTGCCAAGGATGGTGTCATCGAGCGTGAGTTGGCTCTGCACGAATTGCCGAGCCCGGATGTGCTGTGGCAATGGTGGGCAGAACACCTCGGCCTGGACACTGCGAAAAGCGAACTGATTTCGCAGGACTATTACAGCGACGGCAGCAACAAAACACCTCGTTACTACCAATTATTAGCAATCAACAAAACTATTGAAGCCATCGCTCGTGGCCAAAACCGCCTGCTGCTGGTTATGGCCACCGGTACAGGAAAAACCTATACCGCGTTTCAAATCATTTGGCGCTTGTGGAAGTCAAAAGCCAAAAAACGAATCTTGTTCCTAGCCGACCGCAATATTCTGGTCGATCAGACTATGACAAACGACTTCAAACCCTTCGGTTCGGCCATGACCAAGATACAGAAGCGGCAGGCCAACAAGTCGTATGAAATTTATCTGTCGCTGTATCAGGCTGTCACTGGCACGGAAGAAGAACGTAACATCTATAAGCAGTTCAGCCGTGATTTTTTTGATCTGATCGTCATCGACGAATGTCATCGCGGCAGTGCAGCAGCCGACTCTGCCTGGCGTGAAATTCTTGAATACTTCTCATCGGCTACACAGATTGGCTTGACCGCCACCCCGAAAGAAACCAAAGAAGTATCCAACATCGATTACTTCGGTGAACCAATTTACACCTACTCCCTGAGGCAGGGAATCGACGACGGTTTTCTGGCCCCTTACAAAGTGGTACGCATCGACCTAGATAGAGACCTCACTGGCTGGCGTCCCGATAAAGGAATGGTCGACAAATACGGCAATGAGATCAAGGATCGGATTTACAACCAGCGAGATTTTGACAAAAACCTCGTCCTGGAAAAGCGCACCAAACTAGTTGCTAAAAAAATCAGTGATTTCTTAAAGCAAACTAATCGCTTCGATAAAACCATCGTCTTTTGCGACAACATTGATCACGCCGAACGCATGCGACAGGCATTGGTAAATGAAAACGCGGATCTTGTCGCGCAGAACAGCAAGTACGTGATGCGCATCACCGGCGATAACGAAGAGGGCAAGGCAGAGCTCGACAACTTCATCTTTCCGGAGTCGAAATACCCCGTCATCGCCACCACGTCAAAGTTGATGACCACGGGCGTGGATGCGCAGACCTGCAAACTGATTGTCTTGGATCAACGCATCCAGTCCATGACCGAGTTCAAGCAGATCATCGGTCGGGGCACACGCATCAACGAGGATTACGACAAGTACTACTTCACCATCATCGATTTCAAGAAGGCGACCGAACTGTTCGCCGATCCCGATTTTGATGGCGACCCGGTGCAGATCTATGAGCCTAATGGCGATGACTCGCCCGTACCGCCGGATGATTGCGAAAGCCCAAGAAACCACGATGGCTTCACCTACCCACCGGCAGAGGAATCGCCGTGGTCGGGCGTTGCTGAACCTCGACTCGGTGAGGAAAGCAGTGGCATCCGTCGCTACGTTGTTGCCAACGTAGAAGTCAAAGTGGCTTCCGAGCGAGTACAGTATTTCGATGCCGCAGGACGGCTAATTACCGAATCACTGAAAGACTACACACGCAAGGCGCTCGCTAAAGAGTTCCGCTCGCTCGATGATTTTTTGCGTCGCTGGAACGATGCTGATAAAAAACAAGTCATCATTGATGAGTTGGCCAATGAAGGCGTGTTCTTCGACGCATTAGCCGAAGAAATTGGCCGCCAGTCCGGCAAGGAATTCGACCCTTTCGATCTAGTCTGCCACATAGCCTGGGATCAACCGCCGCTCACCCGCAAAGAGCGCGCCGAACAGGTAAAGAAGCGTGACTACTTCACACGCTATGGGGAACAGGTGCAACGTGTACTCCAGGCCTTGCTGGATAAATACGCCGATGAAGGCGTTGGCCCCATTGAGGAAACCCAAATCCTCACGATTGCCCCTTTCACCAGTTTCGGCACCCCCATGGAGATCATCCGCGCTTTCGGCGGGCTGGATAGTTACCAGCGTGCCATTCATGAACTCGAACAAGCGCTCTACGGCTCTTCCCAGCTGCGCGCCTGACATACATCACGGAATCCATTTATGTCCATCGGCACCCTCATCAAAACCATCCAAGACATCATGCGCAAGGACGTTGGCGTGGATGGCGACGCCCAGCGCATTAGCCAGATCGTCTGGCTGCTGTTTCTGAAAATCTTCGACGACAAGGAACAGGAATGGCAACTCACCACTCCCAGCTACAAGTCGCCACTGCAAAGTCGCTTCCGCTGGAGTAACTGGGCCAAAGATGCCGAGGGCATTACCGGCGAAGAGTTGATTGACTTCGTCAACAACGAACTCTTCCCATCATTGAAAAGACTGGCAACCGCCGCGGGTGTAACACCTCACGGCAAAGTCGTTGGTTCGGTATTTGAAGATGCCTACAACTACATGAAATCCGGCACCCTGCTCCGGCAGGTCATCAACGCCATTGAAAGCGATGTCGATTTCAACTCCTCCACAGACCGGCACCTATTCAACGACATCTACGAAAAAATTCTCGCAGATCTGCAATCGGCTGGCAACGCAGGCGAGTACTACACACCGCGTGCCGTCACTCAGTTCATGGTGGATATTCTGAACCCGCAGTTGGGCGAGAGCGTACTGGACCCAGCCTGCGGCACGGGCGGATTCCTGACCTGCACCATCGAGCACCTTAAGGCACAAGTTAAAACAGCAGCCGATCGCATCACGCTACAAGACAGCATCCATGGCGTAGAGAAAAAGCCACTGCCCCACATGCTGGCCATGACCAACCTGATGCTGCATGGCATCGACGTACCAAGCAATATCCGGCACGACAACACCCTGAGTCGCCCGCTCAAAGACTACGGCCCGAAAGACCGCGTGGCCATCATCCTCACCAATCCCCCCTTTGGTGGCATGGAAGAAGACGGCATCGAGAATAACTTCCCGCGCAAGTACCAGACACGCGAAACCGCCGATTTGTTCATGGCGCTGATCATGCATCTGCTCAAGCACGACAGAGGTCGTGCCGCCGTGGTACTGCCGGACGGCTTCCTGTTCGGCGAGGGCGCCAAGACCACACTCAAACGTGAACTGCTAGAAGAGTTCAACCTGCACACCATCGTGCGCCTGCCCAAGGGAGTGTTTGCGCCCTATACAAGCATCGCTACGAATGTGCTGTTCTTCGAGAAGGGCGAACCGACCAAGGACGTTTGGTTTTTTGAACATCCTTACCCGGATGGCTACAAGAGCTATTCACGCTCCAAGCCTCTAGAGATCAAGGAATTCGACCTCGAAAAGGCCTGGTGGGGTGGCCCCTCACGCAAAGGGAGGAAGACAACAGAGAACGCCTGGAAGGTATCGGCTGCAGACATTGCGGCGCGCAACTACAACTTGGACTGCAAGAACCCTCACGCAGTGGAGGTGAACCACCGTGATCTAGCTGAGCTGATGGCGGAATATCAGGAAATGAGCCGCCAACTGGCAGAAGCGCAGAGCATTTTGAAGTGCGAGCTGATACTCGCGCTTGGAGGGCAGCGATGAAGCTGCTGGAGCAACACTTTGATACGGCATTTACCGCATCCGATGGCATCCCGAGATTGCGCGAGCTGATTTTGAAGCTTGCGATGCAGGGAAAACTGGTGCCGCAAGACCCAAATGACCCACCGGCCAGCGAACTACTCAGCTCAATTGAAGCCGAAAAAAAGCGATTAGTGAAAGAACGCAAGATCAAAACGCCAAAAACCTTGCCAGAGATCACGACCAACGATGAGCCCTACTCTTTACCCCATGGGTGGCAGTGGGTTCGACTCGGTGCGATTGGTAATATTTTCAACGGGAACAGCATCAACGCGTCCGAAAAAGAATCGAAATATGCAGGCGTGGAGGGCTTGCCCTACATAGCAACCAAAGATGTCGGTTATGGTTTCGACCAGCTAGACTACGACAACGGTATTTGCATTCCTCGGGATGAAGAAAAATTCAGAATCGCACACCAAGGTGCTGTGCTGATTTGTGCCGAAGGTGGCAGTGCGGGGAAAAAGTGCGGCCTGACAGTTCGCGACATCTGTTTCGGCAACAAACTGTTTGCTAATGAGTTATATGGACCGATCTCGTCACGATTCATTCTCTACGTTTATCTGTCGCCAGTTTTCCGTGCTTCGTTCTCAGCAGCAATGACCGGAATCATCGGCGGCGTTTCGATTGCAAAATTTTTCGAAATACCCATTCCGCTTCCGCCGCTTGACGAACAACACCGCATCGTCGCCAAACTCGATAAGTTGATGGTGCAATGCAATACGCTGGAAAATCTACAAAATGAACGTGAAGAAAAGTGCTTGGCCACACACGCCGCCGCGCTCTCGCAGCTGATTGACAGCACCGACAAAAGTAGCGCTGACTATGCTTGGGCCTTTATCACCCAACACTTCGATGATCTATATTCAGTAAAAGAAAATGTTTCCAAACTGCGTAAGGCCATTCTGCAGTTAGCCATATCGGGAAGATTGACAGAATCGATAGATTCCTCACCTGCGCCGAAGTCCAAGTCGTCGGATAAGCCATTCCCTATACCTGCCCATTGGAACTGGGTCCCACTTCAAGCAATATCGGATCAGTCGAGAGGAATCACTTACGGAATCGTGAAGATGGAGGGGGAGCCATCTCATGGAGGGGTGTTTGCTCTTAGATGCAGCGATGTCAAATATCGCGAACTTGATTTGTCTTCCGTTCGGAGAGTCTCACCGGAAATATCTGATCAGTATTCGCGCACCTTACTAAAGGGTGGCGAACTACTCTTAAATATTCGTGGAACGCTTGGCGGATGCGCTGTGGTTCCAGAGAATATTGCTGGTTACAACATCGCAAGAGAAATCGCGCTGATCCCTCTAAATGACAAGGCTAATGCCGACTACATCCTAAACGTCATTAGTTCGCCTTACTTCACAGAAGCCACCAATAGCAATCTTCGTGGCATTGCATATAAGGGACTCAATCTTGGCACGCTCTCCAATTTTTTGGTCCCCCTACCACCAAAAGATGAGCAGATTCTTATAGTGGAAAAGGTTAATCACTTGCTGACTCTGTGCAATGTCTTAGAGTCTCGAATTGAAACCACCTCGGGTAAACAGGCTGAATTGCTTAGCGCAGTAATGGCACAGGTATGAAGGTGTCGGCATGCGACTGAAATTCGTCTTTATCAGCGACTACAAAAACCTAAAGAACTTCACGCTGGATTTCGACGGCGAGAACTTCATCGATGTATTCGTCGGCAAGAACGGCAGTGGCAAGTCGAATCTGTTCGAGGCACTGGTGGAAATCTTCCGTCACATCTACGAGTTCGACAAAGAAAAGGGCGTCCCTGGCTTCGAATACATCGTCAAGTACGAAATCTCCGACGAGGAAACTGAGATCGTCTGGAAGGCGGGCAAGCTCAGCATCAACGGCAAGGAGCGCGCCACCCTTGGCAAGACGCCGCTGCCAGACAATGTGCTGATCTACTATTCCGGCCACAACGACACCGTCGCCGAAATAGTGGAGAAATACGAAACTAATTTTGGCAAGCGGATCAAGAAGGCAGACTTTGATGAGAGTCGCCGCTTTATCGGAATCGGTCCGGAATACAAAGCCTTACTGTTGGCAGTTTTGCTCATGCAAAAGCCGGACAACAAGGCCAGATTGTTTATCCAGGAGAAGCTTGGCATCAAAACTGTCGCACCAGAAGTGCGGCTGGAGCTTCGGCGCCCAGTTTATGCCACCGATGCGCGCTACAACATCGAAGACCTTTTGGCTGATCGCTACTGGAAGCCCGAAGGCATTACCAAGGCGTTTCTCGACCGACTGTCGAAGTGCATCAGCACAGTGACCAACGGGCCGATACGGTCCGAGGGTTACTTCGCCACCGATGACCGCTATACCCTGTACTTTGATATCGCCAAAATTCAACAAGAATTTGCCGACCTCAGCACTCAGGAACTGTTCCGGCAATTCGACAATTTGAAAACCTTGAGCATGCTTGCGGATATTTCCATCCCGCTCAAGTTGACCAGCGGTCTCGACGCCTCCCTTGTCCATTTCAGCGACGGTCAGTTCCAGTCGGTTTACATCTATTCCATCGTTGAGCTATTCAAAGATCGCCACTGCCTCACACTGCTCGATGAGCCAGACGCATTTCTTCACCCCGAATGGCAGTTCGCATTCTTACGGCAGGTAATAGAAATTTCCGGCGAGGATGCCCAGAACATCCATGTGCTAATGAGTAGCCACAGTGCATCGACGATCACCACTGCTAGCGACAGCTTCATCAACCTTTTTGAATTCGACGGCGGAAAGGTGATTGTGACCAAAGTCAGCAAGGCGGATGTAATCAAGTCCCTCTCGGCGGGACTGATTGCCTTCTCCGAGGGTGAGGCGCGACTGAACATCCATCACGTTTTGAAGAACACGACTGGCGCAGTTCTGTTTACCGAGGGCATAACGGATGAAATGATTCTGGAAACTGCATGGTCGAAGTTGTATCCGACTGAGCAACGCAACTTCGACATCCAGAACGCATTTAGCTGTGGATTCTTGCGCAATTTGGTCAAAGACAAGACGCTATATCAAAACCACGCGGGACGGAAATTTTTCGCTCTTTTTGATTTCGATGAGGCGCATAACGACTGGAAACAGCTTGGGGACGATGTACAGACTGACCCATGCAAATGTCTGGCAAAGAAGCAGGCTGCTTATGACAGTTACGCGCTACTCCTTCCGGTGCCAGCCACAGGGGCCATCAAACAGCAAGTTATCAATCCGCACACCGGCGGAAATTACGGCAACAGGTCGCTGCTCACTATCGAACTACTGTTTCACGGTGTCGCGGGTCTCGAAAACTACTTTGTCGTTGATACAGATCGAACTGATGGGTTCATCAAATTTATCAACGACGGCCAGAAAGTGACTTTCGCAAAAGACGTCGTTCCCACAATAGATGTCCCTCATTTCGAGGTTTTTCGACCGCTATTCGACTTCATCAATTCGAAGTGTGCGGAAGGCGCCCTCGAATGAGCACCAAGCCTCCTATCAACCTCACTAACCTGCTACACCAACGCATAGTCTAGGGTGAGCGCATCAATTACCAAGCAGAATGGATTCTCGATCCAATCATTCGTAACGTGTGCGCCTTTGCCAATGACTGCGAAAACCTCGACGGTGGGGGTGTGGTGATATGTTTAGTTGAATGAGAGACTGTGTTATCAAACCGTGGCTAAGAGCGACGGTGACTGGTTACGGCTGGACAGTTTGAACTTCAAAAGTCGGCATTCGCTGCAATGCCCCCTTTGCGAACAGTCGAAATTGGCCGATAGTTGACGCACGTTCAAGATAATGAAAATTTACATACGGAATTGAGTTGCTAATGAACCAAGCCTCTATCTCTAACAAATGTTCAAAATTTGCTTTAACGGTTGTGAATAGCACATTGCTGTTTTTCGGAATAGCCTGCCTTGTGAAAGGGGCACTTGTTTTATGGACCGACGATGATGGGAGCAAAGCTACAACTGGACTGGTGGCGGGATTGTTTTTGTTGCTTGCATCTTCGGTTGATCGATTTGAAGTTTTAAAAGGGTGGGGGCTTGAGGCTAGAACAAAACAATTGGATAAAGCTATCAGTGAGGCAACAGCAACCCTACAACAA
>JACCDU010019017.1_pt1 | contig 10072 bp, 9 predicted proteins | sample 7446081 | NCBI WGS metagenome assembly JACCDU01 (sample SAMN15323447, study PRJNA562643) | freshwater metagenome | isolation source: river surface water | place: USA:Blue River Watershed | collected 2017-08-17
GCCGTCGGCGTGATCACGGGTTTCCTCAGCTTCGGCATCATCAATGGCCTGATAAGTCAGCAGGTCGCGCAAAGTTTCTCGTCGCATTTCGAAATCTACCAGGCGCACGTCTTCACGGCGGCGATCTGCGGCCAGCTCACCGCCGCCGCTTGCATGCTCAGCATGGGCGCCCTCTCTCCCACGACGATCGACTGGGCCCCCGACTCCTCCGGCGAGGCAACCACGTCCGCCGGATCCAAGTTCCTTCAGGCGCTCCGCGCCCTCAGCCTGCCGCGCATCCTGCTCGGGTTGCTCGCGATCTTCGCGCTGGGCTTCGCCGCCATGCTCGTCTGGAAAGGCTTCCATCACGTCTGGGAGCAGTTCTTCCTGCGCGGCTGGGCCGGCCAGCCTCCGGCCGACGCACCGCAGGAGGTCGTGGATGCCGTGCTCAAGGCCGACGTCGACAACTGGCGCTTTGTGACCATCGTCTCCGTCGTGACCCTCGGTGCGCCGGTCATGGAAGAGCTCGCCTTCCGCGGTATGATCTACCCGGGCCTGCGACGACTCTGCGCCGCGGCCTCGGAGCGCCACGCCCGCGCCCTCGCCGTCTGCCTCGTCGGCGCGCTGTTCAGCGCGGCCCACCAGAGCCCCTCGGCCGCCCTGCCCCTCTTCGCCTTCGGCGCCTTCATGTGCCTGCTCCGCGACCGTTACGGCCTGCTGACGTGCATGACCGTCCACGCATGCTTCAACGGCTGGAACCTGGTTTGGTTGAAACTGGCCCCGAACGCCTCCACGCTCTGAACCCATGGGCGCCCTCACGACACTTGCGGACCGCTCGGTCGCGAGACTGACCGAGGAAGAGATCATCCGCCGCGTGGTCCAATCACTCGCCGACGCCGCCCCGGCCTTCCCGGAAGGTCCGGGCGGCGATTGCGCCCTCCTCCCGACGTCGGGCGGCCGCTCCCTCCGCGCCAGCACGATCGACTCGGTCATCCTGGGCCGGCACTTCGACGCGGCCTGCGACGGCATCCGCGCCGGCGCCAAGCTGGTGAACCGCAACCTCAGCGACCTCGCCGCGGCGGGAGCCGTGCCCTCCGACGCCCTGCTCTCGCTGGTCATCGGACCGGACGTCGACGCGACATGGCTGACCGACTTCGCCCATGGCGCCGGCCGCGCCGCCGCCAAGGCCGGGCTGCGCATCGTCGGCGGCGACGTCTGCCGCGGCGCCCACGGCTCATTCCTCGGCACGCTCGCGGTCCAAGGCTTCGCCCACCGCATCCTGACCCGCAAGACCGCCGCTCCGGGCGACGTGCTCTTCGTGACCGGCCAGCTCGGCGGATCGCTCTACGGCAAGCATCTCGATTTCGCTCCGCGCCTCGCCGAAGGCGAATGGCTCTGCGGCCACGGCGAAGTGACGGCCTGCACCGACCTTTCCGACGGCCTCGCCAAGGACCTGCCGGGCCTGCTGGGACCGAAGCTCGACGCCCGCGTCGACGTGGCCGCCCTGCCGGTCTCCGACGCCGCGAAGGGGCTCGCGAAGTCCGACGGCAAGCCGGTCCTCGAACACGCCCTGCAGGACGGCGAGGACTACGAGCTCCTGTTCGCGGTCAGCGCCGACCGCGCCGACCTGCTGGAGGCCTCCTTCCGCAAGGCCTTCCCGCTCACGCCGCTCACGCGCCTGGGCACGGTCGAAGCCGGCACGGGCCTCGCCCGCGACGTGGCGGACGGCGAACCGATCAAGGTCCGCGGCTTCGGTCACTTCGCCTGAGCCGACGGCCGGCTCACATGCGGAAGCGACGGATCGCCACGAAGAGCGCGAAGATGAAGGCCGACGCGCCGAACGTGACCGTGACGGTCTCGTAGGTGGCGAGCAGTTCGATCACCTGGTCCAGCAGCTTGACGGATTCCTTGGTGTCGCGCTCGGCGAGGACCAAGGCGGCCGTCGCGGCCGTCGCGGTGACCTCGACGTTCTTGTTGTCCGACTTGGTGCCCTGATCGGTGAAGAGCACCACGGCGGTCTCGGTCGACTTCACGGCCGACTTATAAGCCTCGACGGAGGCCTGCACGCTCAGGGTGGTCGAGCGGACGCGCTCGGTCGTGCCCTTGAGCTCGTGGCTGAACCAGAGGCCGGCCAACGAGACGAGGAGCGTCACGACGGCCATGCCGACGATGCCGATCTCGGCTTGGATGAGGTTGTTCTTCGCGGATCGACCGCGGCTACGCTGGGCGCACATGACGTTTTTTGTTCAAAGATTGAGGGTGGATTGGCCGTCGTCCGGCTTGGGCGCGGCGGGCTTGCCTGCGCGCGGCTTCTTGGCGGGAGCCCTCTTGGCCGGCGCCTTCTGGGCGGCGGGCTTCTTGGCGCCCTTCTTAGGCGCGGCCTTGGCCGGGCCGGCCTTCTTCGCGGCGGCGCCGGGCCGGCGACGGCGCTTCGGCTTCTTCTTCCGCTTGAAGAGGTTCTTCCAGGCGGGGGTCTTCTGCTTGTCCTTGTAACCCAGCTTGCGGCGGATGTTCGAGGTGATCCAGTCGACGAGTTCCGGGGCGACCGCGCCGCACAGGCCTTGGATGATCGCCTTGTTCAACGAGGACAGCTCCCACTGGAACATCACGAAATAGGCGATGACCGCGAAGATCGCGGCGGCGAGCACGTGCCGGAGCGAACGCTGCCAGCTGGCGTCGGCGGCTTCGTCGACGAGGAGGCGACCGACCATCGCGGCGGCGCCGATCAGCGCGACGACCCAGCCGCCGGACTTGAACGCCAGGAGCGCGAGCTGGAAATTATTGGCGACGGCCGCCACGCCCTTGACCGGGGCGACCTGTTCCGCGGCTTGCGCGAGGACCAAGGCCAAGGTCATGCGCGTCCCTCCCCGGCCCGGAGGCCGTTCCCCGCGGGACGGGGCGTTGATGTGAGGAGTCGACGCAAGGCGAAGGAGTACCCGGAAAGATACGGTTCGTAAAAAGGGGAGGTTCAGCCTTGGGCCGGCCGCCTCCCCTCTCAACCCCTAATTATAAGGTTAATCTAGCAAACCGGCCTTAAAGCGCCGCTTTTCGGGCCGGGCGGCCTTCGTCGACCTCGATGTAGTCGAACATGGTGTCCACGCCCGCATCGGTGGTCAGGCCGTTCTCCTTGAGGCGACGGACGAGCACTTCGTTGGCTTCGTCGCGCCAGCCGCGCTTGGTCATGAAGCCGTTCCAGATCTCGATGTCGTTCGTGGAAAGCTTGCGTCCCTTGGCTTCGGCCCAGGCGAGGACCTGTTCATGCGTCGCGGCGGGATTCTGCAGCACCCAGACGCGGAGGTCGTCGTACTTGACGCCGAGATACTGGCAGCAGCGATCGTCGAAGGCCTTGCCGAGGTTGTTCACGAAGTCCGCATGCAGCTGGCCCGCGGCATGCAGGCGGATCTTGGAGACCAGACGCGGAAGATAAACGAAGCCGCGGACGGCTTCGTAGGGGCTGAGGAGTCCAGGGACGATGGGCATGGGAGGGAAGATAGATGAAAGATGACGGAGGACAGATGGCAGAGGAAAGCCAAAACCTAAGATGGGTGTCAGCGGATAGCGGTTGGCGGTCAGTCAAGCGAGGGCACGAGGACCGGAGGTCGCGAGGGCCAGAGAACGCGGATGTGAAGGTTCACGATTTCCCGACCACTGACCTGTTTTATCCGACAATTTCTGGCACTCGTGTCATCTTGTCCTCAGGTCCTCGTGTCCTCGTATACTGGTGTCCTCCAGCCATCGCCAGTATTGCCCTCCTCCCCTCCCTGCCTTTCCTACCCCTACCCCGACCCCTGCCCCTACCCCTTCAAAATGAAACTCCTCCTCACCCTCCTCCTCGCGGTCACCGGATTCGCGGCCGACGCCGCCAAGCCGACGTTCTCGTCCGCCAAATACGACAAGGACATCGCGGCCTTCGAGGCCGCCGACAAGGCCACGCCGCCGCCTCAGGGCGCCTTGCTCCTCTCGGGCGCCAGCACGCTGCGAATGTGGAAGACAGCCGCCCGCGACTTCGCCCCTTACCCGCTCATCAACCGCGGGTTCGGCGGCTCGAAGACCACGGAAGTCCTCGGCTACATGGATCGCATCACGCTGCCCTACCACCCGCGCGTGGTCGTCTTCCACTGCGGCAGCAACGATATCAACGCCGGGGATACCGCCGAGGCCGTGGTCGCCCGCGTGACCGAATACCATCGCCGCCTGCGGGCCGAGAACCCGCAAGCCCGCCTGGTGCTTCTCTCCACCACGCAGGCGCCTTCCCGTCGCACCAAGTGGGATGAGATGAAGAAGGCCGACGCCGGTTTCCGCGCCCTCGCCGCCGCCCATCCCGAGATCGCCTTCGTGGACATCAACCCCGCGCTCAATCTCCCCGACGGCGAACCCCGCCCCGGCGTCTACCTGAAGGATAACCTGCACCCCTCCGAGGCCGGCTACGCCGCGATGCTCAAGGTCATCCGCCCCGCCGTCGACGCCGCCTGGGTGGCGTCGGAGGCGGCATTCAAAAGGTAGGCTGAAAAGAGGGTCTGGAGTATCGAGTATGGAGTATCGGGGTTAATGACCCCGCATTCTTTTCCTATACTCCATACTCGATACTCCATACTCTCAGCCGCTGATGTCCTCCCCCTCCGCCAGTCCTACCGCTGAACGTTTCCCGAACGGGCCGTTCACGCGTTACATGGTCGGCGAAGGCATCTCGATGACGGGTACCTGGATGCAGGGTATGGCGCTCGGCTGGGTGATGACCGAGGTGGTGGTCCGCGACGGACTCCAGAGCTACGAAGGACTGCTGCAGGCCGCGCCGCACCTCGCGAGCGGCATCGTGATGCTCCTCCTCTTCCGCCTCGGCGGGGCCTATGCCGACCGGCACGACAAGCGCCTCATCCTGCAGGTCTGCCAGGTCGCGCAGATCGGGTTCGCGCTGGCGATCGGCCAGCTCATCGCGCACGACGCCCTGCACACGTGGCATCTCATCGTCGCGGCCGCGCTGCTCGGCATCTCCAGCTCTTTCGAGATGCCCGCCGCCGCGGCGATCGTCCCTGAACTCGTCGCCAAGGAGAACGTCGCCAAGGCCATCTCCGTGGACCGCGCGGTCTTCCACGCCACGCGTCTCGTCGGGCCGGCCGCCGCCGGTTATCTCGTCGGAAAATATGGCGCCGAATGGGCCTTCTACCTGAACGCCGCCTCGTTCGTGGCGCTGATGATCGCGCTGGCCACGCTCCCGCGCCGGCCGCAAGGCACAGCCGAAGAAGAACAGAAGCGCCAAGGCGGCGCCGGCGAAGGCTTCCGCCATGTCCGTCAGGACAAGCCGAGCCTCGCGATGGTCGCCCTCCTCGCCACCAACACGCTCTTCGTCTTCCCGGTCATCATCGTGCTGCTCCCGATCTATGCGCGTAACGATCTCCATGCCTCGCCGGAGCAGATGGGTCTGCTGATGCTCTGTTCGGGCGCCGGCTCGGTCTCCGGCTCGCTGCTGATCATGGCCCTGCGGCCGTCACTGCGTCGTCTCGCCATCCTGACGGGCATGGTCCTCGCCTGCGGCGCCCTCGTGAGCCTCAGCCAAGCCACCGGACTCGTCTGGGCCGGCGCCTCGCTCGTCAGCCTGGCGGTCGGCGTCTCCACGCTCGTCGGCCTCGCGAATACGATCGTCCAGGAACGCTCGCCCGCCGAACTGCGCGGCCGCGTCTCCGCGGTCGCCGGGCTGAGCTTCTTCGGCTTCCTGCCCTTCGCCGCGATCATCATGGGCTGGATGACCGACGTCTTCAAACTGCGCAACGTGCTCCTCGGCTCGTCGGTCTGCTACGCCGTGATCGGCTTCCTCGTGATGCTCACCGTCGGCAGCCAGGTGACGGGCGAGCAGGAAGAGCAGGTTCAATAGGTAAGGACGTGATCACCATCACGTACGTTTGAAACGGAGCGCTAAGATATAGACTGAGGCTAGCCAAGAGCCGTCCATTTCCGACTTCGGCGTCGAACGGATGCGATAGTGATCGCATCCCTACCCCAACCCCTGCCCCTACCCCTTGCGAACTGGTTCGCGTAAAGTGGTGCACCCGTTGGGATTCGAACCCAAATCGCCGGCTTCGGAGGCCAGAATTCTATCCATTGAAATACGGGTACCTGCCCCGGATGAAGCCGCGGAGCCCCCCGGGAGTCAACCCTTCCCCGCCCCGCCTCACTTGGCCGGCATCACGCGGTCGGCGAAATCCGCGTAGTTCTTCCAGTCCTCGAGCAGGATGTCGTGCTTGCCGGAACGAAGGTGATAGCCGACGGTCCGGCCGACGGGCTTGCCGATGGGCGGCTGTTCTTTGACGCCCAGGCCGGGCTGACCCAGCACGCGATAGACGGGATCGGCATGCACGGCACCGAGGAATTCTCCGAGCGGATCGGCCCAGCCGTCTTCCGAAGCGCTGGCGACGTAGAGCGGACGCGGCGCGGCGAGCGCGAGGAGGTAGTGCGCATCGAGCGGCAACTGATCCTCCTTCTCCGAGAAGGTCGCGAAGCGCGCGGTGAACCAATGCGGGAAACCACGGCCCTGGTAGTATCCGCTGATCACGCCGACGGTTTCGCCGAAGATGCGCTTGTTGAGCGCGGCTCCGCCGCAGCCCGAGTTGTTGGAGATCACGAACGCGAAGCGCTGATCCTGCGCGCCGGCCCAGAGCGCGGCCTTGCCGAGACGCGAATGGCCGTGCACCGCGGCGCGCCGGGCGTCGACCGACGGCACCTTCTCGAGGACATCGAGCATGCGCGACAAGCCCCAGGCCCAGCAGCCAATGGCGGCCCATTCGCCGTCTTTCCATCGGGTGCCCGCGCCGTCGGGCGAGATCGCCGCGCGGAAGCCGGCTTTCCAACCTTCGGGATGGTCGGGCTCGAAGTCCCCGTAATAGGCCGTGGCGGAAGCATAGCCGCGGTCAATCAGGGCCTCGAACTCCCAGCGACGGACCTGTCCGCCCCGCAAGGCGGGATCCGCCTGGGTCGCGCCCTTCAGGGCCCACTGCTTGGAGACCCAAGTCGAAGCGACGAAGACCGCCGGATCCTCGGTCGTGGTGTGATTGCCCCCGAAGTTGAGCCCGACGAAGACGGGAGCCGGCCGCTTGGCCGCGTTGGGCACGAAGAGGAGCAGGTCGAACGAAGGACCCTTCTTGCCGATCGGCCAGACCTTGAACTGGGTGCGGGTGGCTTTACCGCCGAACGCGTCCTTGGATTGCTCGCGGATCTCGACCACCGCGTCGGCCTGCAGCTTCGAGGTATCGGGCGTGCGGCCGAACATGTTCTCCTCGACGAGCCGGAATACTTCCGGACGACGGACCTCGTCCCACATCTTCGCGTCGGTCACCTTACGCCCGTCGGCGCATACGAGCGGATCAGGCAGCGTGTACGGCGGAACCTTGGACTCGTCGGAGATGGTCGGTGGAATGGCAGCCAGCAGGAGCAGGGGGAGCAGCATGACGCGACTATGCGTGATTTAGCGGCCCGTGGGAGCCAAATCACGCATAGTCGCGAGGGGACACGGGTTTCGCTGGCACGGGGACAAGGGGTAGGGTCGGGATAAATCGGCGGACGCGACGCCGTCGCGCCCCTACCCGAGACATAGATCAAAGGGAAACCGGAGGCCGGATAGTTAACTGGGGAAATGTCCGCAGCATACATTGCGGTTTCCGGTCTCCCCTTGAATTAAGCCTTCCCCTTGTCCCCGTGTCACCTTGCCCACGTGTCCCCTCGTTTGAAATCTGGGAACGTCTAACGTTCCCAGATTTCAAACGCATACCCCAGCCCCTGATACTCACCCTTCTTCGAAGTCACGAGTTTGGTGAAGAGCTTCTGCCAGTCGGCGGGGAAGAAACGGTCGCCCTCGAAATCACGGTCGATGCGGGTGATGAGCAGGCGTTCGCACAGAGGCGTGCCCTCGGCGTAGATGCGCTCCCCTCCGGTGATCCAGACCGGCCCCGGCCACTGGTCCATACGGTCGGCGATGACGATGGCCTCGGCCAGCGTGGCGGCGCGCTCGGCCCCGGGGAACGACTTGGCCGGGTCGCGGGAGACGACGACCGTACCCCGCCCCGGCAAGGCCTTGCCTAGTTCGGCGTAGCAGGCCGGACCCTCGATCATGACTCCGCCGGCCGTCTGGTCCATGAACCAGGCCAGGTCTTCCGGGATATGCCAAGGAAGCTTCCCGTCGCGCCCGATGACCCCGTTGCGGGCCACGGCGACGATGCATTGGAGGGGCTTGGGCACGGCCTCAGGGTTGTTAATAACCCTCCCGAAAGCAAGTGCCGGGGCGGACTTGGACGGGTTGACACCCGCCGAAAGCCTAGGGTAAGTTGCCCGAATGATTACCTGGCTCCAGAACGCCACCGGCAAGCACCACCGTCTGATCTTCGGCTTCCTGCTGGTGGTCATCGTGGTCTCCTTCGTCTTCTACGGGTTCGCCGGACGCGGCGCCCTGACCGGCGGCCCCGCCTACATGTACCAAGGCGTCAACCTCAACGACCCCGCCGTCCGCAAGCGCCACAACGACGCCCTCTTCTTCGGCCAGATGACCGGACCACGCATGGCCCCTAGCGGTCTCGTCCAACGCGTCGCCGAACTCGCGCTCGCCGACGGCCTCGCCATCCCCTCCCCATCCGCCGTGGAGATCCGCCGCTTGGCCCGCGAATTCACCGCCGGCTTCGACAGCAAGGGCAACGACGGCCTGAACAAGTTCCTGGAACTCGCCGGCAAGCAGCTCGACGCCTCCGACCTCGACGTCCGCGCCCGCTTCGAGACCTTCATCAAGGACTCGTGGCGCATCCAGAAAGCCCGCGGCGCCGTCGCCGGCTCCGGCCATGTGACCGCCAGCCAGATCAATCGCATGCTCGACCGGGCCCGCACCAAGTGGACCGTCGATGTCGCCACGCTCTCCGCCGCCGGCTTCAAGCCCGACGTCAAGGTCGACGAGGCCAAGGTCAAGGAAGCCTTCAACACCAACATCGAGGATTACCGCCTGCCCGCCCGCGTGGCCGTGACCGCGGTGACCATCGCCTCGACCGTCGCCGACACCGCTCCGGTCAGCGACGACGAGATCATCAACATGGGCTATAATCAGGCCGAAAAATTCAAGTTCGAGACCGGCAAGATCAAGGAACAGGCCCTCGCCAAGCGCGCCGAACTCGAGAAGCTGGTCCGCGCGGATCGCGCCATCACCAACCTCGCCGGCCAGATCTCCGACGAACTCGCCGAAAAATTCCCGATCGATGCCGCCAAGGCCGACAGCAAGGAGCTCGCCGCCTGGATCAAGGCCAAGAACGCCAAGCTCACGACCATCCCCGCCTTCGACGTCAACGCCTCGCCGTCCGTCGCCGGAGTCCCGGCCGAAGCCCTCCGCGTCGCCGGCGAGCTCGCCGAGAAGGAATGGCGCACCGAAGTCTACCGCTCCGAAGCCGGCGCGACCTTCATCCTGCTCAACCAGCGCACCCCGGACCGTCTGCCGACCTTCGAAGAAGCCAAGGCCAAGGCCGTCGAGGCCTGGAAGAAGTCCCAGTTCAACCGCCTCCTGGCCGAAGAAGCCAACAAGATCGCCAAGGGCATCAACGATGACATCGCCGCCGGCAAGTCCTTCACCGACAGCGCCAAGGCCCGCAAGCTGACGCTGACCTCCCCCGAAGCCTTCACCGCCCGGGCGCTTCCCGAATCCCTCAGGGGTGCCAACGAGAGCACCGAGCTCCTCATCGAAGCCGCCGGCGTCGGCAAGGTGACCTCCCCTGTCCGTACCGCCAACGGTGATTACGTCTTCATCCGTCCGGCCAAGGCCGAACTGCCCAAGGACGCCTCGACCGCCGAAGAGAGCCGCATGGTGACGATGCAATTCTCCATGTTCATCGCCGAGAACATGGCGGAAGGCCTCGTCAAAGACATCGTCCCGCCGCCCGTCGAGGCCAATTAAGGGAGTCCCAAGGCCCGCTGGAACCCCTCCGGAGGCCTCCTCCCGAGGGGTTCTTTATTTGGCCCCGATTACGGCTTTACCAACCCCTACCCCAACCCCTACCCCTTTCCCTATCCAAATGTCCCAGGTCCGCGTCCGCTTCGCCCCCAGCCCCACCGGCTTCTTCCACATCGGAAGCGC
>JACCDU010803106.1_pt1 | contig 10071 bp, 6 predicted proteins | sample 7446081 | NCBI WGS metagenome assembly JACCDU01 (sample SAMN15323447, study PRJNA562643) | freshwater metagenome | isolation source: river surface water | place: USA:Blue River Watershed | collected 2017-08-17
TGGCACGTTTGGCCCAAGGCCCCTGGAATCTGAATGGTCAATTGGGTTTGGTGGTAGGCGCTACTTACCCCAAAGAAATTGAGCGTGTGCGCGAGCTCGCGCCTACGGTGCCCTTGCTCATTCCGGGTGTGGGCGCACAAGGTGGCGATGCAGTAGCGACGGTCAAAGCAGGCTTACGTGAGAGCGGCGGCGAGACCACTGGCCCCATCATCGTCAACTCATCGCGCGCGATTTTGTATGCGTCCAAGGGTGACGACTTCGCCGATGCCGCACGTCGTGTGGCCTTGCAAACCCGAGATCAATTACAAGCAGCCAAAGCCTGAGACACTGGTGCATGACTGAACGCAAACTCACCCTCTCTCGTCTCGAAGGTCTGCTGATGACGGCCTGTGATGCCCTTCGCGGCAACATGGATGCCAGTGAATACAAGGAATACATCTTTGGCATGTTGTTCCTCAAGCGAGCCAGCGATTTGTTTGACGAGCGCCGAACAGCTATTCGGCAAGAGGGCAAATCACAAGGCTTGAGTGATGCAGACATTGCCTTAAATCTAGAAGACAAAGATCAATACTCTGGCAAATATTTTTATGTGCCCCCTCGCGCTCGATGGAGCGATGAGTGGGTAGATGAAGCAGGCAAGCGCCAACCCGCCCTCAAGCACACCAAAGTCAACGTAGGCTCCATGCTCAACAAGGCATTGGAAGCGTTAGAAGACGAGAACCACGAAGCCCTGCAAGATGTGCTCAAAGGCACGATCAACTTCAACCGCAAGATTGGCCAGACTACGCTGGACGATGACACGCTGGCCGACTTCATTCAGAACTTCGACAAGATTCCACTTAAAGACAGTGACTTTGAATTCCCTGACTTGTTGGGCGCTGCGTACGAGTGGCTGATCAAATATTTTGCCGATTCGGCGGGCAAAAAAGCGGGGGAGTTTTACACCCCTGCTGAGGTGGTGCGCATTTGCGTTGAGATTTGTAACCCCGAAGACGGCATGCGCGTGTATGACCCTACCGTGGGTTCGGGCGGCATGCTTATTCAAGTGCGCGACTACGTGCGCGAAAAGGGGCAAGACGCAACCAACGTGCGCTTGTTTGGTCAAGAAAAGATGGGCACTACTTGGTCCATCTGCAAAATGAACATGCTGCTGCACGGCATTCCTGATGCCGACATACGCCAGCAAGACACATTGCGTGAACCACAGCACAAAGACGAATCCAACCAACTGCGCCGTTTTGACCGCGTGTTGGCCAACCCGCCTTTTAGCCAAAACTACATTAAAAAAGACATTCAGTTTCCGGGGCGCTTCCCTGTGTGGATGCCCGAAAAAGGCAAAAAAGCCGACCTCATGTTTGTGCAACACATGCTGGCCGTACTCACCGCCACGGGTCGCATGGCCACCGTCATGCCGCATGGCGTGTTGTTTCGCGGTGGCGAAGAGCGCGAAGCGCGCAAACATTTCATAGACAGCGGCTATCTTGAGGCGGTCATTGGTTTGCCAGGCAACTTGTTTTACGGCACAGGCATTCCTGCTTGCATTTTGGTGCTCAACAAAGACGGCGCACAGCAACGTGAACATGTGTTGTTCATCAACGCCGATCGCGAATACCGCGAAGGTAAAGCCCAAAACCACCTGCGCGCTGAAGACATCGACAAAGTGGTGCACGCCTACCGTGCAGGACAAGAGATACCCGCGTATGCCCGCCGCGTACCCGTGGCAGAAATTGCCGCCGAAGACTACAACTGCAACATTCGCCGTTATGTAGACAACGCGCCACCGCCTGAGCCACACGATGTACGCGCCCATTTGCATGGCGGTGTGCCCGTGGCTGAAGTGGATGCCTTACAGCACTTCTGGCAAAACTACCCCGGCTTGCGCGAAAGCTGTTTTGCTCCGCGCCAGGGCACAGACCTCTATGCCGACTTCACGCCTGACTTGCAAAGCCTGCGCGCCATAGCGGAGCATGTGGCCCAGCACCCTGCTGTTCAGCAGCGCCAAGACGAGTTCATGCAGCAGTTGGGCACATGGTGGCAAGCCAACTTGCCCGTGGTCGAGGCCTTGGCTCCCGATGCAACTAACCAACACAGCACCCAGCGCAATGTGTACGCGGTAAGGGCCGAGTTGCTCAAAGGTATTGAGCGCACCTTTGGCCAGCAAAACCTGCTAACCCGCTACCAAGTGCGCGGCGCGTTTGCCAATTTTTACCAGCTGCTTGCATCCGACCTCAAATCCATCGCCGCCAGCGGCTGGGGGCCAGAGCTGATACCTGACGACGACATTTTGCAAAGCCAGTTTCCGCAAGTGCTGGCCGAGCTAGAAAGCCAGCACGCCCGCTTGGCCGAACTGCAAGCCTTGTTTGCCGCCGCCAGCGAAGAAGACTTTGAGGACAGCGAAGACACAGGCGTGCTGCCCGCAGACCAGGTGAAGGCGCTGAAAGCCGCCATGAAAGACGCCAAAGGCATGGCCAAGCTTTCCAAGCGCGACTCAGGCTTAGGCGACTGGCAAACCTTTGCGGCAGAGGTGGCCCGCATTGAGGCGCAGCTCAAGCGCCACAAGGCGCTGGAAGGCGAGGCCAAAACCCTCAAGGCTCACATCAAAACCACCACCGATAAAAAAGACGCTTTGGTGGAGCAGGCCCGCTTAAAAATCAGCGACGACGAGGCCCGCGTCATCATCATTCAGCGCTTGGGCCAAGTGCTGTTTGCCAACTTCCAACACTACCTGCGTGCCGACCAACGCGCCTGCGTTGCCGCGATAGAAAACCTGTGGCGCAAATACGCCGTGACCGCCAAACAGATAGAAGCTGAGCGCGATGCCGCTGCTGTGCAGCTGCAGAAGTTTTTGGTGGAGTTGGGGTATGAGTGAGTGGATTGAAAAACCACTCGCCCAACTCGTGACTTTTCAAAAAGGCCGAAAAGTCGACACTAGTTTTTTCTCCAAAGACGGCTACTTGGCGTATCTTGGTGCCTCTGGAATTGAAGGCTGTGATGACGGCTATGGTGATCCAAGATTCGGAGTAATCGCGAAACCGTCAGACACACTTATGCTTTGGGATGGCGAGCGCTCGGGCTTGGTAGGTTTTGGGCGGCATGGCGTTGTAGCTTCTACGGTTTCCAAACTCAGTCCAAGTGAAAATATTGATCCGCAATATTTGTATTTCTTTTTACTTGCAAATTTTGATTGGATTCAGCATCGTCGGACTGGAACGGGTGTTCCTCACGTTCCAAAAGACCTTGGACGGCTGTTAAAGGTCAGCTATCCAAAAAGTAAGGCGACGCAACGAAAAATTGCCACTATCCTCTCCACAATTGACACCGCCATCGAACAAACCGAAGCGTTGATCGAGAAATACCAGCACATCAAAGCTGGCCTGATGCACGACATCTTCACCCGTGGCGTGCTGCCCAATGGCCAACTGAGGCCACCTCGCGAACAAGCGCCAGAGCTTTACCAAGAATCAGAAATTGGATGGATCCCGAGGGAGTGGGTTGTTGCGAAGATCGAAGGCGTCCTGAACCGAATAATCGATTACCGAGGCAAAACACCTGAAAAGACCATAGATGGAATTCCCTTAATCACAGCCAAGAATGTTCGAATGGGATATATCGACCCAGAACCGAGGGAGTTCATTGCTGAAAAGGCATATGCGAGTTGGATGACTCGAGGGATTCCAAGCAAGGGAGACATATTGTTTACAACTGAAGCGCCGCTTGGCAACGTTGCGCGAGTTCCATCGGATGAGCGCGTCGCGTTTGCTCAACGGGCAATCATTCTTCAACCTTCTGAACAGGTTGATTCAGCATTTCTTGCCTACCGGCTTATGACTGAGGTTACTCAAAATGCAATCGCCAGACTTTCCAGTGGTTCAACGGCGTTGGGTATCAAGCAAAGTGAGTTCAGGAAAATTCGCATTTCTTACCCAGCCTCCAAACGCGAACAGTTGGACATTGCCAAACGCCTGCGCTCGCCGGACGGACTCATAGACGAAGAACTCAATACCCTACGTAAGCTGCAAATCCAAAAACTCGGGCTCATGCAAGACCTGCTCACCGGCAAAGTTCCAGTCAAAGTTAAAACTGACTCCTCGGAGGCTGCAGGTGGCTAGCCTGTTCCACAACCTCAACCCAGAGAAGGCGCTGATTTGGCGCATCATCCATCGCGACAATTTGCCGTGGGTGTTGGCGCATGGTTTGCACTGTGGCAACAGTGCATTGCGTGCGCCTAACTGGGTGAGTATTGGCAATTCGGAATTGATTGACAAGCGGGCGCGCCATGTGGTGCCCATGCCGCCCGGTGGGCTGCTGAACGATTACGTGCCTTTTTATTTCACGCCCTTTTCCGTGATGATGCGCAACATCCGTTCTGGGCGTGGTGGTGTGCAGCAGCGCAGCAACGATGAAATTGTGATTTTGGTGTCGAGCCTGCATCACATCGCCAAGCAAGGGCTACCCTTCTTGTTTACCAATATGCATGCGTATTACCGTTGGGCCAAGTATTACGACGATTTGGCGTATTTAGACCAAGTGGATTGGCTTTTGTTGCAGGCACGGGATTTCCGCAGAGATGAAAACGATCCGGTTAAGTTTGAGCGTTATCAGGCTGAGGCGTTGATTCATCAGCACTGCCCGGTGTCGGGGTTGATCGGGATTGTTTGCCATTCAGAAGAAGGCAAAATACAGGCTCAAGCGCAAGTTGCAGCCCAAGGGCTGGATTTGACGGTTCATGCACGTCCAGGGTGGTATTTCTGATGCTCAATTTCACAACAGGTAATTTGCTGGAAGCCCGCGCGCAAGCGTTGGTGAACACAGTGAACACCGTCGGCGTGATGGGCAAAGGCATTGCCTTGATGTTCAAAGAACGTTTTACTGACAACTATCGCCAATACGCCGCAGCATGCAAGGCGGGCGAGGTGCGTACAGGCCAAATGTTCATCACACAACCCGCTGAGCTGGATGGCCCACGCTGGATTGTGAATTTCCCGACCAAGCAACATTGGCGCTCGCCTTCGCAGTTGGCATGGGTGGTTGAAGGTTTGCAAGACCTTCGCCAGTTTCTGATTGAAAACAATGTGCAGTCCATTGCCATTCCCCCTTTGGGCGCCGGCAATGGCGGGCTGGCTTGGGAGCTGGTGAAGCCCGAGATTGAGCGTGCATTGGGTGATTTGCCCAACATCGACATCATTGTTTTTGAACCGACCAAGCAATACCAAAACGTGGCAAAACGCGCTGGCGTTGAGAAGCTAACACCCGCACGCGCCTTGATCGCTGAATTGGTGCGTCGCTATTGGGTGTTGGGCATGGAATGCAGTTTGCTGGAAGTTCAAAAACTAGCTTGGTTCCTTGAACGTTCTATCGAGCGACTCAGCCCTGCTAATCCCTTAAACTTGAAATTCGAGCCCAACAAGTTCGGCCCTTTTGCACCAGGCTTGAACCATTTACTCAACAGCTTGGACGGTAGTTATTTGCACAGTGAAAAGCGCATTGCAGATTCGATGCCTTTCGATGTGATCTGGTTTGACGACCAGCGCAAAGATCTGGTTCAAGCGTATTTGCAAAGTGAAGCGAAAGATTACTTACCTGCACTTGAAGAAACTGCAGCTCTTATTGACGGCTTTGAGTCTCCATTCGGCATGGAGCTGCTAGCAACGGTTGACTGGCTGTTGACCAACCAACGCGCACAGCCCAATGTGCAGTCTGTGCGTGAGGGGTTGCTGGCTTGGCCAATCGCAGACGCTGGGCAGCGCAAGGCCAAATTGTTTACCGATGAAGCCGTTAGCTTTGCGCTGGAGCGTTTGACCGCTTCACGCAGCCAGGCCGCGACAGCCTGACAACGAGCCCATGTCGGAATACAGCGAGGTAGAGCAACCTTTTCTTCACCAGTTGGCCGCACAGGGCTGGACGGTGATTGATCAGGGTAATGGCGTGCCGCAAGACGCCGCACCTAGTTTGCGCCGAAGTTTTCGCGAATGGCTGTTGCCGGATGTGTTTGATGAGGCTGTGCGCCGCATCAATGCTTTGCCCGATGGACAGTCATGGTTAACAGACCGACAGCTGGACGATTTGCGCAGTCAGCTGTTGCGTCAACCCAATCGCACCTTGCTAGAAGCCAATGAGGCGATTCAGGCGCTGTTGTTCAAAGCACAAGTGGATGTGAATGAAGGAACGGGGGAGTCAGACCCCGTGGTAAAACTGATTGATTTTGAACACCCTGAGAACAACAGCTTTCACGCCATCAACCAATTTCGCATTGACACGCCTGGGTGCGTGAAGACGTTCATCATTCCGGACATCGTGCTGCTGGTGAACGGCATACCGCTGTGTGTGGTGGAGTGCAAAAAAGGTTCAGAGGTTTGTGCCAACCCCATGGCCGAGGCGTTTGTGCAGTTGCAGCGTTACATGAATAAGCGCCCTGAAACAGCCGCTGCTGGTTTGCGTGAGGGGGAGCCGCGTTTGTTTCACAGTAGTTTGTTGCTGATACGCAGCTGCGGATTAGAGGCTGACTACGGCACGATCACTTCAAGCGAAGAGCACTTTTACGACTGGAAAACCCTCTATCCCCTTTCTGATGACGACCTAGAGGGTATGAATGCGCAGCAACGTTTGGTGGCAGGCATGCTGACCAAGTCGAATTTGCTGCAAATACTTCGAACCAGCGCGGTGTTTAAAGACACAGACAGTGGGCCACGCATTAAGGTGGTGTGTCGTTATCAGCAGTTCCGTGCTGCCGCGAAGGTGTTGCAACGTCTGCGCACAGGGGATACCAGCGCAGAGCGCAGTGGTGTGGTGTGGCATACGCAAGGCTCTGGCAAGTCGCTGACCATGGTGTTCTTAGCGCGCATGTTGCGAGCAAGCAGTGATTTAAACGATTACAAGATTGTTCTGGTGAATGACCGCCAAGATTTGGAAGAGCAATTGGGCGAAACCGCCACGCTGATTGGTGCGCGGGTGCATGTGATCGAAACCAGAAACGCTTTGCGCAGACAGCTGAGTTCTGACAGCTCAGATGTGAACATGGTCATGGTGCATAAGTTCCAAGAGCGCAAAGAAGCGCTAACCAATACGGTGGCTGAGGCGTTGGGTACTTATCTGGCTATCCCTGCGGCGCAAACCTTTGGCGTTGTGAATCCGTCGGACCGCATTATTTTGATGGTTGACGAAGCGCACCGAACACAAGGCTCCGATTTGGGTGACAACTTGTTTGAGGCATTCCCGAACGCCACTCGTATTGCATTCACCGGAACACCTTTGTTGACCGATAGGCATGCGGGGCGCAAGACACATAAGCGTTTTGGTGAATACATCGACAAGTACAAGTTGATGGATTCGGTCGACGATGGCGTCACGTTGCAAATTTTGTATGAAGGCAAAACGGCAGACACGGCGTTGAATGAAAAGCATGTGTTTGACACGGCGTTTGAGGACCTGTTCAAAGACCGCAGTGCTGAAGATTTGTTGGCCATAAAGAAAAAATATGGCGCAACCGGTGACTTGCTTGAGGCCGAGAACCGCATCAACGCGATTGCCAAAGATTTGGTGGCGCATTACGTAGACAACATCTTGCCTAATGGATTCAAAGCGCAGGTGGTGTGTCATTCAAAGTTGGCATGCATTCGTTATCAAAATGGCATTCGGGCTGCTGTGTCTGAACGCATTGCCATTGAGGAGCAAAAAGCCACTGCAGACCCGGACTTATTGACAAAGCTGAAGTTTTTAAAAACAGCGGTGGTGATTTCGTCAGATGGAACAAATGAAGCTGCATTTGTGACGCACGCTCGCAAGGAAGCTGCACGGCTCAATGCCACCGATAACTTCTGCAAGGCATTTAACTTAGATGGTCCAGATGCGGCGAATACAGGCATTGCGTTCTTGATTGTTTGCGACATGTTGCTGACAGGCTTTGACGCCCCAATAGAACAGGTGATGTACATCGACAAAAAGTTGCGTGAACATACCTTGCTGCAAGCGATTGCACGAACAAATCGTGTAGCGAAGGGTAAAAAGCGTGGCTACATCGTTGATTACATTGGCTTGGCCAACCACTTAACCGAGGCTTTAACGATTTACGCCGCGACGGACGAGCTGCAAGAATTAAAAGCAGGCTTGCAAGACATCAGCAGCGAGTTGCCAATCTTGGATGAGCGTTATCAGCGGTTGTTGCAGCACTTCGATGCGTTGGGTGTGAAGCAAATCAAGCAGTTTGTAAATGGTGACTTAACCGATATGGCGACAGAGGCCTTGGTGGTGGATGCCGCAGTGACTGCGCTCAAAAATGAGAAGCAACGTGCAGACTTTGACGTGTATCTGAAGAAGTTTTTGATGAGCATGGACATTGTGTTGCCACATGCATCAGCACAGCCTTACCGCGTTCCAGCCAGGCGGTTTGGCTATATCTTGGCTGTGACCAAAGAGCGCTACAAAGACAGCAGCTTGAATTTGGGAAACGCAGGCGAGAAGGTGAAGTCACTGATCAATACGCATTTGATTAGTTTGGGGATCAATCCCAAGGTAGAGCCCGTAGAGCTTTTGGCCCCTGACTTTATGGAAAAGTTGGCCGCACATGCAGGCAAGAATGCTGCTGCCAAAGCCAGTGAAATGGAACACGCCATTCGCAAGCATTGCACCGTTCACCACGATGAAGACCCGGCTTTTTTCAAAAGTCTTTCCGCCAAAGTGGATGCATTGATTGAAAAACACCAAGAGCAATGGGACTTGTTGGCAGAAAAATTAACTGAACTGCGCGCAGAGGCTGTTGCTGGACGGACGCATGGTGACAGCGGAATGAGCCGAGAGGCTACAACGTTTTATGAGCATGTCGTGCAGGTGAGTTATGAAAATGGTGAAGTGCCAGAGGCTGATCAGGCGGCTTTAAAAGCCTTCATGGAAGCTTTGGTCTTTGTGTTGCAAGAAAGTATTGGTAGTTTGGATTTTTGGTCGAATGCGGACAAGCAAAAACGATTGCGTAGCATCATCAAAACAGAAATATCCAAAACTGGTATTGAGCTGTTAAAGACACATCGCGAGCGTGTAGCGGTAGAGGTGATGAGGTTAGCCAAGAATCGTCATGAGACGTTGGTGTTGGCTGCGAATAAAGAGGCGGGTGTGTAAATGCAAGTGCGCCAAGTTCAAGACATTCAATACCAGCTGCTGCCTGGTGCAGATCGTAAAACGACGGATATCGTGATTGAGAGAGACGGCGTTATCCGGGTTCGACCGCCTCTGAAAATGACGCCTTCGCAAATAGATGAGACTGTTTTCTCTAAACGTTTATGGATATACCGCAATCTGGCAGAGTGGCGTGATTTGAATGCTACACGTGTTGTGCGTGAGTGGGTGAATGGCGAGGCATTTTTGTATTTGGGCAACAGCTATCGATTGACCTTAGTTGATGAACAAGATGAACCGCTCAAACTGAAGGATGGTCGGTTTCAATTGCTGCGGACAGTTTTGTCCCAAGGTGGGCATAATGCTGCTCAGCTGGCATTTGAAGCTTTTTATAAAGAAAAAGGGCAAGCTCGCATTTCTAAACGCGTCGAGCATTTCGCACCTCGCGTTGGCGTAGTGGCTGGCGATGTGCAGATTAAGGATTTGGGCTATCGATGGGCTAATTGCTTATCGAGTGGCGCATTGCACTTTCATTGGAAGTGCTTAATGGCCCCGTTGACAGTGATTGACTATGTCATCGTGCACGAGTTATGCCATTTAAGACATCGTGATCATTCGGATGCTTTTTGGAATGAGGTAGACAAGGTCATGCCTGAGTATCGCGAGAGAAAAGAGTGGCTTAGACAGCGCGGTGCTGCACTTGATTTTTGACGTTTATCTATTCAAGCGCTGCGTAGACCAAATTGCGAAACAGCGGGCGGTAATAGTCGCGCTGGTTGGGCGCTTGAATCAGCAGCATGGCGTACATGTCCAGCGCGGGGTCGACAAAAAATGTGGTGCCCGCAATGCCGCCCCAGTAATACAAACCCACCGAGCCGGGGACGGGCGACAAGCCCAGATGCGTGCGTACCGCAAAGCCCAAGCCAAACCCGTGGCCCGGCGGCAGCAAGGTGCCGTCGGCGGGAA
>JACCDU010297663.1_pt1 | contig 10070 bp, 10 predicted proteins | sample 7446081 | NCBI WGS metagenome assembly JACCDU01 (sample SAMN15323447, study PRJNA562643) | freshwater metagenome | isolation source: river surface water | place: USA:Blue River Watershed | collected 2017-08-17
TCACTGACTGCCATGACCGGTACCACCCAAGTGACCACGCGCTGCAACAGCCCCGCCTGCAAGGCCCACAGGCCCAGCAAATGCAAGACGATGACCGCGCCGACCACGGCGCCACGCAATCCCAGCCGCATTCAGAAACCGCCTGAGCCAAATTGAGGCGCTCGGCGCTCACGCAGCGAGGCGACGCCTTCGTTCACATCCGGGCCGGCAAAGCCCATGAACTCCAGGGCCAACGAGGTGTCAAAGTTCGGCCCGGCCTGGCGCAGCCAATTGTTCAGGGCATATTTGGTCCAGCGGATGGCCGTCTGGCTGCCCTGGGCCAGTTTCTCGGCCACTTCGTAGGCCTTGTCCAGCAGCTTGTCTTCGTCCACCGCCAGAGACACCAAGCCGATGCGCTCGGCCTCCTCGCCGCTGACGGGTTCGCACAGCATGAGGTAGTACTTGGCTTTGGCCATGCCACACAGCAAGGGCCAGATGATGGCCGCATGGTCGCCGGCTGCCACGCCCAAGCGGGTATGGCCATCCACGATGCGGGCGGTTTTGGCGGCGATGGAAATATCGGCCAGCAAACCGGCCACCAAGCCCGCCCCTACGGCGGGGCCATGCATGGCACTCACAATGGGTTTGTCACAGTTGATGACGTTGTAGACCAAGTCGCGCGCCTCTTTCCAGACGCGGCTGCGCACCTCGAAGTCGCGCGCCATGTCCTGCACCAGCGCCAGGTCGCCGCCGCCGGAAAAGCCCAGGCCCTCCCCGCGCAGCACGGCGCAGCGCACGCTGTCATCGCGTCCGATGTCACGCCAGATTTCGCTCAGCTCCCAGTGACCGTCATGGCCCGCCGTCGGCAATTTGCCATTGCCGCCGGGCCCGCCGGCTTTCATTTGCAAATCGATGATGCTGTCCTGCGGGCCCCGGCGCGTGATGCGCAGGGTTTGGTAACGGCTGTAATCCACCTCGTGGGGCATGGCGATCTCCTGTCCTGATGTCTGAAGCTCTGATTGTCCATGGATCGCGTGCACTTGACCGGCGTCAAAGACAGACCGAATCCTGGGGCGCAAGATGAAACCATGGAAAGAAAGGCATTTGGATGAAGACCGAACACATCAAGGCACTGGCCGCGCAGTTGCGCCAAAGCCAACAATCCCTGCTCAGCCGCATGGCCCAGCAACGCGAGGGCGCCAGCACCCGCGTCGAAGCGGCGGCGGAACATTTTGGCCATCCGCAAGACTCGCATGCCCAGGTCACCAGCGCGCGCGACCTGGCATTGGCGATGACGGAGATGGAAATGGCCGAGCTCAATGCCGTGCAAGAAGCCCTGGATCGAATGGCTGCAGGCACTTACGGTGCGTGCACCGGCTGCGGCAAACACATCCCCCTGCCACGCCTGCAAGCCACGCCCGAGGCCGCCCGTTGCATCGCTTGCCAAACGGCGCACGAACACCCCGCACATTCAACCCTTGATTGAACTGGAGAACCTTGATGAGTACTTTTCACGCTGTGGTTTGGATGGACCACGCCGAAGCCCATGTGCTGATGTTTGACCGCGAACATGTGCAAGCCCAGCGCATCAAGTCACGCACGCACCACAAGCACCAAGGCAAGTCTGACGATGCCAGCGCCTTGTTTGCCGACGTCGCCCAGGCGCTGGCCGGGACGCATGAAATTCTGCTGACCGGCCCGGGCATGGCCCGCAACCAGTTCCGCGACTGGTGCCACAGCCACCACCGCCCAATTGCACAAGCCCTCGTGGACAGCGTGCCCAGCGACCACCCCAGCGATGCGCAATTGGTGGCGATGGCCCGCAACTACTTCAAGAAGTACGACAACACGACCGCCGACCCTTCGCAGGCTTAAGCGTCTGCAAGGGCGGGCGCAGCGATGGTCTGGTCGATGGCGCCAAACAGGCTTTGCCCGTCCAGGCCCTTCATTTCGATGCGGATGGTGTCGCCGTATTTCATGAACTCGGTGCTGGGCTGGCCATCCAGGATGGTTTCGATGGCGCGCTTCTCGGCAATGCAGCTGTAGCCCTTGGGCCAGGTCTTGCGGCCATTTTCTTCCGTGCCCTTGTTGCTCACCGTGCCGCTGCCCACGATGCTGCCCGCGCGCACGTTGCGGGTTTTGCACATGTGTGCGATCAGCTGGCCAAAATGGAAGGTCATTTCCGGTCCAGCCTCGCACATGCCCACTTTGCGACCATTCCAGGTGGACTGCAGGGTGAGGTTCACACGCCCTTGGTCCCAGGCGCTGCCCAGTTCGTCCAGGGTCACTGCCACTGGGCTGAAGGCGGTGGCGGGCTTGCTCTGAAAAAAGCCGAAGCCCTTGCCCAACTCCGCCGGAATCAGGTTGCGCAAAGACACATCGTTGGCGATCATGACCAAGCGAATGCCTTCCAGGGCTTGCTCGGGCGTGGAGGACATGGGCACATCGCCGGTGATGACAGCGATCTCGGCTTCGAAGTCGATGCCATGGGCCTCGCTGGCACAGACCACATCGTCCATCGGTCCGATGAAGTCGTCACTGCCACCCTGGTACATCAGCGGGTCGGTGTAATAGGTTGCGGGCACTTCGGCGTTGCGTGCAGCGCGCACCAATTCAACGTGATTGATGTACGCCGACCCATCGGCCCATTGGTAGGCGCGCGGCAGTGGCGCCATGCACATCTTCGGGTCAAACGCGAAGGCATGGCGGGCTTTGCCCAGGTTCAAGGTCTCGTAAAGGTCTTGCAATTGCGGGGACAAAAAATTCCAGTCGTCCAGCACTTGCTGCAAGCGCGTCGCAATGCCCGTCGCATAATGCGCCATCGAGAGATCCCGCGAGACCACGACCAGTTGTCCGTCACGTGAGCCGTCTTTGTAGGTGGCGAGTTTCATGGGGTTGTCTCCAGAAATTGAGGTTGCGTGGACCTTGCCAGCAAGGTAGATTACGCATTATTCAACAGATTTACCTATCCGTAATTCTACAAAACCATGGCATGATGAAACAACGCGCAGGCATTCAGTCGGTAGAGGTCGGGTTTGAGCTGCTCGATGTGCTGGCCCGCGCCGATGGCCCGTTGATGCTACGCGATTTGGCCGCTGCCGCAGGCATGAGTGCGGCCAAGGCGCACCGCTACCTGGTCAGCTTCCAGCGACTGCACCTGGTTGCCCAAGACAGTGACAGCACCCGCTACGACCTGGGACCGGCAGCCCTCAAGCTGGGCTTGGCCAGCTTGAGCCGGCTTGACCCGGTCAAGCGCGCTCGTGCGCGGGTGGTGCCCCTGATGAACGCCATTGGTCACACCCTGGCACTGGCCGTGTGGGGCAACCAAGGCCCGACCATCGTGCACTGGGAAGAGTCGCCACATGCCATGACGATTTTGCGCTTGGGCGATGTCATGCCTTTGCTGACCTCGGCCACCGGGCGTTGCTTTGCGGCTTACCTGCCCAGCGCGTTGACCGCCCCTCAAGTGAAGCAGGAATTGCAGCGCCTGCAAAAACTCAACGTGCCCGATGCGCCACGCACCCCTGCCGAGGTCCAGGCTTTGCTGAAAGACGTTCGGCAACGCGGCCTGTCGCGTGTGGTGGACTCGCTGCTGCCAGGCGTGGTGGGATTTGGTGCCCCCGTGTTTGATGCCGACGGGCACCTCGTGGTGGCCTTGGTCACCCTGGGACCGGCTTCCAGCATGGACGCCCGCTGGGAAGGTCCTGTGGCCACCCAGCTGAAAGAAGCCGCCCAGCAACTCTCTGATGAACTGGGCTACCGTGCGCCATGAGGCCTGACACTGTGCGCTCGCGCCGTGGCTTTGGCATCGTGCTGGTGGTGGTGGCGGGCCATGGTGCTTTTTTCTGGCAACTGGCCCGCGGGCTGGAACACCGTCCCCCACCGGAGGGCCCGATCTGGATGAGCCAGGTCAGCCTTCCTGCAAGCCCTCCTGAGACCACCCTGCCGCGCCCCCTGACACCGAAAGCGCAGGCACAGCCACAGGCCCTAACCCCGGCACCCAGGCAACCGCTGACCCCAGCCGACAGGCCAGAGGCCTCGGTACAAGTGGCGGCCGCACAGCCGATGCCGCTGGCCAACGCGCCGGCCAGCGCCGCAGAGCGCAAGCCAGCCGACAGGTTTGAGATTGCGGCCCCCACCCAACTGCTCTATGAGGTCTCGGGCAAAGTTAAAGGCTTTCCGTACTTTGCGCGCGGCAGCCTGGTGTGGCAGCACGATGGCCGCCAGTACCAAGCCCGCTATGAAATCGGCATGCCCCTGTTGGGCTCGCGCGTTCAAACCAGCCAGGGCGCGTTGACGGCCCTGGGCTTGGCGCCCACACGCTTTGGCGACAAGCACAAAACCGAGCTGGCGGCACACTTCGAGCGCGACAAAGGCCTGATCAGTTTCAGCGCCAACACGCCCAGCAGCCCCTTGCTGCCGGGCGCACAGGACCGCCTCAGCCTGTTCATGCAGTTGGCCGCCCAACTGGCGGCAGAGCCGCAGCGCTACCCGCCAGGCACGCAAATCGACCTGCAAACCGTGTCTGCCCGGGAAGCCGAAATGTGGTCTTTCAAGGTGGAGGGCACCGAGCAGGTGTCATTGCCCCTGGGGGATCTGCCAGCCTTGCGCCTGCGCCGGCTGCCCCGGCGCGAGTTCGACCAACTCATCGACTTGTGGTTTGCCCCATCGCTGTCTTTCCTGCCAGTGCGCATTCGCCTTCAGCAAGCCAATGGCGATGTGGCCGATCAGCGCGCAAAATCTGTCGCCCCCCCCTGAAAACCGGGCGCGAGAACTTATTCGGGCTCGATCCTGGCGTCGCGAACCACCTTGCCCCAGCGCGACGACTCGGCGCGAATCAGCGCCGCAAATTGCTCGGGCGTACCCCCGCCCAACTCATTGCCCTGGCTGATGATTTTTTCCTTGACCTCAGGGTCTTGCAGAGCCTTGTTGCAGACGCTGTTAAGCAAGCGGCTCATCTCCGGGCTCAAACCCTTGGGGCCCACCAAACCTTGCCAGTTCATCACTTCCACGGCCGGGTAACCTTGCTCTGCCATGGTCGGCACATCGGGCAGCAGGGGTGAGCGGGTTTTGCTGGTCACCGCCAGCGCCCTGAAGCGGCCCCCTCGCAAGGCAGGCATGGCGCTGTACATCTGCTCGAACATGAGGTTGACTTGGCCACCCATGAGGTCGGTGGCCCCGGCCGCCCCACTCTTGTAGGGTGCGTGAATCATGTCGATGCCTGCCGCATGCTCGAACAAGGCGCCACTCAAATGGTGCGTGCCGCCAATGCCGCCCGAGGCATAGCTGAGCTTGCCTGGCGCGGCCTTGGCCGCGGCCACCAAGTCCTGGACGGATTTGTACGGCGAGTCGATGCGAACCATCAGCGCCAGCGGGCCCCGCTCAATGAGGGCTATGGGCACGATGTCGTTCAAGGGGTCGAAGTTCAGCTTTTTGAACAGGGCATGGTTGACCGCCAAAGGGGCAAAGTTGCCCATGCCCAGGGTGTAGCCATCGGGCTTGGCGCGGGCAATCATTTCTGTGCCGATGTTGCCGCCCGCGCCCGCCTTGTTGTCCACAATGATGGGTTGACCCAGCAGGCTGGCCATGGCTTTGGCCACCAGGCGCGAGCGGGTGTCGGCATTGCCTCCGGCGGCATAGGGACAAATCCAGTTGATGCTTTTGCTGGGGTACTTGTCTTGCGCCCACACCATCGCTGGCGTCGCCAGGCCTGCAGCACTCCATTGCAACCAGCTTCTGCGCGTGAGGCGGTTCATGACAGAGCCGTCAGGCGTGTTGCTTGATGGATGTGGCCAGCGTGCTGACCAGCTGGTCGATGTGGCTGTTCTCGACGATGTAAGGCGGCGCCAGCACCAGGTTGTCGCCCGCAGGGCGCACCAAGCTGCCTTTTTGGTAGCAGTCCAGAAAGATGTCATAAGCCCGCTTGCCCGGGGACCCTGCCAGCGGGGCGAGCTCCACCACGGCGGCCAAACCCAGGCTTCGAATGCCAATCACATTGGGCAAGCCTTTCATGGCGCTGTGCATGGCGTCGCCCAGCACCGGGCCCATCTTGGCGGCGCGCTCGAACAGCTTTTCCTCTTTCAGGAGCGTCATGGTGGCGATGGCGGCAGCGCAGGACACCGGATGGCCCGAATAGGTGTAGCCATGGAAAAACTCGATGCCATGCTCGGGGGCATTGGTGTTCATCATGGCTTCATAAATGAAGTCCCGGCAGACCACGCCGCCCAAGGGAATCACCCCGTTGGTGACGCATTTGGCAAAGTTCAGCATGTCGGGCACGACGCCATAAAAGTCGGCGGCGAATGGGGTGCCCATGCGGCCAAAGCCGGTGATGACCTCGTCAAAGATCAACAGGATGCCGTGCTTGTCGCAAATTTCCCGCAAGCGCTTCAGGTAGCCCTTGGGCGGCAGGTACCAGCCCGCACTGCCGGCCACCGGCTCGACGATGATGGCCGCCACGTTGCTGGGGTCGTGCAGCGGCAGAATGCGCGTCTCCAACTCGGCCAGCAAGTCTTCTTCGAGCTCAGGCTCGACGCCATGGATGTAGGCGTTCTTGGACGGGTCGTGGATGAAACGCATGTGGTCCACGCGCGGCAGCATGGCGGTGCCAAACACTTTGCGGTTGCCCGGGATGCCACCGACGCTCATGCCGCCAAAACCCACGCCGTGGTAGCCACGCTCGCGGCCAATGAACACATTGCGGTGGCCTTCGCCGCGTGCGCGGTGGTAAGCCAGCGCCAGCTTGAGCGAGGTGTCGGCCGCTTCAGAACCGGAGTTGCAAAACAGCACCTTGTTCAAATCGCCCGGGGCCAACTCGGCAATCATCTCGGCCGCGTGGAAGGCCTTGTCATTGCTGGCCTGGAACGCGGTGGCGTAGTCCAGGGTGTCGAGTTGTTGCTTGATGGCTTCGTTGATCTCGCGCCGGTTGTGACCGGCGCCCACACACCACAAGCTGGAAATGCCGTCCACCACCTGGCGGCCGTCATGGGTGGTGAAGTTCATGCCGCTGGCGGCCACGAACACGCGAGGCTCCTTGCGGAAATGCCGGTTGGGCGTGAACGGCAACCATTGGTTGTCCATATTGAAGTCTTTGTAAGCCATGCGCAACTCCATGAATTAAGGGCCTTGGCGGCCGTGAAAAACCATTGTGTCACCGAAATCTACAATCCGGGGATGACTGTCTACATTTTGAACCTGTCCTGCCCTGATCGCACGGGGATCGTCCATGCCGTCTCGGGCTTCCTGCTCGAGCGCGGTGGCAACATTGAGGAGGCCGCCCAGTACAACGACCGCGACACCGGCCTATTTTTCATGCGTGTGCAGTTTGCCGGTGACCTGGAGGCGACACCCTTGCGCACGGCGCTGTCGGCTTTTGCCCAAACTTTCGGCATGCAATGGACGCTGCACGACGCCTCGCAGCCCATGCGCACCGTGCTGCTGGTGAGCAAGGAAGGCCACTGCCTGAACGACCTGCTGTTCAGATGGAAAAGCGGCCTGTTGCCGGTGGACATTCGCGCCATCATCAGCAACCACCGCGAGTTCTACCAATTGGCGGCCAGCTACAACGTGCCGTTTCACCACATCCCCGTGACCGCCGCCACCAAGGCGCAGGCGGAAGCGCGGCAACTGGAAATCATCAACGGCGAAGATGCCGAGCTGGTGGTGCTGGCGCGCTACATGCAAATTTTGTCGGACGAAATGTGCCGCCAGTTGCAGGGGCGGGCCATCAACATCCACCACAGCTTCCTACCCAGCTTCAAGGGCGCCAAGCCCTACTACCAGGCGCACGACCGCGGGGTGAAGCTGATCGGCGCAACCGCACACTACGTCACCGCCGACCTGGACGAGGGGCCGATCATTGAGCAGGACGTGGCCCGCGTCGACCACAGCAAGACCGTGGAAGACTTGACCGCCCTGGGCCGCGACACCGAAAGCCAGGTGCTGGCGCGTGCCGTCAAATGGCACAGCGAGCACCGCGTGCTGCTCGATGGCCACAAGACCGTGATCTTCAAGTAAGCCGCCGCGCGACCCTGCTGCCTGTTGCCATGACGTCGCGCATTCCCCCCATTCAATGCCTGCTGACCTTCGAGGCTCTGGCGCGCCTGCGCTCGGTGACCCAGGCGGCTGAAGAGTTGTGCGTCACGCCCAGCGCGGTCAGCCACCGGGTGCGCCAACTCGAGCAGATCATCGGCACCAAGCTGTTTGGCCGCGCCGATTTTTCGCTGACCACCGAAGGCAGCGAGTACCTGGCCCATGTGCGCGAAGGCCTGGCCAGCCTGGAGCGTTTCCCAGGGCAAAGCCCGAATGGGGTGGGCAAGCGCAAGCTGCGCCTGGCGGTCACGCCCACCTTTGCGCGCTCCATCCTGATGCCCCGGCTGCGCCAGTTTGCCGAGGCCTACCCGGAAATCGACCTCACGCTGCAGGTGAGCATTCCTTTGCTGGACGTGGTGGCCGAAGACGCCGACCTGACCATCCGCTTTGGCACAGGGCGATACGCCGATGTGGAAAGCCTGTGCCTGATGAAGGACGACGTCACCTTGCTGGCCTCCCCGGCCTACCTGCGCGAGCACGGTCCCTTTGACACCCCCCAAGACCTGAGCGACGCCACCTTGCTGCGCAGCCCGCTGGAGCCCTGGCGCACCTGGTTTGCCGCCCATCACCTGGACTGGCCGGAACCCACCGACGGCTCGAGCTTCAACGACATCGGCCTGCTGTGCGATGCCGCAGCCCAAGGCCTGGGGATTGGCTTGATCCGCTTGAAGCTGGGCGCCCCCTGGCTGGAAAACGGCACCCTGATTCGCCTGACCCCCATTCATGTGCCCAGCCCGCATGCGCATTACCTGTGCTGGCGCACCGGCGTGATGGACCGCTGGGAATGTGCGGCCTTCGCCGAGTGGCTGCAAAAAGCTGTCAGCTGAGCGGGCTTCAACAAAGCCTGAAAGTTCTTTCAACCCGGGCGCGGAAATTTCACGTAAAGTGGGCGCCATGAATGCTCCAATGACTTCGGACAAGCACGCGGCCCTGCAGCGCGCGCAACGCCAATCGCAAGTGGTGGCGGCCCTGAAAGCCGTTTTGCCGGCCCATGCCGTGCTCTACACGCCGGAAGACACCACGCCCTACGAGTGCGATGGCCTGACCGCCTACCGCCAGCGGCCGCTGTGCGTGGCCTTGCCGGAAAACGCCCAGCAGGTGCAAGCCGCGCTGAAAGCCTGTCACGCCTTGGCGGTGCCGGTGGTGGCGCGCGGTGCAGGCACAGGCTTGTCCGGTGGCGCCATGCCGCATGGGGAAGGCGTGACCCTGTCCCTGGCCAAGTTCAACAAAATTTTGTCGATGAGCGCAGAGAGTTGCACCGCCGTGGTCCAGTGTGGCGTGCGCAACCTGGCCATCAGCGAGGCGGCCGCGCCCCTGGGCCTGTATTACGCCCCCGACCCCTCCAGCCAAATTGCCTGCACGATTGGCGGCAACGTGGCCGAAAACTCGGGCGGCGTGCACTGCCTGAAATATGGGCTGACCTTGCACAACGTGCTCAAGGTCAAGGGCTTCACCATTGACGGCGAGCCCATCGAATTTGGCGGCGACGCGCTGGACAGCCCGGGGCTGGACCTGCTGCCGCTGGTGATCGGCTCCGAGGGCATGCTGGCGGTGACCACCGAGGTCACGGTGAAGCTGGTGCCCAAACCGCAACTGGCACGCTGCATCATGGCCAGCTTTGACGACATCCGCCGCGCGGGCGATGCTGTGGCCGCCGTCATTGCCGCGGGCATCATCCCGGCCGGCCTGGAAATGATGGACAAGCCCATGACCGCGGCCGTGGAAGACTTTGTCAAGGCCGGCTACGACCTGAGCGCCGAGGCCATTCTGTTGTGCGAAAGCGATGGCACGCCCGAAGAGGTGGCCGAAGAAATCGAGCGCATGAGCGCCGTGCTGCGCCAGTGCGGCGCCACCGCCTTGGCCATCAGTCGCGATGAGGCCGAACGGTTGCGGTTTTGGAGCGGGCGCAAGAACGCCTTTCCGGCCTCGGGCCGCATCAGCCCCGACTACATGTGCATGGACTCCACCATTCCGCGCAAGCGTTTGGCCGACATCCTGGA
>JACCDU011240578.1_pt1 | contig 10070 bp, 10 predicted proteins | sample 7446081 | NCBI WGS metagenome assembly JACCDU01 (sample SAMN15323447, study PRJNA562643) | freshwater metagenome | isolation source: river surface water | place: USA:Blue River Watershed | collected 2017-08-17
GGAATCTTATTTGCCTTTTTCACGGCCTATTTAGCGATTTGTGGTATCCTCCTTCATGGCCTACTGAAAAATGGAAACCCCCTTTTCCTTGTATTTGCTGTGTTTGTTATGTTGGTTACTGGAATTCTGATTGCGGAGCTCATTCGGCGCTTTGCCTAAGCGGCTTGCTTCGCTTAGGCGTTGCCCTCCTCCTGCTCCTTCTCATAGGACTCCGCCGCATACTCATCAATGAGCACGAGGAGGTGGTTGTATGTCTTGCCATCAGAAGGCTCTCCAAATTCGTCCTGTAGACGTTTCTCGAGCTCCTTCGGCGTCAGGCGGCTTCCCTTGCGATTTCCTTCCTGAACCCAATTGTTATAGGCCTGGCTGACAAGCTTGAAGGTCGCCTTCTCACCAGGAACCTTGCGCAGACGCTCACGGCTGAAGCGCGCATAGCTGTCAAATGTCTCCTTGTAATCCATGGACTCCCTCTTCACAATGTCAGGAACCGGCTCCAGGCCATTCACAATATACTCGGTCTCATAGATGTAGACCAGCCAAGAGAGGAAGACCTCGCGCCATGTGCGGAGTTTCCTATCCAGCTCAGGGTCGCGAGGATAGACATTCGGCTTTCCAGACTTGTAGTCAGGGTCCTCAGGCGTCACGAACTTGGACTCAAATGGCACGACGCGAATACGGCGCCAAGTACCATTGTCCATGCTGTGAACAGGCGGGAGCTTGTTGCAGCACATAATCATCTTTCCCGTCACCTTGAACTTCTCCTGGTCCTGGAAGAGGCCGCGGGCCTCAATAATATCTTCACCCGAAAGCTGCTTCATGCGGCTCGTGTTAATCGGTTCCTTTTCATCAGGCTCTGCCATGCTAATGAAGCGCTTATTCTTGATGACCATGATTTCAGGATTCGCCGCGCCACTGTCAGGGCGCTTGCGAGTCAGAACCGTCGTCTGAAGAGTGGTATAGTAGTCGCCAAAGGCGAGACGGACAAGGTCCATCAGCTTGGACTTGCCGTTACCACCCTGACCAATGAAGGTGTAGTAGCACTGCTCACGATTACAACCTTCCAGGCAAGAAGCGAGGAGGCGGAGAACATAGGCGCGGAGGTCGGCGCGAGGGAAGATTTTCGCAAAGAAGTCCTTCAGCCCTGCGAGGTGCTCCTGCTGCTCCTCGCTGAGTTGGTCAAAGGGTGTATAGGAGATGGCATCGCTGTCAGGGAGATTCTGTCCTGCCAGAAAGCTTACGAAATCCTCAGGGCGGCCATCGCGGAAGATGACATGTTCCTGGTCACCTTCGTGCTCTCCCTTGGCCCGCAGTTCCAGGACGCCATTCTTACAACCGAAGAGGAAGACGTTCGCATTCAGCTTGTTCTGGAAATCCTCCTCATAGAAGAAGGTGGCTGCCATCTTCATGACGGATTCCGTGAAGCCCGTGTTGTAAAGGTGCCCCTCTACCTTCACAAGCTTTGTGAGCTTTGTATTGTAGGCCTCACGAGCCTCCTCAGAGGTTGCGCGCAGCATATCCATGCGAATCTTATCACGAGCGCGCGCGATGTAATCCGCAACCTCAAAGCTGATATTCTTGCGAAGCTGGATACCCTGATTGAGATGCTTCCACATATTCAGCGCGTCGTCATAGAAGAACCACTCTGTGCTCTTTGCGTTGATGCTGGCCACGTAGTTTCCTTCATAGAGCTTCTTCATGAGGCGCGCAATATGGAAATGAGTCGCATCTACAGCGGAGCGAATGTATTCAAGAATGTTACTATCAATAATATTCTTGTATTCTGCTGGATTGTCATCGCGCGCCCACTTGCGGAGAGCGAGTTCCGTCAGACGAGGTCCATCTCCCTCCTTGCGCATGCGGCCGAACCAGTCGCGGCGCAGAGACTCTACGTTATTACCGCTATACTTGGGCGACTTCTTGCTGAACTCCATCCAGAGGTCAAACATCTCCTGGCTCGGCTCAATATTGTGGAGGCACCAGCCGACGCGAATCCACGTTTCATACTTATCCGCACGCTCAACACTCAAGCAGTTGCGAACAAGCGCCTTCACAATTCCGCGCTCCTCCTCCGTATACTCTTTTGGCATGAAGTCACGAAGTGCTGCGATGAGAGGATTCTCCTGACCAGTTCCCGTCATGGCGTCGGCCCCGCTCGGGGGCTGAGGGGCAGGCGCCGTTTGGAAAGTATTAGCTGGCCTAAGAAATCCCTGATACTCAGCCAGACTTTCCTCCTTCACGGGATTGTCATCATCATTCAGATTGTAGCGAACACTGAGGAGCTCAAGCAGAGCACGATTGGAATACTGGGCAGTGTCCTCTTCAATGAGCTCTTCAGCCTCAGGCTCATACCGATACACGGCGGCGACCTTGTAGCTCTGAATATTGGGTTTGCTTTCACCGAAGAAGAACCATCCCTGCTTGCGAGTCATGCTCTCATCATAGATGTCCTCCTCTGAGTTAATGAAGTTCGTGCCCTCAAAGCAGCGAGCGACGGCACGGTGGTGGAGAATCCAGGCACGAAGCACCTTCTGCTTCTCATTAGAGAGGCAGATGTCAGGGCATTCAATATGAACACCGTCCTTACGCACACCCTTTTCCTGATATGGCTCAGGACGCAGAGTTACGAAGAAGCGAAGATGCTCATAGTCCTCAATCGTGAAGAAGGTGCCGAGACCCTTCACCACCTCATTACAGAATGACTTGATGTGCTCCATTGTAAAGTAGCGGTCAAGGCGCTGCGCAGGAGAATAGCGAAAGTCCAAGTCAATAAGGAGGGGCTTGGGCTGATTGAGCCTCGGCTGTTCCACGAGATTCAGCGTCCGACCATTTCTTACAAAGAGATAGTCGTGAAGCAAGTCAAAGAACCTCGGATAATCAGCGTCGGTGACAATCCACTTGCCAGGGAGCTCGGTCCCCATTCCTGTCATACTCGCATCGCGAGAGTTCGCGGTGCGACGCGCATCCAGGAAGGCCCGCAGAGGGTGCGAATTGTAAATCTCAAGAACCTGGCTCATCCTGTTATACTTTCCTCCCACAAAAAAAGTGGGTCAATTTTTACGCCCATCCTAAAGCGCTCATGAAAAGGAGAAGAAGGAATGAATCCTGTCGCATTAAAGAGGATTCCGAAGGAAATGGCGGCGGCGGGCGACCTTTCAGGGGTCGGCATTTATTATAAACATGACGAGGATTCTTTTCTTTGCGGTCATGCGATGATATTTGGACCAGAGGGCACCCCTTATGCGTTCTGTCCACTGTTTTTCCGCATTGAATTTCCGACGGACTATCCGTTCAGTCCACCCAAGGTGAAATTTCTGACAAGTGATGGGCGGACGCGATTTCATCCGAACTTGTATGTGGATGGAAAGGTGTGTTTGTCTATTTTAGGCACGTGGAATGGACCAAGTTGGCAAAGCACAATGAGTCTATCTATGGTGTTAGTGTCGCTTCAGGCGCTGTTAGATGAGAATCCTCTGAAAAATGAGCCAGGGTTTACAGCGATTACAAAGACGGATGAGAGGGGAATCAAGTATAGCAAACTCGTCCAATACAAGCTCATCGCACACACCCTTTCCGAATATAGGGAGAGGCATTTGTTGAGTCTCTTTGAAGAGGAGGCAGCAGATACGATTTCTTTTCAATTCAATAAACTTCAAGAGCTAATTCGTAGCAAACAAAGCGATGCTATTGAAAGCTTAATAAATGGTGTCTATGGAATTCAAGCCAAATTAGATTGGAAACTCTTACTTTCAATTAGCAATGGCACAGAAATTAAAGAATCTCGCATTTGAAGGCTTTGGTGTAGGACTTGGCTTTTTGGCGGCATTGGCGGTCTATATGATTGTGGGCCTTCTCTTTTTTGTTCCCGGCTTTCTCATGTACCAAGCGGAACAAAAGAAGCAGGACAAAAGTGCGGTTGCGCAGGGTTTCAGCATTCTTTTGATGGCGATTGGTGTAATTATTATGGGAGGTGCGGGATTAGGTGTTTTGTTGGATAGCCTGAGTGATTTGGTCTAATTGATGGGGCGGACTCGGGCCTTAAAGTTGAATGTCGTATCAGTATAGGATTCGGTATACAAAATGCCCTCTATTCCTTGTTGCCCAGAGTGTAAGTTTGCTTTGAAGTTGCAGGTCACCCCGAATATGCTCTTGCGCGTTTGCGATACCTGCGGATACAAGGTTGAAGATAAGACTGGTGGTCTGATTTTGGAGACACACGTTCAGAAGCGTTCAAGTGAGGGCTATAAGCTCTACTTGAATCCCTTTACGAAGTTTGACCCGACTCTTCCCCATATCAAAACAATTAAGTGCCCGAATGGGACTTGTAAGAGCAATACGGCAGGAGTTGAAAAGGATGTGATTTACATAAAGTTTGACCCCGAGGGGATGCGGTATTTGTATATTTGCACAGTTTGTGATGAACAGTGGCGCAGCCGTTCTTAAATCTTGGTTTAGAATAGAGAATGATAAGTCGTAAAAATCGGCGTGGAGGTGCACGCACAACAACTTCGTCAGCAAAGGCTTCAGGACTTCCTTCTATAAAGGTTCCTACTACTCCCGCTAAGCCTGTCACTACAACTCCTGCGAAGCCCGCTACTACAACTCCCGCGAAACCTGCCACTACAACTCCTGCGAAGCCTGTAGCTGCTCCCGCGACTTCTGCGAAGCCTGCGCCTGCTCCTTCTGGCCCGCCCCGTCCTCCTGGTGCCGCACCTGTTACAACAACTACAACTGCTTCTACAGCATCTCGGCCTACAACTGGTCCCCCGAAGGTATCTGCTCCTGCTGGGGCTGCGACTGCGAAACCCCCTCCCGCCCCCACTTCAGGTGCCCCGAAGCCTGGAACCGCCCCTGCAGCTGGTCTTTCAAAGAATATTCAAACTTTTAATAAATCCAAACTTAAGTCTGTAGCACCTGCCCCTGGTGTGCCGAAGCCTGGAACCGCGCCTGCTCCTGGTGCTCCTAGGCCTGGCACTGCGCCTGCGCCTGGTGCCCCGAAGCCTGGCGCCCCGAAGCCTGGAACCGCGCCTGCGCCTGGTGCCCCGAAGCCTGGTGCTCCCGCTATGTCCGCAGCGGATAAGCAAAAGGCTGACCTCGCGGCTAAGAAGGCTGCTAACAATATTAAATACGCGCAAGTGAGAAAGGAGGCCGCAAATCGTGCTGCTGCGAAGGCTGCCGCTCCTGGCGCGGCCAAACCTGGAGCAGCGCCTGCTGCTAGTACTCCTGCTGCCCCCAAGGCTTCTATAGGAAGCAAGCTCAGCTCAGGACTGAGCACAGCCTCCGCTGGACTTGGTTCTGCTTTGAGTATGACACAGCAGGGACTTGCGGTTGCTGGACAAGTTCAGTCTGCGGCAGCCTCTGCAAAGAACCTTGCTGCTGCTGCGAAATCAGGAAATATTGCGGGCGCAGTTGGTGCTCTTGGCAATGTAACTCAGAAGGCGCAGAATATTCAAGCTGCAACAACGGGGGCGGCTGCGACGACTGCTCCTGCTGCGAATGGCGCCGCAACAACAAATGTTACTGTTCAGCCTGGTGCGACTGCTGTTGTTGTAAATACTGCAGCAACTCCCGCAGGCACTGGAGCCGCGGGCACTGGAGCTGCTGCTGCCGCTGGCACTGGAGCTGCTGCTGCCGCTGGCACTGGCATTGGAATGAACCGTTTGGAAAGCGGTTATGATAATGTTGGAACAGACATTGCGAGATATACACTTGTTCAAGCTAATATAGGAGGACATCATAGAAGATGTCAAACTGATTATATTCGTAGTCAGGTAAAGTATACACCTTATGTTTGTACATACTATACTGGCCCTGACCTCACAACAGTAAAACAAGTTGGTGGTCGCCGTCATCGCCAGAATTCTCGTCAGAGAACCCAGCGCAAGCAGCGTAAACAGCAGCGCTCAACCACACGTCGCAACTATTAAGAAAGCCACAACAGAAGCCAGAACCACTTGCTGTATCCATCCATTTCAATTGGCGGTTTCACGAGTGAGACGCGACCAGGGAATCCCAAGGCCATAGACGCCATTATACTCTGGTCTTTTCCACAAAAACGATTGGATGTTATGTAATTTTTCATCATAACATCGTATTGTTCAGACCACCAGCGCCAGGTCTCTTCATCTGCGACCTGGATTCCACCTCCCACACGATTCACATGCTGAAAATTAGTGAGTGTCGTATCATTTTGACCAAATTCTGCGACCTGGAGGAGAGTCATCCGCCCGCGCACAAGTTTATCTGCTTTGGGGAAATCTTTCATCTGCTCCAGCCACTCAGGAAACCGCAGAATTCCAGAATCGCACCAGACATAGAAGTCTGCTCGGAATAAATCCATAGCTCGCAGAACAAACTCCTTTTTCTCATACCACATACAATAAAGTTCTGGCGTGTGAGACTCCTCGTGGTCTTTTGCCTTCTGCTGAATCCAGAAGTCTCCTCCCCATTTCTGGAGGGCGCGGAACTGCGGAAAGGGGAGACCCACAAGAACCGCGCGATTTCCTCTCCCCTCACACCATTTCTGAAAAAGAGGAAGAAGGTCAGGCTCAGTAAACATCACGAGGGAAAAGGTGGTTTTGGTGAAGAAGGGTTCCATCCATTGAAAATACCGTTCCACGGAGAATTTCGATGGAATTCTGTAAAACGCTGAAACAACGCAGACGCTCATCTATTCAGTATTTGATTTCTTTATTTAAACCAAGGCACATAGCGCCTCCATCCCTTGGGTGCGGGCGCTGATACAGAAACGGTTGGGGGAAAGGTAGGAGTAGGTGTAGTTACTGACTCTGTTACAGGTGCGGGGGCAGGGGCGGGGGTGATTGTGGGTGTAGGACCATCTTCAGGAAATGTAGAAAAGAATTGTGACGTAAAATAGCTATTCGGCTCGCGGTCATCTCTTTTAAAAATGTTTTTTTGTTCTTTAGTAATAAAGCTCATAGTTTTCTCAAATGTGGCAAAACCTAACGGTTCCACATATGCTTTGTATTCAGCATTATAGAGTTTAGTTTCTTTATTATAGAGTCCAGATTCAGTTAATGATTGTTCAAAGGCATCATTTATAAATTTATCATTCGGAACATCGTATATATACTTTGGATTCTGAAAATAGCGCTTTCCTATTGTGCCAGAAATATTTAAGTGGTTAGCATCATCAAAAAAATAAAGATTATTTTTAAAGTCCTCAAATGATTCAGGAGCTCCCTTTTTTTTACATGGTCCTATTTTAAATATATTATACAAAGTTCTCATAGTTTTCTTTCCACTCCCTGGATGTTCTTCATCTACCTCTCCTCCTTGATATCTGCGCACAGGATGATACCAGTGGATAAAATCGCAGAAAAGGCATGGAGTTTCCGCAATTGTTTCAATCAATTGCGCCGCAAAATGAAGGAGTCCAAGATTTCCATTGTTTGAATAAATAACCACACCCTTTACTTTTCCTTTCTGTTGTAAATCCCAGAGGCGTTTTGCAATAGGAATAATGCTGGGGCGAAGGAATCCAAGGCTACCAGCTTTTTCTTGTTCAGCAATTTTCTTTACAAATAAATTCAACGCGATGTCCATACGTTCCTTTAAATCTTCTGAACATTCAGGAGGCCGAATATATACAACCGTTTTACCATCAAAGACACGCATTCCTTCACTTTCATAATAAGATTTCAGTGGTGTTAAAAACATCACATGCCAATAAACAACAGTAAATCGGCCAAGTGTTTCATCTAAATCAAACCCAACGTAAGCCATTCAGGTTTTCTTCTACTCTTTCTTCTGAAAATATTTGGCCCGCACCAACTCGGGTTTCTGGAGACCAGACGCATTGAAATGCGAACCGCTGTAGACGCGGTGATATGTCAAGGCCAATGGGACATTGTAGAATTTGCGACCTGCTAAGATATTTCTGACCCAGCAATCATAGTCATAGGTGACGAATTCATCCGTAAAGGGGTGTCTGCCACCCCCTTTTCTGAAGAGCATAGAACTGTGAACCATCGGGTTCATGCGTTGGAAGGCTCCAACATCCACAAATCCAGCGGGGATGTGTGGGCCTCCTTGCCATTCTCCAAAATAAGAGCACCAGGTTCCACAGAAATCAATGTCAGGAAATTCAGCCACGGATTTCATCTGACAATGGAGTTTCATTGGATGCCACTTGTCATCTGCGTCTAAGTGCGCAATCCACTCTCCTTTTGCCGCACCTATGAGTGCTTCTATCGCAGCAGGAGCTCCATGGGCCTCTGGTAAATTCAGAACACGGAATCGCGGGTCGGCCAGCATTTTTAGGATACCAAGAGCCTGTTGAAGAACTTCCCCTCCTGTCGGGCCATGTCCATTCACTCCTATCAGACACTCCCAGTCTTCATACACCTGCTCCCTTACTGACACAAGCGCCTCTGCTAAGAATTCAATTCCATTGTAAAGAGGTATGATTACTGTAATCATCTCTCTTTAGAAAGACCGTAAATAGTTTAGACCCTAAACAAATCACGAAGCCGACCATGATAAAATCGCTCGTCAAGAGCATTACCTAAGTCATACGGGTCCATATCACTAAAATCAGGACATACAAATGTACCAACACATTTCTGGAACATGTGTGTATAGGAACCAAATTCTGTCAGTTTCACATGTTCATCCACTGCGCTCTCAGAAATTCGGGTGCGACTCGTTTGAAAGTCTGAATAGTCTCCGTGCAATTGACAATCAGCCTTCTCTATTACACGAATCAATTTCTCAAGTTCCTCTTCATTGCCTGTCCATTGGCAATAAAACACATACATCTCTCTTTCCTTGTGGTTATTCTCTACAATTGGAATAAATTCCATCTGGTAGTACCATGCTATTTCAGGTTTAAACCATATTGACTATTTAAATCCCAGAAAATGACAACGATTGTCTCGGCCTACTACAGACTCCCCAAGTCCAAACACTCCTATGAATCCTACAAGCAGTGGGTCACGACTTTTCTAAAACACGTCCAGGGACAGTTGGTCTTCTTTACCACAGAAGAAGAGGAGCCCTGGATTCAGGAGGCGCGCGGTGACCTTCCTCTCTGCGTGATTCCTATGCCATTTGAGAAATTCCCGTTTCAGACGGACGATTGGATGGAGTTCTGGACGAAGACAATGGAGGAGCAGGATGAATTCAAGCATCTCCACTCTCCAGAGCAGTTTGTCATTTGGAATAGCAAAACATGGATGGTTCTGAATGCGATTGCGCTGAATCCGTTCAAGACGGACAAATTTGTCTGGTGTGACGCGGGATGTTGGAGAGATGAGAGGATTGCGAGGGCGGTTGGGGCGTATTGGCCAAATCCAAATGCGCTATGCGATGAGATGCTTTTTCTGGATATCCGCAATATTGAGTGGCAGAGGGAAGCGGTGCGAGCAGGAACTCCGTGGGACCAGATAAACACGCGGAATGCAAAGGAGAATTGTATTGGAGGCACAATCTTTGCGGGTGGAAAGGCAGCCTGGAAGCAATGGGGCGCGGCATATTACAACACTCTGGAGGAATATAAGAAACGCGGATGGTTCGCAGGAGATGACCAATCTGTGATGATGAGCACAGACCTTCGTCTCCAGCTTACAGAAAAAACCCCTCCGCGCCACATTCTAGCTCCGTCGAATGACGGCTATTACAAAGGGATAGGAGACCGCTGGTTTGCTTTTCAAGTCTACTTTGGCCTAAATGGTCAGCCAGTTGAGACTCCAGAGAATGTATCCTGAGCTTCTGAAGAAATGTTTGCTGGATTCCATCTATGGTTCAGAAGTCGTTGCGTGGGGAACAACACCACAGGGGTCCAATGCGTCAGACTACGATATTCAGAATGGAACGTATTGGCCGAAGCGGGCTCACACCATGATTGGGATGAAGCGTCTGAATAACATTGAGCATGCTGTGCGCACGGTTCTTCAGGAGGGAGTGCCAGGAGATTTTATAGAGACGGGAGTCTGGCGCGGAGGGGCGACGATTTTCATGGCGGGTCTGAATAAGTGGTTCAACGCAGGGCGACGTATCTACGTTGCTGATAGTTTTGAGGGGCTTCCTCCTCCGAATGCGCAGAAGTGGCC
>JACCDU010863075.1_pt1 | contig 10069 bp, 8 predicted proteins | sample 7446081 | NCBI WGS metagenome assembly JACCDU01 (sample SAMN15323447, study PRJNA562643) | freshwater metagenome | isolation source: river surface water | place: USA:Blue River Watershed | collected 2017-08-17
TCACACAAAATTCTTATCAAGAACACAGAGAAGGATGTCATCAGTGGAATCATAAACTCCTCTGAGAACGTCAATTGCATTTGCAGCCACTGAGAGAGTAGAGGATCCTACGAATTTAAACTTCGTTCCATAAGCGAGAGTTCGTCCGCCTGTCGCATCTTGTTTAATCTTCAGCCAGAACGTCCAACCATCTGACAAATTTGTGGGGTTATCGAGGGTACGGTTTCCTGCAAGAGTCACACGTGCTGTATTTGAGAGAGCGGAATCCCAAGCAATATTCGCTGCATCTGTTAGTGTGATCATATCCACTATCTGGGATCGAGTCCACACATTGGTAGCTGCTAAAGATCCTTTGAGATTGAGAGCAGTTTGTTGAGCTGTGGATACTGGTTTGTTGGCATCGGAAGTATTATCTACGTTTCCAAGACCAACCATCGCACGCGTAATTCCTCCCACAGTTCCAGTAAATGTGGGAGACGCGAGGTTAGCTTTGAGATCTAGTGCTGCTTGTTGGAAGATAGATACAGGTTTATTTGCATCAGATGTATTTGAGACGTTTCCGAGTCCTACATGAGCGGCAGTTACTCCTGAGACTGTTCCTGTAAAGGTAGGTGATTCGAGAGGAGCTTTGAGATCGAGAGCAGCCTGTACAGAACTAGAGACAGGGAGATCTAATAGGAGGAGAGAAAAATTGGACCCTGAACGAACAATTGGAACGATGTCTGAAGTGAGGCCCGCGCCCCCTACCGGCAATTCAGAGATCTTAAGATTAGGCATCTCTATCCCCTTTAGGATTCCAAGTTCAAAAAGTCACCAGATTCTAGCACAATCGATCCTGTCCCATTTTCAAGAAGGATCTGTTGGGAAGATGGATCGAGAATCTTCGCGCTCCAGATATTGGATTCATGTAGCGTTACAGGAACATCGATAAATGTAGGCATTATTGGGAATCCTCTCCGCCCATGAGATATTGAATCTTATATGAGAATGGATCTTTCAAAGATCTTTCAAGCTGGGATGCCTGAGACTCATTCGCACCCTTATAGAGATTCATCATCCACTTATTAAACCCAGATTGTTTTCCGCCGAGCTCCGCATAGCGCTCCGCAAACCGAGTCACGGATTCGGAAGATGGCTCATTTCCACCGATCAGAGAGGATTTCACAGTTTCTGCCAATCCCATCATATCTTTTCTGCGAGCGGCTTCATAGGTGCGCACCCGAAACATAGCATCGTTAACGACTGCTTCATCTAAGGGACGACCACCTGCAAGTCTCACAACAGATGCCCAAGAGAAAAGATCATTGGAATAGAGAATGGATCCTTTATTAGAGGTAGAGAAAGCTGTGCCTGAAGGAATTCCCTGAAGAGTTTGGGCGAAGCCAGCGAGTGGACGCGAAATCCCATTATGCTCCATACCCTGAAGTATGGATTGCCAGACATCTCCACCCCCAGCCATCTTAGAAACTGTCTCCTTCATATTCACCAAAAATCTTCCCCAACCCTGAACAATGGGAATTTCCTGGAGCGTGGTTGGAAGTACAGTGATTTGGCGCGGATTGATATCTCCCCGAGAATAGATATTTCCATGAATCAGGTTGGAAGGGAGACCATAGAGAAAGAACTCTCCAGCAGTCTTTCCAAGTGCACCATATGCTAGATCATATGCGTCTCTATGTTCTTTGTTTCCAGAGAGTTGACCGAGAATATGAGTGTTGACGAATTGAAATGCGGGAAGCGACTGAACTCCATACAGAGTGGACTGCATTCCCAGGAGCATTGCAAGATCTTTCTTCTCACCTTCAGCCACATAACGAAATAGCTGTTGGAGAAGATTGAACTGATAGGATTGAAAAAGACCAATTGCTTGTCCGATTGGTCCCTGGAATATCAGGGGGCGCTGGGATGCGATAGTGTGTCCCTCTACCCTATTAACAAATGTATTCCTATACGCCTTCGCTGTAGCCTCATCTAGGAGACCATGCTTGATTCCAATATCAGTGAGCTGGCGCGCCACATCCCAGCTTACAAACCTATTGAATTGCTCCGCTAGCACATTCCCAGTGATCTTCTCTCCTTTATCACCAAGTTCAGAGAGCTGATTCTTGGCGCGCTGAAATCCAGTTTGGAGACGAGAAGATAGATCTGAAACCTTTTCAGTACCGGTGAGCGTGAAATCGTCTACAAGAAGTTTGAGTTGATCAATACGAGTCTTGTCGAAACCATCTGCTTTGAAACGAGCTAACAGGCTAGCAGGATCATCTCGGGAGGCGCGCCAGAAATTACTAATCGCACCTGCAACTAATTTCGTGGGAGCGAGGACTTGATCTCCAGTTCCAGGCAGAGAGATCTTTGCAAGTCCTGCAAGCTCGCCCGCCGCCTCCGCATTTCCATCCCTAATTGCGTTTGTAAGATAACGGAGTTCTGTCATCCTCAGAACATTGGAACCGATAGCATTATTGAGAGCATTGAGTGGATCAAGACCAAGAACGAAACGGGAAAGGATGGCATTTGCGCCTCTCACGAATTTAGTAAGTTCGCCGCGAGGGGCGGTGTGATTGGCGAGCGCGGAGAGCGCTGCATCATAATATGCAGGCTTCATTCCGTATTGATCTAGGATACTATTCACCTTATCCAAATCTTGTGGGGTGCGCGTTTCATTCCACGCATTCCTGATCGAGCCCACCACTTTAGAAAAGGAGTCATCCAATAATTTATTGAATCCATAGAGAAGATGGTTTTCAGAAAGCTTGGAGACGTTGAGCGCGGTCTTGATATAGTTGAAATATGGATTATTCGCAGTAGTCTCAATGAGTTCCCTGGAGGAAGCAATCTTGGAGGTTTCGAGCTTAGAATATCTCTTTCCCATATCCTCCAGCCAACTGAATGTAGATTCATAGCGAAGTCGTACTGCTTCCTTTACCAGAATATCTGAATCTCTATAGTGCTGTTGGAGGATATCATTAACGATTTTTTGAGGATCAGTCTTTGGAAAGAAGTTAGAATAAATTCCTCGATTATTCAGATCAGTATTGAGGTAGTTCTCGTGGAGAGTACGAGAGTATTCATATTCTCCTCGCGCCCTCGCATAATCTTCTGCTTGTCCTTTTGTAATTACTCGATAACCAGGAATTCTTTGGGCGCGATCCACAAGCCCAGCAAGTTCGCGCTCACTCGCAGCAAAGATCATTGTAGTATGACCAGTTCCTGTAACTTTGTCATCTTTTACAAACGCGACATGTTGGTAATCTGTGGGAGAGGGACGAATGGGACGAAATACTTCTTCATCTTTACTATCCGTATGCCCTTGCGCCGCCCGAATCAGTTTATTGTCAATGGTGTGGGAACGAGAAACAGAAATATGGGCGCGAAGGGCTTCCAGAGTCTCCCTGTTTTTAATCGAGATTGCATTTATTCCTTCTTCCAGCATCTCATAATCAACTGGCTCTCCAATATCTGCAAACTGTTTCGCCAGCCGATTCTCCACAAGAATCGTATCTCCAGTAGTTGTCTCTGCGAGTCTCCACTGTTTTGCAGAACGAGTGATCTTTTGGTTGATTGAATCGAATTCTAGAGCTGCATCGAGATTACGGCCGAGGGCGACTAGAGGAGCTTCGAGTGCTTGAGAAACAGCTTTACGGAAATCCTCTTGGGCGGCGCGCGTTACGGAACCAACTTGTGCCATTGTACTTCCAAGAGTTCCGTAATTAGCGTTTTCAGAAGAAAATAAGCCAGCGCCAGATCCATTACGATTAGCAGTAGCAAGCCTAGCAGGACTAATGTCAGCAAGTCCTTCAGAATGGCGCCCGAGAACCGTCGCCACCACATTCTTGGCCTGAGACTCATAGATCTTTTGCCTTCCTTTCAGAATCGCTAATCCGTCAAGGACTGTGCCACTAAGTCCCTGAATCTCTGGATCTTGTGTATAGGAAATTCTTGCATATTTTGGAAGGAACATTGGATCGATTGCTTCCTCCGCGCCCAAGGAAAAACCTTTACTTTGGAGCATTTGGAGGTAATCGAGTTTTGCTGACTCGTGTGCGAAAAGATCGGAGGTGAGATCACCAGAATGAGTTCCTTCTAGATAGGATTGTTTAACATTAGTGATTTTAGCCACCGCCTCCGCAGTATTTTCTCCTTGAACAGCGAAATTCTTTTGGATTAGATCAATTGCTACAGCCTCTTTCCTATCCTTAAGAATATTAAAGAGTTCTTCTCGAGAAGCAGGGCGCGTAGTTGTTAGTCCATCCGAAGAGACAATCTCGATATCCAGCATCGAGTCCTTATAGGCTCGTTGTAGGAGAGGAATATCGTTTTCGTGAATTCGAGTACCTTTCTTAATCTCGGAAAGAATATGTTCTGCCCAAATATAACGAGCTTCCGATTCTCTCGGAGCATTCTTTACGGCTAGAGTAGTGGGATTCCAAGGCTCATTGAGTTTAAATTCATAGCTTCTAGCTACATCTTTAACTGCCTTGACTCCGATGTGGTGATCAGCAATGGAGAGAAATGCAGGTTCCCTATCAAGAATCTTTCCTACGTTCTCTCCAATTAGAGCTACATATTGGTTGGATTCAGGAACTCTTCCAAGTTTTGTTATGGTTTTCATTGAGGAGCCGGCGCGCCCAATCTGAGAAGTTCCTAAGAAGTTTGCAAACATCTGCTCGTGGCCAAGACCATCAGAGGCATTTGCCAGCATATTTGCGATAGTCTTATCATCTCCAGCAAGCTCATGTATGGAGCTACGAATGCCTTCTTTATTAGCAGTGATTTTATCTTTCAGGAGGAGAGCATCGATTTCTCGGGCTGGGCGCTGCGCAAAATCTATATCCTCTGAGAGAAGGAGAATACGTTCAGCAGGAGAAGTGCGCTCCGCGAAGGAGGGACGAGAAACGAAGGGGAAACGAGCAACATCTTCCTCTCGAATAGATTTCTTCACAGAACCAATAATTTTAGCGGAGGAGAACGCGCCGCCAACCACGCCTCCTAATCCAGCTCCAATTCCAATATTCGTAGTAATATCCCACACATCTGAATTTTCCAGAGTGGGAGACTTGAACATTGTGGCAGTGATCAGAAGTTCGCCAGCAGTCGCCTCCAGGACATTCTGATAGACACCAGAAGCAAGAGCCTTAACGGTGTTTGCATTGAGGAGACGAACAGTCGCTTGAGAATTATTGATTGTGTCTTTAGCGAGATCAAGATAGTGTTCAGTTTTGGGAAGGAGGAGGCCGGCGGCGCGCCCAATGTTTCCTCCAATCTTTCCTGTTTCTATTCCAGCCATTAAAGCTTTCTGGCCTGCATTAAAGATCTTGACGCCTCCAAGACCAGGAATGAAAGAACCAGCCACGAATCCCAGAAGATCCGCTGTCTCTTTATTCTGGCGGTAGTAGATTCCAAGATCAGAGTCAACAGCGCTAATCCAGTTTTGGGTATCCCTCTCCACACCATCTGCACCGAGCCAATTACCTACTGTAACAGCGGTATTGTAAAATGAGTTCGCGCCAGAGAGAATGGAAGTAGCTGCCATCTTCCCAGCGTTTCCAAGCTTCTGTGTCCAAGAGTCAACATCGAGCCAGGATGTCTGAGTATTGCCGATATTGTGGAGATCAGCAGACTCAAATAGCATTGAAGGCATAACCATTTAGGGCAACCTCTCGCCGGCCGCGGCGCCACGTTCGCGTACGAATTCTCGGAAACGCGCCCCGAATACTTCTCTAGCCAGGTTTTTAGAGAAATAAGTGGAGACTTTCAGAGGATCAGCGAGATTTATAACATCTCCATTTGCATCAATGGCGTTATATGAACGACCATAGGACGGAAGAACGATACCGAATTTATCTGGATCGAGCGCGGAGATATTAGCGAGGTTCGCCTGCCGATAATATGTGACAATTCCTTCTGCGGCTTCATTGAGAGTAATTGTATTGGAAAGGATTGCTTTCTGTGTGAGCGCGAGAACTTGACGTGGATCGCTAAGAGGCTGTCCAGCTTGAATCGCTGGCTCAAATAGTTTCTTAGTAATCGGGAGCGATTTGAGTACTGGAGAATTATCTAGATAGGTTGAAAGATCTCCAACATGGAACATATTGGATTTATCTGGGACGATTCTGGAGTGTTGGAGGAATACCTCATTTTTCACAAAACTATTCAGGAATGCAGATGTCGCCTCTTTATCTTTCTTATCAATTGCGCGATTGAGCGTGAGAGCTTCTCTCGCTCCCTGTAAGATACGAACAATTGGTTGTTGAGCAGGAGGAATGGATACAGGAAGTTTTGAGATTGTTTCGATGGTATCAGCAGGTGATGCACCCAGAGAAGGACCAAAGATTAGACGGGAGCGCTCACCTGCGCGAAAATCCATCGCAACTTCTTCAGATCCGGGCCCACCGCGCTTAAAGATTGCAAGCTTAGTTTTAATCTCTCCTTCAGTCAGATCCTGGCCAGTGCGAGAATTATAACCAACACGGATTTTTTCTACAATGTTGTCATCAAGATCCCGATCTTCTCGTTTCGCTTCAGTCCGCAATCTTGCCTCATTCTCCCTGAAACCGAACTCTTTCACATTGAGTTCATAGTTTTTCAGGGCGAGATCTGCTGACTGAGCAGCTTGTGAAGCTCTCATTGAATCATAGAAAAATCCAAGACGTTCTTTGGAGGCGTTGAGAGAAACATTTACTTCTTGAGTATTGAATTTCAGAGCCTCTAGGCGCGCCTTGCGAGCATTGATCTCTGATTCAAATGCAGCTTGTCGAGTGGCTGCCTCGGCAGTTGCAGTTGTGAGTGTCTGAGCTGTACCTGTATAGATTTCACCTGCTTGTTTGATTGCTACATTTAAGGTACTTAATTGATCTGAGAAAAATTTCGTTTCTGCCTGGGCATCTTTAAGGTCACGTTCTAGAAATGGACGTGCCATCGCATCCACTATAAATTGTTTCGGGTTATCAAGAAAAGCTGAATTTCTAGCGCGTTCTAATTCCCCAAATGCCCGCTTAGTTTTATCACTAGCGTTAACTGTACCTTCGATGAGTCTGAGAATTAGATCACTAGTCCCTCCAGGATCAATTCCAATCTTATTAACAATAGCAGTTTTCCCTGCCTGTGCATTCTTAGCCGCAGCAAGTCTTGCACTCTCAATCACTGATTGATCAGCAGCGGATTGTTCCGTGAGAGTAGCGATTTCTGTGAGCAATCGCTCCCCGATCCGGAAATTCTCTTTAGTTCTAATCTCTGCTTCAGAGGATCTTACAAGAGCATCAAGAGTTTCCTCCTGGGCCGCGCTAGGAATAGTTAAAACCTGTGTCTCATTAGGACTGGCCATAGGATTTCCTCATTACCTTTGGAAGGCATGCACCAATCATATAGCAAATCGGTTGTGCGATATAGACAGAGGCCCAACCGATCACAGAGAAATTCTCACAAATGATGAATTTGTATCGAGCAATTGCGATTGGGGCAAGGAGCGCGGAGAGTCTAGGAGACTTACGCATCAAAGGAACAAGTCGATTCGCCCAAATCCAGTATCCAGCTCGAGTATTCAGAGGAAGAGAATTGAAATGTTCGAATGCGCGAGGATGTTGATAGAGATCTAAGGGAAGGCGTCCTTGAACTGCAAGTTCAGTACAGATTACTGTGGAGAAACCTCCTTTAATTCTATCAGTTTTAGTTTTCTCCTTTCCAGATTCTGTTGTATAGTCATCTGCAGTCAGGGTTGCAATTTCCCCTGCAAGTTTAACTGCTAAGTCCTGAGCAAAAAGTCCTTTAGTAGAGGATCCAAAACCTCCACTAACATTTTCTCCTGTAGCTAGTGCAGCCAGACCTTTATCACTGGAAAGAACATCGTAAATAATCTTATCTACTGCCTCCTGAGAAATCTGTTTCCTTCTATGAATATCTCTATCTGTCCTACGGATTCCAAGCTGTGTCTCTCCTTCTCCTCCAACAATCCTTGGAGAATAGAAAGAGAGAGGGAGAATAAAAGAGAAAATATTTCGAAGAATCATTTCATTCACCCTTTAAGAGAATCAGACAAGAACTGCAGAATCGATTTTGCATTAGCCACCACAAAAGTGATTGCAGAACCAATCCCGATGAATGTCCAGATGGCGCCGCGCCCATGATTTGCAAGATTGATGAGTTCTCTAACCTCTCCATCAATATCCTCCTGAGTCTTCTGCATGCAACTCAACTGGGATTCTAATCGAGTGAGTCTCTCAATCAATTCAGTATCAGTCATACTGGATCTCCATCTTTATTGGTGAGCCCAACCGCGTATCTGGAATCTCGAAGCAATGTTAAAACTTGGCGGCGAGGAACTCCAGAGGGGTCACTTTTGAAGGAGATATGGACCCAGGAGTGTTCCAGAATGAGTTGGTCAAAGTCAACTTCAGTGATATGGGAAATGAGTCGTTTACAGACCAAGAGAGGAGAACCAAAGAAGGGAGAGATAAAATCTACAGCCTCTCCGCGAAGATGTTGAGAACTCGGAGTACCGCCTATCGCAGTATTTAGGAGAGGACAGCGATACCAGGAATTGATTAGGATTGGGGTTCCAAGAGTGGAACGCACCACTTCCATCTTGGTGGCAGTAGAACGGACCGCGCCCTCGATTTCAGGGGGGATCGAGTTATCAATTCCTCTATGAGATGTAATGCAGGCTTCTTCCCAAGAGAAGTGAGGGGAGAGAACGGAGCGAGAATTCATAATCACACTCCAATGGCAAACCAATAGGCGGGGGCGGACGCAGTGAAACCTTTAGTGGTTTCAGCTGAAATGGTGCCAGCCGATACAAACACACCTAGAAGTTGTTTTCGGAGAGGAACTGAAAAAGTCACTGAGCCGGCAGCCGCCACTTTTCCTCCTTGAAACACCAATCCTCCCATTGTCTGATTCCAATTCTCCTTTGTTGGGAATTGAGTGATACCTTGAGTATCCTGGGATTCTTTAGCGGATGGATCAGTGAATCGTTGGATGGAATTGTTGGCGGTCATAGCGCCTCTCCTCGCTTTGCTCGGACTTACGGATTAATATCTCCCATGCACATTGTATTTTAATGTGAGGGAGCAGAGATCAAAAGGACCTTCCACTAGGAGACAGAAATTCTGAGCGGTATGATGAGATAGGAAGGAGATGAGATTACCAACAGATTTGGGGGTATTGGGAACTAAAAGAAAGTTATCTACGAAATTCTTACCGTCGAATGTTGGAATGTATCGAGTTGTCACGCCGCGCGACCCCACAGGAATAATCGAGGTGTGATTAGTAGACTCAAACTCGGTCTCCTCGAGTGTGATGAATCTGTCTCGAGAGTGTTGAAATTTTCCAAAGAGGGCAGCACCAGATACGGAGGGCGAAGCCGGATATCCTGCAGTGATATCGAAATTGAGAGATCGAATCACTCCTGTATCATTCTCTACGAAAAAGATGTGTCTCTCATTGCAATAGAAAAAGTTTGTAGGGAGAGCGAGTTTCCCATAGCGACGTAGAGTAGTATCGAATAGGAGAATATATTCGTATTTATTGGTGCCAACCGTTACGCGCCCATACGGAATAAGAATATAGCGATCGAGATAGAAGAACACTTTGAACTGAGAGGAGATTCCTCTCATCAATCCCTGCACAATCGAAAACGTATCGGTGGTTCTATCCAGACGATCATACGTGTCGGAACGTTCCAGAAAGTCAGATGCCTCTGGAGCGAGATTCTCGGCGCGGTCAGGAATGAGAGACTGAATCTGGCCAGTAGTTGTAATCCCAAGCTGGAAAACGGTGTTGGTGTCCCCAGAAGCCTGAGTAGAGAGAAGATAACCACCTGAATGAGGAATCTCTCTGAATTTCCAAGGATAGCGAGAGTTACCGGAATAGGATGCGAAAAGGACATTGCCCTCAGTGTAGATAAAAAATCCGGTGGAGTGTTCTTTAGCGAATTTCGCGTTCCCTTTGTAATTTGAAGGAAACTCGAATCCAGCACCAGATACAAGAGAGGGAAGAAAGTCAGTTGGAGTTGTGGTTGAGGACCAGAAAACGGCGGCACGAGAAAGGAGTACAAGATAATTGAATGATCCTACAA
>JACCDU011062277.1_pt1 | contig 10069 bp, 12 predicted proteins | sample 7446081 | NCBI WGS metagenome assembly JACCDU01 (sample SAMN15323447, study PRJNA562643) | freshwater metagenome | isolation source: river surface water | place: USA:Blue River Watershed | collected 2017-08-17
GAAGCGGGTCTTAGCATCACAGTCGCTCCGAGACTTAGCGTTGCCGACGGGATACAAGCTGTGCGACGGATGTTGCCGAGATGCTGGTTCAATCCGAGGACAAAGAACGGATTAGATGCGCTACGGAACTATCGTCGAGAGCATGATGAGCGTAGGCAAATCTTCTACGAGAAGCCTCTCCATGACTGGTCATCACACTTTGCCGATGCGTTTAGGTACTTGGCTATAGGGCTTGACGAGACAGATTCTTCATGGCAGACAACATTGCCAATTTCGACAAAATGGATTGTATAATGAGCAAAACTTAGGGGTTTGCTATGAAGATGGATCAAGGGCAGATCAAAGGTATTCTTGAGAACGAGATCGATAACGCCATTGGCTATGTCGATACCGAGACTACCGATCAACGAGCCAAAGCACTAGAGTATTACCTACGTTATCCGTATGGCAACGAGGTAGAAGGTCGCAGCCAGATTGTGACTGGCGAGGTAGCAGAAGCTATCGATGGAGCATTGCCACAGCTTATCCGAGTCTTTACGACTACCGAGGATATTGTCTCTTTTGAGCCTCAAACTCCAGACGATGAGGAGTCCGCTAGACAGGCTACAGACTACTGTAATTGGGTCTTTTACCGTGAGAACGACGGTCTAATCATCCTGCATAACTGGTTTAAGGATGCCTTGCTACAGAAGGTTGGTATCGTCAAGGCGTATTGGGAAGCCAAAGAGGATGTCAACAAGGAAACATACAAGAATCTGACTGAGGATGAGTTAGCTCTGCTCTTGAGTGATCCGGGCATTGAGGTAACGAGTCAGAAGGTCGAGATGATCGATGGCGGTGTGGATATGATGGGGATGCCTATTCAGGTTCCTCTCTACACAGTCAAGGTCAAGAAGGTTAAGAAGTACGGTTGCGTCAAGATTGAGAACGTACCGCCGGAAGAATTCCTGATTAGCAAGTCTGCACGAACCATTGAGGATAGCCCGTTCGTAGCTCACCGTCGTTTGATGACGCGCTCAGAGCTAACGGCTATGGGGTTCGATAAGGACATTGTGGAAGGTTTGCCTAGCTATGATGACCTTCAGTACACTCCTGAACGAGTAGCTAGGTTTTCTCAGGGTGAGCAGCCTGACGAGAACATCAGCCTTGACTACACGATGCAGGTGGTTGAGGTCTACGAGTGCTATATCAAGATCGACGTTAATGGCGATGGTATAGCCGAGCTACGCAAAATTACCTATTCTGGTAACGAAATCCTAGATGACGAAGAATGTGACTTTGTTCCGTTTCACAGTCTCTGTCCTATCCCGATCCCGCATAAGTTCTACGGTCAGTCGCTAGCAGATCGGACTATGGACATCCAGCTAATCAAGTCTACGGTAACGAGACAGATGCTGGATAACCTGTACCTGACGAACAATGCAAGAATCGGAATAGTCGAGGGTCAGGTCAATATTGATGACGTTTTGAACGCTACTCCGGGCGGCGTAATCCGTATGAAGTCGGGTGGTGCTATTGCGCCTATCGAAGTTCCTGCGGTGACTGCTCAGGCTTTCCCATTGCTTGAGTACATGGATGGCGTTCAAGCTAAACGGACAGGTGTTAGCGACCAGCAACAGGGTCTTGATCCAGACGTTTTGAACAATGTCTCGGCTACGGCTATTGCTGCGATGATGAAGTCGAACTCTGGCAAGCTGGAGTTGATTGCTCGTATCTTTGCGGAGACAGGCGTTAAGAGTCTATTCAAGGGAATTCTGCACCTATTGGGCAAGTATCAGGATCAGGCAAAGATTATAAGGATGCGTGGCAAGTTCGTGACGTTTGACCCTCGGACTTGGACGAATCAGTACGATGTAGCGATTAATGTCGGGTTAGGTTCAGGTGATCGTGAGCAGAAACTGGCTATGCTCCAGATGATTATGGGCAAGCAGGAGCAGATTCTGACTCAGTTTGGCGCAAGTAATCCGCTAGTTAGCGTGGCTCAGTACCGAGACACCTTGGCTCGAATGATTGAAGCGGCTGGTTTCAAGGATGCTAACGCTTTCCTTAACGAGATTCCTCCTGAGTTAAACGAGCAGTTGTCTCAGCCACAGCCTCCAGCACCAGATCAACAGGCTGAAGTCGCGCAGATGTTGGCTCAGGTAGAGCGTGAAAAGACCGAGGCTAAGACTCAGATTGAGGCTGCGAAGCTAGACCTAGAGCGTCAGTCGTTAGAGGCTGAGTTCACTCGTAAGGGTCTGGAGATGAGCATGAAAGCCCAACAGCAACAGGCTGACATGAAGATTCGTGAGGCTGAGTTAGCGGTTAAACAGCTACAAGCGATCCTAGCGATGGACTTGGCTGACGAGGCTACCAGACAGAAACAGGCTGATATTGTCCTAAAGGCGATTAAAGAGCTAGGGAGTCTGACAGCATGAGTAAAGCGACTTGGGCTGAGATACTCCTGAAGGACGAGAACTTTCAGGAGATGATGCAAGAACTCAGGTCTATGGAGATTGCCAAGTTCGCAACTAGCGATTATGGTCAGGCTGAGGTTAGGGAGTCTGCTTATCGTCAGTTGAGGGCATTAGATTCGATTGAAACGTATCTCGAAGGACTAGCCTCAGAGAAGCTAATCGAGGAGAAGCGATTAAAGATTTTGTAACCCGTTTCGGGCGGTTCCCGATATAATTTAGGAAAGAAAAGATGAGCGATACTCAAGGAACGACACCGGAATCCGGTAGTCCAGAGTTAACTGTAGGTGGTGCAGCCGACGCTATTTTGGGTCTAATGGGTGCAGAAGAAGGCTCCGAACAGGAACAACCTGAACTGAACTCAGAGGTCAACGATAGCGAAGCCGAATCTGAGGAATACGAAGCGCAAGCAGACGATTCTGATGAGGTAGAACAAGAAGATGAGCAGGATGAGCAAGAGGAGCCTCAGAAGTTCCGGGTGAAAGCAGCCGGAGAAGAACGTGAGGTAACCCTTGATGAGCTTATCAAGTCTTATCAACTTGGCACGGACTATACAAAGAAATCGCAAGCCGTAGCTGAGGAACGTAAGGTAGTCGAGGCTGAACGACAGCGTATCGAGGAAGCCAAGTACTTACGAGACCAGTATGCGGAACGGTTGCAGGTTATCGAGCAGATGCTCAACCAGCAGCCAGAGACAGAGAATCTGGATTATTTGAAGGAAAACGATCCTATCGGTTATGCCGTTAAGGTCGCAGAACTCAGTCAGCGGGAGAAGCAGTTAGCTCAAGTTCAGGCTGAACGACAGCGAATTGCGATGCAGCAGGAGCAGGAACGTCAGGAGCAGCTAGGGTCTGTGATACAGGCTGAGGCTCGTAAGCTGGCAGAGGTTATTCCTGAGTATGCTGACCCTAAGAAGGGTGATGCGATGAAGCGGGAACTTAGGGAGTTTGGACTCAAACTAGGTTTCTCTGAACAAGAGTTAGCGGGGGTTTATGACTCTCGTGCAGTTCTAGCGTTATACAAGGCGATGCAATACGATAAGTTGCAAAGCTCTAAACCTGCCATCACTAAGAAGGTGAATGAGGCTCCGAAAGTTATGAAGTCGGGTGTCGGACAGAGCAGAGATAGTAACGATGAACTGAATAAATTAAAGGCGCGTGCAAAGCAGACCGGAAGGGTTGCTGATGCCGCAAGAGCATTTGAACGATTCTTATAGGAACTATCATGCCTACATTTACAGCACATACCGCTATTGGTCAGCGGGAAGATTTGACCGACATCATCTATGACATTTCCCCAACGGAAACCCCGTTTATGTCATCGGTTGGCAAGACCAAAGCAACTGCCGTTTATCACGAGTGGCAGACTGACAGCTTGGCTGCTGCTACTACTGCTAACGCAGCGATTGAAGGTGCAGACGCTACTTCGGCTACTCTGGCTCCTACCGTTCGTCTTGGTAACTACACTCAGATTATCCAAAAGACCGTTCAGGTTTCGGGTACTCTGGACACAGTAAACAAGGCAGGTCGTAAGTCGGAAAAGGCTTATCAACTGGCTAAAGCATCGGCTGAGATCAAGCGCGATTTGGAAACTATTCTGTGCGCTAACCAAGGTCGTAACGCTGGTACAACGACTGTTGCTCGTCGTATGGGTTCGCTGCTGTCATGGATCAAGACTAACTCGTCCGTTGGTTCGGGCGGTGCTGATCCTGCGACTATCGGTGTATCGACTCGTACTGACGGTACTCAGCGTACTTTCACCGAAGCTCTGCTGAAAACTGTTGTTGCAGAGGTTTTTGAGTCGGGTGGTTCGCCTAAGATTCTGATGGTTGGTTCGGCTGGTAAGCAGAAGGTTTCGACCTTTGCTGGTATCGCACAACAGCGTTACATGGCTCCGTCGAATACCCCTACTACCATCATTGGCGCGGCTGATGTCTATTTGAGCGACTTCGGCACGATGCAGGTCATCCCTCAAAGATTCATGCGCGCTCGTGATGCTCTGGTAATCGATCCAGAATATGCAGCATTGGCGTATCTGCGTCCGTTCCAGACTAACGATCTGGCTAAGACTGGTGACTCTGAGAATACTCAGTTGCTGGCTGAAGTCACGCTGGAAGTTAAGAACGAAGCAGCACATGGCATAATCGCGGATCTGGACATGGCTCTGTAACGGATTTTATAATATAATGCTCCCACATTAACTTGTGGGGGTGTTTATGAAATGCGTTGTAGAAGATTGCCAAGGCAAAGTAGTAGGGTGGGGTTACTGTCAGAAACATTACGTTAGAGTAAAAAAGTACGGTAGCCCCCATTCAAAGAAGAATGACCAAAGCACGTTAGAAAATAGGTTCTGGCGGTTTGTAACCAAAGGCTCAGAAGATGAGTGTTGGGAATGGCAAGGTCAAAGGTTAGAAAGCGGTTACGGAAGAATTAGTCTAGGTGCAAAGTCTTTAGGTTCTGAAGGCGCACATAGAGTAAGTTGGAGGATACACAACGGCAACAAGGAAATACCAAAGGGTTGGCACGTTATGCACAAGTGCGATAACCCTAGCTGTGTGAACCCAAGCCACCTTACAATAGGTACAGCAAAACAGAATACGCAGGATATGATTGCAAAAGGGAGAAAGCGGGTTGTTTCTCCTAAAGGTGAAGGGAACGGGAAATCATTGCTTAACGAGGAAAAGGTTAGGCTGATCCGTTCAAGTACGCTAAGTCATGCTGGAATAGCTAGAGAACTTGGCGTATCCCCAAATTGCGTTCGGGGAGTGAGAATAGGGCGCACTTGGACACACATTACATGAGTAACCAGATACGGACTCAAACAGTATATGAGGACGGTGACGGCGGGATTGTCATCGAGACGAAGCAGGATGTTACCGAGATCGTTGAGGCTAACAAGGCTCAGTTAGATTTCGATAAAGCTAGAACTGGACATCTAAACGAACTGCACCATGTAGCCAGAATACCCTTTACGGTGATTGATGTACTGAACCAGAAAGGGATTATGAGAGGCTTTCATATTGTTGATGACGTTGGATTTGCCAAGTGGCTGAATGATCCTGATAATGCTGTCTGGAAAACGTATCGAGGTACAGTATGAGAGTTGGTGTTTGCGTTCCTGCAAGGGATGAGGTTCACACGGCATTTGCATTTGACTTTGCGAAGATGGCTGCACATGATGCGTCTGTTCGATGCAAGGATGGTAAGGGCGGTTTAAGCCTTTATACGATGCCGGGAACGCTGATATTTGACCAGCGTGAGAAGTTGGCAGAGGTAGCGTTGAAAGAGGGCTGTGATGCGTTGTTCTTTGTGGATAGCGATATGCGGTTTCCTCCTGACATCATTACTATTCTGCTGAGTCGTGAAGTGCCTATCGTTGGCGTTAATGCGACTACGAGAAGGAAGCCTGTAACACCTACGGCTAAGATGATGACGAAGTATATGGACGGTGATACGTTAGTCCATAAATGGGAGAACATCGATAGTCGGGGTAAAGAGGGTATTGAGGAAGTTACAGCGATTGGCTTTGGTGCTGTATTGATCCGCAAAGAGGTATTTGAAAAGACTGGCAGACCTTGGTTTGATGCTGGATGGGGTAAGAATGGAGTCTGTGGCGAGGATGTTTATTTCTGCGTCAAGGCTGCATCAGAAGGATTCCCGACCTACGTTGACCATGAGTTGTCTATGCACATTCGACACATAGGAACCTATGAGTACGGATGGAAAGATTTTGAGCAATTAGAGGAATGATATGGCGTTCTCAAGCTACTCGGAGCTAAAAACTACGGTTGCTAACTATTTAGCCCGTAGCGATCTAACCGCAGTCATTCCTGACTTTATCCGACTAGCTGAGGAACGACTGAGACGAGACATTCGTACTCGTTTAATGTTGACTGTTGCTACTACGTCAACTATTGCATCTGATTCTACGGTTGGATTACCGACTGATTTCCTAGAGATGCGTGACATACACCTGAACACTACTCCTGTGTTTACGTTGCGCTACAAGGCTCCTAACAGCTTCTACGAGACTGCCAGAACGACTGAGAGTGGTAGACCTGTGGACTACACGATTCTCGGCTTAGAGATGCAGGTAGCTCCTATTCCAGATACCGCATATACGTTGCAAATGTTGTATTACTCCAAGCCTCCTTTGTTGAGTGACAGCGTTGCCAGTAACGTATTCCTAGCGAACTATCCTGATGCGTTGCTGTATGCGTCACTAGGGGAAGCAGAGCCGTATCTGATGAATGATGCTCGTTTGCAAACATGGTCTGCTTTATATGACCGAGCGATCAATGCTATCAATGTGTCTGACCAGTCGAGTGAATATAGCGGTCAGCCTATGTCTATGTCTTATAACGTGAGGTAAATCATGGCAGAAATGTCCAACTATCTCGAAGATGCGCTGATTAATGCGACTCTACGAAACACAGCTTATACGAGTCCTACGACGGTTTATGTGGGTCTGTTTACGTCTGATCCGACTGATGCTGGTAGCGGTACAGAGGTTTCAGGTGGGTCGTATGCTCGTACTGCGGTGACGTTTGGTGCGCCTAGTAATGGGGTGACTACGAACTCTGCTGCGGTTGAGTTCCCACAGGCTACAGGTAACTGGGGTACGGTAGGCTGGATCGGTATCCATGACGCCGCTACTAGCGGGAATCTGTTGTATCACACGGCTTTAGATGCATCTAAGACGATTGAAACGGGTGATATTTTTAAGATTTCTACAGGGAATCTATCTGTGACTTTGGCTTAAGGGGTAGATTATGTCCACTATCGTCACACGGGCAGGTAAAGGTAGTGCGCTCACTCATAACGAGGTGGATGCCAACTTTGTAAACCTGAATAACGATAAGTTACAGTCAGGAAATACTGCTGCTGCACTAACGATTACGACTGCCACTATTAACGGTGGTGCGATTAACGCTACGACGATTGGTGCGAGTACAGCGACTACAGGTGCGTTTACCGTCCTGACAGCGAGTTCAGACTCCGCATTTACGTCCACAGGCGCGTTACAGATTAGCAAGGGTACGACTGGAGAACAGCCGGGAAGCCCTGCTACGGGCATGATTCGTTATAACACTACAACGAGTCAGTTTGAGGGCTACAGCGGTTCTACTCCGGCATGGAAGTCTATCGGTGGATCAGCTTTATCTAACGATACGAGTACCGCTAGCACCTTATATCCGGTCTTTGCAGGGGCTACGACTGGTACGGCTGAGAACTTATATACCTCGAACGCTAAACTGCTCTACAAGCCTTCTACGGGCGAATTGAGTGCATCTATTCCAAGGGCTTCGAACGGTATCTTTGTGAACACAGCGACGGTATCTACGAGTTACACGGTAGCAACAGGCGATAACGCGATGTCTGCGGGTGTTATTACGATTGCCAACGGTGTCACGGTAACGGTATCTGATGGCTCACGCTGGACTGTAATCTGAAGGATTAAAGCATGGCAACGACGATAACAGCGGGTAATGCGACGAACGGTGCTGCGATTAGCAGCGACAACACCGGGATACTGGAACTGAAGTCTGGTACAGGGTCAGGTACGACTGCGGTCACGGTAAGTACAGGTCAGAACGTCACCTTTGCTCAGACTGCTAATTTACCGAATACGTTTGGCTTCAAGAACCGCATTATCAATGGGAACATGGTGATCGATCAGCGTAATGCTGGTGCGAGTGTGACTCCGAACAACACCTATACGTTAGACCGTTGGCAACTAGAAAATTCGCAAACAGGTAAAGCCAGCATACAGCAGAACGCAGGGTCGGTTACACCACCAGCGGGTTTTACAAACTATCTCGGTGTTACATCACTATCAGCGTATTCGGTTGGTGCGACTGATTATTTCTTACTTACTCAATCTATTGAGGGGTTCAACGCAGCAGATTTTGCGTGGGGTACAGCTAACGCTCAGTCGGCAACAATTTCTTTTTGGGTTCGTTCAAGTCTTACTGGAACTTTTGGTGGAACTGTTAATAACAGCGCACAGCAAAGAGCATATCCATTTACATACACGATCAGCGCGGCTAATACTTGGGAACAAAAGACCGTCACTATTCCCGGCGACACTTCTGGCACTTGGTTGACTAACAACGGTGTTGGGATCAGGTTGCGTTTTAACTTAGGTACTGGCTCTACTTACTCTGCAACTGCTGGAGCATGGACAGGTACGTCATTTATATTTGCCCCAACAGGCGCAGTCAGCGTAGTCGGAACCAACGGCGCAACCTTCTACATCACCGGCGTACAACTAGAAAAAGGCAGCACAGCGACGAGCTTTGATTACAGACCGTATGGTACGGAGTTGTTGCTTTGCCAAAGATATTGCCAAGTGATTAGTGGTGCGGGGGTCAGTAATAACTATCAGCGAATTGGTTACGGTCCGGGAACGTCAACTTCGGGTGGACTTACGCAAGTTCAATTAAAAGCAACCATGCGAATTGCACCGACTTTGACAGCAACTGCTGCCAATACATTTACTGTCTTTGACGGCGTTACACTTACTACATTAACTAATTTGGTAATTGATGCTGCAAATTCCCAAAATTTAGCTTATGTAGGTTGGACAGTTGCAGGAACACCAATAACAGCAACAAGAGCGTATGAATTGCTGTTCAACAATACAGCATCTGGTTCGTTTGCATTATCTGCGGAGCTATAAATGTACAAATTGCTCAAAGGCGGTATCGAAAACAAAGAGTACGGTGTGTTGCGTGATAACGGCGACGGTTCTATGACTAGCTTTTGCTTCGACCCCGCAAACACAGACTACCAAGCCTATTTGAAGTTCTTGGAAGAAGGCGGTCAGCCATTGCCACCAGATGAAGGAGAATCCAATTGAGTACAGGGCTAAAGGCGAACTCAGACGGCAGCGCAGCTATACAGGTAGGCGGCACAGACGTTATTACGCTGACATCAGGTGGTGCTGCGACGTTTGTGACTAGCCCTACGACGGTACAAGCAGGAACAGCAGCGGCTCCGAGTATTACGACATCAGGTGATACCAACACAGGTATTTTCTTCCCTGCTGCGGATACGGTAGCTATTGGTACAGGTGGTACGGAAGCGTTGCGGGTGAACTCGGCGCAGAACGTGGGGGTTGGTTATACCTTACCTCGCTCTGTCGCCAATTATCGAACACTGGCTGTTGGCGGCACTAGCAACGGCGGCTTGCTTGATATGGTTAATGGTTCTGGTGCGATCTTAGGTACATGGTACTCGGATAGCACTGGAAGCCTGACGATTAACGCTGACCCTAACGGCTCATTTGCTTCATCTAGTATTCAATTCCAAGTTGACGGCTCCGAACGCGCCCGTATCACCAGCGGTGGTTACTTTAAGGCAACGGCAGATGGAGCTTATGGTGGATCAACATCTACTTATTATGAATTTAACTGGTCTGATATTTCTCGTTTCTTTATTAGGCATAACAGCGCAACCGCTGCAAATAATTACGGTATTGAAGTTCGTTATCAAGCAACGCCGAATGGCGTAGGTAATGAGTTTTTATACTGCACAGATGGTGCTGGAACGGTATTGAGAGCATCAATTCGTTCTAATGGTGGGTTAGCAAACTTTAGCGGTAATAACGTCAGC
>JACCDU010467002.1_pt1 | contig 10067 bp, 8 predicted proteins | sample 7446081 | NCBI WGS metagenome assembly JACCDU01 (sample SAMN15323447, study PRJNA562643) | freshwater metagenome | isolation source: river surface water | place: USA:Blue River Watershed | collected 2017-08-17
AGGTTTACATGGTACATGAGCCAATTGCTGCTGCGATTGGTATTGGTATTGATATTGAACAGCCGAATGGCTCATTAGTCGTTGATATTGGAGGTGGAACAACTGAGGTTGCGATTATCTCATTAAGCGGTATCGTTGTTGAAAATTCAATTCGTGTCGCAGGTGATGAATTCACACGCGACATTAAAGATTATTTACTACGCGAACACAAATTGGTGATCGGAGAGCGTTCTGCAGAACAAATCAAAATTCAAGTAGGCGCTGCCTTACCTGAATTAGATAACCCACCAGCTGATTTTGAAATTCGTGGACGTGATCAAATGACTGGTATTCCAAAAGAAATTTTGATCAACTATTCTGAGATTGCCTATGCATTAGATAGTTCAATTACGAAGATTGAGGTTGCCATCATGGAAACCTTACAACGTGCTCCAGCAGAACTTTCTGGTGATATCTTCCACAACGGTATTCACTTAGCCGGTGGAGGTGCCATGTTGCACGGTTTGGACAAACGTATCGAGAAGAAAACTCAATTGAAAGTGCACGTGGCCGACGATCCGTTGAAAGCGGTTGTTCGTGGTACGGGTGAGATCTTGAAAAACTTGGAAAAATATAAGCCTGTTTTAATCACCTAGTTTTTCTTCCCTATTTAAATCGCGTTTGGCATGAACCAATTGTTCCAATTCCTACTGAGACAGCGGACATTCCTCCTGTTTTTGGTGCTGGAAATTGTGAATCTTTGGGCTATATTTAGTTATAATACATACCAGCATACTTGGTATTTTAATACCACGAATCAGTGGGCGGCCTCCATTTTATCTACTACCCAAGAGGTTAAAAAGTATCATCAGTTACGTATTGTTAATGGCCAATTAGCTGCTGAAAATGCACGTTTACACACGCAGATTTTACAATTACGAAGTCAGCAACAGCCTGCGGGGAAAATTCCATATTTTGCGAGTGCCGCGCTAATGAATCGCTACCAGGCGATTGCTTGTAAGGTAATTGATCAAACAACCCAACTTTCTCAAAACTATTTGACAATTGATAAAGGATTATCCGATGGCATTAAGCCGGGGATGGCAGTTATTTCATCCACGGGAATCGTGGGGAAAGTCATGTCAAGTACCAAGAATTTATCGCTAATTGTTTCGGTTTTACATACGAGTAATACGGTTTCTGCTAAACTGAAATCATCTGGCGAGTTGGGATACATGAAGTGGTCTGGCTACCAAGCTGAGGTTGGGGAGCTTATGGATGTATCAAAATACAAAAAGGTTACCAAAGGGGATACCGTGGTGACATCTGACTATAATGCGGTTTTCCCGCCTAATGTACCGATTGGAATTGTAGCCAAAGTAGGAAAGGAGAAGGATGATACATTTCATGACATTAAAGTCATGTTGCTGACACAGTTTTCTACGTTGCAATATGTGTATGTAATCAAGAATCGATTGGCTTACCAACAAGCTAAATTGGAACAAAATAAACCTAAAACGGAATAGCATGAATGCGAGTTTGTCGGTGAAATGGTTTCTTGGAGCCATGGCAGCAATGGCCATGCAAGTGTTGTTTTTGCGGGATATTGCTATAGCCAATGTGGCCTTTTGTTTTATTTATCTTTGGGTAATTATCAAAGCGCCCATGCGCACTTCGACTCCATTACTGCTTGTGGTGGCTTTTTTTTCAGGCTGGCTTATTGATGTTTTTTACAATACCCATGGACTTCATGCATTTGGGACCGTCTTACTTGCTTTGTTGCGCCCGACTTTCTTTCGGATTTTAACACCTGCCAATGGCTACGATGAGCGGTCAGAGATCTCATTAGCTGAAATGAAGTGGTTATGGTTTTTTTCTTATGTGGGATTGATGCTCGTTACCCACCATTTGGTCTTATTTCTTTTTGAGGCGAGTGACTTTGCTTTGTTTGGACTAAGTCTTTTGCGGGCGATCAGTTCAGCGATACTAGGGATTCTCGTTTTCGGGTTGTTGGAATTTTTTAATCGTGGCCAATAAGTCTTTTTGGCAGACAATGAACGGTTTATTTTTTGGATTCGAATTTGTAGGTGATAGGCTGTGCAACAGTTTGCCTAAATGCCTAACCGATGGATATTCCTGTACTAGATTCGAAAATTTCACCTGCAAAGGCCCACGCCATTTTTCAGCAGGAGTTTTTCCCACATATGGATGCGATGTATAATTTCGCATTAAAACTAACCAATGATGAGGATGAAGCACAGGACTTGGTTCAAGATACCTGTATGAAAGCCTACCGATTCATTCATTCGTTTGAGCCTGGGACGTACGCAAAAGCCTGGTTATTCCGAATTCTCAAGAATAATTTCATTAATGATTACCGTAAAAAATCGCGTGGGCCATCTAAAGTCGAGTTTGAATGGGTGGAACAATCCATTACGGGCGATGAAGATTCAGAGCCAGCTTATCAGGCCGACTTACAAGCAGAAACCGTGAATGAGATGCTTGGAGACGAGATAACAGCAGCCATTCAAGCACTTCCGGTAGATTTTCGCATGATTATTATTCTCTGTGATCTTGAAGAATTCAGTTACGAAGAAATGGCTCGGATATTAAATATTCCGATTGGGACGGTTCGATCACGGCTACATCGCGCACGCGCACTGTTGAAAGAGTCGTTGGCTAATTATGCTAAAACAAAAGGATATGTCTGACACTTTGTCATGGATCATTTGAACTAATTTGGCCCGAGTGTTTGTTACGTAAGGGTCGTCCAACGTAAGCTAATAGGAATGAAAACGAATTGTACCCATCATCAAGAGTGCCTTCGGGTAATTCAGCGTATATTAGATAAAGAAGCAACCGCTGATGAGGAAGCGCGTTTTATGGCAAATAAAGATCAATGTTTGCCTTGTCAAGCGGGATATGATTTAGAGTTGTCCTTGAAAAAAGCAATTAAAAACAATTGTTCGGCCTCGTGTCCTTCGGACTTGTTTGCGCGGATAAAGACAAAACTTTTTTTGGTTTTAATCCTTATTTCCATCTTAATTCCCTTATTTTGTTAGCTTAAATCAAAGCCAAACACCTTGGAAGGTAAATTAATCATATTCTCTGCGCCATCCGGTTCAGGAAAAACAACAATCGTCAAACAATTACTTGCGAATAATCCCAATCTTGGATTTTCAATTTCTGCTTGCACACGGGATAAGCGTGGTCGGTCGGAGCAAGATGGGCAAGATTATTACTTTTTAACGCCCGATGAATTTCGTGCAAAAATTGATGAAGATGCTTTTGTTGAATGGGAGGAAGTATATCCAGGGGCTTATTATGGCACCTTAAAATCTGAAATCGAACGTATTTGGGCATCTGGGAAGCACGTTATTTTTGACTTAGATGTTAAAGGAGGACTTGCTTTGAAGAACTATTATAAAGAACGCGCCTTAGCTGTTTTTGTCAAAGTTCCTTCGCTTGAGATTTTAGAGGATCGTTTGCGGTCACGAGGTACGGAGACGGAAGAGTCGCTTTCTAAGCGTATTTTTAAAATGAAGTTTGAATGGGCTTTTCAGGATAAATTTGATGTTATTTTAGTGAACGATCAGCTAGCGGATGCAGTAAAGGAAGCCCAAAGACTATTCGACGAACTTACGCATTAATATGAAAGTTGGCCTATTTTTCGGTTCATTTAACCCCATACATCATGGTCACTTAATGGTTGCCCAAGCGGTGTTAAATCAGACAGATCTAGACCAAATTTGGTTTGTGGTATCCCCTCAAAATCCCCATAAAAAAAGTAAATCCTTGTTGCATGAGTTTGACCGACTTGATATGGTAGAGCGGGCGATTGAGGATAATTTCAAATTTAAGAGTTGTGATATTGAGTTTCATTTAAGCAAACCTTCTTACACAATTGATACGCTAACGCATTTGTCGGCACGGCATCCCACTCACACATTCTCATTAATTATTGGCGGAGACAACTTAGAACAGTTTACGAGTTGGAAAAACTACCACCAAATACTTGATTATTATGGGCTTTTCGTATACCCTAGAGGGGAGGAGCCCAAGAGTGATTTATGGCAGCATAAACAGGTAACGCGGATCGAGGCGCCGGTTTTGCAGATTTCAGCAACGTACATTCGTGCGTGCATTCAACAAGGGAAATCCATAAAATATCTAGTTCCTGAACAAGTCGAGGAATATATCGCTATCAAAAAATTCTACCTTTAGGCCTTTTCGCCTAAGGTCTTGTATTCATTTTTCAGCCCGTTTCCCTACGTTCGTTTACTCATCTATTGGATTGCGGGGACGTTGATGGCTTGCTATTGTCCCTTATGGGCTTGGGCTCCCTTGGTTACATGTGGTCTTTGCATTTGTCTAATTCAATCGGAGTTTTTACTTGCGCTTGCATTCATTACGCTCAGTGTTTTTCGATTTGGGCAGGTGCAGATTCCAAGTGCATTAGCTTATGACTTATCTACCCGTGCGTGTGTGATACAAGTTGACGGACAGCCAGTCGAAAAAGCAAATACTTGGTCTGTCATGGGCAAGGGGATTGCCTTGCGCGATCAGGGGGCCTGGATTACAGGATCAGGATATTGGAAGGTTTATGTTGAAAAGACGGCCCCTGTACCTAAATCGGGTGCACGATATTTAATTTCAGGATATTTAAACCCTATCGCTGGACCACTTTTCCCAGGCGGCATGGACTGGCCAGCGTATTATACGCAAAGGGGAGTAGGCGGTCAAATATTTGCCAAAAAGGAATATTGGGTGCCATTAGGAGGTTCTGTGCTAACATGGGATTGGTTGAATCAAGGCCGGGAATATTTCCAGTTGGCCCTGCGGAGTGCCCTGCCTGTGGGTGTCCATCGAGATGTTGCGGAGGCAATGTTTTTAGGAGTTTCGTCTTCGATAGATTTCGAAACGATGCAGCGTTATGCTTCGTTAGGTGCGATTCATATCTTATCTGTTTCGGGCTTGCATGTGGGGTTTTTGTATGTGGGAATAGCCTTTATTTTCGGGTTTTTACGTCGGTGGCCTTGGGTGCATTTTTTCATGATTATGCTTTTTTTATGGGCATATGCGGGTATGACTGGTTTTTCAGGTCCCGTGTTACGTTCGGCTTGGATGTTTTCGATTGTTTTGGGGGCTAGGTCATTTCGCTTACACCATCATCCGGTGAATACGCTCGCATTTTCTTGTTTAGTCCTATTGGTTTGGGATCCGCAGTATTTATTTCAGGCAGGATTTCAATTGTCTTACATGGCTGTTTTGGGTTTGATTTTATTTCAAGGAGGGCTAAAAAAAATGGTCAATAGTAGATTTTGGATTTGCCATCAGCTATGGGAGGTCACGTGTGTGGCCATTGCAGCTCAGGCACTTACGTGGCCTTTAATTATTTTTTATTTCCATCAATATCCGAATACAGTTCATTTCTTTCTGTTAAACCCGCTCTTGATTCTGATCTCAAGTAGTACGCTTGGGGTAGGCTTTATTTTTTTGGCGTTAAGCCCACTAGAAATTTCTTGGTTGGGGGACTTATTGGAACTTTGCTTTACCTGTTTTCATGGCCTCCTGTTTTTTGTTGCGGATTATTTTCACCCGGTAATTCCGTTGCTCCAACTTGATTTTACCGTGCTTGGGGCGTATTATGCAGCGATTATTTTGATTGGGTTATGGTGGAGATTTCGAAAGGTTAGTTTATTAATCAGTTTGTCCATTTTGTGGATAGCCATCAGTGTGCCCAGATGGTTTTGGGCACCTGCGGATGTAATGTTTGTCACTATTCATCAAGCTCAGGCAGTAGCCATTCAAGTAGCTGGAACTCACGCAGCTCTTTATGGAGCCATGTCACCAGCATGGGTACAATCGAATGTCATTCCTATGCTCGCACAAAGACATGTGCAAGATACAATTTCGCGTAAGCTCCCACAGGCATGGGGTTTTGGCGAGCATACATTTTATGTAGCCCGTGAACCATGCAAGCCCAGGATGGCGGGAATCACCGACTTGATTATTGAACCCTCTAAATCATCTCGCGATTTGCGATGGCTTCAATTTTGGCCACAAGCTCATTGGTATTTTGTGCGCCGGCCTAGCGCTTATCGGCTAGGTCAGTTGCGTGGTTTCCGTAGTAAAGGGATAACGTTTTTAGGGGAGAGTCCTGCTGTTTATATCAAAAAAAAGGCTGCCCGAAGGCAGCCTGAAATATATTAGCTAGGTTTCTTCTCGTTACGCTTACGCTCATTTGGATCTAGCCAAATTTTACGCATACGTAATGATTTTGGTGTAATTTCTAAGTATTCATCTTTTTGAATAAATTCCATACACTCTTCTAATGAGAAGTTTAATTTCGGTGCAATTTTGGTATTTGAATCCGTACCTGAAGCGCGCATGTTAGTTAACTGCTTCGATGCTTGCAAGTTGACCTCAATATCATTTTGACGATTGTGCTCGCCTACAACCATTCCTGTGTAAACCTCTTCACCTGGATCGATGAAAAACACCCCTCTATCTTGTAATTTATCAATTGCATAAGGAATCGCTGGACCTGTGTTCATGGAGATTAATGAACCGTTAATACGGCCTGGAATCGGTCCTTTGAATTCTTCGTATTGAATAAAACGGTGTGCCATGATTGCCTCTCCAAAAGTCGCCGTTAACACTTTAGAACGTAAACCAATCAAACCACGAGATGGAATGTTGAATTCTAAGTGTTGTAAGTCACCTTTAGGTTCCATGATCAATAATTCACCTTTCCCTTGGGTAGCTAATTCGATTACCTTACCAGCAACTTCTGCAGGTACGTCTACAACCAATGATTCAATGGGCTCCAAGCGCTCGCCGTTTGGACCTTCTTTAAAAATAACTTGAGGCTGCCCTACTTGTAATTCATATCCTTCGCGACGCATGGTCTCGATTAATACCGACAAGTGAAGAATGCCACGACCAAATACTAAGAACTTATCTTCGCTTTCTGTCGTAACAACTTTCAAGGCTAAGTTTTTTTCAGTCTCTTTGAACAGTCGATCACGGATGTGACGAGATGTTACGAGTTTACCCTCTTTACCAAAGAATGGAGAGTTGTTGATCGTGAACAACATGTTCATGGTAGGTTCATCGATCGCGATACGTGCTAATGCTTCTGGATTTTCTGCATCAGCAACTGTGTCACCAATTTCGAAATCTTCGATACCTGTAATTGCACAAATCTCACCACATTCAACTTTATCTACTTTGACTTTTCCAAGACCTTCAAATACTTGAAGTTCTTTGATACGCATTTTCTTAGTCGAACCATCTGCTTTGCAAAGTGAAATTTGCATCCCTTCTGTCAAGGTTCCACGCTCTAAACGACCGATCGCGATACGACCTACGAAAGATGAGTAATCTAATGACGTAATCTGCATTTGAGGCGTACCTTCTTGAACTTTGGAGGCTGGTATATGCTCGATAATCGCATCCAATAGTGGAATAATATTATCTGTAGGCTTTTTCCAATCTGTACTCATCCATCCTTGCTTCGATGAACCGTAGATACATGGGAAATCTAACTGATCTTCCGTTGCGTCTAAGTTAAACATCAAATCGAATACACTTTCGTGTACTTCGTCTGGGCGGCAATTTTCTTTATCTACTTTATTGACAATCACGATTGGCTTTAAACCTAATGCGATTGCTTTTGACAATACAAAACGTGTTTGAGGCATTGGGCCTTCGAAAGCATCCACCAATAAGATAACGCCATCTGCCATACGTAGCACGCGCTCTACCTCACCGCCAAAGTCGGCGTGACCAGGTGTGTCAATGATGTTAATTTTTACGCCATTGTAACGAACGGATACGTTTTTTGACGTAATCGTAATACCGCGTTCACGCTCTAAGTCGTTATTATCTAGGATCAAATCTCCAAATTCTTGGTTTTCACGGAAGATTTTAGAGGCATGAATAATTTTGTCCACAAGAGTCGTTTTACCGTGGTCAACGTGGGCAATAATGGCAATGTTACGAATGCTTTGCATAAAAATGTAGGCGTTGAATGAATTAAAATTCTCCTTAGTCGGGGAATTTAAGGTGCAAAGGTAGGGATAATTTCTTTGAAAAGTGCTAATTGATTAAAAATCAGCGTGCGCGAATTTAGTGGATCGCAGTGTGAACAGCCTTTTGCGCAGGTTTAGCTTGATATAGTTCAGCTATTTTTTGTGCAATTCCGACAGAATCAATTCCACAAAGGTGATATAATTCAGCTTGTTCGCCGTGTTCGATGAGTGAATCTGGAATTCCCAATCGGATAAGCTGGTTGGCATACCTATTATCTACCATGAATTCCGCAATAGCAGAACCGAAGCCTCCTACAATGGATGCATCTTCTACGGTGATTACTGAGGGGTATGTCTTGAAAACATCATGTAATAGAGCTTCATCGAGTGGTTTTACGAAACGCATATCGAATAGAGCAGGTTCTAAGCCTTGTTCGCGCAACAAATGACACGCTTTTTCTGCCTCATTACCAATATGGCCAATGGACAATACAGCTACCTGTTTCCCCGCTAAGACTTGTTGGCCTTTCCCAATTTCCAATTGCTCAAAATCAGTCCGCCAAACGGGCATAACACCCTCGCCACGTGGGTAGCGAATCGACATGGCCATGCCTAAATCCTTAAATGAATCTAGCTGGGCCGTAAACATCATGTTGCGTAATTCTTGTTCATTGCGCGGAGCAGCAACAATCATATTTGGAATGCAGCGCATGTAGGCTAAATCCAAGTTGCCATGGTGTGTTGCCCCATCTGCCCCAGCTAATCCCGCCCGATCTAGACAAAAAATCACGGGTAGCTTTTGGATACATACATCATGAACGACTTGGTCGTATCCTCGTTGCATAAAGGAACTATAAATATTGCAAAATACGGTTAAACCTTGTGTCGCTAAGCCGGCTGAAAATGTCACGGCATGTTGTTCCGCGATGCCCACATCAAATGCACGTTCGGGCATGGCACGCATCATAATATTCATGGATGATCCGGAAGGCATCGCTGGCGTGACCCCCATGATTTTTTCATTTTTCTCTGCGAGCTCGAGTAAGGTATTTCCGAAAACCTCCTGGTATTTAGGCGGCTGTGGATTATCAAATGTCTTTTTATGAATTTCGCCCGTTATCTTATCAAACTTACCCGGCGCATGCCAGAGGGTTTGATCTTTTTCGGCCAATGAGTACCCTTTTCCTTTTGTTGTGATGCAATGCAAAATTTTGGGTCCGGGAATATCCTTTAAATCGCGCAGAACTGTCGCTAGGTTATCCACATCGTGGCCATCAATGGGACCGAAATAACGTAAGTTAAGGGACTCGAATAAGTTACTTTGCTTCAACAAAGTAGCTTTTAATCCATTTTCTATTTTGGAAACAATTTCCTGGGCAGACTTCCCAAAAGTGGACATTTTGCCTAGTAAATTCCACACATCATCCTTCACCTTATTATAGGTATGGGAGGTGGTAATATCTGTTAAATATTCCTTTAACGCACCTACATTGGGATCAATGGCCATGCAGTTGTCATTTAAAATGATCAACATGTTATTAGGAATATCTCCTGCATGGTTCATGGCTTCGAACGCCATACCGGCTGTCATGGAACCATCGCCTATAACGGCAATGTGCTGGCGATTGAATTCTTTCTTATATCGCGATGCAACTGCCATACCTAAGGCAGCAGAAATGGACGTACTTGAGTGTCCTACTCCGAATGCATCATACTTGCTTTCTGAACGTTTCGGGAATCCACTAATTCCTCCGAAAAGTCTGTTCGTATGAAATACAGGCTGTCGGCCAGTTAAAATCTTATGTCCATACGCTTGATGACCTACGTCCCACACCAACTGGTCGTCGGGGGTATTAAAAACATAGTGTAGCGCTACGGTTAATTCGGTGACTCCTAAAGATGCGCCGAAGTGCCCTCCATTGACGGAAACATGATCGATGATATATTGTCTCAATTCCTGGCATACAGCGGGAAGCTGATCCGCGGGAAGCTTGCGCAAATCCGCTGGGGATTGAATCTTGCTCAGTAAAGGCCCGGCTGGGAATTGGGTTG
>JACCDU010444429.1_pt1 | contig 10066 bp, 23 predicted proteins | sample 7446081 | NCBI WGS metagenome assembly JACCDU01 (sample SAMN15323447, study PRJNA562643) | freshwater metagenome | isolation source: river surface water | place: USA:Blue River Watershed | collected 2017-08-17
GTCCTGGATGACTGGCTTAAACGAGATCGCTTAGATTCCGTGAGGAATTCTGTATGACTACCTTTCTGGGATTGTATCTAATCTTTATTGGTGTGAATGGATTGTTTAGAGATTTACAAAGATACAGAGAACAAACTGACGATAGGTAAAAATATAAAAGACACTTTCTAAACTGGAACAAGGGCATCTCCACAGGTGCCCTTTTTGCCTTATAATACTTTCATACACACAGAAACTTCTTATGACTAATCCAATCACTCCCAAAGTCGCATACATTCCTCTTGAATACACACTTTCAGTAGATGAGTTCTTGGAAGTTTGGAAGGATATGGATATGGAAGAGGAACCCACACAAGAAGATTATGATACTTTTATTCTTGAACGGGCAAAATCATTTATAATTTATAATATGCGTGGAAAATTTGAACCACACATTCGTTTGATGGAGGACAATTGAAATGACTTACATTATTCTTCGTGATACATTTGGTGCTGGTCTAACGACTTTCAATTCTTCTGGATTGGAACTTTATAGTAAAGACCAACTTGAAGAAGGTGTTGTTGCTGCGGCACAAGAACTTCTTGATGCGGATGGTATTGATAGTGTCTATGAATATGAAGAAGACCACGCACCACTTGTTATTAGTGATGCGATTGTGATTTGTGAGATTATGGATACTATTGATGGAACATATGCGAGTGATTACATTAGAAATCTTATTGTGGAAAGTAAAATCCAACAATCTAATGAAGAGTATGAACTTTACCTGAAACTCAAGGAGAAATTTGGAGACCTGTGAAGGTCTCTTTTTTGTATCAGCATCTCATAACATTTATACCTGTTAGTATACTTACTGGTATAAATAGTATTAGTTAAACACACTTGATATGACCCTTACTCATAAACATCATATTATTCCAAGACATATGGGAGGAACTGATGACCCTTCTAATCTTGTTGAATTGACTATTGAGGAACACGCAGAGGCACATAAAAAATTGTGGGAACAATATGGAAAGGAGGAGGATAGAATTGCTTGGATGGGTCTATCTGGTATGATAGGTAAAGAAGAAGTTATTTCTCTTCTTATGAAGTTGGGGCAAGAAAAGGGAAGAGAAAATAGAGGACCTATGAGTGAAGAAAGTAAGGAAAAATTGAGATTGCTTCATTTAGGAAAACCTAAAAAACCAGAAGCAGTTGAAAAGATGAGGAAAACAAAAACTGGTGTTCCTCAAACAGAAGAAAGTAATAAGAAAAGAAGTGAAACTCTAAAAAGAAAGTTCCAAGAAGGGACATTTATTCCTGGTGCTTCTTATGCTCCAAAAACAGAAGAACATAAGAAAAAATTAAGTGAAGGTTGTAAGAAATCTTGGGATGAAGGAAATAGAAAAAAACCAGAAGTCCAAGGACCTAAAACAGAAGAAGGTAAAAATAAATGTAGTGAAAGAGCAAAGGAAAGATGGAGACAATATAGAATAGAAAGAGGACTTGACCCAGATACTCCTATGAAAAAGAAGAGTAAGTAGAAATCTCTATTGCCCCTTTTGTTAAGAAGTGATAAAATAAATATTACAAATCATTACGGAGGTTTGATGGTTTCATCTACAATTTCTTTACAAAATCAACGACGAGGTTTATTTGACCTAGTTGATGATTGGTTGAAACGAGATAGGTTTGTGTTTATTGGATGGTCTGGATTACTTTTTATACCTTGTGCCTATCTTGCTCTTGGTGGTTGGTTGACTGGCATTACATTTACGACATCGTGGTATACACACGGTATTGCTTCAAGTTTTTTAGAAGGTTGTAATGTGCTAACAGCCGCAGTATCAACCCCCGCAGACGCTATGGGTCATTCTCTTCTTCTTCTCTGGGGTCCTGAGGCTCAAGGGGATATCGTCAGGTGGTTCCAACTTGGGGGATTATGGACTTTTGTGGCGCTCCACGGGGCTTTCAGCCTGATTGGGTTTATGCTTCGCCAGTTTGAGATTTCACGACTGGTTGGTATCCGTCCTTACAACGCAATCGCATTTTCTGGTCCTATCGCAGTCTTTGTATCTGTGTTCCTGATGTATCCTCTGGGACAATCCAGTTGGTTCTTCGCACCTTCTTTTGGTGTTGCTGCTATCTTCAGGTTTCTTCTGTTTCTTCAGGGTTTCCACAACTGGACCCTTAACCCCTTTCATATGATGGGAGTTGCTGGTATACTAGGAGGAGCATTGCTTTGTGCCATTCACGGAGCAACCGTAGAAAATACGTTGTACGAAGATGGAGAAAAAGCAAACACTTTCAAAGCATTTGAACCAACTCAGGAAGAAGAGACCTACTCGATGGTCACTGCTAATAGATTCTGGTCTCAGATTTTTGGTATTGCTTTCAGTAACAAGCGTTGGCTTCATTTCTTTATGTTGTTTGTGCCTGTTATGGGTCTCTGGACCTCCAGTATCGGTATTATTGGTCTTGCCCTTAACCTTCGTGCTTACGATTTTGTTTCTCAGGAAATTCGTGCAGCAGAGGATCCCGAATTTGAAACGTTCTATACAAAGAATATTCTACTAAATGAAGGACTTCGTGCATGGATGGCACCTGTTGATCAACCTCATGAAAACTTTGTGTTCCCTGAGGAAGTTCTACCACGAGGTAATGCTCTCTAAAAATAAATAAGAGGAGTTCTCCGAACTCCTTTTTTTATGCTTCTTATTCTCATACTATTCCAACTCTTTGGAATCCTAATGTTTATATTATCTGTTATGCAGGACTTATGATATCCTCAACAACTCCATACAAACTCGCAGAAATCATCAGAGATACTTGGCCTAGACTTTACAGACCACCACTAAAGACCTATAATAATCAAAAGACTTTAGATAATGAAAAAATACAATAGTGAAGACTACTTTTCAGTGATTGAAATTAAAACAGGAAGAAAGATTGCTGATTGTGGTGAAGAAATTGATGCTCTAATGATGGTTTCTCTTGACCCACAGAACAGAACCATCACAAGAAACAAATTTATGATGGGACAAGTTGTAGATATTGAGATACCAAAAGCACTTCCAACAAATCAAATAGCAATCAACACAGAACCTTATAAGGAACATCAGGAAGAATGGATGGTTGAAAAAATTAATCAATTACCACAAATCAAACTTCCCGAAGGACAAGGAATTCCATTTAGTGCTAAATAACTTTCAGTTTTATAATAATTATGAAGTTCACAGTTTATTCAAAAGACGGTTGTCCATATTGCACAAAAGTTCAGCAGGTGTTAGAGTTGGCACAACTACAACATGTAGTTTATAAATTGAATAATGATTTTACTAGGGAAGAATTCTATGCAGAATTTGGAGAAGGATCTACCTTCCCTCAAGTGATTGTAAATGACCAACATATTGGTGGATGTACTGATACTGTTCAATATCTAAAGGAGCAAAATCTAGTTTAATGGAAAACACCATTCACGAAGTTTGTAACGATGTAGAAAAGGCAATTGACTATGCTTTTAATGGGCAATTTGTTTTAAAGTTTTATGATTACCTAAAAGTTCGTGGAACAAAAAGACTTGAAGTTGAAGAGTTTATTGAGAGTAATACAGCACACGAGCTGAGTAATCTTGTAATGGATTTGGATGACTATCTTGAAGGTGGGTCTGATGAGATACATAAACAACTTCGTGAGGGATATGGACACATTCCAAAACCACAAGCTAGAAAAATAAGAAATTATCTATACGGTATTCTTGAGGATGCCTGGAAATACAGTCATGACAAAAGACCAGGAAGACGGAAGAAGCAAACTAAATAAATCAGAACCTCAAATTAATAGAGGTGTTGAATTATTACTACGGAATAGGAGGAGAAAATCATCAACACCAAAGACTTTTCAAGTGAAGTTTGGTAAAATGATTTCTCTCTTCCGTAGAGAGTTTCATTTCTTTATAGAATTTAATTTTGATATTAGGAAAAAATAAACTCTCTGGAGAAAAAAAATGGAAACAGCATATGTAATAACATTCGTTACGATGTTCACATTGCTCTTTTTTATGGTAGGAGGTATAATTGGATGGTTAACCTACAGGCATTTGTTAGAAACAAAACCACCATATTTGCATCCAGAGTTTTTTGATGAAAATGGGCAGGTAATACCTGACGAAATAGTATCTGTACGATTTGAGAATGACTATTATGGCTACGACGACGAAGACGAAGAAGACGACGACTGAAAAACCCATCGAAACTCTTCCTACAAATCCATTTGTATTTGAGATTTTAGAACTTGCATCAAAACAAAGAAGTAATGCAAAAAAAGTAGAAGTTCTAAAAACTTATGAAAATGATGCACTAAAAACTATTTTTATTTGGAACTTTGACGAAAGTATAATTTCACTTCTTCCTGAAGGTGAAGTTCCTTATGGAGATTTAAAAGATCAGAATGTTTACTCAGGAACTCTTTCTGAAAATCTCTCTAGGGAAGCAATGGGCGGGGAGAATGCAACGGTTCAAGACCTTCAGGGAAGAGGAAGAACTTCTCTTCGAAAAGAATATCAAAACCTTTATCATTACGTTCAGGGCGGAAACAATAGTCTCTCTTCTATTCGCAGAGAAATGATGTTTATTAATCTTTTGCAAGGTCTTCATCCAAAAGAAGCTGAAGTAATTGTTTTGACAAAGGACAAAAAACTTGAAACTAAATATAAAATAACTCACGAAAATGTGAAAGAAGCTTACCCTGATATTCAGTGGGGAGGTCGTTCATGACAGTGATCGTAGGAGAAGAAAAGAAAATGGCAGAAAATAAAACTAAAGTCAATCGTGTTCTGCCACATGAATATGGGTGTGAAATTCTTCTTGAAAAAACAACAGTAGATGTTGCAAAAGATTCATCATTCCCAAATGATGCTTATTTGATTTGGTATAACATCGATGAAGAGCAATACATTGATCTTTGTCGTGCCGCAAAAAGAGTAAATCTTTTTGATATGTACTATGACAAATATGGTCCAGGTTCTGTTCAACGAATTGATTTTGGATATGGAAGAGTAAACCCCAAACTTTGGGGATATAAACAACCTGAGAAAAAGAAAAGAAAATGAGTGCAGGATTTGGTGGATCTCCCAACGAAAACCGAGTTGGTAAAGATGCAAAAATTACAATTGATTTGGATAATATAGACATAGTACTAAAACAATATAAAAAAATTAAAAAATATCAAAAGTCATCTCTGTTCGCTATTAAAACAATGGACGGCACAGAAGAGATCGTGAGTTCATTGGTAAAGGAAGCGGAGGAAAATCCACTGTAAAATGGGAAAGCATTATCTACTTAACTTGTATGGATGCTCGTTTGTCCTTTTGGATGACGAGCGTTGTCTTATAGACTTATTAGAGTGTGCAGCAATAGCAAGCGGTGCAACTGTGGTTCAAACTATTTCAAAAAAGTTCGAACCTCAAGGAGTAACTGTTCTTTGCTTGTTGTCTGAGAGTCATATTAGTATTCATACTTGGCCTGAAGAAGGTAAGGCAGCAGTAGATGTTTATACTTGTGGTGATTGTAACCCAAAGATTGGGTGTGATATGATTATCCATCAACTCTTTGCTACTAATCACACATTAAGTTATATTGAACGGTAACAAAAGTTACATAAGTTTTTGCATAACTATACTAACAGGTCTATAATGACCTTACGTTCATCTGGAAACAGACGGAAGTAAGCCGACGCGGAACGGAACGTTCATCGGGAAACCGACGCAAACGCCGACTGAAGGAACGCTCTTTAACCTAAAAACTAAGGAGAACCCTAATGTCTAAAGTTGTATATCGTGGCATCGAATATGATACCCAAAAGCGTCTTGAGTATCAACAGCAGATGATGCAGCAACCCCAACAATACAATGAAACCTATCGTGGTGTTAAGTTTGTAAAGGAGGGGCACAAATGAAAAAACTTAATGCACTTCAACTCATTAAAGAGCAGAAGCAAAAAGAAGAGAGGCGGCATAAAGCATCTCTTGCTACTTTGGTAGCAGCAAAGTGATCTAAGAGGGGACTTGACTCCCCTCTTTTTTTTGTCTATAATACCTTTGTCGAGGTTGATAAAAATGGATAGAGAAAGGATTAAGTTAATAGTAAAAAACCTTGAGTCCCTGGTAGAATGTCTTAAGTCAGAAATTAATTCTGATGTAGATCCTTATAGACCAGAACCACAATATGAAGAAATTGCACCTTATCTAAACGATTACGACGAAGTATTTTATGACGATGACGACGAATATGCTAACTGAAGAATTCGAGTTCATGAAACCAGAAGTAAAACTCATTAGTGTTACACCAGATGCAGAGAAGCATATGGCGTATTGTGCTCGCGTAAGTAATCCTTCTAATCAGGACAATGAAAAGTTTTCTGGTCTACTTAAGTATTGTATTCAACATCAACACTGGAGTATCTTTGAGCAAGCAAGTATGACAGTTGAGATTAACACTACTCGTGGACTAGCAGCTCAAATTCTCCGACATAGATCATTTACATATCAAGAATTTTCGCAACGATATGCTGACACTAATCTTCTAAACAAAACTATTCCTCTTCCTGAACTTCGTAGGCAAGATACTAAGAACCGTCAGAACAGTATTGATGATATTCCCGATTATCTGAAACTGACTTTGACCGAAGACATTCGCGTTCATTTTGAGCAGGGTCTACGCCTCTACAACCGCCTCCTAGAGAAAGGAGTGGCAAAGGAGTGTGCAAGGTTTGTACTGCCCCTGGCGACGCCTACACGCCTCTATATGACCGGTTCTGTAAGGTCATGGATTCATTATATTGATCTTCGTTCTGCACATGGTACACAGAAGGAACATATGGAGATTGCAGAACTAGTTCGTTGTATCTTTACATGTCAGTTCCCTGCAGTATCTGAAGCACTTGGTTGGGTTCGTAGTGATTTGTGTTCTGACTGTGTAGATGCACCTTCTATTACTATTGAATAAATATCCTTACATACTATGGAGGTGTAACATTGGCAACATATCCGGTTTATAATAAAACCACTGGTGAACAAAAAGAAGTCTCTATGAGTGTTCATGATTGGGATCAGTGGAAGAAAGATAATCCAGAATGGGATAGAGATTGGTCTGATCCATCAACATGTCCTTCATCTGGAGAGGTTGGAGAAGTCTATGATAGACTTAAAAAATCTCATCCAGGATGGAATGATGTTCTTCGTGCAGCATCAAAGGCTCCAGGTTCAAAAGTAAAACCCATTTAACATAACTTTATATGGCAAGAAGAAAAAGAGTAGATGACCAACCGATTGGTGTAGGAATGACTGCGAAACAAATGAAACGCAAGAAACCAATTGGTCTTGATTTGATGAGAGATATTGAACCTCTTACAGATAATCAAAAACTTTTATATCAATCATATGAAAAAAACCAAAACATCGTTGCTTATGGTTGTGCGGGTACAGGTAAAACCTTTATTACTCTCTACAATGCACTTCAAGATGTTTTAGATGAGAGAAGTCCTTTTGAAAAAATCTATATTGTAAGGTCTCTTGTCGCTACTCGTGAAATTGGATTCTTACCTGGTGACCACGAGGATAAATCTTCACTTTACCAAATCCCATATAAGAACATGGTAAAGTATATGTTCCAAATGCCAGATGATGCATCTTTTGAAATGCTCTATGGAAACCTCAAAACCCAAGGAACAATTAGTTTTTGGAGTACTTCTTTTATTCGTGGAACTACTCTGGACAATGCAATCATTATTGTGGATGAATTTCAAAACCTGAACTATCACGAACTTGATAGTATCATTACTCGTGTTGGTGAGAATTCAAAAATTATGTTCTGTGGTGATGCAACTCAATCTGACCTCATTAAAACAAATGAAAAGAATGGGATTGTTGATTTTATGAAGGTTCTTCGGATCATGCCTTCAATTGATATCATTGAATTTGGTGTTGATGATATTGTTCGTTCTGGTCTAGTTAAAGAGTATATTCTTGCAAAAATGGAAGTTGGTGTATGACGTTTAATCATTGTAATTTTTTAGGTGAACTTGAACTAGAAAAGAAAGAAACAAATGGCATCCGTCTGTACAATCTTCCCGATGGTCAGTGGGTGCCTTCAATTACTTCGGTTACTTCATTTTACAACCGTCAAATTTTTGTGAAATGGCGTGAGCGTGTTGGTCTTGAAGAAGCAAATCGTATTACGAAAAGGGCAACAGCAAGAGGAACTGATTTTCACCAGGTTTGTCAGGATTATCTTGAGAACAAAGAATTAAACTGGGATGATTATCAACTCCTGACAAAGCACATGTTTCATCATGCTAAACCTTATCTTGATAAGATAAATAATATTCATGCAATTGAAAGAACTCTTTACTCAGAATATCTTGGATTGGCTGGACGAGTTGATTGTATTGCCGAGTATGAAGGAGAGTTAGCAGTTATTGACTTCAAAACTTCAGACAAAATTAAACCGGAAGAATGGATCGAAAACTATTTTGTCCAAGAAACATTTTATGCAGCTGCCTATTATGAACTCACTGGTCAAGTTGTTAAAAAACTCATCACACTCATGGTGACTCCTGGTGGTGAGGTCAAAGTATTTGACAAAAGAAACAAAGGGGATTATATTAAATTATTAGTTCGTTATATCAAAGAATTTGTACATCACAATACTAGGTCAGATGGAGAATGAATTAGAGAAAGCATTAGAAAATAAGTTCTTTTGTCCATCACGTTTTGCTCAAGAGATTGAGAATCTTGTGCAAGTTAATGTTGAGATGAATTATATTGATGCGATTATCTACTTCTGTGAACACAATAATATTGATTTGGAATCCGTTCCAAAACTTATTTCAAAACCGCTGAAAGAAAAAATCAAATATGAGGCGATGGAACTAAATTTCCTTAAGAAAACTTCCAAAGCAAAATTGATTTTTTAATCCATTTATGGGTGAAAAAAGTTCCGGCAAAAAAATCCTTATATTACTTTTTTGAATGATGCCATTCGATGCTTATCGAGAATACCTTGCTTTAAAAAATCACTTTACAAAAGATAGTTATGACTATCATAAGTACTGTGGTAAAAGTAGAGCAACAGTTCAGTCTTTCTACAAACGTAAGGATCGTTTCTGGTTTGAAAAGATTTCAAGGCAGAAAACAGATCAAGAAGTTGTAGAATTTTTTGTTGCTAATTTTGTTTCTTGCCCCGATCCAGAAACACTTTGGATTGGTGAAATGATGAAAGAAGGCGAAGAAAGATATCAATCTTGGCAAAAGAAAGTTCAGTCACTTTCTTATGTTTTTAAGGAAGAAAGTCAATCTTTATTTCAAGACAATAAATTTGAGGATGTTTTCAAGTGTTCAAAGGGACATCCTGTTTTACTTAAAAAGTTTTTAAGTGGTAAAGTATCATTGGAAACAATGGTTCTTTTTGATAAGATCTTTGCATATTCAAAGAACTTTGATAAGAAACTTCAAGACCCGGTGTGGCAAACCGTCAGTCGTCGGATTAAAAAATATAATCCGTTTCTAAATATTGATGTATTTCGTTTTCGTAAAATTTTGAAAGAAATTATTTTGGAGGGTCAATGAGTTTCTTTAGTTCCGAAGTAGTCCGCGCAGAAATGACGGAAATCGCAGAACTTCAAGAACAAATCTATCAAAATGTCTTCAAGTTTCCTACAATGAGTAAGGAAGAAAAACTTGAACATGTTGAAGTTTTAGAAACTTTGTTGGATAAACAAAAAGTTCTTTATACGAGAATGAGTTTGTCTGATGATCCCGAAGCAAGGGAAATGAAGGAACGTATTGTCAGTTCTGCTATTATGATGGGTATGCCCCCTGGCACTGATATGAATATCATTCTTAACAATATGTCAAAAATGCTTGAGGTGATGAAGCAGCAGATTGACAAAACGGGTTCAGACCTGTAGAATAACGAAGTACACAAAAGCCAAATCCGTACAAATACGAGGTAATCTAATGTCTTTTAACGATCTCAAAAAGCAGTCTTCTCTTGGTTCGCTCACAGCGAAATTGGTTAAAGAAGTA
>JACCDU010533321.1_pt1 | contig 10064 bp, 11 predicted proteins | sample 7446081 | NCBI WGS metagenome assembly JACCDU01 (sample SAMN15323447, study PRJNA562643) | freshwater metagenome | isolation source: river surface water | place: USA:Blue River Watershed | collected 2017-08-17
GGCCTTGGCCGCGGGCCTGCTGCGCGAGCCGGTGCGCGTGGCCGTCGATGACGTGCCCGCGCAGGCTCCGGACATTCGCCAGCGCGCCATTGCGGTGGACGAGAAAAAACGCACCGCCTTGCTGCGTCACCTGATGGCCGAGAACGGCTGGAAACGCGTGCTGGTGTTCGTGGCCACGCGCTACGCCTGCGAGCATGTGGCCAACAAACTCTACAAGGCCGGTGTGTTTGCCACGGCTTTCCATGGCGAGATGAGCCAGGGCGCGCGCCAGCAGGTGCTCGATGAATTCAAGGCTGGCCGCTGGGATGTGGTGGTCACCACCGATCTGGCGGCGCGTGGCATCGATATCGCGCTGTTGCCCGTGGTGGTCAATTACGACCTGCCGCGCTCGGCCACCGACTACACCCACCGCATTGGTCGCACCGGCCGCGCAGGGGCGCACGGTGAGGCGCTGAGCTTTGTGACCGCCGAGGCGCAGGCGCACTGGCAGCTGATCCGCAAGCGGGAAAAGCTGGCGCTGGAACTGGAGGTGCTGCCGGGCTTTGAACCGCAGGACCTGCCGCCTGCTCCGTCGCCTTTGAACGACGGTACCGGCGGCATCAAGGGCCAACGGCCCAGCAAGAAAGACAAGCTGCGCGCGGCGCAGGCCCTTCAGGCCGCAGCCGAAGGCGTGAAAAAGCTGGATTAAGCGGCGTCGTCGGTGCCGTCCGGGGTTTCGGCCTCTGCGGATTCGGTCGCCTGGGGTTTGGCTGGCGCCGGCACGTACACGCCGTGCTTGCTCAGGATTTCCACATAGACCGAAGCCGCGCCGGTTTGGGCCACGGCATCCACCGCTTCGATCACCGCGCCCACGCGCACCGCCTGGGCCGAGTCGGCGCTGGCGCCGACCTGGCAGTCAAAGTCCCAGAAGTCGGCGTCTTTGGGCACCGGGCGGCTGCGTTCGCGCTTGAAGTATTTGCGAATGTCGTGTTTGACGGCTTCGAGCACGCGGTCAGGGTGTTTGCCTGGCACCTGCAGGGGGAATGTCTTTTTCATGGGAGTCCTTTTCGGGATCAAGAAGCGCCCGGTCTGGACGAGAGGAGGGGGATTATGGCGCGAGACGGAATTTGAGCTGGAAGCTCACCGCGCCATACAGCCGGTCTTGCAGCGGCGGCACCAGGGCCACGTTCAGGCCGAAGCGCTGGCCTTCCCAGCTGGCCACCGGGATCAGCGCTGGAAACCAGCCGCCGTTGAAGGCCTTGGGGTAGCCATTGAAGGCGCCGCCCACAAAGCCCAGTTTGGCACCGGCCAAAGTCCAGGGCTGGTAGTAGGCGCCGACATAGCTGGAGTACTGGTCGTTGCTGTTGATGAAACGCCCGGCCGTGAGCGACCAAGGGCCGTCCAGTTTGTATTCCGCACCGATGCCCGGGTTGGCGTTGCGCAGGCCTTTGTCGGTGTCAAAGTGCGCCGAGTAAAAGCCGGCGTTGAGCCACAGGCGGTGGGCCTCGAAGTCTGCGCGCGCCAGACCGGCTGCCAGCAGCAGGGCCAGAGCGAGCAGGTGTTTCATCACAGGGTGGCGAAGACTTCGGCGGCCGCCTGCACCGTGGCCGCGATGTCGGCGTCGGTGTGGGCGCTGCTCACGAATCCGGCCTCGTACAGCGCGGGCGCGATGTACACGCCGCGATCGAGCAGGCCATGGAACAGTTTGTTGAACTTGGGGCTGTCGCTGGTCATGACCTTGGCGTAGTTCTGCGGCAGCTCGGGCAGCAGGAAAAAGCCGAACATGCCGCCCTGGCAGTCGGCGCTGAAGGGCACACCGGCCTTTGCGGCGGCACCCTTGAGGCCGTCAACCAGGCTTTGCGTTTTGGTGCTCAGCGCATCCCAAAAACCGGGTTGGGCGATCTCGCGCAGCGTGGCCAGGCCGCAAGCGGTGGCCACAGGGTTGCCGCTCAGGGTGCCGGCCTGGTAGACCGGGCCGGTGGGGGCCAGCTGGCGCATGATGTCGCGCGGACCGCCAAAGGCCGCCAGCGGCATGCCACCGCCAATCACTTTGCCCAGCACCGTCATGTCGGGCTTGAAGCCGGGGATCAGGCCCGCGTAAACGCCCTGGGCAGAACCCAGGCCGACACGGAAGCCGGTCATCACCTCGTCGAACACCAGCAGCGCGCCGTGCTCGGTGCACAGCTCGCGGCAGCGCTTCATGAAGGGCACGCTGGCGCGCACAAAGTTCATGTTGCCTGCGATCGGCTCGATCATCAGGCAGGCCAGGTCCTTGCCGTGCAGGGCGAAGGCTTCTTCGAGCTGCTGCACGTTGTTGTATTCGAGCACCAGGGTGTGCTGCACCACTTCGGGCGGCACGCCTGCGCTGGTGGGGTTGCCAAAGGTGGCCAGGCCCGAGCCGGCCTTGACCAGCAGGGCATCGGCATGGCCGTGGTAGCAGCCTTCGAATTTGATGATCTTGCTGCGACCCGTAGCGCCGCGCGCCAGGCGCAGCGCGCTCATGCCCGCTTCGGTGCCGGAGCTGACCAGGCGCACCATCTCCATCGAGGGCACATGCTTGAGGATTTCTTCGGCCAGTTCGATCTCGCGTTCGGTCGGCGCGCCAAACGAGAAGCCGTCGAGGGCGGCTTTTTGCACCGCTTCGAGCACCGCCGGGTGACCGTGGCCCAGGATCATCGGGCCCCAGGAGCCGATGTAGTCGATGTATTTCTGGCCGTTGGCGTCCCAGAAGTAGGCGCCCTGGGCGCGCTGCACAAAACGGGGCGTGCCGCCCACGGCGCGGAAGGCGCGCACGGGCGAGTTCACGCCACCGGGAATCACCTGGGCGGCGCGGTCAAACAGTTGCTGGTTGCGGTCGGTCATGGCAAACGGAAATCAGTGCTTGGTTTCATTGAACGGGACAGCGAAGTAATCGGCGCCGGGCGACACGCTGTCGTCTTCGGCGGCATCGTCTTCGGTGTCCGCATCGTCGGGTTGAGCCCAGAACAGGCGGTCCGGAATCACCTGGCCCATGCCAGGGCTGAAGCCTTCGTCCAGGCAGCGGTCCAGGTAGCTCAGGGCTTCGCGTGTGGCTTCGGGCAGGTCCATGCCGGTGGCCAGCAGCGCGGCAAGAGTGGCCGACAGGGTGTCGCCCGCGCCGGCGAAAACGGCTTCGATGCGCTCGAATTTGTCACTGGCCACCACCGCCTCGGGCGTGGCCAGCACGTTGTCGATGTGTTGCTCGGGCAGGGGCACGCCGGTCACCAGGGTGTAGGGCACGCCCAGCTCACTGGCGGCGCGGGCGATGTCGCGAGGGCTGGGGTTGCGATCGCCACGCCATTCGGGCAACAACCAGCGACGCAAGGTGCTGTGGTGGCCGACCAGCACGCTGGTTTGCGGCAGCAGCAGTTCGCGGAAGGCGTCCTGGTAGTCGTCGATCTTGTCGTCTTCCCACCACGACAGATTGGGCATGTAGGCGACCACCGGCACGCCGTCGTAGTCGTCGGCAATGCCGGCGATGGCCGCCAGGTTCTCGGGGGTGCCCACAAAGCCGACCTTGATGACCTGCACCGGGACGTCTTCGGCGATGGTGCGGGCCTGCTCGCTGACGAACTCTTCGTCGAAGGCAAAAAAATCGTGGATGCCGCTGGTGTCGCGTGCATAGCTGCCCGTCATGATGGGCAGGGTGTGTGCGCCCACCGAACCCATGGCCAGCACGTCACCCGACAGGCCGCCGGCGCCGCTGGGATCGTTGGCATTGAAATCCAGCACGCAGGCCAGCCCTTGCGACTCGTTTTCGCTGTCACTGGCGTCGGGGGCAGACGGGGTGTCGGGAAGGTCGGTCATGGGCGGTTGGAGGCTGTGCCTGAGGGGGCTGTGGGGCGGCGCCCGATACAATCGAGTTCATTCTATTCGACTCTTTTTTCTCTTGATATATGGAATACAAAACCTGGATGTGCCTGATCTGCGGCTGGATTTACGACGAGGCCATGGGTGATCCCGAGCACGGCATTGCGGCTGGCACCAAGTGGGAAGACGTGCCGATGAACTGGACTTGCCCGGAATGCGCGGCACGCAAGGAAGATTTTGAGATGGTGGCCATCTGACCTGACGCTCTCCCGGCGAAATCCGCACGAGGAGCGGGCGGTCCATCCGGCTCCTCATGCTGCGGGTGCGCAGAAATCGTCGCCGCACGGACCGCCCGCTCCTCGTGCTGCCTGGGCGGTCGGTTTGCCCTTGCAAAGCCGCCGGATCAGGCGGCTTTTTTCTTGACCACCGCGTAGCGCTCCAAGGTGGTGGCGCGCGCCTCGGCGTGGTCCACGATGGGGCGCGGGTAGGTTTTGCCGAGCGTCACGCCCGCCGCCTGCAGTTCCAGCTCGCCCGCCAGCCAGGGGGCATGGATGGCCTTGGCGGAAAGGTTGGCGAGTTCGGGCACGTAGCGGCGGATGAATTTGCCCTCGGGGTCGAACTTTTCGCTCTGGCTGACCGGGTTGAAGATGCGAAAGTAGGGCTGGGCGTCGCAGCCGCTGGAGCTGGCCCATTGCCAGCCGCCGTTGTTGGCCGAGAGGTCGAAGTCGTTGAGGTGCTGGGCAAAGTACTTTTCGCCCCAGCGCCAGTCCACGCCCAGGTCTTTGCACAAAAAGCTGGCCACCACCATGCGCAGGCGGTTGTGCATGTAGCCGGTCTGGTTGAGTTGGCGCATGGCGGCGTCCACCAGCGGGTAACCGGTGCGCGCCTGACACCAGGCGTCAAACAGTTTGTGGCCGTGCGGGCCGTGGTCCCAATGGATCGCGTCGTAGTCGCGTTTGAAACTTTCGCCCTGGGCCACATGCGCGAAATTGGCCAGCACCTGGACGTAAAAGTCACGCCAGATGAGTTCGGACAGCCAGACCGCTGCCCCTTCGCTGCCGGTCTGGGCGCGGGCATGGGCCTCGCGCGCCAATTGGCGCACCGACACGGTACCAAAACGCAGGTGCACACTCAGGTAGCTGGGCCCTTTGATGGCCGGAAAGTCGCGCCGGGCGCCGTACTCGTCGATGCGGCGCAGAAAGTCGGCCAGCAAGGTCTGCGCCCCCGATTCACCTGTGGGGATGTGCAGTTCATGGAGGTTGGTGGCCTCAAAGTCCAGGTCCGACAGGCGCGGCACCGGCTGGCGCCGTGCGGGAGGGCGAGGGGCCAGGTGCTGGGCGTAGCGCTCCACCGGATAGGCTTTGAGGTAGAAGTTGTTCACCTTGCGCAGCCAGGCGTTTTTGTATGGGGTGAAGACCGAAAACGCCGTACCCGACTGGGTCATCACCTCTTGGCGTTCAAACACCACATGGTCCTTGCAGGTGTGCAGGGCGATGCCGTGTTCGGCCAGTTGGCCGCGCACCTTGCCGTCGCGCTGCAAGGCGGCGGGCTCGTCGTCGTGGCTGGCGAACACGGCCAACACACCCAGTTGGCGCGCCAGTAAGGGAATTTCGTGCTCGGCCGCGCCGTGGCACACGATCAGGCCACCCGTTTCGTCGCTCAGTTCGCGCAGGCGCTGGTCCAGTTCGATCAGCGATTCCCGTATGAATTCCACACGCCGATCGGCGCGTGGCAGCGCGTCCAGGATGGCGGTGTCAAAGACAAAGGCCACATGCACCTGACGGCAATGTTTGAGGGCGTGGTAGAGCGCAGCGTTGTCGTGAACGCGCAAATCTCGGCGCAGCCAGACCAGGCCGCTGGCAAAGGAGGTCTCCATGGGGCGCAAATACCTGTGGGACCGACCCGGTCGCCGGGGGTGGGACCGTTAAAATCGGTGCATGTCTGCCGATTCTGCCTCCTTGAAGCTCACGCATCACTTTTTGATTGCTATGCCGGGTCTGGAGGACGGCATTTTTTCGCGCAGCGTGGTCTACATGTGCGAACACAGCGAGCGCGGCGCCATGGGCTTGGTCATCAACAAGCCCAGCGACCTGTCGATGCGGGCCTTGTTTGACAAGGTGGACTTGCCGCTGCGGCGCGAGGACCTGGGCCAGGCCTCGGTGTTGATGGGTGGGCCCTTGCAGACCGAGCGCGGTTTTGTGCTGCACGACCCCATTGTCTTGCCCGAAACCGAGGCGCCGGGTTCTTCGGTGTACGCCTCCACGCTCAAGGTGGACGGGGGGCTGGAGATGACCACCTCGCGCGATGTGCTGGAGGCGCTGTCTTCGGGCGCCGGGCCGCGCCGTGTGCTGATGACGCTGGGCTATGCCTCTTGGGGCGAGGGCCAACTCGAGTCCGAACTGGCGGAAAACGCCTGGCTCACGGTGCCGGCCAGCAACGAGATCGTGTTCGACACACCGCTGGCGCAGCGTTACGACCAGGCGCTGGCCCTGCTGGGCTTGCAGTCCTGGATGCTGTCACCCGAGGCGGGGCACGCATGAGCGCCGCCACCGAAGTACCCGCCAGCCAGCAGACTTTTCTGGCGCTGGACTATGGTCTCAAGCGCACCGGCGTGGCCGTCGGCAACCGCTTGCTGAAAACCGCCACACCCCAAGGCACCATCGCCGCCGAAGGCGATGCGCGCTTTGCCAAGATCGCCGAGCGCATCCAAGAGTGGCAGCCCGACGCCCTGGTGATTGGCGTGCCCACGCACCCCGATGGGGGCGAGCACGAAAACACCCTGCGCGCCCGCAAGTTTGGGCGCCAGCTGCGTGGGCGTTTTGGCCTGGCGGTGTACGAGGTGGACGAGCGCTACAGCACGACCGAAGCCCATGCCCAGGGTGCCAAAGACGCCGATGCCGCCGCTGCCGCCATCATTCTTGAACAATTTCTGAGGACACTTCCATGAATCTGACCCTCGATGCCGAGGCGCTGTACCAGGAGCTGCTGCGCGGTGTGCGCAGCCTGTGCCAGGCCGATACCCGGCTGGTGGGCATCACCTCGGGTGGTGCCTGGCTGGCCGAGCGCCTGCAGCGCGACCTGGGTCTGGTCGGCGAAGCGGGCCAGGTGTCCTCGGTGATGCACCGCGACGACTATGCCCAGCGCGGCCTGTCGGCGGGTGGGCAGACGCAGCTGCCCTTCGAGATCGAGGGCGCCGACATCCTGGTGCTCGACGATGTGCTCTACACCGGGCGCACCATCCGCGCCGTGCTCAACGAACTCTTCGATTACGGTCGCCCGGCGCGCGTGCAGCTGGCCGTGCTGGTGGACCGGGGTGGGCGCCAGTTGCCGGTGCAGGCGGACTTTGCCGCTGCTCGCGTGGCGCTGCCCGAAAGCCAGTCGCTGGCGCTGGCGCGCGATGCGGCCGGTACTTTCCGCTTCCAGGTCGAGAACAAGGTCTGAGGTGAACATGCTCTACAAGCGCAACAACCCCCAACTCAACCAGCACGGTGAACTCATCCACCTGCTTTCTACCGAGGGCCTGCCCAAGGACATCCTTACGCACATCCTCGACACCGCGCAGGGTTTTGTCAGTGTCAATGACCGCGAGGTCAAGAAGGTACCGTTGCTGCGCGGCAAGAGTGTATTCAACCTGTTCTTCGAGAACAGCACCCGCACCCGCACCACCTTCGAGATCGCCGCCAAGCGCCTGAGCGCTGACGTCATCAACCTCGACATCGCGCGCTCATCGGCCAGCAAGGGCGAGTCGCTGCTCGACACCATCGCCAACCTGAGCGCCATGGCCGCCGACCTGTTCGTGGTGCGCCACAGCGAGTCGGGTGCGCCCTACCTGATCGCCCAGCATGTGGCGCCGCACGTGCATGTGGTCAACGCTGGAGACGGTCGCCATGCCCACCCCACGCAGGGCCTGCTGGACATGTTCACCATCCGGCACTACAAGAAAGACTTCTCCAACCTCACGGTGGCCATCGTGGGCGATGTGTTGCATTCGCGCGTGGCGCGTTCCGACATCCATGCCCTCACCACCCTGGGCTGCGCCGAAGTGCGTGTGGTCGGCCCCAGGACCCTGGTGCCGTCGGACATGGCGCACATGGGGGTGCGGGTGTTCCACAACCTCGAAGAGGGCATCAAGGGCTGTGACGTGGTCATCATGCTGCGCCTGCAAAACGAGCGCATGAGCGGTGCGCTGCTGCCGTCGAGCCAGGAGTATTTCGAGAGCTTTGGCCTGACGCCCGAGAAACTGCAACTGGCCAAGCCGGACGCCATCGTGATGCACCCCGGCCCGATCAACCGCGGTGTCGAAATCGACTCTGCGGTGGTCGACGGCCAGCAAAGCGTGATCCTGCCGCAGGTGACGTTTGGCATTGCGGTGCGCATGGCCGTGATGAGCATCGTCGCGGGCAACGAGGCTTGAGGACAACAAGATGAAGATCCTGATTCAGAACGGCCGCGTGATCGACCCCGCCAGCGGTTTTGACCAAACGGCCGACCTGGCGATTGCGGCGGGCCGCATCGTCGCCATCGGCCAGGCCCCTGCCGACTTCAACCCCAACCGCACCCTGGACGCCACAGGCGCCATCGTCGCTCCGGGCCTGGTGGATTTGGCCGTGCGCCTGCGTGAGCCGGGCCACGAACATGCCGGCATGCTGGAGAGCGAGATGGCCGCGGCCGTGGCCGGCGGCGTGACCAGCCTGGTCTGCCCACCTGACACCGACCCCGTGCTCGACGAGCCTGGCCTGATCGACATGCTGCGCCACCGCGCCGAAAAACTGCACCAGTCGCGTGTGCTGCCGCTGGGGGCGCTCACGCGCGGCCTCAAGGGCGAGGTGCTGACCGAGATGGGCCAGCTCACCGAGGCCGGTTGCGTGGGCTTCAGCCAGGCCGAAGTGCCGATGGCCAATACCCAGGTGCTGCAGCGTGCCCTGCAATACGCCAGCACCTTTGGTTACAGCGTCTGGCTGCGCCCGCAAGAGTTGCATCTGGGCAAGGGGGTGGCCGCCAGCGGTCCGCTGGCCACGCGCATGGGCTTGTCGGGCGTGTCGGTGGCGGCAGAAACCATTGCGCTGCACACCATTTTTGAACTCGTGCGTTCGACCCAGGCGCGCGTGCACCTGTGCCGCATCAGCAGCGCCGCCGGCGTGGAACTGGTGCGCCAGGCCAAGGCCGAAGGTTTGCCGGTGACGGCCGATGTGAGCATCAATTCGCTGCACCTGACCGACGCCGACATGGGCTACTTTGACAGCCGTGCCCGCCTCACACCGGTGCTGCGTCAGCAACGCGACCGCGATGCCCTGCGCGCGGCCCTGGCCGACGGCACCCTGGATGCCTTGGTGTCCGACCACACCCCGGTGGACGACGATGCCAAGGCCTTGCCGTTTGCCGAGGCCGAGCCTGGCGCCACCGGCCTTGAACTGCTCTGGAGCCTGGCGCTCAAGTGGGGGCAAGCGTCGGGCGTGGACCTGGGCACTGTGCTGTCGCGCATCACCACCCGACCGGCGCAGGTGCTGGGCACGGCCTTGTCCACCTTGCAAGGCTCGGTGGGCCAGCTCGCTGTGGGGGGCGCAGCCGACGTGGTTGTGCTGTCGACCGATGGGCATTGGCCGGTGAGCGGCGAGCGCCTGCGCAGCCAGGGCAAGAGCACGCCGTTCTCGGGCTACGAGTTGCCTGGCCGTGTGCTGGCCACGCTGGTCGGCGGGCATATGGCCTTCGAGGCCAGGCCGCAGGCCTGAGCCGGACCACGCTCATTCACGCGGTGTCGGCTTTCATGCGCACCTTGCTGGCACTGTGGCGCATTCTGCGCGGCCTTTGGCACGTGTTGCTGGGGCTGTGGATCGTGGCGGTGCGCTTTCCAAGGCTTGGACGCGAGGCGCGCGAAGAGCGCGTGCAGGTCTGGTCCCTGCAACTGCTGGCCTTGTGGGGCATCCACCTGCAGGTCATTGGCCAGCCGGTGGCCGGTGGCCCGGCGCTCATGGTGGCCAACCACATTTCCTGGCTGGACATTCTGGTCATTCATGCGGCGCGGCATTGTCGTTTTGTCTCCAAGTCCGATATCCGGAGCTGGCCACTGATCGGCATGCTGGCGACCGGCGCGGGCACGCTCTACATCGAGCGCGCCAGTCGCCGGGACGCCTTGCGCATGGTGGGCGACATGACCGAAGCCATGCGCGATGGGGATGTGGTGGCGGTCTTTCCAGAGGGCACGACCAGCGATGGGCGCGCCTTGCTGCCCTTTCATGCCAACCTGATCCAGTCGGCGA
>JACCDU010622488.1_pt1 | contig 10064 bp, 16 predicted proteins | sample 7446081 | NCBI WGS metagenome assembly JACCDU01 (sample SAMN15323447, study PRJNA562643) | freshwater metagenome | isolation source: river surface water | place: USA:Blue River Watershed | collected 2017-08-17
CATATCTTGGAGGCAATCCGTTCTTCCAGGGAGCCTTCCAGGCTGCTGCTAGGCCACTAGAAACGCAGTACATGGACGCTATTAACAAAGCGCGATCTGCTGCCTCCTCTGCTGGCCGATACGGGTCAGGTGCGCTGGGGCAACTCGAAGGTCGGGCGGAAGGTGCGCTGGCAACCGGACTGTCTGACATTGCCGGACGGCTGGCGTATCAGAACTACGAAGCTGAACGCGCTCGACAGGAAGCAGCGGCAACTCGTGCGCCTGCGCTGGCCGAGACTCAATACGGTGACATTCAGCGATTGGCTAACGTTGGCGCTATGTCCGAGGATTACGCACAACGTCAACTCGCGTCAGACATTGCACGCTTCAACTATCAGCAACTTGCCCCGATGCAAGCGTTGCAGAGTTTCCTGGGTAGTGTTTACGGTGCACCTGCTGGGATGATGGCAACTCAGCCGATCATCGGCAACCCGCTGTTGGGTGCGCTGGGTGGCGCTGCGCTGGGTGGTGCGCTGGGATACGGCACGCCTGGTGCTGTGGCTGGTGGTCTGCTTGGCGCATACGGGAGTCGATAATGGCTGATCCAATGACTATGGCTGCTGTCGGTGCTGTTGCTGGTGCTGCGCTGAACAGGGACGATCCGATGAGAGGCGCACTCATGGGCGCTGCTCTCGGTGGTGCTGGTGGTGCTGGCTACGGTGCGCTGACTGGTGGTGCCGCCGGAGCGGGCGCTGCTGGTAGTGCTGCTGCTGGCGCTGCTGGTAGTGCTGCTGCTGGCGCTGCTGAGATTGGTGCTGCTAATGCTCTCCCGCCAGGGCTGTCAACGCTTTCAGTAGGCCCGACTGGGCTAATGCCTGTCGATGTAGCCGCAGTGCAGGCTTCGCCATTGGCGACGATGAGTTTTTATGCCCCGTCGGAACTGGCTACATTAGACGCAGCGTTAGGTAATTTGCCAGCCTCTAATGCTCTGGCGGCATCTCCTCCGGCGTTCGCATACCCGGATGTTGACGCTATTGCTCGTGCCTCGATGGGGTCTGACTTGCCGGGTTTAGCGTCAGGCGCGTCAGGCTCATCTGCTTACACTGCGCCCGGACGTATGCCAATGGGGTTGGCCTATAGCCTACTTCAGCAGGGTCAACCTCGTGCGCAGATGCAAGCCCCAGCGCCTAAGCGTGGCAGTCCGCAGTCTGTGAACTACGGTGGCTTTGCAAGTCTGTTGGAACCGAAACTTGTTGAGAGGCGGCGAGTATCGCTGATCTGATATGGACGAATTTCTCGCTCAGTTGTTCCCGCAAGCACCGAGTTACTTTCCTGGTCTGCTAGGTCAGGAGCAGGCTAATCTGCTCCAACAGCAAGCCAGACAGCAGGGGTTGCTAGGTCTAGGCATGGGTCTGTTGCAGGCTGCTGCACCGTCAACCGTTCGCCCTAGCCTTGCCGGTGGAGTAGCACAGGGGTTGATGGCTGGTCAGCAGATGGCGCAGAACGTCTATGCTCAACGGTTACAGGAAGCGCAAATCGCGCAGAAACTGGCTGAGCAACAGAGGACGTTGCAACAACAAGCGGCAATGCGTCAATTGTTTCCGCAGGTATTCCAAACGACTACCGAGCGCGGAGCGATTGCAGGGGAGGAAGGGCCGATTCCGACTGCACAGCAACGCATTTCAATTGATCCTGCAAGGCTTTCAATGCTTACTGCTGCTGCGCCTGATCCCATAGCTGCGCTTGCTAATGTATCGAAGATCATCCCAGAACTTCGTAAAGGTGGCGTTCTCGGCGGGATGGCAATGGGTGCTGATCCGTTTTTAGCGTTTATGGGCGAAAACATTCCTGCATCTATTCGCAGTGCTGCTCAGCAATATTCGCGTGCATATCAGTCTGGTGCGATTGACGAAGCAACGGCTGGGCAACGTGCTGAATCGTTGGCAAAGATGGTTGAGTCGGTTGCAAAGCCAGTCACTCCGATTGCATCGTATGAATACTATGTAAGGCAAGAACAAGCCGCTGGCAGAACGCCAAAATCATACGAACAGTATGAACAAGACATGAAGAAGGCTGGCGCCCAAACGATTATTGAAAAAACGTCTGGTGTTGCCGCTGGTGAGCTTGTAAGAGGTGCGATTGAACGTGCAAATGCCTCTCTGAACAACGCATCTGCTGCCTCTCAAACACTGCAAACTATTGCTGATATTCGTCCGGCATTAGATCAAGGTGTGATGTCTGGCCCGCTAAGTTCGCAAACGGCTGTAATTGCAAGGCTTGCAAGCACATTGGGTGTCACTGGTCAGTCAACACAAGACACGTTGAACCGCACTGCTGAGGCAATGCGCGGTTTGGCTCAATTGGAATTGCAGACTGCTGAACAAATGCGAGGGCAAGGCGCAATTACCGATACCGAGCGAGGATTGATTGCTCGTGCTGCTGCTGGCAATTTGGCAACGATGACAGCAGGGGAGGTTCGCACGTTGCTGAATGCAATGGAGCGAACAGCAAAATTCAAGATTCAATCGTATAACCAGAACTTGCAGATTTTGCGTAGAGCGCTGCCGGAAGAATCTAGGCAGTTTATTGACGTATACCCGACAATTGGCACTGATACGCAAGCCCCAGTGCGAAATATTAATTCTGCCGGGTCTGCTGCTCGTGCTGCTGGACTTGTGAGGGAACAATGACTCCGACGCAACGGTTACAAGCGCTGCAACAAGAATTGCTTTCAGCGCAGGATAGAGATGCGTTAACTCCACAAGGGCAGCAAGTCTTGAAGATGCTGCAAAGTGGAGTAGCAACGGGTGGTGTTGGATCGTTCATGCAAGGCTTGTCGATGAACCTGTCGGATGAGGCGATAGGTGCGATTCGCTCCTATTTGTCTCCGGTGCCTGGGCAAGTCTCCGAAACGCTCAGCAAGTTTGAACAAGCGCGACAGGCAGAGATTGGTGGCCCTGCTATGCCTCCGTTGACGCCAGCGCAAACTGGCGCTGCGATTGAACGGCTAGGCTTGCAGCAATACGGAGAACAATTCCCAGTTCGAGCCATTGCTGCTGAAATCGGTGGCGCTGTAGCACCTGGCGTTCTCATGCCAGCCACCACGATCCCCCGCATGATCGGACTAGGAACGGCAACTGGTGCGATTTCTGGGGCTGGGCAGGCTGAAGGTGGCGCTCAGGAGCGGATTACAGGCGCAGCGATTGGCGCTCCGCTGGGCGGCATTGGTGCTGGTGTTGGTGGCGTTGCTGGCCGTGTTGTTGGTAAAGGATACCGCAGCATGGTGGATGCCATGTTTAAGCCACCAGAGCGTGCTGGGGTTGAGTCAGCGCGGCAGATGGTTAAGGAGGCAATCACTGCTGATGTCGGTGATATTGACCAAGCGATTGCACTCATTATGCAGCGCACTGGCAAGCCTTATACGCTTGCTGATGTCGGGCCTAATACTCGCGCTTACCTTGATGCTGCTTATCAGATTCCGAGTCCTGGCAAGAAAGAGGCTGACGCATTCTTGCGTGAACGTGACAAAGGAATGTTGTCGCGTCTGACTAGCGACATTCAGGAAGCATTCGGTAGTCGCGCTGCGTTCTTCGATGAGTTCAACGCGCTGAAAACTGCTCGTGGCGAACTCGGCAGCAAACTCTATGATCGTGCGTTCCGGGTTGACATCCCTGTCAATACAGAACTGACATCTATTCTTCGCACCCCGTCCGCCCAGGCAGCGTATGACCGTGCGGCGAGGATTGCTGCTGATCGCGGCATTCCGCTTCCAAAGGTCACGATCACTCCTGACGGCAAGCTAGTAACGCCGAAAGGCGATGAGGTTAAGGGGATCAATACGGAGTTTCTGCATTTCCTGAAGATGGGTCTTGATGACGTAATCTTCACTGGCAAGGCTCCAACGTCAGGGATTGGTCGGACGGAACTTGCAGGCCAAAAAGATGTCCGGCAACGCTTGCTGAACATGGTGGATCGCAATAATCCGTCCTATGCTAGAGCGCGGAACTATTGGGCAGACGATACTGCTGCAATGGACGCGATGCAGCAAGGACGAGACTTTTTGCGTGCTGACTATGATGAGCTTGCGGCTGACATCAGAAAAATGTCGATGTCAGAAAAAGAGGCATTCCGACTTGGAGCGATGCAAAACCTGCTAGACCGCATTGGTGGTGCGCAAGTTGGCGAAACAGTCTTGCAAGGCACGATGACTGACGCTAAAAAACTGTTGCAACCTCAAGCAGTTCGGATGATGCGCTTAACGTTCCCGTCTGGTGATGCCGGTGACGATGCTTTCAATAAGTTTATCGGCAATCTGCGCAATGAACTTGAAATGAAGTCTACCAGTCAGACGGTATTAGGTGGCTCGCAGACTGCTGGCCGTGCTGAAGCCATGCAAAAGATCAAAATGGAATCGGCGCGAGAGTTCCCGCAAGCATTGAGCATGACAGGTTTGTTGATGCAAGCAATGCGCCGGGATGTTGGGGCAATGTCTGACGCACAGATGCGGTCAACGGCAACTGAGTTGTCACGCATCCTGTTAGAGCGCGATCCGAAAGCGCTTCAAACTATCGCTAAAGAACTTCAAGAACAAACACTGGCTGACATTCTCAGGAAACGCGCTCCAGAAGTTCCAGCAGCGTTGGGTAGAGGTATGGTTAACCCGTTCTTGTTTGGGCAGATTGGTGGAAGCATCGGCGGCACAGCAATGCCTAGCGGCTTATTGATGGGACAGTGACATGGCAAAAGCAAAGATCAGCGAGTTCGACACCAATCCCGACAACAACACCGATATTGACGGGATCAATATCGCGGAGAACTGTCCGCCAGCTAACATCAACAATGCTATCCGCGAGTTGATGTCGCAACTAAAAGACTTCCAGGTTGGCAATCAAGCCTCGAACCAACTCGCAGCGGCAGGCGGCGGAACTGGGCTATCGTCACCTGGTACGTCCGGCAACGTCCTGACATCCAACGGATCAGCCTGGGTATCATCTACGCCGACGTATGTGCCGACTGGCGCAATGCTGATGTGGGGGACGGGTTCCGCTCCGACAGGCTATCTGCTGTGCAACGGTGCTACGGTATCGCGTTCGACCTACTCCGCGCTGTTTGCGGTGATTGGCACTGCATACGGTGCAGGCGACGGGTCTACTACGTTCACTTTGCCAGACTTCCGTGATCGCTTCCCTGTCGGTGCTGGCACGTCTTATAGTGCAAACTCAACGGGTGGTAGCAAGGATGCTATCGTTGTAACGCACACTCATACCGCAACCAGCACTGATTCTGGTCACAGTCACATCCTGCAAGTATCAAACGGAAGCGGTGCGGTGATTGATGACAGGTTTGGCGGATCGGGTGCTGACTACGGTATTGAGAACGTCAACGATAGTGCGACAACCACGAAGTCTGCGACTGCTAACATCACGACAACGATTGCATCAACCGGGTCGTCTGGAACGAATGCTAACCTTCCCCCATATCTGGGTGTCTACTTCATCATCAAGACATGACAACAGCAAACGAAGTTGAGGCAAAGCTGATGACGCATGAACAAGTCTGCGCTGTGCGCTACGAGGGCATCAATGCGCGTCTGAAGCGTCTTGAGCAGATACTGATTGGCAGCGCAGCGTTTATCATTGCGTTGTTGCTTGGACTCGTGATGAAGGTCTGACATGATCGAGATAGCGGTCGCACTTGCTACTGCCGAGGCTGCGGTCGCTGGCATTAAGAAAGCAATTCAAATCGGCAAAGACGCCAAAGAGTGTCTAGGCGATTTTATGGCGCTGTTCGACGCACAGGATCAGATCCAGAAAGCGTCAACCGAGGAACGCGCTAAGCTGCCCCCTGAGAAGCAAAAGTCAGCAATGTCGGAAGCGTTGGAAACCGTCATTGCTGCCAAGAAAATCAGGGAGATGACGGAAGACCTGAAGCAGTACCTGGTCTGGTCTGGACAGGCGGATGTCTGGGATGAGATCCAGCGTGAACACAACGCAGTCATCCAACGACGGAAGGCTGAGGAACTCGCTGCTAAACGTAAGGCTGAACAGGACGCCGCAGCTAGGCTGAAGCGACGCAAAGAGATCATGCTGCTTGTCACTGTTATCGGGACAGGCGGAATCATCCTGTATCACCTAGTGAACTACATTGTAGATACATGGCCGTCGCAGTAACTCTGCTGGCAGCATTCATGCTGTCGGTTGTCGCGTTGATGCTTACTCTAGCCGGGATCAGTATATGAGAATGACCACTGAAGAAATCGAAGTCAGGATCTGGGCGATCATCTCGCTATGCCTAGCTGCGATCCTTGTGCTGTCGGTTGTGTCCATCATCTTTGGTGTGCTGTTTGTCGAGCATGATCTCGAACGCATCAGCCCTATCGACACGCAACTGATCGGCATCCTCAAAGACATCATGCTTCTAGCCATCGGCGCTGTTGGTGGTCTAGTCGGTCGCAAAGGCGCATACGCTGCTGCCAATCTAATCAAGAAAGGGGACGATGATGCTGCCACTAGGCCCACTGCTTGAGGTTGGCGGCAAGATTCTCGATAGAGTCTTGCCTGACCCTGCTGCCGCTGAAGCTGCTAAGCGAGAACTGGCAAAACTGGAGCAGGACGGTGAGCTTGCGAAGATGGCGCAGCAGACAAAACTGTTCGAGTTGAACGTTGAGAACACCAAGTCTGCTCGTGAGATGCAAGTCGCCACCAGGAGCAAGATTCCTGCGGTGCTGTCCATCGTCACCGTTGCTGGCTTTTTCGGGCTGCTAGTAGGCTCTGCGCTAGGCTACATGACGCTGACAGGCTCAGACGTAATGATGCTGCTGCTAGGTGTTTTGGCGCGAGAGACAGCAAGCGTCTACAACTTTTGGCTGGGATCGTCCAACAGTAGTCAAACGAAGGACATGCTCAAGAAATGAAAGCAAACTGGCAAGACGCACTCGATCACGTTCTACGCTCGGAAGGGGGTTACGTTAACCATCCGCTCGACCCTGGCGCCGCCACTAACCTCGGAGTCACCCAGCGCGTCTGGGAGGAATGGGTAGGTCACGAGGTAGACGAGAAGGCGATGCGCGAACTAACGCCGGAGAAAGTCTCACCACTCTACGAGCAAAAATACTGGCAGCGTGTCAAAGGCGATGACCTGCCGTCTGGGGTCGATTACTGCGTGTTCGACGCCAGTGTAAACAGCGGGACGGGTCGAGCATCCAAGTGGCTACAAGAGTGTGTTGGAGTGACGGCAGACGGTGTTATCGGGCCGATGACGCTGCGGACTGTTGAAGCGATGGTGCCTGCTGATCTTGTGAACCTGTATTGCGACAAGCGTCTGGCGTTTCTGAAGGAACTCAAGACCTGGGAGACGTTCGGGAAAGGTTGGGAGCGGCGCGTAGAAGAAGTCCGCTCCCATGCTCTCACAATGATCGCAAAAGCCGGTTGATGTACCACTGAGCCTTTTCTAAGTCCTCTCTGCCGTTCTTTTTCTTCCAACGCCAGAGATACTTGATTGCGTTCCCGGTGCAGAAGGCTTCGATTCCCTGCAAGCCTTCCGTCGCCACCGTTATCGCATCGATACACTCAACCGCACCTTTGTAGTGGTCTGGGTTGGTAGGGTCAGAAGGGGGCATCATCTCGTGCCTTCGGTTCAGCTAGTGTTGCCCAGCCATCCCAGCCAACAGGTACTGACTCCATCTTGAGCGTCAGACCTTTAGCGGTTTGCATGACAACGCCGATCTTCTGCCAGCGTTTTTTTTCCTCTCCCTGCTTGTTTGTGTAAGTTCCAGTGCTAGCGATTACTTCGTATGCGATGGGCATAGTTTCTCCATTAGGTTGTTGACTTCAGACAAAAACTCTTTGACCTTGCTCTCAAACTTCTCGATCTCCTCCTCTGTCGGCTGAAACCGGACTACAAACAACCGAAGGTGCTCGGGGAACCTGTCATCGAACGACACAAAATCCACCCATTTCCTGCCGGTACAGCTAAGTTGAGCCATCATCTGCGGGGTGTACTTCGCAGGAGGCTTCCCGCTTTGGATGTAGTCAAGGTGTGTCGTTGACCTTGGACATTTGATCTCCACCAGACCGTCCGACCCAACGAGAGCATCAGGGCTAGCACCAAACCAACGGATTAACGGGTGCTTCACAAACCCAACATCGTCCGTTAGTTCGTAGGTCGCCTGATACGCTGCCTTTGCAAGCGGCTCGACATCTATCCCTCGCTGCATATCAGCATTCACAAACGATTCCTGTGCGCGACCCGTTAGTCGCTCTGTAACTATCTGGGTCAGATAACCTTTGCGAGCCTGTGTTTCTTTTCCAGCCAGGATGTCGCCAGCGCGTGACCCGGTGGCATGCCCGAGTCTGTCCTGATACCACTGCTCAGTCCGTTGCTCTGACATATTTCAGCACCCGTTGATTGCGTCCTGACCGGCCAGGACGTTTGCCGACTACTCGCAGGAATCCCTTACGTACTAACGGAGCCAAGCGAGGCGTAATCGTGTTCAGCGTGAACGCAGGCATCTTCGCCCCGAGTTCGTCCTGTGTAAGCCCGTTTGGCGCGTTCTTGAAGGCATCCAGCACGATGGCTTCTAGCCGTGTCGTATCGAGTGCCTTCGCCGCCTCGTGGCTGGTGTCTGGGTCTGTAACCCTTGCAGGCCAGTTGTATAGGCTCATGGCGCGTCCACCGTCCAGGATTGATGGGGGATCGGGAACTTTGGTCGGTGGTAAAACTTCCGCAGAATCAGCGTTTCCGGTGTCCAGAATGCGTTAGGGTTGGCGTTCCTGATTCGTGCGATGGTCAGTTCCAGTTCGCGGTTCTCATGCATGTAGTCGCGCCCTACTCGTGCGGCTGAGCGAAGTTGTGCGCGTTGCTGGTCATTCAGTAGGTGTGCTGGTTTCATTTCACTTCCATCAGTTGTGCTTTGCGGTTGTTCTTTGCTTCTTCGAGTTGCTGCATGAACTCAGTGTCTCTCAGCGCTTTGTAAGCATGAGCGAACACTGTCTTCAGCCCGTCAAGGTTCTCAGCCTGGGATACCTGCTTGAGATACGGTGCTGGATCTACTGCTGGTTTCTTGCTTGCAGCGTTGCCGTCGTCATCTTCTGGTGCAATGCCGCACGATGCCATCAGGCTGTACCTGCGAGCGTAGGTCAGCGCTGAGCCGTATCCCTGTGCGTTCTGCTGGGAAGCAGGGACATGGAGTTTGCCAGCTGAAAGTGTTTCGCCTGACTCGTGTATGAACACGGTTTCGACGATCACTCCGTCCTCGCACTCGTGCGTCTGCTGCATAAGCATGATGCCGTTGGCGTTCAGGCCATCGATGACTGCCTCAACGCAAGCCGCAAGGTCAGCGTAGCGACTTTTGAAGTGCGGATTGCTGGAGGACTTTAGTGCTGGCCCGAATGCCTTTTGTGCTTTCACTAACGCTGATGCTATCTGCTTCATTGCTCGACCCTTTGTATCGTTGCCACTTGGTTAGGTATTGTTGTTGCTCGCTTGGTGGAATCCACCCAAACCGTCGCCACGTTGCTTGCACATCCGTAGCGACGCCGGGTATCCACTTAAACTCTAAATCCGTGAGATTAGCCACCAGACTGCGTCTCCTATGGTTGATGTTGAACCGATACTCCAATCAACTGCTGTGACACCGAGAACCGCGCCAGCCGCGACGATAAGCAGGTGTTTCATTTCCGCCCCTTGTTGACTAGGTTTTCCCAGAACGGGAAGTTTCTGGGCTGCGTCAGGTAGTCAAGCATCCGCTCACGCAGGATCTTGCGAGCGTCTGCACCTTCCATGACAGCAATCATCACCAGGCGCTCGGTGTCCTCGAAGAAGTCACCGCCAGCAGCGCACTCCGTGAAGATGCGAACGATGGTCGGATACGACTCGCAATCGAGCCATGTATCTACTTGGTCATGTTCCCACTTGGCTTGTGCCTCAGCCCAATCTATGTCGCAGCGTCTCATGTTGTCCTCGGTTGTTGTTTGTTGACCGTGAACGAATCTTAAAGTATCCTTCATCCCGTTGTCAACGCGAATGTTCCATTATTTACAATTTTTACAATTTGAGGATGCAATGACGGTCGAGCAAGCAATCAA
>JACCDU010313162.1_pt1 | contig 10061 bp, 8 predicted proteins | sample 7446081 | NCBI WGS metagenome assembly JACCDU01 (sample SAMN15323447, study PRJNA562643) | freshwater metagenome | isolation source: river surface water | place: USA:Blue River Watershed | collected 2017-08-17
ACCTCTACGGCTGCCGCGAATCTCTCGTCGACGGCATCAAGCGCGCCACCGACGTCATGATCGCGGGCAAGGTCGCCCTCGTCATCGGCTACGGCGACGTCGGCAAGGGCTCGGCCCAGTCCCTCCGCGGCCCCGGCGCCACGGTCCAGGTCGCCGAGATCGACCCGATCTGCGCCCTGCAGGCCGCGATGGAAGGCTTCCGCGTCGTGACCGTCGAGGACACCCTCGGCACCACCGACATCTACGTCACCGCCACGGGCAACAAGGACATCATCACGCTCGAACACCTGACCAAGATGAAGGACCAGGCCATCGTCTGTAACATCGGCCACTTCGACAACGAGATCCAGGTCACCCGTCTCAACGCCTTCAAGGGCGTCAAGAAGGACACCATCAAGCCGCAGGTCGACCGTTACACGTTCAAGGACGGCCGCCAGCTCTACATGCTGGCCGAAGGCCGCCTGGTGAACCTGGGCTGCGCCACCGGCCACCCGAGCTACGTGATGTCGACCTCGTTCACCAACCAGGTCCTCGCCCAGCTGCACCTCTGGGAGACCCGCGCCACCGCCAAGCCCGGCGTGGTCGTCCTCCCGAAGCATCTCGACGAAGAAGTCGCCCGTCTCCACCTCGGCAAGCTCGGCGCCAAGCTGACCATCCTCTCCAAGGAGCAGGCCGCCTACATCGGCGTCAATCAGTGCGGTCCGTTCAAGCCCGATAGCTACCGCTACTAAGCCGGACCGTCCGAGCCCGCCGGCAGCAGCCGCGCCGCACCTCACCCGAGGGGGCGCGGCTTTTTCGTGCCCGCGTCGCCGCTGAGTCGCCGGCCGATCCTGACCCAGGCCGGGGGATTCCTTCCGGCAGATGGACCCCAGGGCCGGCGCCTTGTTCTTTCTTCCGGGGGACTATGCTGACGTGGGTGAACTTCACCCCTTATCTCGCCGCCGTCTGCCTCGCGGTCGGGGACGTCGCTTCGGCCGCGTCCACGCCCGCGCCTCCGTTCCGCACCGTGTCGTTGAATTATTATCATCCGGTGCCGGGCTCGGCGCACGAGGCGATGCGGCACGAGATCAGCGACCTGACGCCCGGCGCCTATGTGATCCGCTGGAAGCATCGGATGAAGCTCGCGGCGAACCGCCTGCCGCCGCCCTACCGGCTGGAGGTGACCAACGCCCGCACGGGGGCCGTCCTCCGGCGTTGGGACGTGCCCTTCCCGGTGACCGAGCGGATGACGGCGCACGCGGTCGTCTTCTGTCCGGGCGAAGAGGACTGCCGGGATCCGCTGGCCATCAACCTGGTGCCGCAGAACGGCGTCGCCCGCGCCTACTGCATCCTCGACTACTCCCTCGCCAAGGCGGGACTCGAGGTCGACGCCGATCGCGACGGGGTCATCCGTCCCGGCGAGTCCGCCGCGTCCCGTCGCCCGCTCCGGCTCTGGGTGAACGATGACGCGGATGAGTCGGAGTGGCAGGAAAACGCCGACCGCCCGGCGGCGCCCGCCGTCCGCCGGGACGCCGACGATGCCATGATCAACGGGCTCCGCGACCTGGTGGATTTCTTCCCGCTCAATCTCCGCGTCGCGGAATTGGTCCGGGAATATCCGCCGGACGAGGGCCACGCCTATCTTCTCCGGCAGAAAGACCAGGCGCTGGGCTTCGTCTGGACTTCGCTGCGGCCCGATCAGGTCGGCCGTCTCCACCGCGAGCCCGACCTGAAAGTGTTCGGACGGACGTTCGCCGAGGGGCTCGGGTCGGCGCAGGTCGAACAGCCGGACGCATCCGGCATGGTCGAGGTGCCGGCGGATTTCCTCAGACGCATCCTGAAGGCGGGCCATGGCGTCGTGTTGCTGGAAGGCCGCCGACCGACGGCCGAGCCCTTGGAGCTGATCGTCCGGAAGGGCGGCGCCGACCTCGCGCACTTGTCGGTGCCGCTGCGCGTCGTGCCCGTCGAGACGATGTACCGGCATCTCGATGTGACCGCGCTGGCGAAGGAAGCCGGCCCGGACGCAGGCTCGGCGCGGCCGGAGAAAGCCCGGCCGACGGAGGCAGGGGAGCCGCCCGGCTTGCCGGACGCCGAGCTCGGCGAGCGTTGGTGCTTCTTCTTCCATGGCTACAACGTCGGCGCCGGCAGCGCCCGCGGCTGGCAGGCGGAGACCTTCAAGCGGCTTCATGCCTTGGGCAGCCGCGCGCGCTTCGTAGGCGTGACGTGGGATGGGGACACCGGTTTGGATTATCATCGGGCGGTCTTCCAGGCCCTGCAGACGGGCGTGGCTTTGCCCGCGCATCTGCGGCGGTTCGCCCCGGACGAGCAGTCGGTCGTCGTCGCCCATAGCCTGGGCAACGCGGTGGTGGCCCGGGCGATCCAGGCGGGCCATACGCCGGCCCGTTACCTCATGCTCAACGCGGCCTTGCCCGTGGAGTCGGTCTCGCGTGAGGACGCGACGGCCCAGCAGGCGAGGGAGATGACGGAAGCGAACTGGCGTCCTTATGAGCGCCGGCTCTACGCCAGCGAATGGTGGCGGAAGTTCGCCCCGGATGATCCTCGGCGCGCGCTGACCTGGGCCGGCGCGTTCCGCCGGGTCAAGGAGGCCGGCGTCGCCGTGAACTACTATTCCGAGGGCGAGGACATCACGGTCTGTCCGGTGGGCATGAAGTCGGCTTCGGTGCTGGGCGCATTCTGGCAAGGCCGGACCTTGGATTACGGCGCATGGAAGACCCAGGAGCTGCTCAAGGGCGTGGACTGGACGACCTCGTTGGGCAGCCTGGTGATGCGCGCGGATCAGGCGGGCTGGGGCTTCAACCGCGCGTGGAATCTCCGCAAGGTCACGACCGGCCCGGGCCGGCCGGAAGTACGCTATGAACGTCGCGGACCGGCCCAGGCGGCGGCGCTCGAGGATGAAGCCCTGACAAGGGAGCCTTTCTTCCGGCCTTTCCTCGGCAGCGTGCTTCCGACCGGCCCGATGCCGCGACCGGAAGCCTTGTCGGCCACCGCGTGGCATGAGGCGCTCGCTTCGGGCATCCCGGCGATGTCCTACGCGATCGGCGGCGTGCCGATGCGCGGGCTGGCGACGCTCGGCGTCAGGCCGACTCCGGCCAGGAACTTCTCCTTGGAGGCCGAAGGACGGGTCAGGGATGCCCGCTGGCCGGCCGCTGGGCACCGGAAGAAGCACGAGGTGGGCCGTTGGCTGCACAGTGACTTCAAGAACGTGGCCTTGCCGTTCGTCCACCCGTGCTACCTTTCGATGATCAGCGAAGGAGGCCTCCGATGAGCGGCCTTTGCGGGTGGTCGGTGGTCTGTCTGGCCGGCGTCCTGCCGGTCGCGGCGGGAGAGTTTTCGATGCGCTTCGCGGATGAAGCCGGCCGGCCGCTCGACCGGGTTTCCGCGCACGTCCTGCTGATGAAGGACGACGACCCGCGGGCCGATGGGATGGAGGATCTGCGCGGTCTGACTAAACCCGACGGGCTTTTCCGCTTCGAAGGGCGGCGGCAGATGACGGTCCTGCGGGTGCAGGGTGACCGCGGAGGCTTTTACTCCGTCGACCTCCGGGCGCCGCTGCGCTTCGCGCGGTCCGGCCCGGACGGCGCCATGTCCTGGACGCTGACGATGCCGCGGAAGATCAAGCCCGTCCCGCTCTGCGCGTTCCGCCCATGGCTGGCGCGCGGCAACGGGCAGTTCCGGCGGGGGGAATGGATCGCCTACGACCTCCAGGTCGGTTCGCCCTTGCCGCCGTTCGGCCGCGGTCAGGTGGAGGATTTCCGCTTTCAGGTCACCGCGACCATGACGGGTTGGAACGCTCCGCAGACCTACGTCGAGGAACAGCGCCGGCTGGCGCCGGCGAAGGACTGGGACGAGGAGACCATCCGCGATGTCTACGGTGTCTGGCAGGCCGAACTACGGCTGGCCTTTCCGCATCCTCAGGCCGGGATCCTACGCACGGCGCAGTTCTGGCCATATGCCCGGCTGAAGATGCCGCACGCGGCCCCGCCGACGGGCTACCGGCCGGAATACCAAGCCAGCCAGGTCAGCGACCGGCCGGCCGACGAGGCGGAGGACGAGGTCGGCTTCTGGTTGCGTACCCGGGTCAAGGCGGATGACGCCGGCAAGATCATCGAGGCGCATTACGCGAAGATCGTCGGTCCGCTGCGCTTCACCCAGGCCACCTTGGGCTTCACCTATTACTTCAACCCGACGGCGTCCGAACGTAACCTCGAATTCGACCCGCGAAGAAACCTCCTGCGGCCGCCGGCGGACGCGACCGGCGAGCAGCTCGGCGCCTATCAGGTGGACGATCCGTGAGGCGCCTCGGCGTACGCCGGAGCCGGCTCAGAGGATGAGCATCGCGTCGCCGTAACTGAAGAAACGGTATTCGCGGCGGATCGCCTCGGCGTAGATCTCCTTGAGCCACTTCAGTCCGGAAGCATCGCCCGGCGTCAGGAACGCCGCGACCAGGCAGAGCAGGGTGGACTGCGGGAGATGGAAATTAGTGAGCATCAGCTCGCAGCAGCCGATGGTGTCGCCCGGGCGGATGTAGAGCGAAGCCTCCGCGACCCAGTCGCCGGCCGGCGCTTTCTCGAAGCCACCGCATCGGCGCAAGGCGTCTTCGGAGGCCCGCACCGAGGTCGTCCCGACGGCGAGTCTCGGCCGGCGGTCGCGCAAGGCGGCCATCGTGGCGGCCGGGATGCGATAGGCTTCCGCGTGCATGCGGTGGTCGTTGATGTTCTGGACGGAGACCGGCTGGAAGGTGCCCGGGCCGACGTCGAGCACCAGGTCGAAGGCCTCATGGCCGCGCGTCCGGAGGATCTCCAGCAGCTCGGGCGTGAAGTGGAGGCCGGCGGTCGGCGCCGCCGCGGCGCGGGCCGCCGAAGGGTCGGCGTAGACGGTCTGATAACGATCGTCGTCATCCGCCGCCTGCGTGCCGCGTTCCTTGCGGGCCTCGACGATGTAAGGCGGGAGGGGCAGCTCGCCGGCGCGCGCGGCCAGCCGATGGACGTCGTCGCCCTCGGGCAGGTCGAAGCGCACGCGGTATTCGCCGTGGTTGGTCTCGACCGCGACGGCTTTGACGCCCGCCACGGTGAAGCCCGCGGCGTCCGCCGCGCGTTTGCCTGGACGCAGCATGCACCACCATTCACGGGGGTCGGTGGTCGGCCGGAGCAACAGGCACTCGACCTTGCCGCCGGTCGGCCGGACGCCGTGCAGGCGCGCCTTGAGCACCGTGACGTTGTTGCGGATCAGCACGGTGCCGGGCGGGAGCAGCGCCGGCAGTTCGTGGAACATCCGGTGCTCCAGCGTGCGCGTGGCCCGTCGCACGACGAGCAGCCGCGAGCCGTCGCGCCGCGGCGCCGGCGTGGCGGCGATGCGTTCGGGCGGCAGTTCGAAATCCAGCTCCCGCAGGTCCATGGTTCAGGCGCCGGTCTTCGGGGGCGTCAGCAGGAGCTGTCCGTCGATGGCGCGCAGCTGGACGAATTCCTGGCCGGGCGTGGCCTTGCGGAGCTCTTCCTCCACGGCGGACAGCTTGGCGTCCATGTCGTCGATCCGCGCGACGAAGACCGCTTCGGGCGTCGAGGGGATCGCGCAGGCGCCGTATTCGCGCATGGTGTGGTGGCTGAGCAGGATGTGCTCGAGGCGTTCCAGCAGCGAGGCCTCGAGGGCGTTGCGCAGGCCATGTTCGCGGACGATGAAGGTCCCGAGGACGAGGTGGCCGTGCAGGTTGCCGGCGCGGGTGAAGCCGGCCTTGGCCATGCCCGGTTCCAGCCGGGTGTATTCCTGGATCTTGCCGAGGTCGTGCAGGACGGTGCCGGCGACGGCGAGCGAATGGTCGACCTTCGGGTAGAGCGGCAGGAGGGCCTCGGCGCACTTGGCCATGCGGAGGGTGTGTTCCAGCAGGCCGTGACGGTAGGCGTGGTGCATGCCCGTCGCGGCGACGGCTTCGTAGAACCGGTCGCCGTGTTCCGTCAGCACGGAGAGCACCGTCGCGCGCAGGGTCGCGTGCGGGATGCGGCCGACGATCGCCAGCAGCTCCGCCTTCATCTTGGCGGGGTCCTGCGTCGAGACCGGGGTCAGGCGGCCCATGATCGCCGGATCGGATTTCTCCGTCTCGGTCAGCGGGGCGATCTGGTCGACCTTCAGGTCGGGGCGGCCGTTGAAGTCGCCGACGACCCCGCCGACGCGCACGGCGGCGCCGGCCTTGAGTCCGGCCAGCATCGGCTTCACCGGCGATTCGCCGAAGACGCGGATCTTGATGTCGTCGGAGGCGTCCGCGATGACGGCTTCGAGGTAGGCCGCGCCCGTCTTGGCGGTGCGGGTGGAGATCTCCCCGAGGGCGCAGATGGCTTGGAAGCGCGATCCGACGGGGGAGTTCTTGCTTTCGCGGAGGGAGAGGAGCGGCTCGGACATGCCGCCCATCGTGCCACCCGGCTTTGCGGGAACAATCACAGATTTGCCGAAGCCCGTCCCGGCGCGCGCGCCGGACGGGTCCGGTCCGCCCGGATTATTTCCGGAGCGTCCACTTCATCCCGCCGAGCACGTGCTGCACGAATTCGGCTTCGGCGAAGGATTCCTTGGTGTGGCCGAGCGCGGTGTAGAACATGCGCCCCTGGCCGACTTCCTTGCACCAGGACATCGGGTGGTGTTCGCCCATCTTGCCGCCGTTGTAGCTCTTTTCGTCGATCTCCAGCAGCACCTGGTTGTCGGCGGCGAGGTTCTTGAAGTTATACCACTCGTCCTTGCGCTTCCAGTCCGCGGGGAGGTGGGCCACCGCGGGGTGCTCCTTGGAGAGCGGGTGCAAGGTCGCCGGCTGGATGGCCGGGTGTCCGGCGAAGAGGCCGCCGATCATCTTGGCGTACCAGGGCCAGTACTTGTCCGCGGGGCCGGGGTCGGTCGCCGCGTGCACGCCGACGAAGGCGCCGCCGGACTCCAGCCAGCGCTGGAAGGCTTCGCGTCGGGCGGCGGCGACTTTGACGGCCGCGTCTTTCTGTTCCTTGGTCGCGTCCTTGGGCAGCGCCACGCTCATGATGTCGCCGGTCGTGCTCATGAACGCCACCGCTCGGTAGCGGGCGAGGTTCTCGGGGGTGAAGACCGCGGCGTCTTCGGTGATGTCGGCTTCGAGTCCGAAGGACTTGAACTGGGCCTTCAGCATCTCATTGCCCACCGGGATGGAGTCCTTGTGCCGGAAGGTGACGGTCCGGGAGAAGACCAGGGCGCGGTCAGGTTCGGCCGCGAAGGCGGCCACGGTGGTGCAGAGCAGGGCGAGCAGGGTCTTCATCGGAGGCATGACCATTGGGATAGCGCCGCCGGGGAAATGTTCCAGCACTTCCTGCCGGCATCCGCCGGCCGGCTCACCCTTTTGGTTGCCCGCCTCGGCGGCGGACCGCAGGCTTCATCAGCGCCCCGCCTTGTCTTCCGCCTTCCGCCAGTCATTCCGGATCCTGCCTTGGGTGCTTGTCGCCACGGCTTTGGCGGCGCTGCTCTTCTTCCGGTCGGCGGGCGGACCGGCCGGTGGTCCGCCTGCCAAGGCGGCGCGCTCCCGGGCGCCCCGGCCGTTGCCGCGCGAACTCGTCGTGGCGCCCGCGGACCGCTCCGCCTTGCTTGAGATGTTGCGCCAGGGAAAGCCGCCGACGCTCACGGCGGCGCAGCTGGAGGATTATCTCCGGGTCAGCGGTCGCTCGCCGGCCAGCCTGCTCGTGGCCTCCCGTCTCGGCGGCGACCCGGCCTTGCTCCGCGCGGCCGCGGCGGCGGCGCCGGACGACCCGGCCGTGCAGCTCGAACTCGCCCTCCGCGGCGGCGACCTCGGCGAGCGCGCCGCCGCCGCGGAGGCTTTCCGTCGGCTCAGCCCGGGCAACGCGCTCGGCGATTACCTGCTCGTCCATCTTTCCTTCGAGAAGGGTGATTTCGCCGCCGCCGCGGCCGCGCTGGTCGGAGCGACGGAGAACGACCTCCTGGCCGATCACTCGGCCCAGCTCGTCGCGGGCATGCGCGATGCTTATCTGAGCGCGGGCTTCGAGCCTTCCGCCGCCCAGTTCGCCGCGATGGCCTCGCTCGACCGCCGGCCGCAGGTCGACCTGCTGGGCGGCGTCGGCGACGGCCTGGGCAGGCTGCTGGTCGAATTCATCCGTGCGGGGGACGTCGACGCCGCCGAACCCGTCGTGCTGGCCGGACAATCGCTCGGTCAGCGCCTGCATGAGGGCAGTCCTTACCTGCTCGACCAGCTGGCGGGGCTCGAACTGGAGAAATCTTTCCTGGCCCAGCTCGATCCGGCGACCGTCTTCACCGACGACGGCGTCACCGTCGGCGAGCGGATCGCCGAGCTCGACGCCCGCGCCGCGGAGGCGAACGAACTCACCGCCGCCGCGGCCGGCGTCTGGTCGGGCCTGACTCCGGCGCAGGCCGAGCAATATGTCGGACTCGTCCGGCGCGAAGGCGAACTCGCGGGCCTGCGCTGGCTGAAGACGCAGGCCGCCCGCTGAAGGCCGCCCGGCGGCAGCCGTCAGATGTCGAAGGTCGTGCTCGCCTCGTTCAAGGCGAGCTGCGCGACCGTGAAGCCGGCCAATGATTTGTCGAAGCGCTTGGAGACTTCCCGCCAGAGGGAGGCGACCTGAGGACCGGAGGCGCCCTTCAGCGTGATCTTGGTCTCGATCAGGTCCGGCTCCACGACTTCGAGCACCTGGCGGAGCGTGATGTCCTCGGGGCTGCGGGCCAGCCGGTAGCCGCCGCTCTTGCCTCGCTTGGAGTCCACCAGGCCGCCTTCGCGGAGTTCGTTGAGGAGCTGGACCAGGTAATTGGGCGGGATGTCCTCGAGCTTGGCGAGTTCCTCGATGCGCGTGACCGCCGTGCCGCGGTGGCGGCGGGCGAGCTGGGAGAGGACCCGGAGGGAGTACTCGAGTTTGAGGGAGGCTTTCATGCGCTGTGCGGGGAGCCCGGGGTGAGCGGCTTCGGTCCGGAACTTACGAGGATGAAGGTGCGTTCCGCAACCTCATCTGGCAGGATGGGCGCCTTCGGGCGGGCGAAATACGACGTCCCCAGGAAGCAGATCCCCTGGTTCTGCACCACTTGGATGGCCCGGTCGTCCCACAGTTCGATCATCCCGAAATCCTTGCGGTCGGTCACTTCGAGTTCCGGCAGCCCGTGCGTCTTGAGCCAGGCCTGCGTGGCGGCCACGCCGACCGGGTCGCCGGCGCGCGCGGTCATGATCTTCACGCGGAGGCCTTTTTCGAGCCACTGGCGGACGCGGCGCATCATCAACGGCACCGGCGGGCCGATATGATCCATGCCTTGCCAGGGCGTGGCTTCGGCCAGCGTGCCGTCGAGGTCGACGCCGATCCAACCCTGCTGGTTGGCCGGGCGGGTGGAAGGCGCCCGCTCCGAAGGCATGGGTTCGTCAGGAGCCTGGCTGAGGTCGGGCGCAGGTGTCTTCGGGGCGAAGAGGGAGCGGAGCCACGCGAACATGGGCACAGCGTGGGGCAGGCCTAGGCCCGGGGCAAGAGTGGAGGTAGCCTGGCGCGGTGCGCAGCGCCATGGAGGCCTGAGTTGAGGACTGCATCGAGGACAGAACGGAAAGATGTCCTTAGGATGTAGATGCGTGGCAGCGCCTACGCGGGGTCTCTTCAGTCCTTGGGTTCGGATGTCGCTGCCCCTCCTCGATGCAGCCCTCAACGCAGTCATCGATTCAGTCATCTTTCGCGAATGCATCGCGTTCGCGAACAGGGTGCTCGGGGCGGGACTCGAACCCGCACACCTTGCGGCGCCAGAACCTAAATCTGGTGTGTCTGCCATTCCACCACCCGAGCAAGACCTGTGAGAACAGGTTTGCGCGTCGGGCGGCGGAGGCAAGCGCTTACGCGAGACGGCCCAGCGGCGAACCGACCTTGGCGTAGACTTCCACGGCGGTCTCACCGGCCCGGATGAGGTCGTCCTCGAGCTTGATGCGACCGGGTTCGAAGATGGTGGCGACGAACGATCCGCCGAAACGGAAGTAGCCTTTCTCGTCGCCCTTGGCGACGGCCCGGCCGGGCTGGTAGGTCTCGACGATGGTGCCGACGTTCGTGGCGCCGATGGAGACCATGGTGACG
>JACCDU010448821.1_pt1 | contig 10061 bp, 10 predicted proteins | sample 7446081 | NCBI WGS metagenome assembly JACCDU01 (sample SAMN15323447, study PRJNA562643) | freshwater metagenome | isolation source: river surface water | place: USA:Blue River Watershed | collected 2017-08-17
ATGCGGCGCATGATGCCGATGGCGGCGTCGTGGCCGTCAAACAGGCTGGCGGCGGTGACAAAGCGCACCTTGTTCGTGGGGCGGTATTCGGCCAGGGCTTTGTATTCGGCGGACAGGTCGGTCATGGCGGGTCTCCGGGGCGGGGCTGGGTGTGATTGACGTTTACGTTAACGTCAACTCAAAGCCCGCATCTTAGCGGCTGTCGCCGGGCCTGTCACGGCCTGCGGCAGTGGCCTGGGGAAAACGACAGCCCGCCGCTATCATGGACAACCTTGCCGCCGGCCCAGCCGACCGAGCGGCATGTTGTCCAACGCCGGAGCCTGTCATGAGCCGTATCGCCAACCCGGAAAAGAAAAAAGCCCTGTGCGCCCGTCTGGCGCGCATTGAGGGGCAGCTGCGCGGTTTGCAAAAACTCATCGAGCAGGACGCCGACTGCGAAAAAATTGCGCAGCAGATGGCCGCCGCGCGCAAGGCGCTCGACAAATCCTTCTTCTCGATGGTCGGCTGCATGATCGAGCAGGGCGACCAATCGGCCGACCAGGTGGCCGACATGCTGACCAAGTTCGCCTGAGGGAGACGACCATGGACCCCATCCAGCTCTTTGACCCGGCGTCGAGCACCTTCACCTACATCCTCTGTGACGAGGCCAGCCGCGAGGCGCTGATCATCGACCCGGTCGACCAGCAGCTGCAACGCGACCTGCAGGTGCTGCGCGAGCGCGGCCTCAAGCTCGTGTGGGCGCTCGAGACCCATGCCCATGCCGACCACATCACCAGTGCCGGGCTGCTGGCCGAACACGCGGGGGCACGCACGGCCGCGCCCGAGGGCTGCCACATCGGCACCGCGGCGGTGCAGTTGCAGCACGGTCAGACCCTGGCTTTTGGCGCGCAGCGGCTGCATGCCTTGCACACACCGGGCCACACCGCTGGCAGCATGAGCTACCACTGGCCGACGCCCGGCGGCGGCCATGTGTTCACCGGCGACACCTTGCTGATCAATGGCTGCGGTCGCACCGACTTTCAGTCGGGCAGCGCCGAGGCCCTGTACCGCAGCCTCACCGAAGTCCTGTTCGCCCTGCCCGACGACACCGTGGTCTGGCCGGGCCACGACTACCAGGGCCGCCAGTCTTCCACCATCGGCCAGGAAAAGCGCAGCAACGCCCGCGTGGCGGGCAAGAGCCTGGCCCAGTTTGTCGAGACCATGAACCAGCTGAACCTGCCCAAACCCCAACGCATCGACGAGGCCGTGCCGGCCAATCTGACTTCGGGCCTGCGCCACGACGCGGGCGGCCAGGCCCTGCTGCAGGTGCGGCCTGCCCCCGGCTATGCGGGCGATGTGAGCCCGCAGCTGGCCTGGGCTTGGGTGCAATCGGGCGAGGCGGTGCTGGTCGATGTGCGCACCGACGCCGAGCGCGCCTGGGTCGGCTTTGTGCCCGACGCCCAGCCGCTGGCCTGGAAGCAATGGCCTGGCATGGCCATGAACCCCGACTTCGACGCCGGCATCCAGGCGCTGGCCGCCAGCGGCCAGAAACTGGTGCTGCTGTGCCGCAGCGGCGTGCGTTCGGTGGCGGCCGCGCAGCGCGCGACCGAGCTGGGCCTGCAGGCCTACAACATCCTCGAAGGCTTCGAGGGCGACCCCGACGCCCAGGCCCAGCGCGGCCACGTGGGTGGCTGGCGTTTCCACGGTCTGCCCTGGCGGCAAAGCTGAATGCTTTTTTCTGCAGCCCGCCGGGGTGTTTTGTCCATGGTTTGTCTAAGACAGTCGCATTGGTGATACAAAAAGCCCGAAAACGCGGTTTTCAGCGGCGGCTTCAGTAAAAACCCGCTGGTGTGGGGCGGGGCCTTGAAAAACAGTTGGGCCTCTTTCAACCCACCCCATTGGAGACACGCATGGAAAAGAAGAACGTGACCAACCGCCGCGGCATGCTCAAGGGCGCCGCCGTCGCCGCAGGCGCTTTGTCGGCCCCGATGATCGCCAAGGCAGACACTGTGACCTTGCGCCTGCAAAGCACCTGGCCGGCCAAAGACATCTTCCATGAGTACGCCAACGACTTCGCCAAGAAGGTCAACGACATGGCCAGCGGCAAGCTCAAGATCGAGGTGCTGCCCGCAGGCGCCGTGGTGCCGGCCTTCCAGCTGCTCGATGCCGTCAACAAGGGCACGCTCGACGCCGGTCACGGTGTGATCGCCTACCACTACGGCAAGAACTCGGCGCTGGCCCTGTGGGGTTCCGGCCCGGCCTTCGGCATGGACCCCAACATGGTGCTGGCCTGGCACAACTACGGCGGCGGCAAGGCCCTGCTCGAAGAGATCTACAAGAGCCTGAACATCGACGTGGTGTCCTACCTCTACGGTCCCATGCCTTCGCAGCCCTTTGGCTGGTTCAAGAAGCCGATCGCCAAGGTCGATGACCTCAAGGGCGTCAAGTTCCGCACCGTGGGCCTGGCGGTCGACATGTACACCGACATGGGCGCCGCAGTGAATCCGCTGCCTGGCGGCGAGATCGTGCCCGCGCTGGACCGTGGCCTGATCGATGGCGCCGAATTCAACAACGCCTCCTCCGACCGTGTGCTGGGCTTCCCCGATGTGGTGAAAAACTGCATGCTGCAAAGCTTTCACCAGAGCGGCGAGCAGTTCGAAATCCTGTTCAACAAGGCCAAGCTCAATGCGCTGCCCGGCGAGCTCAAGGCCATCATCGACTATGCGGTGCAAGCCGCCAGCGCCGACATGAGCTGGAAGGCGATTGAGCGCAACTCCAAGGACTACGAGGAGCTCAAGAAGCAGGGCGTGAAGTTCTACAAGACCCCCGATGCCATCCTGCGCGCCCAACTGGCCTCTTGGGACAAGATCATGGCCAAGAAGGGTGGCGAGAACCCGCTGTTCAAGAAAATCCTGGACTCGCAGCGTGCTTTCGCACAGCGCGCTGGCCAGTGGCAAAACGACTACATGGTCGATTTCAAGATGGCCTACAACCACTACTTCGGCAAGGGCAAGAAGGCCTGAGGACCGCGGTGTGACTTGGATGGGGGGCGTGCTGCCCCCCGTTTTTTTGCGTGGAGTTTGAATGCAAAAATTTCTTTTGACGGTGGACCGCTGGTCCACCTGGTTTGGCAAGCTGTGCGCCTGGTCGGTGGCCTTGCTGACCTGTCTGATCAGCTGGGAAGTTTTTTCCCGCTATGTGCTCAACAAGCCCCACGCCTGGGTGCTCGATGGACAGATCATGCTGTATGGCTTGCTGTTCATGATGGCGGGCGCCTACACCTTGGCCAAAAACGGCCACGTGCGTGGCGATGTGCTCTATGGTTTTTTTCAGCCGCGCACGCAGGCCACCATCGATTTGGTGCTCTACATCGTCTTTTTCCTGCCCGGCATCGTGGCCCTGACCTGGGCCGGCTGGGGTTTTGCCAACGAATCGCTGGCCATCCGCGAGCAAACCTTCAATGCCGACCCGCTGCCGGTCTACCCCTTCAAGTTCGTGGTGCCGATTGCAGGTTTCTTGCTGCTGCTGCAAGGCCTGGTGGAGATCGTGCGCTGCGTGATGTGTCTGCAAACCGGTGAATGGCCCTCGCGCGAGGACGACGTTGAAGAAGTCGACGTCGACAAGCTCAAGGAAATGGTCCACGTCAAGGACAGCGACATCGCTGCGCTCGACGTCTATGTGACCCGCAAAGGAGGTGCCCAATGAAGATCCGCAAGGAACTCTGGTTTGGCTTCATCCTGATGGGCATGATTGGCCTGGCCGCGCTGGCCATGGTGCTCAGCGTCGACAAGATGACCAACGGCCACTACGGCCTGCTGATGCTCTCGCTGGTGGTCGTGGCCATCATGCTGGGCTTTCCCACGGCCTTCACCCTGATGGGCATGGGCATGCTGTTCGCTTATTTCGCCTACCACTCGGGAGGGCAGACGGCCGGTGGCGCGATGAAGCAGACGCTGGACCTGATGGTGCAGCGGGCTTTCGCCGTGATGGGCAACGACGTGCTGATCTCGATCCCGCTGTTCGTGTTCATGGGCTATCTGGTCGAGCGTGCCAACCTGATCGACAAGCTGTTCCGCAGCCTGCACCTGGCGCTGGCCCGTGTGCCCGGCTCACTCGCCGTGGCCACCCTGGTGACCTGCGCGGTGTTCGCCACGGCGACCGGCATCGTGGGCGCGGTGGTGACGCTGATGGGCCTGCTGGCGTTGCCGCAGATGCTCAAGGCGGGTTACGACGTGCGGCTGTCGGCTGGCACCATCACGGCCGGTGGCTGCCTGGGCATCCTGATCCCGCCGAGCGTGCTGCTGATCGTGTACGGCGCCACCGCCGGGGTGTCGGTGGTGCAGCTGTACGCGGGAGCCTTTTTCCCGGGCATCATGCTCGCGGGCCTGTACATCGTCTACGTCATCGTCATGGCGCGGATCAAGCCCGAGTGGGCGCCTCCCCTGAGTGCCCAGCAGCGTGTTGTGCCCTTGCCCGAGCCGCTGGTGCAGGCTGGGGCCGAACCTGCCAAGCGTGCCCTCACGGGCTTGCTGACGGCGCTCAAGGGCCAGCGCAATGCGGCCGTCTCGAGCCGCTATCTTCTTGGCCAGTTGGCGGTGGTGTTGATGCCGGCGGTGTTGTTCGCCGCGGTGGCGCTGCTCAGCTACCAAAGCGTCACCCAGATCGCGCCTGTTGAAGAAGTCAGCGAGCTGCAATCCATGGGCGGCGGTGAGGACAAGGCCGAAGCCGAGGCGCAAGAAGGCGGTCTGGCCGAACCCGAAGGCGCGCAAAAGGATGAGCCCGAGGGCCTGCCCTTGCCCCCGGGCAGCGACGACACGCCCGAGAAGGCGCAGGCCAGCGAGCCCGCTGTGGCCGAGGCGTCGGTGCCCGCGACCCCTGCGGCACCTGTGGCCAGCACACAGCCTGCCCCCACCGGCTATTGGATCGGGCTGGGCGTCGGTGCAGCCGCGCTGGCGGCGTTTTACGCGGTGCTCAGCTATGCCCGGCTCGAGATCTTCAAGATGCTGCTCTCGAGCTTTTTCCCGCTGCTGCTGCTGATCCTCGCGGTGCTCGGCTCGATCGTGTTTGGTCTGGCCACGCCGACCGAGGCGGCCGCTGTTGGCGCACTCGGGGGATTCCTGCTCGCGGCCGCCTACCGCCAGCTGACCTTCAATGTGGTCAAGGAATCGGTGTTCCTGACGGCCAAGACCAGTGCCATGGTGTGCTGGCTGTTCGTCGGTTCGGCCATCTTCTCGGCGGCGTTTGCGCTGCTGGGCGGGCAGGAGCTGGTGGAGCAATGGGTGCTGGGCATGAACCTCACCAAGACCCAGTTCCTGATCCTGAGCCAGGTGATCATCTTCATCCTGGGCTGGCCGCTGGAGTGGACCGAGATCATCGTGATCTTCATGCCGATCTTCATCCCGCTGCTGGACAACTTCGGGGTCGACCCGCTGTTCTTCGGCTTGCTGGTCGCGCTGAACCTGCAGACCGCCTTCCTGAGCCCGCCCGTGGCCATGAGCGCGTTCTACCTCAAGGGCGTGAGCCCGCCGCATGTGACGCTCAACCAGATCTTCGCCGGCATGTTGCCCTTCATGGGCATCCAGGTGCTGGCCATCGTGCTGCTCTACATCTGGCCGCAGATCGGCCTGTGGCTGCCGCAGGTGCTCTACAAGTGAGGGGCTGATCCGCGCGCTTTTCGCGCGCGTGTGCGAGAAGGCCGCGGCATTGCCGCGGCCTTCTCGCTTTCGGACGTTGCCTCATGACGCCGGGCCGGCGCCATGGAGCCGACGATCTGTCCCGCCAGGGGTGGGACCCGGTATCATGCGCCCATGCATTTTCTGGCGATCGATGTCGGCAACACCCGCCTCAAATGGGCCGTCTACGACCGGGCCCAGCCGCAAGCGCAATTGCTCGCGCACGGCGCCGAATTCCTCGAAAACATCGACCGCCTGGGCGAGGGCGCCTGGGCCGAGCTGCCCGCGCCCGACCGCATGCTCGGCTGCATCGTCGCGGGCGATGCGGTGCGCCGGCGTGTGCAGGAGCAGATGGAGCTGTGGGACGTCACGCCGCAGTGGGTCATGGCCACGCAGGCCGAGGCCGGTCTGATCAACGGCTACGACCACCCCTCGCGCCTGGGTGCCGACCGCTGGGTGGCCATGGTGGGCGCGCGCCAGCACATGCTGGCCCAGGGCGCGCCGCGCCCCGTGGTGGTGGTGATGGTTGGCACCGCGGTGACGGTCGAGGCCATCGACCAGCACGGCAAGTTCCTCGGCGGCTTCATCCTGCCCGGCCACGGCATCATGCTGCGCTCGCTCGAATCGGGCACGGCCGGGCTGCACGTGCCGACCGGCGAGGTGCGGCTGTTCCCAACCAACACCAGCGACGCGCTGACCAGCGGTGGCACCTATGCGATCGCCGGCGCCTGCGAACGCATGGTGCAGCACCTGCGCCAGCACACCGGCATGGAGCCGATGTGCGTGATGACCGGCGGCGCTGGCTGGAAGATGGCGCCGAGCATGTCGATCCCTTTTGAGCTGGTGGACAACCTGATCTTTGACGGCCTCTTGACGCTGGCGAGCCTGCGTTTTGCCTGAGCCCGCGCGGGGCCCGGTTCAGGCCCCGTCCTGGCCGTAGGCGGAGGTCAGGGCCATCAGGTGCCGGCGCTGCTCGGCATGGCGCAGGTAGGGGCCCAGCAGGGCCAGCACATGGCGCGCCCCGCGGCTCAGCGCGCTGCCCGCGCTTTCGGGCTCCAGCGCGCGGCGCGGGTCACGCACATACTCGTAGCTCAGCCAATAGGTGACCATCACCGCCATGCTGGTCGAGAGGGTGTCGGTGTCGGCCACGTCGAGGGCCATCCAGTCGGCCGCGGCCAGCGATGCCAGCATCTGGCGCAGCGCCAGCGTCTTGCGTGCCAGCACCGCATGGAAACGCGTCTCCAGGTGCCGGTTGCCCGACAGCAGGTGGTTGAGGTCGCGGTACAAAAAGCGGTGGTCCCACACGGTTTCAAACAGCGTGTGCAGGAAGAACCAGGCGTCCTCGATGTCCTGAACATCGCCGCCGGCGTCGAGCAGCGACAGCATCCGCGCCTCGTACTGGTCATACAGGTGGTTGACCAGTTTGTCCTTGGCCGGGAAATGGTAGTAAAGGTTGCCGGGGCTGATGCCCAGCTCCGACGAGATCATGGTCGTCGAGACATGCGGCTCGCCGTAGCGGTTGAACAGTTCCAGCGTCACGCTGGCGATGCGCTCGGCCGTGCGGCGCGGGGCTTTTTTCGCCATGCTGCGCGGGCTCAGGCCTGGCGTGTGCTTTTCCGTGCGGTCTTGGCGGGCGCTTTCGCCGGCGCTTTGGCCGTGGCCTTGCGCGCGACGCTCAGCTGCGACTCCAGATCGGCCACGCGCGCCTGCAAGTCGGCGATGTCCTGCAGCGTGGGCATGCCCAGGCGGTGCAGGGCGCGCGCCACGCGCTCTTCAAACACCTGCTCCAGCTTGTCCAGGCGCCCGCCCGCTTGCTGGCCGATGTCTTGCGTGATCTGGGTCAGGCGCTCGGTGGCTTCCTGGAAACGCTGTTGCGCTTCCTGCTGGCTCTTGCGCTGGAAGGCCAGGCCGTCGCTCACCAGGTTTTCAAAGGCCTTGCTGCCCTCGGCCTGCGCCTGGGCCATGGCGCCCAGACCGGCCAGCCAGATTTGGTGGGCGGACAGGGGGGTGCCCGGGTTCTCGTCCGGTGCAGAAGCGGCGGGTTTCTTGGCCATGGCGGGGTCCGTGCAGAAGGTGCGGTGGTTCTAGAATCCCGAAGGTGCTGGCCCTTCGGACGGCGACAACCTTTATACACCCATGACCCTTCTCGTGTCTGGCGGCGCCGGCTTCATCGGCGGCAATTTCGTGCTCGACTGGCTCGCGGCCTCGCAGGAGCCGGTGGTCAACCTCGACAAGCTCACCTACGCGGGCAACCTCGAAACCCTGGCCAGCCTGCAAGGCGATGCGCGCCACAGCTTTGTGCAAGGCGACATCGGCGACCGCGCGCTGCTCGAGCGCCTGCTGGCCGAGCACCGCCCGCGCGCGGTCATCAACTTTGCCGCCGAAAGCCATGTGGACCGCTCCATCCACGGTCCCGAGGACTTCATCCAGACCAACATCGTCGGCACCTACCATCTGCTGGAATCGGTGCGGGGCTACTGGCAGGGTTTGCCGGAGACCGAGAAGTCGGCCTTCCGCTTTCTGCACGTGTCCACCGACGAGGTCTATGGCTCGCTGGCTAAGGACGATCCGGCCTTTGCCGAAACGAACCGCTACGAGCCCAACAGCCCGTATTCCGCGAGCAAGGCCGCCAGCGACCACCTGGTGCGCGCCTGGCACCACACCTACGGCCTGCCGGTGCTCACCACCAACTGCTCGAACAACTACGGCCCCTACCATTTCCCCGAAAAACTCATCCCGCTGATGATCGTCAATGCGCTCGCGGGCAAGCCCCTGCCGGTGTACGGTGACGGCATGCAAATCCGCGACTGGCTGTACGTGAAGGACCACTGCAGTGCGATCCGCCGCGTGCTCGAAGCCGGTCGCCTGGGCGAGACCTACAACGTGGGCGGCTGGAACGAAAAACCTAACATCGAGATCGTGCACACCGTGTGTGCGCTGCTCGACGAGCTGCGCCCCAAGCACGATGGCACCCGCTATGCCACGCAGATCACCTACGTCACCGACCGCCCGGGGCACGATCGCCGCTACGCGATCGACGCGCGCAAGCTCGAACGCGAGCTGGGCTGGAAGCCGACCGAGACCTTTGAGACCGGCATCCGCAAGACGGTGCAGTGGTACTTGGACCACCCTGAGTGGGTGCAGAACGTGCAATCCGGCGCCTACCGCGAGTGGATCGGCAAAAACTACCAGGACCGCCAGGCATGAAGATCCTGCTCCTGGGCAAGAACGGCCAGGTCGGCTGGGAGCTGCAGCGCAGCCTGGGCGTGCTCGGCGAGCTGGTCGCGCTGGACCGTCACAGCACGCCCTGTGGCGATTTGTCGCAGCCCGAGGCGCTGGCGCACACTGTGCGCGCGCTGCGTCCCGACGTGATCGTCAACGCCGCCGCCCACACCGCCGTCGACAAGGCTGAAAGCGAAGCCGAGCTGGCGCGCACGCTCAACGCTTTGGCGCCGGCCGCGCTGGCGCAGGCCGCGGCCGAGACCGGCGCCTGGCTGGTGCACTACTCGACCGACTATGTGTTCGATGGCAGCGGCACGCGCGCCTGGCAAGAGGGCGATGCCACCGGGCCGCTGGGCGTCTATGGCCAGACCAAGCTCGAGGGCGAGCAGGCGATCGTGGCCAGCGGCTGCCAACACCTGATTTTTCGCACCAGCTGGGTCTATGCGGCGCGTGGCGGCAACTTCGCCAAAACCATGCTGCGCCTGGCGCAAGAGCGCGAGCGCCTGACGGTGATCGATGACCAGCACGGCGCGCCCACCGGCGCGGACTTGATCGCCGACGTCACGGCGCACGCCATCCGCATGGCGCTGCAGCAACCTCAGCGCTCGGGCCTGTACCACCTGGTGGCCGGTGGCGAGACCAGCTGGCACGGCTACGCCAGCCATGTCATCGCGCAGGCGCGCGCGATGCGGCCCGAGCGGGCCTGGACGGTGGGCGAGATCGCGCCCGTGCCGAGCAGCGCCTTCCCGACGCCCGCGAAGCGCCCGCTCAACTCGCGCCTGGACACGCGCCGACTCCAGCAGGCCTTTGGCCTGACCTTGCCGCACTGGCAGCGCGGCGTGGACCGCCTGCTGGCCGAAATCCTCTGAGCGCTTTGCTGCACAATCCGCGCACGCCTTCGCACCCGCACCGACCATGACCGACACCCCCGCCCCCTTCGTGAGTCCTGAGCAACAGGCCCAGATCCTGGCCCAGGCCATGCCCTACATCCGCAAGTTCCATGGCAAGACCCTGGTCATCAAATACGGCGGCAACGCCATGACCGACCCGGCGCTGCAGCAGGCCTTTGCCGAAGACGTGGTGCTGCTCAAGCTGGTGGGCATGAACCCGGTGGTGGTGCACGGCGGCGGCCCGCAGATCGAAAACGCCCTCAAGCGCCTGGGCAAGAAAGGCGAATTCATCCAGGGC
>JACCDU010540392.1_pt1 | contig 10061 bp, 11 predicted proteins | sample 7446081 | NCBI WGS metagenome assembly JACCDU01 (sample SAMN15323447, study PRJNA562643) | freshwater metagenome | isolation source: river surface water | place: USA:Blue River Watershed | collected 2017-08-17
AAGTGATGCCTGGCCGCTGCACGCAGCGGCAGGCCTTTGAAAAAGCAGAGGCTGTGCCTCTGCTTTTGCGCATTTTGGGGTGACACTGCACACCCCGGTTTTGCAAAGCATTTATGGAAAAACGCGTTCGTTTCAAATCCCGTTGGCTGCCCTGGCTGCTGATCGCGCCGCAGCTCGCCATCGTGCTGGTGTTCTTTTTCTGGCCTGCCGGGCAAGCGCTTTACCAAAGCGTGTTGCAGGAAGACGCGTTTGGCGCGTCGCGCGAGTTTGTCGGCCTGGACAACTTTGCCCGCCTGTGGAACGACAGCGGCTATCTGGACTCCTTCAAGACCACGGCTGTTTTCTCATTGCTGGTCGCCACCGTCGGCCTGTCTGTGTCGCTGCTGCTGGCCGTGATGGCCGACCGGGTCGGGCGCGGCGCGGGCCTGTACAAAACCCTGCTGATCTGGCCCTATGCGGTGGCCCCGGTGGTGGCGGGCGTGCTGTGGCTGTTCATGTTCGCATCGCCCATGGGTGTTGTGGGCTATGCACTGCGATCCATGGGCATTGACTGGAACCACCTGCTCAACCCCAACCACGCCATGGCGCTGATCGTGATGGCGGCTGTGTGGAAGCAGATTTCCTACAACTTCCTGTTTTTTCTGGCGGGCTTGCAGTCCATCCCCAAATCGCTGATCGAAGCGGCCGCCATCGACGGGGCTGGCCCCTGGCGGCGCTTTTGGACCATCGTGTTCCCGCTGCTGTCACCGACCACCTTCTTTTTGCTGGTGATCAACATCGTTTACGCTTTCTTTGACACCTTTGCCATCGTGGACGCCACCACCCACGGCGGCCCCGGCAAGGACACGGCGATTTTGGTCTACAAGGTGTACTACGACGGCTTAAAGGTTCTGGACATGGGCAGCTCGGCCGCGCAATCGGTCGTGCTCATGTTGATCGTGGTGTCACTCACGGTCTTGCAGTTCAAATTTGTCGAGAAGAAAGTGCAGTACTGATGTTGCGCCCACCCATTCACTTCGGAGGCCAGTCATGATCGAACGACGCCCCGGTCTGCAGATTCTGCGGCATGTCATCTTGCTGATGGGCGTGGCCATTGTGGCCTTTCCGCTTTACCTGACTTTGATCGGGTCCACCCAGACAGCCCAGCAAATCAACCAAAGCGTGCCCATGTCCATGCTGCCAGGCGGCCACTTTTGGGAAACCTACCGACTGACACTTTTGGGCGGTCCGAACTCTCAGGGTAGCCCACTGCCTGCCATGTGGCCGATGATGCAGATCAGCCTGATCAGCGCGCTGTGCATTGCCATTGGCAAGATCGCGATTTCGCTGCTATCGGCATTTGCCATCGTGTATTTCCGTTTTCCGCTGCGCAATCTGGTGTTCTGGATGATCTTCGTGACCCTGATGCTGCCGGTCGAAGTGCGCATCAGCCCCACTTACGAAGTGGTGGCAGGCCTGGGCCTGCTCAACAGCTTCGCGGGCCTGACGGTGCCGCTGATCGCGTCGGCCACCGCGACCTTCCTGTTCCGACAATTCTTTTTAACGGTACCCGACGAGCTGGTCGAAGCCGCTCGCATCGACGGCGCGGGGCCCATGCGCTTTTTCAAGGACGTGCTGCTGCCCCTGTCGGCCACCAACATCGCTGCGCTGTTTGTGATCCAGTTCATTTATGGCTGGAACCAGTACCTGTGGCCACTTTTGGTTACCACCAGCGAAGACATGTACCCCGTGGTGTTGGGCATCAAGCGCCTGATTTCCGGCGAATCCTGGACCGAATGGAACGTGGTCATGGCCGCCGCCATATTGGCCATGCTGCCCCCGGCACTGGTCGTCATCCTGATGCAAAAATGGTTCGTCAAGGGCCTGGTAGATACGGAGAAATAAATATCCCGGGGACAGACCAGCGCGAAGCGGTGCTCTGTCCTCGTCAAATGAAGAACCCGGGGGCAGACTCCTACAAAGCGGTGCTCTGTCCCCGTCTGATCAAAAATTATGGCTGCAATCACCCTCTCCCACATCCTCAAAACCTATGGCGCAGGCGCCAAGGCCAACACCGTCATCCACGACTTGAACGCCAGCATCGCCGATGGCGAATTCGTGGTCATCGTCGGGCCATCGGGCTGCGGCAAATCCACTTTGCTGCGCATGGTGGCGGGGCTCGAAGACATCTCGGGCGGCACGATCTCGATCGGCGAGCGCGTGGTCAACGATCTGGAACCGGCCGAGCGCGACATCGCCATGGTGTTCCAGAACTACGCGCTCTACCCGCACATGAGCGTGTTCGACAACATGGCCTATGGCCTGAAGATCGCCAAACGTCCGATGGAGGAAATCAAAGCGCGCGTGGACAAGGCGGCGAGCATCCTCGAACTGAGTCATCTGCTGCAGCGCAAGCCGCGTGAGCTGTCGGGTGGCCAGCGCCAGCGCGTGGCCATGGGCCGTGCCATCGTGCGCCAGCCGCAGGTGTTCCTGTTTGACGAGCCACTGTCGAATCTGGACGCCAAGTTGCGCGCCCAGACCCGGCTCGAGATCCAGAAGCTGCATCGCGAGCTGGGCATCACCAGCCTGTTCGTCACACATGACCAGGTCGAGGCCATGACACTGGCCCAACGCATGATCGTGATGAATGGTGGCCACATGGAACAGTTCGGCACGCCCGAAGAGGTCTACAACCGACCCGCCAGCACCTTCGTGGCCAGCTTCATCGGCTCGCCGCCCATGAACCTGCTGCAGCACGCGCCGGGCACACCTGCAGGGCAAATCCTGGGCATCCGCCCCGAACACCTGGACATCACGCCTGCGCCCGAAGAAAGCGGCTGGACCCTGACGGTGGACACGGTGGAACTGCTGGGTGCCGAGCGCCTGGTGCACGCCCGCCTCGGACACGAAACCCTGACGCTGCGCCTGGACGAATCGCGGCCTGCGCCGCAACCAGGCAGCACCTTCCACGCCAAGCCACGTGCCGACCGCCTGCACTGGTTTGACGCCCAGACCCAAAAACGCCTGGCCTGAACATGAAACACTGGCCCTACCCACGCTGGATCGCCCATCGGGGCGCTGGCAAGCTCGCCCCCGAAAACACCCTGACCGCCTTCCGGCTGGGGGCGGCACACGGCTTTCGCATGTTCGAGTGTGACGCCAAGCTCAGTGCCGACGGCGTGGTGTTCTTGATGCACGATGCCACACTGGAGCGCACCACCAATGGGCAAGGCATCGGTGGCGATCAAACTTGGCACAAGCTGTCGCAACTGGATGCAGGCAGCTGGCATTCGCGCACTTTTGCAGGCGAACCCCTGCCCACCCTCGAAGCCTTGGGACGCTTTTGCCTGGCTAACCGTTACCTGCTCAACATCGAGATCAAACCTACGCCGGATACCGAGGCAGAGACCGGCAAAGCCGTGGCACAACTGGCCGCACAACTGTGGCAAAAAGCGGAAGTGCCTCCACTGCTGACCTCGTTCAAACCCGAAGCGTTGGCAGCCGCTCAAACAACGGCACCCGAATTGCCACGCGGCTTGCTGATCGACACCTTGTGGGATGGCTGGTTTGAAACAGCGCTTGAACTCCAGTGCGTGGCCGTGGTCGCCAACTACGCACTCTGGGACGCGGCCACCGTGGCCCGTGTGCACGGCGCAGGCATGCGGTGCCTGAGCTACACCGTCAACGACGAATGGGCCGCCCAGCACCTGCTGGCCCTGGGCACCGACGGCATCATCACTGACCGCGTGGACCTGTTCAGTCCAGTCTGAAATCAATCGAGCTTGGCACCCGACTTCTGAACCACGGCTGCCCAGCGTGGCATTTCAGCCGTCAGGAATTTGGCAAAGTCGTCGGCCCCTAAAAACGCCGGATCAGCACCCTGTGCCACCATGCGCGACCTGATGTCAGGCTGGTTCATAACCGTTTTAAAGGCATCACTGAGCTTGTTCACCACGTCTTTGGGGGTGCCAGCCGGGGCGAGAAAACCGTAAAAGCCCACCACCTCGAAATTCTTGATGCCAGTCTCCATCACGGTAGGAATATCGGGCAAGGCCGGGTTCCGTTCACGACTGGTCACAGCCAGCGCCCGCACCTTGCCCTGCTTGTGATACTGCGCCGCTTGCGGAATGCTCTCGGCCATGAACTGCACCTGCCCAGCCATCAGATCGGTAAAGGCCGGGGCACTGCCTCGGTAAGGAATGTGGACCATGAACACACCGGTGGCCGACTTGAACATCTCAGGCACCAGGTGGCTGCTGCCGCCATTGCCGGCAGAGCCGTAGTTGATCTGTCCAGGACGCTCCTTGGCGTACTGGATGAACTCGGGCAAAGTGTTCACGGGCACTTTGGGATTGACCAGAAAGGCCAGCGGCTGCATGGCCGTGCGAGCCACAGGCACAAAGTCGCGCAGGGTGCTGTAAGGCAGCTTGCTGTAAAGCGCCGGGTTGATGACCATCACCCCAGTATTGGCCAGCATGAGCGTATGGCCGTCAGGCGGGGCCTTCATCACATCCTGAGCACCCACGGTACCGCCAGCGCCCGACTTGTAGTCAATGACAATGGGCTGCCCCAGCTGAGTCTGCAGGCGATCGGTCAACAAGCGGGCGTGCTGGTCGAGTGGTCCACCCGCCGGAAAACCCATCACGATGCGAATCGGCTTGGTCGGGAAGGCCCAAGCAAGTTCAGCTTGGCCAAGCAGTCCGGCCAGACAAAGCCCCCAAAAAATGCCCCATCCACGTCGTGTCGTTCTAGTCATGTTTTTCTCCTGATTTTTTGGGATACGCGGTCACAGCTCCCGCCAGAGCAAGCTTTATCGGGATGCCCAGCCCCGGTGCAAGGCCCATTCCAGCACGGCAGCCACCAGCACCAGCGCACCATAAGTGGCCATGGTGCCATCATGGCCTTGCAACAACAAACCTGTGATCAGGACCAACACCCCAGCCAGGGCATGCCAGAGCATGTGTTGACCCAAACGATGACGGCGCGGCCCCATGACCCAGCGTCCGGCAAATGGCATGAATACAGCCATGGCCAGCGCAGGCAACACAAAATTGAGCAAATGCAGGGTCAACAACCAGACAGTCATGGATCGGAGGGGGAGCGTGAAGCTGCGAGCTTAATGCATGGATGTGTCCAGATTGTGCCCTGAATGCGCCGCCCGATCCGGACCTGCGCACCCCGCCTGAGACGGGGTTTCTATAATCGATGCATGGCTGTCTGGACCCTCGGTTTAAACCACACCACTGCGCCGCTTGATCTGCGCGGTCGGTTTGCGTTCGCCCTGGACCAGTTGGCTCCCACTTTGCACGGTCTGCGCAGCAATCTGGCTCAGCGCACCGATCAAACGCCGGAAGCGGCCATTTTGTCCACGTGCAACCGCACCGAAATTTATTGTGCCGCCGAACAAACAGCAGCCGCCGACACCCTGCACTGGTTGGCCCAAACGGGGGGCGTATCGGCTCAGGAGCTGCAGTCGCACACTTATTTGCTCGAAGGCAACGAGGCCGCACGGCACGCTTTCAGAGTGGCCAGCGGGCTCGACTCGATGGTGCTGGGCGAAGCCCAAATTCTGGGCCAGCTCAAAGACGCGGTGCGTGCCGCCGAAGAAGCCGGTGCTTTGGGCACCACGCTCAACCAATTGTTCCAGCGCACTTTTGCCGTGGCCAAAGAAGTGCGCACGGCCACCGAAATCGGAGCCCACTCGATCAGCATGGCCGCCGCCTCGGTGCGACTGGCCAGCCAGCTGTTTGAAGACCTCAAGGACATCAAGGTGCTGTTTGTCGGCGCGGGCGAAATGATCGAGCTGGTGGTGACCCACTTCGCCGCCCGCCAACCGAAAGCCATGGCCATTGCCAACCGCAGCATGGAACGCGGCGAAAAGCTTGCAGGTCGCTTTGGTGCCGAGGTCATGCGTCTGGCCGAGCTGCCAGACCGCTTGCACGAGTTTGATGCCGTGATCAGCTGCACCGCCAGCACCTTGCCCTTGATCGGTTTGGGTGCTGTCGAGCGGGCGCTCAAAAAACGCAAGCACCGGCCCATGTTCATGGTCGATCTGGCTGTGCCGCGTGACATCGAGCCCGAAGTCAAATCACTCGAAGACGTTTACCTCTACACCGTAGACGATTTGGCCAGCGTGGTGCAGGCGGGCCAGGCCCAACGCCAAGCGGCGGTGGCCGAGGCCGAGGTCATCATCGATGCCGGTGTTCAAAGCTTCAACCACTGGCTGGGCCAGCGCGATGCGGTGCCCCTGATCCAGCAACTGCACAGCCAGGCCGACAGCTGGCGTGAAGCCGAGCTGACCCGCGCCCGCAAACTGCTGGCCAAAGGCGACGACCCTGAAGCCGTGCTCGAAGCCCTGGCCAAAGGCCTGACCCAGAAAATGCTGCACGGCGCCCTGGCCGAGTTGCGCAGCGCCGACCCGGCCCACCGCGAGCAGACCATGCAAGCGGTGCAGCGCCTGTTCTTGCGCCAAGAGCGTTAGCGGCCGCCTGACTCCAAGCCGGTCATTCCCGCGAAGGCGGGAGTCCATCCCCCTGCCCCCTTTCGATTACCGCTTGCGCGGTCATGACATCCTGAAGTGAAACCTTTTCTCATCCAACAACTCGAACGCTATGCGTTGCGGCTGACCGAGCTGGACTTTTTGCTGTCCCGCGAAGACATCATGGGTGACATGACGCAGTTTCTGAAGTTGTCTCGCGAGCACGCCGAGGTCAGCGCCGTGGCGTCGCGCTTTACCCGCTTTCAGCAGCGCAGCGCCGACCTGGCAACGGCTCAAGCCATGCTGGATGACGCAGACCTGCGTGAGATGGCCGAAGAGGAGGTGGCCAGCGCCAGCGGCGAGTTGCACACCCTGGAAGCTGAATTGCAACGCATGCTGCTGCCCAAAGACCCTGATGACGCCCGGCCCGCCTTTGTCGAAATCCGAGCAGGCACAGGCGGTGATGAGTCAGCCCTGTTTGCAGGCGACTTGCTGCGCATGTACACCCGCTACGCCGAAAGCCAAGGCTGGCGCTGTGAAATCATCTCCGAGTCGGTCAGCGATTTGGGCGGCTACAAGGAAGTGGTGGTGCGCATCGAAGGCGACAACGTGTACGGCGCGCTCAAGTTTGAATCCGGCGGCCACCGCGTGCAACGCGTGCCTGCCACCGAGACGCAAGGCCGCATCCACACCAGTGCCTGCACCGTGGCCGTATTGGCCGAGCCGGACGAGGCAGAAGCCATCAAGATCAACCCGTCCGATTTGCGCATCGACACCTTCCGCGCCAGCGGTGCGGGTGGACAACACATCAACAAGACCGACTCGGCGGTGCGCATCACCCACTTGCCCACCGGCATCGTGGCCGAATGCCAAGATGGCCGCAGCCAACACAGCAACAAGGCGCAAGCCCTCAAAGTGCTGACCGCCCGCATTCAAGAAAAGGACCGCTCCGAGCGCGCCGCCAAAGACGCCGCCGAGCGCAAAAGCCTGATTGGCAGCGGCGACCGCTCGGACCGCATCCGCACCTACAACTTCCCGCAGGGACGCCTGACCGACCACCGCATCAACCTGACCTTGTACAAATTGCTGAGCATCATGGAAGGCGATCTGAAAGACGTGGTCGATGCCTTGCAGGCCTACGAAGCCGCAGAGCAACTGGCCGCCCTGGAGTTGGGCACCCCATGACCTTGACACTCGCCCAGAGCATGCAACGCGCCCAGACCTTGGGCCTGGCCCGCATCGACGTGCAGCTGCTGCACCTGCATGTCCTGGGTCGTGACCTGCACGACCGCGCCTGGCTGCTGGCCCACGACAGCGACGCTCTGCCCACCGATGTGGCCCTGCAGCTGGAGGACTTGCTGCACAGACGCCTGGCCGGTGAGCCCATCGCCTACATCACTGGCTTCAAGGCGTTTTTTGGCCTGAACCTGACGGTGGACGCGCGTGTGCTGGACCCACGCCCGGACACCGAAACCCTGGTCGAATGGGCGCTTGAACTGCTACCCGACCACGCGCCGCACCGCGTGTTGGACCTGGGCACCGGCAGCGGTGCCGTGGCCTTGGCGTTGAAGCACCAACGCCCGGCCTGCAACGTGACTGCGGTGGACGCCAGTGCCGACGCCCTGGCCGTGGCCAGCGCCAATGCCCAGCGCCTGAAGCTGCCCGTGCACTGCGTCCTCAGCCACTGGATGGACGCGGTCTGCGGACCTTTTGCGCTGATCGTCTCCAACCCGCCCTATGTGGCAGATGACGACCCACATCTGCTCGCCCTGACGCACGAACCCCTGAGCGCCCTGACCAGCGGGGTTGATGGCCTGGATGACATCCGCCAGATCATCGCCCAAGCCCCGAGCCGCTTGTCGCAAGGCGGCTGGCTACTCCTGGAGCACGGTTGGGACCAGGCTGCGCCCGTACAAGCCTTGCTGCGCGAGGCCGGTTTTGTGCAGGTGCAATCTCGCAAAGATCTGGCGGGTATGGACCGCTGCACCGGCGGGCAATGGCATTCAGAGGGATAATTAAGACCATACGACAACGGCACCATTCGGAGTTAAAACCATGAGCAACACCCAACAACGCATCGACGAACTCGTCAAAGGCAACGACATCACCCTGTTCATGAAGGGAACCGCCAGCTTCCCGATGTGCGGTTTTTCCGGCCGTGCCATCCAGATCCTGAAGGCCTGCGGCGTGGATCCCAAAACCGTCAAGACCGTGAACGTGCTGGACGACCAGGAAATCCGTCAAGGCATCAAGGAATACAGCAACTGGCCCACCATCCCTCAGCTGTATGTCAAGGGCGAATTCATCGGCGGCTCTGACATCATGATGGAGATGTACGAATCAGGCGAATTGCAGCAAGTGATCAACGGTCAGGCCTGAGTCACCCCGCCCCTCGACGAAACCACCTCCGGGTGGTTTTTTTGTGCTCAATCGATGCGGTGTCGCCACCCTTGCTGCGCCGACAACACCGCCTGCGGATACGGTGCTTGCCCGCGTGAACCGTTGTAACGGCCCAAGGCCATGAACAGGTCACCGCCTTCGCGGTCGAGGTAGTGACGCAGGATGACACAGCCAAAGCGCAGGTTGGTCTGCATGTGAAACAGCCGGCCTTCGTTGCCGTCGCCAATGCTGCGGGCCCAAAAGGGCATGACCTGCATGTAACCACGCGCGCCTGCGCTGGAGATGGCGAATTTGCGGAAAGCACTCTCCACCTGCACCAGCCCCAACACCAAAGACAAAGACAGCCCCGCACGGCGGGCTTCATACCAGAGGGTTTGCAAAAATTCCTGGCGTTCAACGGGGTGGGTTTTGTAGCGGATCAGACGCTGGCTGCAGACCGATTGCCATTGGGCATAGGCCTGTTGTTCGGCCGTTGTGGGCAGCACGGGTGTGGGCGGAGCAGCATCGGCCACCGCCGCGCTCAAGGCCGTGCGCACCGCATGGGACAAAGGTTCTTCGATTTGCGAGCCCGCTTGGGCCAGCCAAGGGCAAGCGGCGAGGCTGGCTGCCGCCAGGCGCTGCATGGCACGCCGGCGATTGGGTGCATCAGGGGCGATGGGCATGCCCCAAGCGGTCAAGCCGACAGGCGGGCTTGAACGTGGGCCAGGATGTCGGCCACTGCCACTTTGCTGGACTCGGCATCGCGACGGTGCTGGTACTCGACCACACCGTCTTTGAGGCCCTTGTCACCAATGGTGATGCGGTGCGGCACACCGATCAACTCCCAGTCAGCGAACATGGCACCGGGGCGCTCGCCACGGTCGTCCAGAATCACGTCCACACCAGCGGCCAACAGCGCGTTGTAAATGCGCTCGGCCTCGGCCTTGACGGCTTCGCTGCGGTCCATACCAATGGGGCACACCACGGCGGTAAAAGGCGCAATCGCGTCGGGCCAGATGATGCCGCGCTCGTCGTGGTTTTGTTCGATGGCGGCAGCCGGCAGGCGCGTCACACCGATGCCGTAGCAGCCCATCTCCAGGAACTGGGGCTTGCCGTCTTCGGCCAGGAATGTCGCGTTCATGGCCTTGGAATACTTGGTGCCCAGGTAGAACACATGGCCCACTTCGATGCCGCGCTCAATGGCCAGCTCGCCCTGACCGTCGGG
>JACCDU010058451.1_pt1 | contig 10060 bp, 7 predicted proteins | sample 7446081 | NCBI WGS metagenome assembly JACCDU01 (sample SAMN15323447, study PRJNA562643) | freshwater metagenome | isolation source: river surface water | place: USA:Blue River Watershed | collected 2017-08-17
ATCGCCACCACAAAGCAGCCCATGGCAATGCCCAAAGGCATGAGGCGTGTGGCGTGGTCGAGTCGCATCTTCATCGATGCCACCACGGCGCCCACAGCGGTGCCGATAGCGACCACACCGACCAAACTGGATGCCTGTGTGGTGGTGTAGCCCAAAGCCGCCGCGCTCCAAGCGAGCACGATGTAGCGCAAATTGCCGCTCACGCCCCAGAACAAGGTGGTGGTGGCCAAAGAAATTTGGCCCAGCTTGTCCTGCCACAAGCGTTGGTTGCAATGCCAGAAGTCGGGCACCAGTGCCAACAGATTGCGCGCCATGGTTTTCTCAGGGTCCAAGCGCATGGGAATGAGCGCCGCACCTGTGTAGGGAATGCGTTTGTTGAACCAAGCGGCCAAGGCATACAAGGGAATCAACAAACAAATGGCGGCTTCGGCGGAAGAGTCGACGCCTGTGGTGATGAAGGGCAGATCAAACGACAACAACCAAGCCGACAAATTGGGGCCGACCAATTGGCCGCCCAACAACACGCCCAAGATGATGGACGCAATCGTCAAGCCTTCAATCCAACCATTGGCTTTGACCAATTGCGACGCGGGCAGCAACTCGGTCAAGATGCCGTATTTCGCGGGTGAGTAGGCGGCAGCGCCCAAACCCACCACCGCATAGGCGAGCAAAGGATGCACGCCGAACAGCATCATCAAACAGCCCACCACTTTGATGGTGTTGCTCATCAACATGACTTCGCCCTTGGGACGTGAGTCGGCAAACGCGCCGACAAACGGCGCGAGCACCACGTAGAACAGGGCAAACATAGGCACCAGAGCGGCGCGCTGCCATTCGGCGGCACCATCTGATTTCAGTAATTCGACGGCTGTGACAAACAGTGCGTTGTCGGCCAACGAACTGAAAAATTGGGCCGACATGATCGTATAAAAACCGCGCTTCATGGATGGGTCTGGCAGTTCACAGCGTGCTGCGAACGTGCTGATTCTTCTTTCTTCTGTATCTACCCGAGGTTATATCACGCGGGTGCCACAATATTGACCATGCCCCGTCCGATTCAAGCCTTTGTTCACACCGACGCTTTGCGTCATAACTTGACACGCATGCGTGCCGCAGCACCCGACGCCCGTGTGTGGGCCGTGGTCAAAGCCAACGCGTATGGCCATGGCATTGAGCGGGTGTTTGAAGGTTTGCGTGGTGCCGATGGCTTCGCCTTGTTAGACCTCGATGAAGCGCAACGCTTGCGCAGCTTGGGCTGGCGCGGTCCGGTGCTGTTGCTGGAAGGCGTGTTTGAGATGCGCGACTTAGAGCTGTGCTCACGCTTAGACCTGTGGCACACCGTGCATTGCGACGAACAAATAGACATGCTCAGTCGACACAAGACACAAGTGCCGCACCGAATATTCCTCAAAATGAACAGCGGTATGAACCGCTTGGGTTTCACGCCTACGCGCTTTCGTTCTGCATGGACACGGCTGAACCAATTGCCGCAAGTGGATGAAATTTCTCTCATCACCCACTTCAGCGATGCCGATGGTGCCAAAGGCATTGCCGAACAAATCGCCACATTCACCAAAACCACCGAAGATTTGCCAGGTGAGCGCAGCACGTGCAACAGCGCAGGCTTGTTGCGTCATGCGCATGACGCGACGGTGGCCGCTGATTGGGTGCGTCCTGGTATTGCGCTCTATGGCAGTGCGCCCGACTTCCCCGAGCGCAACATCGCGCAATGGGATTTGCAACCCACCATGAGTTTGCGCAGCCGCATCATCGGCACACAAGACTTGCAAGTGGGCGACACCGTGGGCTATGGCTCATCGTTCACCGCAGATACCGCGATGCGCATCGGCATCGTGGCCTGCGGGTATGCCGACGGCTATCCGCGCCATTGCCCCACAGGCACGCCGGTGTTGGTCGATGGTGTGCGCACACGCACCTTGGGCCGCGTGAGCATGGACATGATTGCGGTGGACCTGACCCCTTGCGATGCCGCAGGTCATGCAGCGGGTTTTGGCAGCGAAGTCACGTTGTGGGGCAAGGCCAGCAACGGCGTGGTGTTGCCAATTGACGAAGTGGCCCAAGCTGCGGGCACGGTGGGCTATGAGCTGATGTGTGCGGTGTCTGGCCGCGTGGGATTCACGCAGGGCTAAGCGTTTTTTGTATTTCGCAGCCAAGACCTAGGGTTTGCTAGGCAAAATGCTAAAGTAAAGTTCTAAAAAATAAAATGAACTTTACTCTTAGGCATGAAAAATCTCAGTATCAAACTCCAGTTGTCGTTGGGCGCTATTGCCGTGGGTTTTGTACTGTTGCTGGCGCAATTGGTGCTGCAGTTTTATGTGTTGCGGGTCGACATTGTTCAGCGCATTGAAAAAAATGAGTTTCGCCAGCTCAGTGATTTTGCAAACAATTTAGACGAACGCCTGCAAGACAGCATGGCTATGCTGGCTAGCGTGGGCTTGAATGTGCCCTCAGAGCAAATGGGCAATTTGGCGAAGTTGGAGCATTTTTTACAACGCGAACACGCCCTGCTCAATGTGTATGACGACCTGTACATCTTTGATGCCCATGGGGTGTTGCAGGTGGATTGGCCCGTCAAACCCGGCCGTCGTTCATTGGATATGTCTGCCCGCGATTACATCCAAGGCGTGATTCAGACACACCAACCCGTGATCTCTAAACCTATTTTGGGCAAAGCCACCAAGCAACCTATCGTGGTGGTGGGGGTGCCGATTTTGAACAAACAAAACCAGTTGCTTGGCATTTTGGGTGGCGTGTTGAATTTGTACAAACCCAATTTGTTGGGCGCGATTGCAACGCAAAAGAACGGAGAAACTGGCTACTACTACTTGGTCACCCAAGACCGTGTACGCATTGCCCATCCGGATGCGAGTTTGATTTTCAAGGCTGTGCCCGAGGGCAGTGGCAATCTGCCTTTTGAAAACGCCATCAAGGGCTTTGAGGGGACGCAAGAGGGTTACACCACGCGCGGTCTCAAAGGTTTATTCACCTTCAAACGTTTGCAAACCACCGATTGGATTGTGGCTTCGGTGATTCCGTCGGAGGAGGCCTTTGCGCCGATTGAGGCGCTGTACCAACGCATGCTCATCGTCACGGTGTTGCTGATGTTGACGATGATTCCTCTGCTGTGGGGATTTGTGGCGCGCTTGGTGCGGCCGCTGGGGCAGTTGGCCCACGCCATGCACGAAAAAGCAGAGCATATGCATGCGGGTCAACAGCTCACGCCCATTGCCGAGATGGGTGGGCAAGAAATCAAAACCGTGGTGCATGCGTTCAACGCGTTCATGGAGGCGCGTCAGCGTGCCGAGAGCGAGTTGTCATTGGCACGCGATGCGGCGCAAGCAGCCAACGAATCAAAAAGTAATTTCTTGGCCAATATGAGCCACGAAATTCGCACGCCCATGAATGGCATTTTGGGCATGACCGAGTTGTGTTTGCAAACCCGCATGACGGCCGAGCAGCGCAGCTATCTAGAGATGGTGTCGGCCTCTGCTAATTCTTTGTTGGTGGTCATCAACGACATTTTGGATTTCTCAAAAATTGAAGCGCAAAAACTCCATTTAGACCCCCACGAGTTTTCTTTGCATGGTTTGTTGCGTCAAGCCACGCGCACGCTGTCGCTGCGTGCATCTGAAAAAGAATTAGAGCTGGTGTGTGACCTGGGCCCTGATGTGCCAGACATGGTGGTGGGCGACCCTTTGCGTTTGCAACAAGTCATCAGCAATTTGTTGGGCAATGCCATCAAATTCACCGCGCAAGGTGAAATCATGTTGACGGTCGAGCGCATGCAACCCGCGCCAAACGACGAAGGCATTTGGCTTGCCATGCACATCAAAGACACGGGCATTGGCATTTCGCAAGACAAGCAAGCGCTGATCTTTGATGTGTTCACGCAGGCCGACTCCAGCACGGCGCGTCGCTTTGGTGGCTCGGGGTTGGGGTTGGCCATCAGTCGACGTTTGGTGCGCATGATGGGAGGTGACATTTGTGTGCGCAGCGAATTGGGCAAAGGCAGCACCTTCAGCTTCACCACGCAACTGCATCACGCCACCGCGACGGGTGCAATGACCAAGCAGCTCTTGCCAAGCTTGCAAGGCCAGACGGTGTTGGTGGTGGATGACACGGCCAGCAGTCGACACGTGCTGGTCAAGCGTTTGGGGTGTGCGGGACTGCATCCGGTGGCCACCGATGGCGCGGCACAGGCCTTGCACGCCCCCCAATTGTCAGAAGCCAAATTTGCTTTGGTCGATGTCAACATGCCTGACATCGATGGGTACGCACTGGCCAAGCAGTTGAGACAGGTGAAGTCTGCTGCGCACATGCCCATCGTGATGATGGGCGCCTTGAGCGAACAAATCAGTCAAGATCAACTCGAGCAACTCGACATCCAAGGCTTCTTGGTCAAACCCATCGATGCACAAGAGTTGGTCACCTTGCTCAACCGTTTGTCCATGGCGGATGAGGCGTCGGCCCATGTGCCGCCGACAGTTGCAAAAACAAATACGCCATCGGGCCAACGCCAAGTGCTGTTGGTGGAAGACACCCCCATCAACCAAACCTTGCAATCCATTTTGCTCAAGCGCATGGGCTATGAGGTCACGCTGGCCAGCAATGGCGTGGAAGGTATCGAGACTTTTGGCGTGAGTCGTTTTGATTTGGTGTTGATGGACATTCAAATGCCAGAGATGGGTGGCATTGAGGCGACCCAGTTGATACGTGAGATGGAACAAACGCGGCATTGGCAACGCACGCCCATCATTGCGGTGACGGCCAACGCCCTCAAAGGCGATCGCGAACGGTACTTTGAGGCGGGGATGGACGGTTATGTTTCCAAACCTTTGTCAATGGACTCGCTCAAAAAAGAGATGGAACGGGTGTTGGCGGAGCAATGTTAGACCACTGGCTATTTATCCAGTAATATTGGCGCATGGCCAAAGAAAAAACCCAATACACCTGCACCGACTGCGGCGGCATCACCGCCAAGTGGCTGGGCAAATGCCCCAGCTGCAATGCGTGGAACACGCTGATTGAAACCGCGGTCGACAGCAGCGGCCCCACCAAAAACCGCTACGCAGGCATGGCTGCTTTGGCGCCTGCGTCTGAAGTGGCGATCCTCTCCGACATCGAAGCCCAAGACGTGGCGCGCACGCCCACGGGCCAAGAAGAACTCGACCGCGTGTTGGGTGGCGGCATGGTGGAAGGCGGCGTGGTGTTGATTGGCGGTGACCCCGGCATTGGCAAATCCACCTTGATCTTGCAAGCCATGGATGGCTTGCAACGCAGTGGCATGAGCACCTTGTATGTGACGGGCGAAGAGTCGGCCTCGCAGGTGGCTTTGCGCTCGCGCCGTTTGGGGCTGGACCACAGCCAAGTGCAAGTGGTAGCCGAAACGCAGCTTGAAAAAATATTGGCCACCGTGGACAAACTTCAACCCGCCGTGGTGGTGATGGATTCCATCCAAACGGTTTATTCCGACCAGCTCACCAGTGCCCCAGGCTCGGTGGCCCAGGTGCGCGAATGCGCCTCACACCTCACACGCATGGCCAAGTCCACAGGCACGGCGGTGGTGTTGGTGGGGCACGTGACCAAAGAGGGCGCACTAGCTGGTCCTCGCGTGTTGGAGCACATGGTGGACACGGTGCTGTACTTTGAAGGCGACACACATTCGACGTACCGACTTGTGCGTGCCATCAAAAACCGCTTTGGCGCGGTGAACGAAATTGGCGTGTTTGCCATGACCGAAAAAGGCTTGAAGGGCGTGAGTAACCCCAGTGCCATTTTCCTGAGCCAACACTCAGAGCCGGTGCCAGGCAGCTGTGTGCTGGTCACGCTCGAAGGCACGCGCCCCATGCTGGTGGAGATTCAAGCTTTGGTGGACAGCGGCGGCCCATCGCCGCGCCGCTTGAGCGTGGGTTTGGACCGCGACCGCTTGGCCATGTTGCTGGCTGTGTTGCACCGCCATGCCGGCGTGGCGTGCATGGACCAAGATGTGTTTGTCAACGCCGTGGGCGGTGTGCGCATCAGCGAGCCTGCGGCTGACTTGGCCGTGTTGTTGTCCATCCAAAGCAGCTTGCGCGGCAAGCCGCTGCCACAAGGCTTCATCGCTTTTGGTGAAGTGGGCCTGGCGGGTGAGGTGCGCCCTGCACCGCGCGGTCAAGAGCGTTTGAAAGAAGCGGCTAAGTTGGGCTTTACCGTGGCCGTTATCCCCAAAGCCAACGCACCTAAAAAGCCCATCCCCGGCATGACCGTGCATGCGGTGGAACGGGTGGATGAGGCGATGAGCTTGGTGCGTGAGCTGGGTTAAGGCCCACGCTCAAGCAAATGTGTCTTTCATCAAGGTGTTGAACCACACGCCCATTTGCGTGTAATTGCGCGACGAAATACTGGCCGACTCTACCGCTGCACCGCCTGAAGTTTGCCCTCCATTGCTGGCCACTTTCATCTGCCCGAGCGAGGCGTCGTATTGGTACACAGCGGTGAGCCAAGATGCAGTGTTCGACGTGATGGGCGAGTAGCAGGCCGAGTTCGCCACGGGCGCAGCATCAGGCGAGCCACCGCCGAGCAGGCGAACAATGGCGTCCGCGCAAATCTTGCCTTCTTGGTTGCCCACATGCCCAGCTTTGGGTAAGCCGCAATAGGCGGCATCGCCAATCACATGCACGCCCGACACTGCGGTGGATTCATAGCTCAGTGGATTGACCGCAGCCCAACGCCCATTGCTGTTGTTGAGTCTCGCTGCGGCAAACCAACCCGATGTGTCGTTGGCGTCCAAATTACCAGCACCAATGCCTGCCGCACGGTGAGCGGGGATGGGATTGACCACGCGTGCGTTGATGGTTTGTGTGGCACCGCTGCCAATGGCGTAGGTCACCACCTTGGTGTCCGGGTTGATTTGGATATTGCGTGCATTGCTTTGGTAAGAGATGACACCCGCATGCACAAAGTCAAACGCATTTTGAAAAGTGCCGCTCTCCGCCTGAATGTTGGCGTTTTCATCCAAGATGACCACGCGGCAGTTGCTGCGGCCTGTGCGCTTGAGTAAGTCAGCCACCACACATGCCCGCTCGTAAGGGCCGGGTGGGCAACGGTAAGGCGCAAGAGGAATCGTCATCACAAACGTGTCACCGTTAGCCATGCCCGCAATTTGGTTGGCCAACAACGTGGTTTGTGCGCCCGCACGCCAAGCGTGGGGTGTTTTGGTGTCGTAGTCGCTCACGCTCAGGCCATATGCCGCCATGAATTCAACGCCGGGGGCCACCACCACACGGTCATAAGACAGGGGTGCGCCACTGGCCAGCACCACTTGTTTGTTGACCGTGTCCAAACTGACCACGCGGTCTTGCACCAAGCTCACGCCATAAGAAGAAGCCAGCACATCGCGTTTGTAGTCCAACGAGGCCATGGTTCGCTGTTGCGTCAGCACCAAATTGCTCATGATGTTGGAGGTGTAGCTGGCATCGGTGTCGATCAAGGTCACATTCAGCTGCGCGCCTCCCCAGAGGCGTAAATATTTAGCCGCCGCCGCGCCAGCCATGCCGCCCCCAATTACGACCACATGGCCAGAAATGCCCGTCTGTTCCAATGCCAGCGACACGTTTGAATTGACTTCGTGCTCGAAATCCTCATCGTTGTCATTGTCTGCATAGGCCAACCAGGGCGAAAGCGAAGCAGCACTCAGCCCCAAAGCACCTAAGAGCCAATGGCGACGAGAGTTGGGTTTGAAGTGGGTGTTCATGGGCGTTGTCCTCATTGCTGCAAGTATTGAATGATGGTCAGCAGCTGTGCACGGGTGTATCCCTGTGCATGTGCAGCCATGATGTTGCTTGGGCCAGATTTGGTGAGGTACTCCAGCACCTCATCGGCTTCGCCGCCGCGAATGCGATCAAACCCGCCATAGCCGCCCGTGCCGTGGCACTGGAAACAGTTGGAGGCCAGCAAGCGCCCCGTGGTGTTGGCAGCTTGGGTGACAACTGTTTTGCCGCCATAGCCACGCGAGGCACGAGATGCGTCGCCGCGATGACGCTCGAAGTGCGACTTGGCTTGCACTTCGCTGCGTGTGAACCCCTGTGGAAGTCGGCTTGACACATCGTTGTCGGTGGTCGATGCGCTGGATAGATCAAGGTTTGAACCGTTGCGTAAACGGCGACGAGATTCAGCGGTGATGCTGATGGCGTTGGTTTCTGGGTCGCCATCGCTGTCTAAGGTTTGTAGCATTCGCAAAATGCGCACCACGCGAGGATCGTCGCTTGAGCTCGCATCCGCTATCAAATCGAGGGGCGTGATTTTGTCGCCATTAGGGGTGACTCTGCCCAGAATCAAGTCGCCGATTTTCAGTGTGACGCGGTCACCAGAACGGTAATAAAAATTACCGTTGTCGTCTGTTGTGCCGCTGTAGCTAGGGCCTTCAAACTCTAGCCCAGAAACCGGCGAATCAATGAACGTGGCGACTTGCATGCCTGTAGGTGAGGCGCTGTTACTGCCGCCGCCGCCACCACCGCAGGCCGTCAGCAACGACGCCGTCAACACAGTGACGGCAAGCCGACAAGGTTTTGAGAATGCATGTGACATCTGAACTCCATCGCAAAAAAGATTGAAATGAAGTTTGACGTGTGCACATTAAGACAGTCTTAAGCCACCTCCGTGCGTGCCTTAAGAAAACCCTAAGACGCGATCACTAGCATCGGTTTTGAAAGGCACAAAACCATGCTTCACAAATTCTTTGCGCTTTTGCTCTTTGCATCACTTCACGCGATGGCGGTTACGCCTGCTGAGTTGTTGTCTGGCTACACCGCACAAGCAGGTCAACCTGCCAATGCAACCCGCGGAGAAACATTTTTCAAAGCCAGCTACGGTCAAGAGTGGCAATGCACCAGCTGCCACGGCAAATCGCCCATGATGGGTGGACGTCATGCCAGCACCGACAAAGCCATTGAACCACTGGCACCTGCGGCCAACGTCAAACGATTCACCGACAGTGCCAAAGTCGAAAAGTGGTTTCGCCGCAATTGCAAAGATGTGTTGGCGCGCGAATGCACCGCTACTGAAAAAGCGGATGTGTTGGCTTGGCTCATGACTTTGCGTTGATTGGAGTTCGTCATGCATTCACCTTCTTCATACTTCGCGCGCACCTTGGTTGCGGCCGCTTTTTTGAGCCTCACCGCGTCATGGGCCGACAGCTACAAAGGCCCCACACCGCCTGCGGTGTACACGCAAGAGTGCGGCAGTTGCCACTTGGCGTTTTCACCCAACTTGCTACCCAAAGCTTCATGGCAACGCGTGATGCATGGGCTGGATAAACACTACGGCAGTGATGCTTCGCTTGATGCGGTCACACAAAAGCAAATCGACACCTGGCTGCAAACCTACGGCGGCCAAGGCAAGCGTGCGCGTGAAGAGCCACCGCTGGACCGCATCACCCGCTCGGCTTGGTTTGAGCGCAAGCACCGCGAGGTGAGTGCAGCCACGTTCAAACGTGCGTCCATCAAAAGCCCAGCCAACTGCACGGCGTGCCACCGCGATGCGGCACAAGGTGACTTTGAAGAAGATCGCGTGAGGATCCCCAAATGAACCACACCGTTTCCAACCCTGCCCAAGTGATGGCAACAACTGCCACGCCTGTATCCACTCAGCGCAAGCCCGTGGTGGATTTAGGCACACGCATGGCGCACGCCAGCATGGCCTTGGCGTTTTTGATTTCTTATGTCACATCAGAGTCTGAATACTGGCGCTTGGTGCATGTGTACAGCGGTTACAGCTTGGCTGCAGTGTTGGCATTTCGTTGGGTGTGGGGTTGGGTGGGGCCTGCGTCTGCACGTTGGGGTTTGTTGTTGCGACGCGTAGCGATGTGGCGTGTGTGGCTGAGCAAACTCAAGCAAGGTGAATGGCTCACGCGCAACTTTTGGGTGGGTGCCAGTAGTTGGGTGCTGAGCGCTGCGGTGCTGTGTATTTACGCGTTTTGCGCCGTGGCCATTGCCAGCGGGTGGGCTACCTACAATGAACTTTTAGGCGATGGTTGGTTGAACGATGCCCTGCAAGAACTGCA
>JACCDU010340801.1_pt1 | contig 10057 bp, 9 predicted proteins | sample 7446081 | NCBI WGS metagenome assembly JACCDU01 (sample SAMN15323447, study PRJNA562643) | freshwater metagenome | isolation source: river surface water | place: USA:Blue River Watershed | collected 2017-08-17
AATTTTAATCTCGCTATCGTGCAGCCAGGTGGCAAAGGGATCATCAAATGATTCGATGAGATATGTGAAATCTCCGCGGGCAGGAATACGGATCCACGTACTAAAGCGATCGCTGCCGTGGCCATGTTCGCGCATACGCGTACGCGATAGCTCAAACCCATCTGCATCAAAGAGAAGAACATCGGCACCGAGTGCATCATGGCCCTCACGAAAAATCGTGGCGCTGATTTCAATCTCTTCACCTGCAATAGCTTTGACCGGAACAAACTCACCACCAAAGAAGACCGACGGATGAATGTCGGCGATGGGGATGCGATTGATCATGGAGTCATCAGCTGATGAATCAGCCTGATCCTTCGGTATTGCCAGGATCTGCTGCAGAGATGTCATCGAGGCGATACTTGTGAAGCGCCTCTTGGACTACAGACTCTTTGACTTCACCAGATTTGGCTAGTCGAGCAAGAGTTGCAACGACGATTGATTCTGCATCAACCTTGAAGTGGCGACGAAGTGCACCGCGAGTATCTGAAAGACCAAAACCATCGGTACCCAATGAGACGAAGTCTTGTTCGACCCATGGTGCAATCTGATCTTGTACAGAGCGCATGTAATCGCTGACTGCAATCACTGGGCCACTTGCACCCTTGAGGCGATCGCTGATGTAAGCACTCTTCTTTGATGATGGGTTGAGCATGTTGTGGCGATCGACTGCTAGACCATCGCGACGAAGTTCATTCCATGAAGTAACAGACCAGACATCGGCGCTTACGCCCCAATCTTTCTGGAGTAACTCTTGCGCCTTAAGTGCCCAGTTAACAGCAACACCGGAGGCCAAGATCTGTGAATTCTTCTTACGTTGACGCTCGCCTGAGCGGAAGAGGTAGATACCCTTTAAGAGACCATCAACATCGAGGTTGGCTGGCTCTTCTGGATGTTGGTATGGCTCGTTGTAAACGGTGATGTAGTAGTAGATGTTCTCGCTATTTTCACCGTACATACGACGCAGACCATCTTTAAAGATATGTCCGACCTCGTAGGCAAATGCTGGGTCATAACAGACAACAGCTGGGTTAGTTGAGGCAAGAAGATGTGAATGACCATCTTCATGCTGGAGACCTTCACCGTTAAGTGTTGTGCGTCCTGCAGTTGCTCCGAGAACGAATCCACGTGCAAGCTGATCGGCAGCTGCCCAGAAAGCATCTCCTGTGCGCTGGAAACCAAACATTGAGTAGAAGATATAGATAGGAATCATCGGCTCATCGTGCGTTGAGTACGAGGTACCTACTGCAGTAAATGATGCTGTCGATCCTGCTTCGTTAATACCCTCGTGGAGGATGACGCCCGATGTTGACTCCTTGTACGAGAGCATCAATTCACGGTCAACGGCGATGTACTTCTGGCCGTGTGGTGAGTAGATCTTCATCGTTGGGAAGAGCGAATCCATTCCGAAGGTACGAGCTTCATCAGGGATGATCGGAACGATGCGTGAACCAAGACCTGGATCCTTGACCAAATCTTTGAGCATACGAACAAATGCCATCGTTGTTGCAATCTCTTGCTGACCAGATCCGCGCTTTACGCTCTCGTAGACAGAATCTGCCGGCATTGGAAGTGGCTTTGACTTTGCGCGGCGACGAGGAAGTGTTCCACCGAGTGCTGCGCGACGTTCTGCCAAGTATCTAGCCTCTTCTGAGTCTGGAGCTGGCTTGTAATAAGGAGGTGTGTACTTATCAAGCTTGTCATCTGCAATTGGAATTCCAAGACGATCGCGGAATGTCACGATATCTTCAAAGGACATCTTCTTCATCTGGTGTGTTGAGTTACGTCCCTCAAATGTTGATCCAAGGGTCCAACCCTTAACAGTCTTTGCCAAGATGACAGTTGGCTTTCCATTAGGTTCCATTGCAGCGGTATATGCAGCAAAGAGCTTGCGGTAATCATGGCCGCCTCGCTTGAGTCCCCAAATCTGCTCATTGGACCAATCTGCAACCATCGCAGCAGTACGTGGATCGCGACCAAAGAAGTTATCGCGGACGAATGCTCCGGATTCAGCCTTAAATGTTTGGAAGTCACCATCGAGAGTGCTGTTCATCAAATTAACAAGTGCGCCTTCGCGATCTTGAGCCAGTAGTGGATCCCATTCGCGACCCCATACGACCTTGATGACGTTCCAACCTGCACCGATAAATGTTGATTCAAGCTCTTGAATAATCTTGCCATTACCGCGCACAGGTCCATCAAGGCGCTGCAAGTTACAGTTGATAACGAAGGTGAGGTTATCTAGATTCTCACGCGAAGCTAGACCGATTGCACCGAGAGTATCGACCTCATCGACCTCACCATCTCCAAGAAATGCCCAGACATGTTGCTGGCTTGTATCTTTAATTCCACGGTTATGGAGGTAGCGATTAAATCGCGCCTGGTAGATCGCATTGATTGGACCGATACCCATTGAGACGGTTGGGAATTGCCAGAAGTCAGGCATCAAACGTGGATGCGGATATGAAGATAATCCGCCACCTGCATGTGAAACTTCTTGACGGAAACCATCAAGTTGATTATCTGAAAGGCGTCCTTCTAGAAATGCACGTGCATACATTCCAGGGCTTGCATGTCCCTGGAAGAAGATCTGATCTCCGCCGCCTGGATGATCCATTCCGCGGAAGAAGTGGTTGAAACCAACTTCATAGAGTGAGGCAGATGATGCGTAGGTTGAGATATGTCCGCCTACACCGATTCCTGGACGCTGCGCACGGTGAACCAACATCGCTGCATTCCAACGGATGTATTGGCGGATGCGACGTTCGATCGCTTCATCGCCGGGAAATTCTGGTTCATGCTCTGGTGAAATTGTGTTGATGTAATCAGTGTTGCGAAGTGAGGAAAGTCCGATCTGCTTCTCATGTGCACGCTGTAAGAGCTTGAGCATGAGGTAACGTGCACGTACAGGACCTGCATTCTCAAGGGCTGCATCAAAGGATGCTTGCCATTCAGCAGTCTCTGTCGGATCGATATCTACGAGCTGGTCAACATTCTGATCTGGTGTATCGAAAATTCCACTCATGGGCCATATTCTCGCGCTAAATGCCCTGAAGGGGAAATCTATGGGTGCGAACTGGCGAGATAATCCCCCCAAACCCTTGTCAAAAGGGTCACACCTGGAGTGGACTTAGCCCGTGCCAATGCGAATGGGATTTGCAGCCGGAGAGCTCATTCTCGAAGTGGGTTATGGGCCCGATTGCGATGATGTCTTGCGTAGTGAGATTTCTAAGATCACTGGAACGCAACTGATTGAGGGCCACACTACCGAAGTCGTCGATGGCGTAATTTTATGGTGGCGCGATGGAGATGGCGATCTCGTCGATGAGTTAATGGATGCTCTTACCTATCTTTCAGAGACGGGCCCGATCTGGGTGCTCACTCCAAAACTTGGACGTGATGGTCATGTTGATTCAAGTGAAATTCAAGATGCTGCACCGATTGCAGGCCTTAGCCAGACATCAACGATTGCGCTCGCACAAGATTGGGCGGGAACTCGTCTAGTGGCACGCAAGGCTGGCAAACGCTAAGTTTCTCGCATGACATTAACAATTGGAACTCCCGCACCAGATTTCACATTGATGGACCAGCATGGTTCACCTGTAACTCTTTCATCATTTAAAGGTGAGAAGAACGTTGTAATTCTCTTCTACCCATTTGCATTCTCAGGAATCTGCACTGGCGAGCTCTGCGCTCTTCGCGATGATCTTGCAGCATTTCAAAATGATGATGTGCAACTACTAGCAATCTCTTGCGATCCAATGTATGCCCAGCGTGCATTCGCAGAGCAAGAGGGTTACAAGTTCCCTGTTCTTGCAGATTTCTGGCCACATGGTGCAGCAGCTAAAGCTTTTGGCGTCTTCAATGAAGAACGTGGATGCGCAGTCCGCGGAACCTTTATCGTCGATAAGAATGGAAACCTTGTCTGGCAGATCGTTAATGGTCTCGGCGATGCCCGTAACCTCGTTGAGTACAAGAGCGCTCTAGCAAGCCTCTAATTACGCCTCGTTTTCGTACTTTGGCTCGAATAAAGTAGTATTCGCGAGTACGAAAGCACGGCCCGGGTGGTTAGCTCAGTGGTAGAGCGCCTCGTTTACACCGAGGATGTCGGGGGTTCGAAACCCTCACCGCCCACAAGTATCATTCTGATTTTTTCTCAGATCTCTCTAAATTCATCTCCTGGTAGCGCATCAAGGTAAATGCTGCATGCAGGCGAACCTCTTCATTCTCTGATTCACTGGCTTGCTTAAGTGGGGCAACAATTGAATCCCCTAAGGCGCATAAGAATCGTGTTAGATCAAACTGTAGATCTGAATCTCCACGCCCAAGTTGGCTTACCAATATTTTTGCCAGAGCCGCTTGTTCGCCATCTGGCACTAGAACCGAAGCAGCACGCCAAGCAGTCACCGCAACCTTGTCCTGCGAATCAAAGTGATGCTCGTTGGTAATCAATGAGTAGTACTGCGAGTCACCAATCTTTGAAAGAGTATGTAGCGCTTGACTCTTTGCTTGAGAATTCTCCGAGTGCAATTCAACTTTGAGGCGCTCAATAACCTGAGGAATATCTTGGCGCATAAGCGCCCATGAAAGAGTATCCCTTACGAAGAAATCTGGTTCGTGCGAACATTGAGCAATCAGCACTTCAATGAATTGATCTTCTGGATAGGTGCCCGCAGCCAAAGCTGCCTGCAAACGGACTGATTTATCCGGAGATTCCAGAAGCGCTTTCAGAGTAGCCACGAGAAGACGCTATCAGCCTGCGATTATTGATGCATCGAGAGTACAGTCGATGTCTCCCGACTAGAATTATCAGCATGAGCCAGAAACACCACCCGCTCCGAGCGCTGATGACATCCCATGTCGGAATGCGTCGGATGCTCAATATCTGGCCACCATTTCTCTTTGCTGGAATTACAGTCTTAGAATTTTCGAAAGATTTCCGTTATGCAAAGGTGCGACTCAAGAAGAAGGCGCTTACTTCGAATTATGTAGGAACTCTCTTTGGGGGATCACTCTTTTCAATGACCGATCCATTCTTCATGATTATGACAATGAAGAATTTAGGCGAAAAATATATAGTCTGGGATAAACGTGGAGAGATTGAATTTGTCTCACCCGGTAAAGAGACAGTCTTTGCAAATTTTGCAATAACAGATGAGGATCTCGACGAGATCAAAGCAGGAGTTGAAGCAAGCGGGAAGTTTCTCAAGTGGTTTGAGGTTGACCTAAAGACTTCCGATGGGACTGTTGTCGCACGGGTGAAGAAGCAGATCTACTTCAGAGAGAAAGCGCCGGTAATCCAGAAAGACGGTAAACTTTGACCATGTCTGAGAGTGGAACAATCGAGCGCCTACGGGCCTATCGCAAGACCTACATTGCGATGTTGGTCTCTTCATTCTTGAGCCTTGTTGCATCCCTTGTTCTTTCAATCGACGCGGTGAAGTTAGCTGCGCAACCTAAGGGTCAGCTCTCGTGCGATATTAATACCGTTCTATCGTGTGGAACAGTGGCAAAGGCTTGGCAGTCACAGCTTCTAGGTTTTCCTAATTCATTTATCGGGCTCATGACTGAGCCGGTTGTCATTACCGTTGCAGTTGCAGGTCTTGGACTTGTCACCTTCCCGCGCTGGTTTATGCGCATTGCCCATGTTGTTTATGGCGCAGGTTTAATTTTTGCTCTCTGGCTGCTATCGCAATCACTCTTTGTTATTAAGTCACTCTGCCCTTGGTGCCTCTTGGTGACCTTTTCTACCGTTACAGTGTTCTCAACCATCTCCCGCATCGTTTTCCTTGAAAATAGTTGGAACTTCTCACCAGAGCGACAAGCGAAAATCGTTGCCTTCTTGGAGAAAGGCTGGGGCCGCGTGATCTACACCGGCTCATATGCCACTATCGCTATCGCGATCTTTGTGAAGTACGGTAATCGCCTCTTCAATTAAATATCGATAAGGCACCTAAATTGGATTTACCGACCAAATCCGCTAAAATTTCCTCAGTTCAATAAGTTCCACGGCTAACAAATACATATATTTTCTTAACTCTCGCGAGGAGGCGTCATGAAGGCCACACTCAGCGACCAGCGCGCAATTCTAGATATCCAGAACTTTGACTTTACCCATGCAGCACTGACCAATAAAGCTGCAAATCTTCCTGAGATTGCAGCGATTGCATCTCTTACTATCAAATCTCATAACGCTCGCGATCTTCGTATTGCGGCGGAGACCGAAACCAGCGATGTGAAGCGAGAATTGGCACGCGCTGAAGGCGATGTGGAGCAGATTGTTACCCGCATCAACCGCGATGAGGCACGTTTAGCATCAGGGACTGCATCCCCAAAAGAGTTAGAACAACTACAACACGAACTCGTTTCACTCAATGCCCGTCGGGCAGAACTTGAAGAGATTGAGCTCGAGATCATGATGCGCATCGACGGACTTAAGGAGCGCATTACCGAGCTAGCAGAGCAAGAGCGCTTACTAGGCAATGAGATTACAGAACTTGAGATCAAGAAGGCCAACGCTCTTGCAGTAATCAATGCAGACCTTGACGCAAATGTTGCAGATCGTGCATCAGTTGTTACCTCGGTTAACCCAGAACTACTGGCTCTCTACGAAAAGATTCGCCTTGCTAATAACGGCACAGGTGCTGCAGCTCTCGTTGGCAACCAGTGCAAAGGCTGCAACTTGGCAATTAACACTATTGAGCTACAACGTATTGCTGGCCTTGCAGAAGATGAAGTAGTTCGCTGCGAGGAATGTCGCTGCATCTTGGTGCGTGGACTCTAGATAATGGCACGTACATTTAAGCTCACTGCAGATGGTGGTTCACGAGGAAATCCAGGGCCAGCAGGATACGGCGCAGTTGTCAGCGAAAATGGAAAGATCGTTGCCGAACTCTTTGATGTGATCGGCGTTGCCACCAATAACGTTGCCGAATACAGCGGGCTACTTGCAGGACTTACACATATTCATTCATTGGATCCGGCAGCCGTTGTAACCGTCGCTATGGATTCAAAGCTCGTCGTTGAACAGATGTCAGGACGTTGGCAGATTAAGCATGCTGATATGCGCGAGCTTGCCAAGAAGTGCCGCGATGCTCACCCGGCATCCCTTGTTACCTATTCATGGATTCCACGCGATGAGAATTCACATGCTGATCGCCTTGCCAATAAGGCCCTCGATGGTGGCCAAGCAAATGAGCCTGCCGTTGCTATTCAAGAGAATTATTTAACCGATCGCCTTCGCAGCAACGAAGAACCAACGATGATTTATTTTGTGCGCCACGGTGAAACAATTCTTACTCCGCTACGTAAGTTCTCAGGTACTGGTCCACTTAATCCAGAGTTGACCGAAGAGGGTTTAGCCCAGGCGGCAACTGTGGCTCAAGAGATCGCAAAGATTAAGCCAGATGTTTTGATTGCATCCCCTTTGCAGCGCACACGCCAGACAGCAGAGGCGATCGCTGAAACAACTGGGCTACCTATCGTCTTTGATGAGATTTGGTATGAACTCTCATTTGGCACATGGGATGGACTTACCAACGATGAAGTTCGCGAGAAGTTTCCAGATGAATATCAGTCTTGGCTTAACTCATCATCGTATGCACCAGGTGGGGGAGAGTCCTACGATCAGGCTCGCATCCGCGTAGAGGCTGCGATGGAGAAGTTACTGGCTGAATATCCCGCACAGAAAGTATGTGTTGTAACCCATAACGGTGTCATTAAGAGCGCCGTCAGCGTGGCCCTTCACGCCCCACACGATGCCGTGTTTCATATGGATGCAACACCATGTTCGATCACATCAATTTCGATGTGGCCTTTAGATGGTTTGCGCGCGCTACGAAGTTTTTCAGAGCGTGGACACTTCCGCTAAATCCCCGCGGCATGTCCTTCGCAACGTGGATCTGATCCAAATGCGAATGTTCCATTAGGCAGAACTTCCATCATCTGTGAAGACGATCCATGACCCCAAGCAGCTAACTCGCTGACTTCGTGGCCCTTTGCCTTCAACTCATTGATGACAGCTGCGGGCACACGGTTTTCTATCTGTAGAACACCTTTGCCTGATTCTTCTGCAGAACTTTCACCTGGTGCATTTAAATGCTGCCAATGAGGTGCCTCGATCGCCTGCTGCACATTGAGCTTGAGATCAATGACGTTGGTGATCAGCTGAAGATTGGTTTGCACCTGGATATTCGCACCCGGTGTTCCTCCGACAAGATAGAGCGATCCATCGGGGCGAACAGCTGTAAATGCATTCAATGTGTGCGCTGGACGCTTACCCGGAGAAATGATGTTCGGTGACTGCGGATCGAGAGAGAATCCAGTCAAGCGATTATTGAGAAGGATTCCAGTCTCTGGGATCACCCATGAACTTCCAAAGCCATGGAATACAGATTGAATCCACGAGACAGCATTACCTTCGGAATCTGCAACTAAGAAATACGTCGTATCGCTACCTTCGCTGACGGGTGCAATATCGGTTGCTGCGCTCTCCATAGAGATCTGACTGACGCGTCGATCGATATTCTCCTTCGACAAGATCTTCGCCGTATTCACCTCGATGAATTCAGGATCACCTATGATCGCATTTCGATCTGCAAAGCCCGCCTTCTTGGATTCCACACCGATATGGATGCGATCAGATTCGCTCATGGATGCAAGATCAAATCGCTCACTGATCAAAAGCTCTTCCATCAAGATCATTCCTTGAGTTGGGGGAGGCTGGCCATAAATAGTCATATCGCGGTACTTAATCGAGAGTGGATCTAGAACACGAGTGGTGTGAGCCTTGATGTCTTCTTTGTTAAACCAACCATCTGAGCCTTTAACAAGTTGATCAGCAATGCGACCTTCATAGAAGGCGGCACGACCGTTTGCTGAAATCTCACGCAGTGATCGAGCAAGGTCCTTCTGCACAACGAGATCACCAATCTTTACAGTGACATCGATTCCCATCGCAGCGAACATCTTTGTATCAGGAGCTAGCGCTAGATGGCCTGCTATACGTTTAACGAATCCAGCGTTTGCCGGAAAGCCATTTTCCGCATAATCAATTGCTTGCTCGAGTAAACGAGCCATCGGCAACTTTCCATAACGTGCATGAGCTTCAAACCAGGTTGAAACTAAACCTGGAACGGTTCCCGACTTGTATCCGTGCATAGGAAATCCAGATGAATAAGCCTCTGGTGTTGCAGCATGTGGTGCCTCACCACTTCCGTTAAAGGCCAAGTTCGTTTTACTAGCTGCGTGATGAGTCACCAAGAATGCATCGCCACCTAAGTGTGAGGCACCAGGTTCGACGACACAGATCACTGCGCTAAGGGCGATAGCGGCATCGATAAATGAGCCACCCTCTTTGAGGATTGTGATGGCCGCACTTACGGCTAAGGGCTGACTTGCTGAAGCTCCACCGTTGCGCGAGTAAACAACGCTTCTTCCTGTACGCATTGCCGAACTCTCGCCTAGATCTGCCTCGATTACAAGAATAAGTAAGGGGGAAGCATTCTTAACCTTAGAAGAGTCGCCCGGATCACCGCGTTGTCGCAGGACACCGAGGAAAGTCCGGACTCCAAAGAGCGAAGTGGTGGGTAACGCCCACCCGGAGCAATCCGCGGGAATAGTGCCACAGAAAATTACCGCCAATGAAAATTGGTAAGGGTGAAAAGGTGCGTGTAAGAGACCACCGCATCTGCAGTGATGTAGATGGCAAGGTAAACCCCACTTGGAGCAAGACCAGATAGATAGCGTTAAGTGCTGCTCGCACGAGCTATCGGGTAGGTTGCTTGAATCTGTTAGCAATGACAGATCTAGATGGATGGTGATCCCTCGAAAGAGGACAGGATCCGGCTTATAGGGCGACTCTTCTTCCAATTAGGTGGGCGTAGGTTAAATCTGCGCTCACTTTTCTGTACTTTCCATCACAATTCGTAAGCGAGCCGTCTCCAAATAGACCTAAAAAAGTTCTCATCTGGTAATTTATTATCATGGCTATGGTAATCAAGAGCAATAAGCGAATGAG
>JACCDU011351887.1_pt1 | contig 10056 bp, 23 predicted proteins | sample 7446081 | NCBI WGS metagenome assembly JACCDU01 (sample SAMN15323447, study PRJNA562643) | freshwater metagenome | isolation source: river surface water | place: USA:Blue River Watershed | collected 2017-08-17
AATATCACGAAATCTCATTCTTCATCCTCTTCATAAGGGAACATTTCATCATACTCTTCATCAGTCAGAGTAAGATACTGAACATCAGCATTTTTGTGCTCTTCAGCATACACTAACTGATAGTGAGCAAAACTGCTTTCAGAAGTGCTGGCATATTCTATAAGTCCATCAACAAGGCAAAGGTAGTTCATTTGGTTTCCTCCAACTCATCAAGTTTCTCATTCACAAAACCAGTCATATCAAGTGTGCGAGGATCTACACCTTCATCAAGGCAATAAAGGTGAAACTCCATAACAGCACCAAGAATTAGACACGCTTTACGCTTATCATCCAGTGGTTGAGCAATGTAGTTGACAATGTGCTCATAGAGTTGGTCGTAAGTCATTGTTGTGCCTCAATAATGGATTTGATCTTTTCTAAATCTTGTAATCGAGCATCGATTTCATCATACTGTTCGCAGAAGTCAAGCATACGCAGATCATGCCCCTCATCATCATAGTTTGTCTCTTCTCGGATTTCCCATTCTACATCGGACAGACGAGCACGGGTATCATCAATAAAGTATTCAAGAGTATCAATAAGACTCATGGTTGTGAAGGATCAGGCGGAGGCGGTGTTGCTGGTGGTAGTATAGTGGGTTGTGGTGTGATTGTTTGTGGAGGTTGTGCCACTTGCTCAACTGGTTTTTGCGTTGTTGCCTCTTCCAGTTTCTTCTCCAACTCCATCACCTTTTGATCTAATGGAGATGGAGGAATTTCTTTTTGAGAATCAGCAAGTTTCCAACCAGTAGCACCAGCAGCAAATATGCTTGCAAGAGCAGCAAAAACAGAAACAGTCTTAGAAAAACTCATTCAATAAAATCCTCCGTAAAATCAAACCAAGTGTCAAGTGAATTAAAGATCTCAGTTACAATAGCATCGGCAGCAGCATCTACATCTGGATTAGAATTGTGTTTGTGAGCACGGTTCCAACCAAATCTAACACCTTCTTCAATTGCCATCTCCAACACTGAACGGAATTTAGGTTTCACAATATCTCCCAATGTGCGTCAGATTTGTCACCGAAACGGTTAGTGCCAGTACGAGTACTAACCCAGAAGAAGTACTTGCGATTTTCTGATGCCAAGAACAACTCACCACCAGTGTCCTGCTCTATAATACAAACAGGATTGTTGTCCATAATGTTAGCAAGACGGTTCTTCGCTTTGCTGCTTTTGGGTTTTACTGTTACTTTTCTCATTTTGAATTTCCAGTTTCAGTTTGCGAATACCAGTAATAAAGTAAGCAAAGTCACGGGTTTCGGTGATAGGTTTGATTTCTCCACACACACCACACTTAGACTCATAAACGGAGGAGCATCCTACAGAATACACTCCATACTTCTTTCCACAATCAAAACAGGTATTAGCAGCAGTCTCAAGTTTCTTCAGTAGTGCTTTTTTCTCTTTGAGAGTCATCATAAAGTCCGACACGGGGTTTTTCGTTCGTAAGTTTACTATACAGCAGTCTGGCGAAAATTAGGTGGGGCCTTGTGCCACTTTCAATAGCGGATGAGGTGGCAACACTCCAGAGCATATTCAATTCTTTATCGTCAGGAAGTTTTTTCATTTTCTTCTATTTTTTCTAGATAATCCCAATTCCAAGTTCTACTCAAGATATCAATGTCAAATCCAAACTTATATGCCCAGAAGAGAATGCTAAACAGACCATTACTACCCGATGTGATCTGAATATAAGGCCAAGAAGGAAAATCATTCCAACTCACAGAAAACTGAAGAAAACTCCAACGTTTGATATTCAAGATTTGGACGTACCATTCGTGTCCAAAGTCTTCACGATATTTAAACTGAGCTAATTTCATTTTTAACTTAGAATTATTTTCATTATACATCTGGTTTTAAATTGAGTCAAGATATTTGATCACCAATAACTCTGATATCAACGTTTATTTTTTGCATATCAGAGATGTGTCCAGCAATTGGCTTTCCATTTACATTTAAAGAAGTGTTTAAAAGCATTGGAATTCCTGTAAGTTTTTTGAATTCATGAATTAAATTATAATAATCTTCAAGTTCTTGGGATACAGTTTGTATTCTACAAGTTCCATCAACGTGGGTAATTCCTGGAAAACTTTCTCTATTGAAAATATTCATTACATAGAGCATATATGGAGATGTACCATTCCAATCAAAGTATGATGAAGTATCTTCTTCTAAAATTGATGCCCCAAAAGGTCTAAACCATTCTCTATGTTTAACCCGACTGTTTAATACTTCTTTTCCATTTTGTATAGATGGATTCATTAAAATACTTCTATTGCCAAGTGCCCTAGGTCCCACTTCACCATTTCCTTGATACCATCCAACAATTTTACCATTTGCAAGATGTTCTGCCGTTTGTTTTATTGTTTGACTTGATGGTCTTGTATTAGGTGATTCATCAGATTGCCAAAAAGGAAATCCACTGGTATCAAATTTATCCTGATTAAATTCTCTTCTTAAAAATTCAATGCAACCAAGACTGAGACCTTCATCTGCACAATGAGGTGGGATATACACATTATCGCATTTTTTTCTAATCTTCGAATTGATAATTGTATTTTGTGCAACTCCACCACTATAAGATAACTTACCCTCTTTTGTATGGAAGTAATCTGAAAATATATTTTCTGATGTTTCGTGGGCAACAGATACTAAATTAATCCTAGACTTATCATTTGGTGATCCTAATAAGTTTTCTAAGTTCCATATTTTATCCATCTCAAATATATTAAACTTAGAGAATAGGTCTAGATATTTTTCTCTGTTCTTTTGTTTAAGTTTAGAATAGGCTTTTAATGCCATTAACTTTCCTGCAAGATCTTGTCTATGCCCAGAAAGACCCAGTACCGTTCCAAAAGATCCCATCAACTCACCAATGCTTGGAAGTTGATCTAAACTATAGTATTCAATTCGTTTTTGATTTTGATAGATTGAATGGCTAATTGAATTATTACCAAATCCATCAAAGACAATATCAAGATCAAATTCTTGCCCAGAAGTCCAACAACTTAAAGAATGGGCAAGGTGATGATCAATTCTGTAAACATCACACTTGAACCCCATTTCACTGAAGATTGGGACATTTATTTTTTCAATTATTTCTACTTTATTAAGTGATAAAGTTTCATCATCAGGTACTATACAAATCGCATTTATTTCAGATGGATTGATACCCCATAGATCTAAGACATATTTCCACCCTGAAAGATTATTATATCCATGATGTTTAATTTGCAAGTCTCTTTCACTTTTGTAATACTTTACCTTAACTCCATCAGAGTAAGAAATATTAGAATCATGATCACACAATCGGAGACCTAAAAACTTCATTAAAACCAGTTAAAATTAATATTGACTCTTTGCTTAGAATCTGAAGTAGTTGATGAATTATGGTATTCATTGCCATCAAAAATTATAATTCTATTCTCTACACTATCAATTTTAGTTCCATCAGGCATACGAGTAAATCCATTGCAGGTATTCAATGAAAATACAGCTGCTTTATGTGTAAAAGGATAATCGTGATGTTTTTGATGTTCTTTTACTTCTTCAGTATGTGGATAAAGATTTGCCTTAATTCTAATCCAGGTTTTAAACGTATCCAACTTATCAAATTCTTTTGCAAACACATCACTAATTTGATTGAAATATGTGCTATATGGAATTTGTAGGTAGAATGTATGAGTAAAATACCAATTCCAATTTTTTTCTTGATATGATAATGTTTCCTCTACATCTTCAGAGGAAGTTACTTCATTATTCATAAACCAAGAAAATTCATTATTATCAATAATTGAATTTTTAAGTTGCTCAAAGTCTCTATATTTTAAAAAATTATCAATAACCTGGTAACTCATATTAGTAAGGCAAAGATTTTATACCATTCAGAACTTCTTGAAAGCGTTCGGCACGACTCTTGTGGTGCTCTACATTCTCCTCAAGCACACTTACAATATCATCCAGGACAACATCCAAAGACGCATCAGTATCAAAGTATTTTTGGATTGCTTCGGCAAGATAACGCCGCCGACTCCATTCCATACTATAGGGTTTGTAAGTCATAATCAAAAGGTATATGCGATTATTATATCAATTTTTTCAGGTCTTGTCAAGTATCTTTTTTATCGTACTTATGAATTTTGCACCATCCATCAGGACAAATTTTACCTTTTACTGCAGTACAAGCATTTGGTTCTACCCACATAGTGCAGTTAGAACATTTTTCATTACCTTTTGGTTTATCTTGATAATCTACAGATTCTTTTGATGCTTTTCCTTCTTCAGAAAGAAATTGTTGAAAAGATTTCATTAGTCTCTTTGCCTCCAATCATCGGGTTTGTCTCTGCCTTCAGTCCACCAATCAACCATATCATCCACACTATCAAATCCACGTTTACCAAAACGATCAAATCCAGTGCCACCAATATCAAGTTGATTCAAAAAATCATCCATATCACCTTTTTGCATATTAGGATTCTCTGCAGTCCTCCTTGCTTGGCGAAGCATTGTCGCAGCAGAGCGATTTGCTTTTGCAAGTTTCTCTGCCCAGATCATATCCTCCAAACTCACTTCTTCATGAAGAACAATCTTTTCACAGATTGCTTCAAGTCTCAACCGATACTGCGTAGAGAGCATAAGTAGTCTCCATATAGGTTTATTTAGAGTTTATTATACACCAATTATAGTGTCAAGAAAAGTTCGATGCGAAATTGCAGTCTTTTTGTTATGATCTTTTATCTCCTTTTGCCTTAAAAATTCTTCTTTCATCGTTTGAATAAACACATCAGAATCAATTTTGTTTTCCATATATTGCTGGACTTTCTCTGGATTAAACATTTTTAATCCTTGTGCAACTTGGATGTAACTATCAATTGACCATAAAAGTTTATTGGTGTGCTTCTCTGAAATAAAATCTTCTCTACACTTTTTTTCCAAATCCTCTGCAAACTTTGATTTGTGATCTTTCATATAAATCCAAAAATCTGAATCTGTTCTTTCAGTTATGTAATGGAAAGATACAAAATCGACAACAGATTCATACAATTCTTTATTGTGTTCGTTAATTTTTTTACGATCAAAGTCCAAGTTATTCATCAAGATACCAGAATGAATAAGATTATTGACTTGTTCTACAATAATTGCAATTCCTGTTGCCTCTAATGGTTCTATAAATCCACTTGACAGCCCAATTGCGGCACAATTACCAATACAAAAATCTTTAAAGTATCCTGGACTATAACGAATAATTCTTGATGATTCTAATCCAACATTATGATTTTTCTTTAACCATTGATCATAGTCTTTTCTTGCTTCCTCATCACTTGTAAATTTTGAAGAATAAAGATATCCAGTTCCATATCTATTACCAACAGGAATTTGCCAAATCCAACCATTTTTTGTCGCTTCTGCCAAGGTATTAGATTTTATTTCCCTATCACCAACTGGAACCTGCTGAGGTATGGCACTATCAAGTGGAAGAATGTTTGAAATATCAACCCATTCTTTCGAAAGTTTTTTGATTAATATTGACTTGAATCCAGAACAATCAATGTAGAAATCCGCAGTCACCGATCCAGACTTTTCAAAGATTAGTTCTTGGATAAATTCACCATCAGTTTTAAAATCTATGAGTAAATCATCAACAAAAGTTACCTTATCAGAAATAATATGTCTTAGATACTTTGAAAATTTGAGAGTATCTAAGTGAATTGCGTGACCATAATCTAAATTTTCGTTTGGAACTGTAGTCTCTGAGGTATTGTAGAGACTAGAACCGTGCTCGATTCCGTTTGCAATTCCATAACAAGCACAACTTTCTTGCTCATCATATGGCAATTCAGATCCAGATTCCATAATTTCAGAGAAACCATGAAAATAAGTATCTCCAGGAATCCAATTCTTAAACTCAATCCCAAGTTTTATTGTAGTTCCTATAGATTTAATTAAATCTGGAACTGAAATGTCAAGGGCGTTCAAAAAATCAAGAATATTTGGAAAAGTTCCTTCACCAACTCCGATGTTTTCTTGACTTTTATCGTAGTAAACTTGCACATCAACTTTATCTTTATATAAAGTTTTTATCATCGATGCAGTAATTAATCCCGCAGTTCCTGTTCCTAATACTAATACTTTCTTCATTTATCTTTGAGTTCTCTTTGCAATTCTTCGGCAAGTTTCAGTGCTCGCCTCCACATCAAATATTTTACAATTGGGTTGCGTGGATTATTCAATAACCACCATTTTTTCTTTTCAAAATCATACTTAACCAGTTTTAACACGTAATAAAAAGCAGCAGCGACACTATCATCTGTTACGATGAAGTATGCCACTACTGCAAATACGATAAACCAAGCGTAATAAGTCATCGTCTGATTGTTTTTAAATATTCTAACACATGTTCACGCACCGCCATCAATTCGTGATAGCATTTTTGATTGTGAGCACATTGACGAAGTTCGTGGTCTGGTTTGTGTACGCTCTCAATAAACAAATCTAAACCACGGTTCCATTTGACTTCAGGTGCCTCTTCCATAAATTCACTCACTTTTTATAGTATTATGTATTAGATGAATAGATTGGTGTTTAATGTTTGACGAGTTCCTCTGACCTGAGGATATGTGCCGTGAAGCAACCAATTTGGAAAGATTAGGATTTTTCCAACATCTGGAGTAATATGAATAACTCTCTTGTCAAAATCTTTATCACGACTATCAGAATCTAAAACAAAGTAAATCTGACCTCTAGTTTGATCTAAATGATTATTAGACACATTTGGAGGGACTTGCAAGTATAAAACTGCTGATACTCCATAAATGTTAGGATGGTCGTGAATACCACAGTAACTATATTCATCTCCAATGATAGACCATACACTCTCAAACGTTAAACTTTTCTTTTCAATAAGTTTTTGCTCTGAAAGAATATTTTCTGTATAACTTTTTAAATTTTCCATTGCATTCCCAAACTCTTGATTAAAAAAGTTTGGATGCATCTTATAATCATAAATCCAATATTGATTAGAGTTTTTCCCCTGAACTGCAGAACTGTGAGTATTTTCGTATAAAGATTCTAGATGATCATTGAGAGAATTCTTAAGAGTCAACACTAAAGAAGTATCTAAGTAGGATTCTAAGACCCAGTTTTTTCCGTTTTGATAAAGATTATCCATTAGAAATACTGACAACCAATGTTGAACGATATTGTTATCCTATTTTTTTCACAGGGTTTGACCAAGTGTAGAAGACAAGATGGAAATATAATTACTGTACCTTCCTCAAACTCTTCAGTAAAGTATTCGTAAATAAAAGCATTATGTCCAGGTATGATCCCCTCTTGCCTAAATGCTGTTTTATTTGGTTCTTCTAAATGAAACAGGTATATTCCAGAAAAATTACAACTTCCATTAAATGGTCCTAGGTGACTATGCATATCTTGATAGTCACCTTTTTCGTAGATATTATACCATATTTGAGCAACGTCTGATTGTTGTGGCAATGGATAATCATCAACAATCTTTACCATTTCTGCAAAGAACGCTCTAAAATTATCCCAGACTACATCATCAATAAAATCTTTATCAAATAGTTTAAAATTTGTTTGTTGATCTGCAAAGAAACTACTTGATACGTCACAATACCAACTACTTCTTTTCTTATAGATCAAACCATTTTTTTCGTTATCCCTAAGAATCTTAGGATAATATCTTTCCTTTATTTCTTTATGGTTTGATACTACTTTGGAAAAAACAAAAGTAGGTGGAAATATTTTTAGCATTATAGAAACTTCTCTAGGGTCGCCGTCTTTTTCTTAGATGCTTTGAGTTGTTTTTGTATGTATGATTTTGCTGAGGTATAGTTATTTGCAGTATGAACTTGCTGCCCATTATTGATAATTACAAACTTTTTTCCCCACGGAACAGCAGCCCACATACCATCTTTGGTTACATAACCGTTTGGATGCCCTGCTTTGGGGTCAAGAAGCGTAGTATTTTGAATGTTTGACATATTATGACCAGGAGAAACTAAGTGTAATTCTAGGTTCGAAAACTATTGGATCATGATAAACACCTTTAGGAATCTGGATTGCATCTCCAGGATTCATTTCAACTACAGATCCATCATCAAATTTATATTTTACTCTACCAAAAGATTGAACAATCAAGACATCAACATCATCGCAGTGTCTACCAAAAGTCGGGGCATTTTGACTGAAAGAAGTGTAAATGTGAAGAATCTTGATCCCACAATCTTTACTGACCTCATCAAATGCCGATTGGATTGACCCAGGATAAAAATCATTATGAAGAATAATTAGTGGTTCAAAACGTCCATTTGTCATTAACTTGTGTGATTGCAAAGCACACTCGTTGTTAATTTTTTGAATCAGATCTCCCCACTGAACATTTTTGCATACTTCATACTTGTTTGGGGTATAGATATACTTCATCCGAACACCGCATTAACACTCATAACTTTTGCATTAGGGTTGCGGGCAAGAGCGACTTGTCGTGCTTCTTGGTAATCACGTGCTTCAACTTCTTCGTAAAAAACCTTACCAGCAACGTAAAGTTGAACTTTGCAACGCATCAGTGGATTCCTCCGTGAACAATAGTATTATAAGACATTTATAAGAGAGTCAAGTGATCAATGTGCCAGTTTGCAAACTGTCTGCCCTCCTCTTTTTTGCATCTTCAATTGAGATGTCAAATTCATCAGCACACTTTTCAGTAAAATCTACGATACAATTCTTAGAATCGAAGACTTCTTTGATGTAAAGGCAAGTTTGCCACCCACCTTGATTACCTCCATTTCTTTTCAGTTTCCACCCACCTTTCCAATTTTTCTTCGATTTGTCGGGGTTCAGATACCCACAACCATCCTGCCACTCAAAATCCAGGTTTTCGTATTTTAGTTGCTCTTTGGCGAACAAACGCACGTTGTAGTCATCTCCAATTCGATTGTGAATAACAATCACGTCCATCATTTGATCAAGACCAAATTCTCTAAAACTTTCTTCCCTTTTATCAACCAAAGTCTTGATAATTCCATTACCAATATGACTGGTTTCATCCAAAGGGCAACGACACTGAACATAACTACAAGTCTGTATGTATCCTTTAGTAAATTCTTTGAGCAATGTTTTTATGTTAAGACCAGATTTATCCTTAATTCCGTCTGCCATAAAAACATCACCAGGCACGTGAGTTCCACCAACAGATTTGCAGATAATTTTCTCCCAGGTATCAGGAGTAATAATTCCTTCTCTAGCACCGTAGTGCCATACAAGAGATCTCAGACCTTCAATGTCAAAATTCATCGCTTTACCACAGAAATAGCAGGTTGACCTTGGTTGAACACAGTGTCCACCACCGCTTGCACCTTCTTAGCGGTGCTGATGCCCACAGAAGAGTAGACAGGGATGCAGACCAGACCAAAAGACTTGGTGTAGTCCTGAAGGGCACCAGGGGCGATCCTGCCGCTGCTGAGACCCTCTGCGTCGTCCTTGTGAAGGCGAATCACCCGCCCAATGGTCTGGGAGATGCCGATGTAATCCATAGACCGCATAAACAGCACTGCCTCCAGACCAGAGACGTTGATGCCCTCGCTCAGGATGCTGTGATGCAGAACCACAAACTTCTTAGAGTCATCCTTGCCCCAAGCACTCAGGGTGTCAAAGAACACCTCACGGTTGACCTTCTGACCGTCAATCACGGCACCAGTCTTGGACGTGATATACATCCAAGACAAACCACGATCCTCCAGTTGCTTGCAGAAATCGGTCTGAGAAACCAGAGAAACAATCTGTTTGGTTGCCTTAGAGCAGATCAGAACCTTGGAAACCTCCTGAGCATCAATCGTCTGAATCAGATTCTCACAGTCAACGTCAGCAACAATCTGACCCTTACCCAGCAACTCAAACTGCTGCACCACAACCTTAGGAGGAACGATGAAACCACCCTCAACCAGTTCGGGAGCAGGTACATTGCAGATCACGTTGCCATAAACGGCAGCGTCATT